>Ga0209097_10000359_pt1 | contig 46880 bp, 36 predicted proteins | sample AD_UKC052_MetaG_FD_184419 | JGI IMG/M metagenome (GOLD analysis project Ga0209097, IMG submission 184419) | Active sludge microbial communities of municipal wastewater-treating anaerobic digesters from USA - AD_UKC052_MetaG (SPAdes) (version 2) | ecosystem: Engineered > Bioreactor > Anaerobic >... | reverse complement strand
CATCGCCACGGAGACCATCAAGCAGGGGGGCACCCGCCGCGGGGCCAACATGGGCATCCTGCGCGTGGATCATCCCGATATCATGGATTTCATCATGTGCAAGGCCGACAAGAACCAGTTGAACAACTTCAACATCTCCGTCGGTCTGACGGAAGTATTCATGGCCGCGGTGGAGGCGGACGAGAACTACGACCTGATCAATCCCCGTAACGGCCAGGTCACCGGGACACTGAACGCCCGGAAGGTATTCAACCGCATCGTCGTCCAGGCCTGGGAGAACGGGGAGCCGGGGATCGTCTTTCTAGACCGTCTCAACCGCGACAATCCCACGCCCGACGTCGGGGCCATCGAATCGACGAACCCCTGCGGCGAACAGCCGCTCCTGCCCTATGAATCCTGCAACCTGGGATCGATCAACTTAGGCAAGATGGTGACGGGCGGCGCCGTGGACTGGAAACGCCTCCGGGAGGTGGTCCATCTGGCCGTCCATTTTCTCGACAACGTCGTGGAGGTCAACAGATACCCCCTGCCCGTCATTGCCGAGATGACCTTTGGCAACCGTAAGATCGGCCTGGGCGTAATGGGCTGGGCGGACATGTTGATCATGCTGGGGATCCCCTACGATTCCGAGGAGGCGGTAACGCTGGCCGGGCAGGTGATGAAGTTCATCAAGGAGGAGGGTCACAACGCCTCCCGGCATCTGGCGAAACAGCGGGGCCCCTTCCCGAATTTCAGCGCTTCCCTCTATGCCAAAAAAGGCGAGCCCCCCCTCCGCAACGCTACGATCACCACCATCGCCCCGACGGGGACGATTTCCATCATCGCCAACGCCTCTTCGGGGGTGGAACCGATCTTCGCCGTGTCTTACATCCGCCAGGTCATGGACGACGACATCCTCGTGGAGGTCCATCCCCTGTTTGAAAAGACGGCCCGACAGCGGGGGTTTTACACTCCGGAGCTAATGAAGAGGATCGCCGAGCAGGGGACGCTCCACGACCTGGAGGAGCTGCCTGCGGACATCCGCCGCCTGTTCGTCACCGCCCACGACATCTCGCCGGAGGTCCATATCGGGATGCAGGCCGCCTTCCAGAAGTACACCGACAATGCAGTGAGCAAGACGGTCAACTTCCCCCGGGACGCCTCGGTGGAGGAGGTGGCCAAGGTGTACCGCCTCGCCTATCAACTGGATTGCAAGGGGGTTACCATCTACCGCGACGGCTCCCGGGACAAGCAGGTCCTGTCTCGAGGCAAGGGGGAAGAAAAGACGGCCCGCATCGGCGGCGACGAAGAACGCAAGGTAGTGAAAAGGGAACGGCCCAAGGTCTTGAAGGGCTGGACCTATCAGATGCAGACCGGTTGCGGCCCCCTCTATGTAACGGTCAATCAGGACAGTACCGGCCTTTTTGAACTCTTCACCACCATGGGAAAGGCCGGGGGGTGTGCCGCCTCCCAGAACGAGGCCATCGGCCGCATGGTGTCTCTGGCCTGGCGGAGCGGCATTCAGGCCCGACAGGTCATCAAGCAGCTCCAGGGCATCTCCTGTCACTCCCCTTCCGGCTTCGGGGAAAACAAGATCCTGTCCTGCGCCGATGCCGTGGCCAAGGCGATCCAGTCCCATATGGCGGCCAACGGTTACGAAACGGTGCGGGAGAAGGTGGCCCTGGTCAAGGGGGCCTGTCCGGAATGCGGCGGGATCGTCTCTCACGAGGGGGGCTGTGCCGTCTGCCGAGTCTGCGGCTACAGCGAATGCGCCTGAGACGTGGCCGGAAAGAATTTGTCAAGGCGATTATGTGCTCGAATGTCCTTCAGTGGGTGAGGCCGGCCAAGCGGAAGGCCTGGGCGGTCAACTCCGCCGGGATCAACTCTCGCCGCATCTGTTCCGTAAGTTCCGCCACTCCCAGATACTGGGCTGAGGCGGCGATGACCGGTTCGCATCGTCCGGCATTGTCCAGAGACACGGCGCCGCCCGAGGTCCAGAAGAAAATCCTGGCACCGGCGTTGCCCCGAACCCTTTCACTTCGGCCGATGAAGACCAGCCGTTCCCCCGGTCGGATGTCCCGGTAGAAGGTGTAGCCGATTCGCACCGTTACCGCCCCGCTGGCCGCCATCATGAAACCCGCCCAGCCCATGGTTTCATCCAAAAGTGCCAGCGAGGGCAGGAGCGAGAGGCGGCCGCCACTCTGAAACCGATAAAATGTGTTTTCATCCGTGACATCGAAACCAGCCGCGGCATAGGCCAGACGGGGCGTGCCGCCGTCGCCGCCTCCGAGAAGGAAACGTCGCTCCAGGCCAGGTTGGCGACGGGCGACGCCACAGACGAAACAATTGCGGTAGTAGGGCAGGGGAATCCCCCCCTCCGCCGGATTCGAGATCGTGGCGGGGAGATAAGACTGGAAAGTTTCGCGCCGCTGCGGGTCGTCTATGCCGTAGCCGATGACGGCCGAAAGGTACGGGTCGTTATTCCCCGGCGTGAAGATGGTTCCCCGGATCCCTTCCGGCGCGGCCAGGACCGTGAACTCCACTTTATCACCGATACGGACTCCGGCGCCGCCCAAGCGGAAATCCACTGTAAGGGGATATTCAGGACCTCGGTCTTTTTCCGTCCATTCTTCCCGGAGCAGCGCGGCCAGTTCCATGACGGCCCCCATGGCGATACCGCCGTGGGGTATCCTCCGCCAGCCTTCCAGGCGTTCGTCCATGGTCATGGCGGTATGCACGCCGTCGTGGTCCCGGACTATCCCGGCATCGGCGAACAGAAATTCCCTCGTAAAATTCGCCCGGTTCTTTCCAATGGGGACGGAAGGCTCCCGGCTTGACGGTGAAGACATAACTACCCCTGACAATTCATGATTAGGCGTCGGACTCCGGAAGTGATTCCGGAAGCGGGAAGACGAAACTCCGCTTCCGACCATGCCGGCTCCCGGAGGTCATCACACCCGATGGGGGAAAGCAGTTTCACGCCGCCGCCGCTGATCATTAATACTTTCCATACCTAATGTCAATCCCACCCTTTTCCATTATGTTAATATAAATATAATCAGCAATTATCTTGACTTAGCGCGGCCAATTATTGTATCGAGATTCTGTCATAACTGACATAAAAAGACTTTTTACCCAATTAGGAGGCCTGTAATGAAGGATGCAGTATTTTCCCTGAACGGGAAAGAAACCGTTTACCAGCCCGGTCAGTCGGTTCTGGAAGCGGCAAGGGCAGCCGGGGTGAACATTCCCACCCTCTGTTACCTCAAGGATACGACCCCCACCGGCGCCTGCCGGATCTGCCTGGTGGAGATCGCCGGCGCCCGGACTTTGATGGCCGCCTGTACCACCCCGGTGGCGGCGGGCATGGAGGTGTTTACGGAAACGGAACGGGTCCACAAGACCCGGAAACTAAATGTGGAACTGCTTTTGTCCAGCGGCCGCCATGATTGCCTGGTCTGCGAGAAGAACGGGGATTGCCGCCTTCAGGATCTGGCGTATTATTACGGAATCAAGGAGATGCGCTTTCCTCAGGATCAGGATTTCTACCCCACTGAAGAGGAAAACCCATTCATAGTACGCGATTTCACTCGTTGTATCCGCTGCGGGCGCTGCATTCAGGCCTGCAACGAACTTGTGGTCAACCGGGCCATCAGCTACGGTTATCGCGGCAAGGACAGCAAGGTCGTCACCGGCGGCGACGGCCCGTACCTGGGCAGCGAGTGCGTCTTCTGCGGCCAGTGCGTGGAGGTCTGCCCCGTCGGGGCCCTTACGGAAAAGAAGGCCCGGGGCAAGGCGCGGGCCTGGGAGACAAAGAAGATCCGCACCACCTGCGCCTATTGCGGTGTCGGCTGCCAGCAGTGGCTCCACGTAAAGGACGGCCGGATCACCAAGGTTACGGCGGTGGAGGATGGAGAGCCGAATATGGGGCGGCTGTGCGTCAAGGGCCGTTTCGGTTATGACTTCATCTATTCTGAGGACCGCCTCAAGACGCCTCTCATCCGTGAAAACGGGAACTTCCGGGAGGCTTCCTGGGACGAGGCCCTGGATCTGGTGGCGGGAAAATTCAAGGAAATCATAGCCAAGGATGGTCCCGACGCCATTGCCGGCGTCAGTTGCGCCCGAAGTATCAACGAAGATTCCTATCAAATGCAGAAACTGTTTCGCGCGGTGCTCGGTACGAACAACATCGATCACTGCGCCCGTACCTGACACGCCCCGACGGTCGCCGGTCTGGCGACCTCTTTCGGTTCCGGGGCGATGACGAATTCCTTCAGCGATTTCGCCAAGGCCAAGATGATCCTGGTCATCGGTTCCAACATGACGGAGGCCCATCCGGTGGCGGCGTCACTGCTGAAGATGGCGGTGATCGGCGGCGCCGAGATGATCGTGGTGGATCCCCGGCGAACGCCCCTCGTGGATCTGGCCAACCTGCATGTACAGATAAAGGTAGGCTCCGACGTGGCCTTCCTGAACGGGGTGATGAACGTCCTTATCACCGAGGATCTCTACGATAAGAATTTTGTTGAATCCTGCACCATGGGTTTCGAAGAACTGAAGCAGAAGGTGCTGGAATATCCTCCGGAGCGGGCCGCGGCGATCAGCGGGGTCGGGGCCGACGTGATCCGGACCGTGGCGCGCCGTCTCGCGGCCAACCGTCCCGCCATGCTCATGTACACCCTGGGGATCACCGAACATATCTGTGGTGTCAACAACGTCATGTCCTGCGCGAACCTCCAGATGCTCCTGGGCAATGTCGGCTTCGAATGCGGGGGCGTCAACCCCCTGCGGGGGCAGAACAACGTCCAGGGGGCCTGCGACATGGGAGCCCTGCCCAATGTCTTCCCGGGCTACCAGCGGGTGGACAACCCCCAGGCGCGGGAAAAATTTGCCGCCGCCTGGAAGGTGGAAAAACTTCCGGAAAAACCGGGACTGATGATTCCCCAGATGATCGACGGCCTCCTGGACGGCAAGGTGAAGGCCTTCTACGTCTTCGGGGAAAATCTCGCCAACACGGAGCCGGACATCCGGCACGTGGAGAACTGCCTCGCCACCGCGGAGTTCCTGGTTTGCCAGGACATCTTCCCCACAGAGACGACTCGGTTCGCCCATGTGGTGCTGCCGGCGGCGGCATGGAGTGAGAACGACGGGACGTTCACCAGCAGCGAACGTCGGGTCAACCGGGTCCGCACCGCCAGTGTTCCCCCCGGGGAGGCCAAACCCAACTGGTGGATCTTCAAGGAAATTGCCCGGCGGATGGGGTATGTCTGGGAATCAGACAGCGCTCAGGAGCTTTGGGACAACGAGGTCTCTCAACTGGCGCCCTCCATGGCGGGGATCAAGTATTTCCGCCTGGAAGGCAACGGTCTCCAATGGCCGGCCCCGAGCTTGGAATCCGAGGGGACATCATATCTCCATAAGGACGGCTGCTTTACCTGCGGTTTGGGGGTTTTCAAGGCGATCGACTGGATACCGCCGGCAGAGATCCCCGACGGGGAATATCCCCTGGTGCTGAGTACGGGTCGCCGCCTCTACCACTACCACACCCGGACACAAACCGGGCGTTCCGACGGGCTCAACGTACTGCTCAGCGAGGAAACCGCCGATATCTCCGAGGCGGACGCGGATAAATACGGGATTGCGGACGGAGAAATGATCGCGGTGAAGTCCCGGCGTGGCCGGGTGGCCGTGAAGGCCAAGATAACCCCCCAGGTGCCGCCGGGGATGGTCTGGATGGCCTTCCATTTCCGGGAGGGATGCGCCAACTGGCTCACGAATCCCGTTTACGATCCCATTACCCAGACGGCGGAGTACAAGGCCTGCGCCGTGGCGGTGGAAAAGATCACCTGACGGGCGACGGCCGGGGAAGTTTCGGGGGAAGTGAAGCGCCGCTTGGGCGGGCTTCACTTCCCCTTTTTATTTTCCTGATCCGGCCTCTTCTCTCCGTCCAGAAGGGTGGTGAGTTCGCGGCTGGTCTTTTTCAGATAGGAATCGGCGTCTTTTTCCAGGCGCCGGAATTTTTCCAGGAGCGTCATGGCCGCGGGGGTTAGGGTCATCCCTTTTTTCGCCGCGTCGCTTTCGATGAGTTTGATGCCCAGACGATCCTCCGATGCCCGGAGGCGGCCCCAGGCGGCCCGATAGGACATGTTGAGCTTTTTCGCCGCGGCGTTGAGGCTGTGACATTCGGCGACGGCCTGGAGGAGTTCCTCGCGGCCGTGCCCGAAGATCACCTTGCCGTCCTTTTCCAGCCAGATCTTGTATTTGATCTCCATCCGCGCTTACCTCCTCCCCCTACGGAGAAAATGTAATGAAAGGCCCGTGAATAGTCAAGTTTTTTGACCTGGCGAGCTCAGCTTACATAGGGAGATTTCCCCTGGCAGGCCAGGCAGGAGGCGCCGTCGCGGAGGGGATAGGCCTCGCCGCATTGCGGGCACACGGCGGTGGACCCCAGGCGCCTCTTGACGGTTATTTCCGGCTTTACCCGGACTTCCTGCATGCTGAGGACCGAGGCGCCGGCCTCCTTGATCTGATTCAGAAGCGTTTCCAAATCCTGTTCCCGTTTCGGTTTCAGCTTGAAGAACCAGGCATGGAATTCCGGCCAGGACTTCAGCTTCTCCGTGTCGAGATAGACCCGAATGCCTTTACCCGACTCCTTTTCGTAAAGTGTCACGGCAAAGCGCCCCAGGTCGAAGACCTTCAGCCAGCCGTTGCCGATGGTGCAGGGGGTGAGGAGTTGTACGGCGTCGGGGAGGCAGACCGAGGTCTCACAGACGGCGTCGAAGAATTCACCCTCCGGGAGATTTTTCAAGGCCGTCTCGACGATGAAGCCGCCGATGATCAACCCCGGGGCCAGATTGCCGTGAAACGATTTTACGAGATGGATATATTCATCATATGAATAAGAGCCGAATTTCATTAACTATTGTACTCCTTTCCAATTGGTGTCGCCGCAACCTTCCCAACCTGTTCCCACCCTTCCCGACGTAAGCTCCGGCGGGGGATGGATGGTGACGGCGAAGGGTCGGTAGGCAAGGGACAGGCGCGGGTCCCGGGCCAGGGCCTGGCAGATGGTGCACCGCTGGCGCTCATCGCCGGAAATGGCATTCGGTTTGCGCCGTTGCAGATGATCGATTCCGAAGCGTGCCCAGTAATCGTTTCAATAACTTATACCTCCTTTAACATATGTTTCATTTGGCCTGATACAGAAATGCAGCAAAAAAGTCAACCCAAGATGTGTCATGGATAGCATATATCCCTTGACACCGCCGGGGTCGATTGTATAGATGGGGGCGCTGTGCGGAGGAGCCCTTACGGGCGCAGGCATTTACCGGGGTTGGATAAAAGGAGCCAAAAAGATGAGAGATGCGGAAAAAACGGAGGAGAATCTGCGGGAGATCATGGCGCGGGAAATCGCCGGAAACCCCCACGCCGAGGCAATTATCGGCGCCTTTCAGCCTCTGCTTCTGGCGAGGAGGAGATTGCTGGCGGCTGAAAAATGGCCGGCCGTGACCTTGACGGGATTCGATCCCGCCCGTTTCGGCGCTGGCATTCCGTTGCTCCGCCAGGTGCAATTTTTTTCCGCCGCCAATCCCTGGGGGGAGATGACAGATATGATGGCGGCCGCCATCGGGGCGGGATTCCCGGTCCTCAACCGCGACATGGAGCGTATCGCCGGGGCTGCCCGCAACAAGGACATAGATTTGTTTTCATACTTCCATAAGCTGGTCGATGCCGGCAGGGACGAGAACCTCGTATTTTCCTGGGCGGAGAAATTGTCGGTTTCGGCGCCGGTTCTCGAGTTCCTGCTCCGGCAGTTGTCGCGGGTCGTCCTGGAAAAGCGCCTTACGGAAGCCGCGGCGCTGATCGGCGACATAGAATGGCGGCACGGCTATTGCCCGGTCTGCGGTGAATTCCCCAGCATCGCCCTCATCGAGGAGAAGATCACCCGCCGCTGGCTCCACTGCTCCGGGTGCGGCCACGAGTGGATCTTCAGCCGGGTGATCTGTCCCTACTGTGAACACGAAGCCCAGCAGGGCATGGACTTCTTCTACGTGGAAGACAGGCCCCGGGAGACCGCCTTCAGTTGTGATCAGTGCCGGCGGTATCTGGTGACCCTCAAGGGGGTCAGCGAGCTGGCCGATCGCGATCTCGACGTCACGGCGATGAGCTTGACGCACCTGGACGTAATCATGCAGGGGAAGGAATTCTCTCCCATGGTGAATACCCCATGGAATGCGTTACGGTGAGATGTCTGGACATATCCGGTCTTTGCCGCTGTTCTTCGCCTGATACATCTGTTGGTCCACCCGCTGAACGAAGTCCTTCATATCCTCCTGGGGCCGTCAAATCGGCCCAACCCGCCGGCTCCGGAACGCCGTGACAACCGCGGCCCCTTCCCCATGACTTTCCCGGCCGGAAGGACGCCGGCTTCTTTTCACCGCCTACCATAACACTAGATGGCCGGAAATAGTCAAAGAATCGTTGGCTTTGCCGCCTTTTCGGCCGAGCCCGACCCTTGCCGACATCGCCCCCCCCGACAGCCCTCCACGCAATTATGTTATATTTACCATAAGGAGTTAATTTGTTTGAGTTATGTTTACTTTTCGCTTGACGCTCGGCTTAAAATGGCGTAGATATGCCGCGCTTGACATAGATCAATTTTGACATAAGATTTATTCGCTTTAATTCCAAGGAACAAGGAGGCTTCTATGGAGATTACCAGAAGGGGTTTCTTGAAGGTGTCCGGGGCCGTGGGATCGGGGATCGCCCTTTCCGGCCTGGGCATCGACTTGCGCCCCGTACACGCTTATGCGGACGAGCTCGACAAGATGAACCGCGTAAAGATGGCGAAACAGGTGAGCACAATTTGCGCTTACTGTTCCTGCGGCTGCGGTCTCATCTGCAGCGTGGACAAGCTGACCGGGAAAATATTCAACATCGAAGGCGACGCCGACCACCCCATCAACGAGGGAACGCTTTGTGCCAAGGGGGCCGGTTTCTTCGATCTGACGGAGGCCAACAAGCACCGGCTGAAGAAGGTTCTTTACCGCGCCCCGTACGCAACGGAATGGGAAGAGAAAGACTGGGACTTTGCTATTCCCAGGATTGCCCGACTCATCAAAGACACGCGGGACAAGGAATTTATCACGAAAAACGCCAAGGGTGAGCTGGTCAACCGTTGTGAAACGATCGGTCACTATGGCAGTTCCAACGTCGATAACGAGGAATGCTGGCTCATGGTTGCCAAGGCCAGGGCCCTCGGCATGGTCTATATCGATCATCAGGCCCGGGTCTGACACAGCCCATCTGTTGCGGCTCTGGGAGAGTCGTTCGGACGCGGTTCCATGACCAACCATTACGTAGATATGCAAAACAGCGACTGCATCCTCATTATGGGGAGCAACGCGGCGGAACACCACCCCATGGCGTTCCGGTGGATGCTGAAAGCAAAAGAAAAAGGCGCAACGCTTATCCATGTCGATCCGCGATACACCCGGACCTCGGCGCGTTGCGATTACCACGTCCCCCTGCGTTCCGGGACGGACATCGCCTTTTTGGGCGGGATGATCCATTACATCTTGGAAAACGACAAGTGGTTCAAGGAGTACGTCCTCCAGTACACCAACGGCTCCTTCATCGTGGGGCCCAATTTCAAGTTCGAGGACGGTCTCTTTTCCGGGTATGACGCCGAAAAGAGGAAATACAGCAAGGACACCTGGGTCCTGGAAAAAGAAGGCAGCGGCATCCCGAAACGGGACATGTCCCTCTCCGATCCCCGTTGCGTCTTCCAGCAGTTGAAGACCCACTATTCCCGTTACACCCTGGACAAGGTTTCGAGCATTACCGGTGTCTCCAAGGAAAACCTCCTGAAGGTTTACGCGGAGTTCAGCGCCACCGGTGTTCCGGACAAGGCGGGCACGGAATGCTACGCCCTGGGCTGGACCCACCATACAACCGGCAGCCAGATTATCCGGACCATGGCCATCATCCAGCTCCTACTGGGGAATATGGGCATCGCCGGCGGCGGCATCAACGCCATGCGCGGCGAGCCGAATGTCCAGGGTTCAACTGATCAATGCATTTTGTACGGCAATCTGCCCGGCTATCTGAAGATGCCCTCGGCTTCGCTTGAATCTCTAGACCATTATCTGGAAAAGTACACGCCCGTATCGAAAGATCCCCGCTCGGCCAATTACTACTCGAATTATCCGAAGTTCTTCGTCAGTTTCCTCATGTCCCTCTTCGATAACAAGGCCACCAAGGAAAACGGTTTCGGCTACAACTGGCTCCCCAAAATGGACGATGGAAAACACTATTCCACGATGCACATGTTCGATGCCATGTATGCCGGTAAGGTGAAGGGATACTTCTGCGTCGGCGCGGATACGGCCGTCAGCACCCCGAATTCCAAAAAAGTCCGCAAGGCGATGGAAAACCTGGACTGGCTGGTGGGTGAAAACATCTTCAACAACGAAACCTACGAATTCTGGCGAGGCCCGGGCGTCGATCCCAAAAAGATCAAGACGGAATGCTTCCTCCTGCCCGCCGCCGCCACGATGGAGAAGGAAGGCTCGCAGAGCAATTCCGGACGGATGATCCAGTGGAAGTATCAGGCCGCCCCGGCCCCCGGCGACGGTCTGCCCGTGGGCGAGATTACGATCAAGATCATGAAGGCGGTCAAGGAGTTGTACGCCAAGGAAGGCGGACCCAATGCCGAACCCATTCTCAATCTCTACTGGGATTATCTGGACGGCGCGGGGCACTTCGACCCCCTGAAGGTCGCCAAACGACTCAACGGCGTCTTCCTGAAGGATACGGTCATCGAGGACAAGGCCAAGGGAACGAAGGTCGAATTCAAAAAGGGCCAGTGCGTGCCGGGCTTCGGCAACCTCCAGCTCGACGGCTCGACGGCGTGCGGCAACTGGATTCATAGCGGCAGCTTTACCGCCGACGGCAAGAATAACATGGCCCGGCGCGGGAAGGATGATCCGACCGGATTGGGGATCTTCCCCAACTGGGCCTTTGTCTGGCCCGTCAACCGCCGGGTCATGTATAACCGGGCTTCCTGTGATATCAACGGCAAGCCTTGGGATCCCAAGCGGAAGGTCCTGGAATGGAAGGACGGCAAATGGGTGGGGGATGTGCCTGACGGCCCCTGGCCGCCCCTGGGGTTGGAGGGGGGAAAATATCCCTTCATCATGCAAAAAGACGGCATGGGCGCCATCTTTGGCCCCGGCATGGTCGAAGGACCGTTCCCGGAGCATTACGAACCGCTGGAGGGACCGCTGGCGAAGAATCCTATGTCCTCGCAGCTCATCAATCCGGCGATCGAAATCTTTAAGAGCGATCTGGACACGATCGCCAGAGCGAGCGAAAAATACCCCTATGTCTGCACAACCTACTCCTGTACGGAGCATTGGTGCACGGGGGCGCTGACGCGCTGGCAGGCCTGGCTTTTGGAGGCCATGCCGGAAGCCTATGCCGAAATAGGCGAGACATTGGCCAAGGAAAAAGGCATTCGCAACGGTGAGCGCATAAAGATATCCTCCATTCGCGGCGACGTGAAATGCGTGGCGATGGTGACGAAGCGCTTCAAGCCCTTCCAGGTCGAGGGCAAGACGATTCATCAGATTGGCCTTCCCTTCAATTACGGCTGGCTCTTTCCGAAGGATACGAAAGACGACAGTACGAACTTTTTAACCCCAACCGTTGGCGACGCGAACACCTTCTGTCCCGAATACAAGGCGTTCATGGTCAACGTAGAAAAGTTGTAGGAGGGAAGGGAAGATGAATAATAAACGTGAAGTCGTAAAATTGATCGATACTACGCTGTGCACCGCCTGCCGTGGTTGTCAGGTGGCCTGCAAGCAGTGGAACGAGATGCCGGGGCTCCCGACGAAGCAGTGGGGCAGTTACCAGAATCCCCCGGACCTGGAGTGGAACACCTGGACGCTGATCCGCTTCCAGGAACACGTCAACGAGAAGAAGGAATTCAAGTGGCTCTTCCGAAAGGACGGCTGCATGCACTGCACCGATGCGGCCTGCGTGAAGGTCTGCCCCAGCGGCGCCCTTCACCATACGGACTTCGGGACCGTGGGACTGAATTCCTCTCTCTGCATCGGCTGCAAGGAATGCGTTTCCGCCTGTCCCTTCGACGTCCCCCGGTACAACCGGGAGACGGACCGGATCTACAAGTGCGACCTCTGCTACAGTCGTCTCCGGGGCGGCGAATCGCCGGCGTGTGTCAAATCCTGTCTGACGGGGGCGCTGGACATCGGCCCGAAAGATAAGATGCTGAAGAAGGCCTACGCCAAGGTGAAACAGCTGGGCGGCGACGCCAACGTCTATGGCGACAAGTTCGTGGGGGGGACCCACGTCATCTACGTCCTGGATGAGAAGCCGAAGGTATATGAGAAGCTTCCCAGGAACCCCAGTGTGCCGTTTACGGTGACGATCTGGAAGGACATTTTGAAGCCGTTGAGTCTGCTGGCGGCGGGGGGTGTGATAGGCGGCTCGTTTGTCCACTACATCCTTCATGGGCCGAAGCTGCCCGATGAGCCCGGTCAGGAAAAGGGAGGTGAATGAGCGATGAGAAAGGGATTGATACAAGCGACGGATGGATTTGAGCGGATCGTTCACTGGAGTCTGGCCTTGTCGTGCCTGGCGTTGTGCGTCACGGGTTTGGGGATGATGTTTCATTCCCTGAACTTTATCGGGGAGTTGCTGGGCGGTCTGAAGTCATTGAAGTATGTGCATAATTTTACGGGGATCTTTTTTGGTGTGGCCCTGTATTTCACCATTCGGATGTGGTGGAAGGAGGCGGGGGTGTTTTCCATGCCGGAGGATCTGGAGTGGATCAAGTGTGCGGGTGGTTACCTTTGGCATGTGGACAATCCTCCGGAGGTGGGCAAGTACAATCCTGGTCAGAAGATGTTTTTTCTGGCGGTGGCGGGATTCGGCGTGATTATGTTCCTTACGGGTCTGGTGATGTGGTTCCCGTTGAGTTTTCCTCCGACGTTTGTGCGGTTGATGTACGTGCTGCACGCCTTGGGATTTGTGGTGATCTTTGCCTTTTTCTTTGTCCATTTGTATCTGGGGACGGTGGGTTCTCCGGGATCGTTGCCGGCGATGCTGACGGGCTGGGTGACCCGGGAGTGGTTGAAGAAGCAGCACCCCAAGTGGTTGAAGGAGATGGAGCACGAAGGGAAGCTGGTGGTCTATGGCGAGGAGAAGCCTTCCGGCGGCCACGGCCACTGAGAATCGAGATTCCCCCGGTGGGACGGCGGTGATTGGCGACTGAGCCCGCATCGCCGCCGGGAGAATATAAAAATGTCACGACAAGGAAAGAGATCTGCTCACCATGGGCAGGTCTCTTTTTTTCCCCGATTTCCTCTCCCTTCAGTACAACCATCCCAGCAAATCGGACGGCGAGGCGGAAAATCTTAAGAAAACGGGGAGCTGTGTCGTATAATCATTAACAATAACAATAGTATATCTTATGCCGGCGCACCGGCGAAGTTTTTGATCCGCCCCGGAAATGGTTGTAAAAAACAGGATCAGCCGTCCCCGCTCTGCATCTTTCTCATCGGCCGGGACAGACGATAAAAACGATTATCTGAACCCTCTCGAAAATCTGTAGTACCTAAACGACCGACCTGTTGATCGTAAAACCTTGATCTATCTGTAAAATTAATACTTTGCGTCATTAGGCGCACGGTAACGGGCGTAAGTTGGCGGCGATGGTTGCGGTCCGTTATCGTAGGACTTGACATTTCTAGAAGAAAGGAATATGTCCTGCGTGACATATGTTAAAAAAAGCATGCAAATATTAAACAGGAGGAACGGAAATGTCATTAGTGACGGTAACCATCGATAATCGGCAGGTGCAGGTGGAAGCGGGTACGACCATCCTGGAGGCGGCCAAGCGGCTGGGCATCAAGATCCCGACCCTGTGTGCCTGGGCGGAGATCGGACACGCTCCGGGGGCCTGCCGGGTGTGCCTAACGGAGGTGGAGGGGCAACGAAGCCTGACTGCCGCCTGTTCCTTTCCGGTGACGGAGGGAATGGTCGTCCGGACGAATACGGAACGGGTTCGGGTCGCCCGCCGGCTGGTCGTGGAGCTTCTTCTCAGCAACCATCCTCAGGAGTGCAACTTCTGCGTCCGCAACGGCAACTGCGAACTCCAGCGGGTCGCCGAGGCCGCGGGGATCAAGCGGCTCCGTTTCGAACCCCCCGAATTTTCCCGCGAGGGCATGATTGATTACTCCAGCCCCTCCCTGGTCCGGGACAGCCGTAAGTGCATCCATTGCCACCGCTGCGTGACTGTATGCGAACAGATACAGACCGTCGGGGTCCTGACGCCTTCCTTCCGGGGCAGCGATGTCCGGGTAGCCCCGGCCTTCGGCCTTCCTCTGGACGAGTCCAACTGTATCGCCTGCGGACAGTGCGTCATGGCCTGTCCGGTGGGCGCCCTTTATGAGAAGGATGATGTAGATGCCGTCTGGCAAGCCATCAACGATCCGTCCAAGCACGTTGTCGTCCAGGAGGCCCCGGCCATCCGCTCCGCCCTGGGAGAGGAATTCGGTATGCCCCCCGGCTCCCTCGTTACGGGGAAGATGGTCACGGCCCTTCGGAGGCTCGGTTTCGACAAGGTCTTCGACACCAATTTCACCGCTGACCTCACGATCATCGAGGAAGGACACGAGCTTCTCAAACGGGTCAAGGAAGGAGGCGTCCTGCCCATGATCACCTCATGCAGCCCTGGCTGGATCAAGTTCTGCGAACATTTCTATCCCGACCTCCTCCCCCACCTCTCCACCTGTAAGTCGCCCCAGCAGATGTTCGGTGCCCTGGCCAAGACGTATTACGCCGCGGAGGCCGGGATCAATCCCCAGGATATCGTCTCGGTATCCATTATGCCCTGCACCGCCAAGAAATATGAGGCCGGGCGTCCCGAGATGACCAGCAGCGGCTACCGTGATGTCGATTATGTCCTGACCACCCGGGAATTGGCCCGGATGATCAAGGAGGCGGGGATCGACTTCGTCAATCTTCCCGATGGCGAGCACGATGCCCCCATGGGAGAATATACGGGGGCGGGGACGATCTTTGGGGCCACGGGTGGTGTCATGGAGGCGGCCCTGCGCACCGTCTATGCCGTGGTGACGGGGCAGAACCTGCCCGATCTGAACATTACCACCGTCCGCGGCCTCACCGGAGTCAAGGAGGCCTCCGTCGAGGTCGGTCCCTTGGGGAAGGTGAAGATTGCCGTGACTCATGGCCTGGGCAATGCCCGCCGGCTCCTGGAACTTATTCAGGCAGGGAAGTCCGACTACGCCTTCATCGAGATTATGTGCTGTCCCGGGGGCTGCATTGCCGGGGGCGGGGAGCCCATCCCCACGACGGACGAAATCCGGACCCTCCGGGCCGAGGCCCTCTACCGGGATGACGGCACGGTCCAGAAGAAGCGCCAGTCCCATGAAAACGAATCCGTTCAGAACCTTTACCGGAAGTTCCTCCATGAACCCCTGGGTCATAAATCCCATGAACTGCTCCATACGCACTACGTGCGGCGGGGGGAGAATGTCCCCCATAAATGATTCCCCCCGCGCCGTGAAGAAGATGCCCGGCAACCTTATGGCCCGGGGATTTAAAAGACGATGAACGAAACCCCGAAGGGCAATAGAACCCACATCGCTTTGGTCGGCCGTACCAATGTCGGCAAGTCGAGCCTTCTGAACCTCATATCCGGTCAGGATGTGGCAATTACCTCCAACGTTCCGGGAACGACAACGGACGTTGTGGAAAAGACCATGGAGCTTCTCCCCCTTGGACCGGTCGTTTTTCTCGACACCGCCGGTTTGGACGACAAGACCGATCTTGCCGAGCTGCGAAGGAAAAAGACCTCACAGGCCCTGAAACGCGCCGATGCGGTCATTTTGGTAGCCGAGGCGGGCGTCTGGACGGAATATGAGGAAAGGATCGTGCAGGAAACGGAAATGGCCATGATTCCCCTTGTCATTGCCGTCAATAAGATTGACCTGGGGAGTCCTGACCCGAACTATCTCGCCATTATCGGAGAAAAAACGCCCCGACTGCTCTCCGTCGCGGCCACGAACGATAAGGGACGGGAGGCCTGCCTGAGAGAGTTAAAGCGCCATCTAGCGGCCTCCATGTCCGGCGAAGCGGCTGACTCCCCCTCTCTCTTGGGTGATCTCCTACCTCCGGGAGGGCTAGCCGTCCTCGTGACGCCCATTGATCTTCAAGCCCCGAAGGGGCGCTTGATTCTGCCCCAGGTGCAGACCATCCGGGCTGCCCTGGACATCGATGCGGCGGCCCTGATCATCAAGGAGCGAGAACTTTCTCACCTCCTGGGACAACTGAAGGAGTCGCCACGACTCGTGGTCTGTGATTCCCAGGCTGTTCTGAAAGTAACCGCCGGTGTCCCCCGGGAAATACCCTGCACCACTTTTTCCATCCTTTTTGCCCGTCAAAAGGGGGACCTCAACGTCGCCGCCGCCGGTGCGGCGGCCATCAATAGCCTGCGGCCGGGCGACCAAGTCCTTATTGCCGAGGCCTGCTCCCATCATCCTCTGGCGGACGATATCGGGAGGGTGAAGATCCCCAGGTGGCTGCGCCAGTATGTGGGTGGGGAGATCCAAACGGAAATCACCGCCGGAAAAGACTATCCGCGGGATCTCCGGCCGTATCGCTTGATCGTCCACTGTGGGGCCTGCATGTTCACCCGGCGGGAAATGCTCCGCCGCCTTAAGGAGGCCCGAGAGCAACAGGTGCCGATCACCAATTACGGTCTGGCCATTTCCGTTACCCAGGGGGTGATCGAACGAACCCTGCAGCCTTTCCCGGCGGCGCTGGCAGCCTATGAACGGGAGCTGGCCGCCCCGGCAAGCAATATCAACGGCATGCGGGCGCAATAGGAGGAATGATGAAGGATTTCATCGATGATGAACTTATAGAGCAATTATTGGAAGCGACCCGTCGTCCCACCGCCGCCCGGGTACGGGAGGTGATCGGCAAGGCCCGGGAACTGAAGGGGCTTTCCCCACAGGAAACGGCCATTCTCCTTCAGGCTGAGGACCGGGATCTCGTCAGCGAGATTCTCCAAGCGGCCCGAGAGATCAAACGGATGATCTACGGCAACCGCCTGGTCCTCTTCGCCCCACTCTACATCGCCAATTATTGTGCGAATAACTGTCTGTACTGTGGATTTCGCCGGGGTAACAAGGAATTGAACCGGGTGGCCCTGACTATGGGCCAGATCCGCGGGGAGGTTGAGGTCCTCGCGAGGGAAGGACATAAACGCTTGCTAATGCTCTGCGGTGAACATCCCGATCGTTCCGGGCTCGATTATTTCCTGGAAGCCATCGAGACAGCCTACGGGGTCAAGACGGAAAAGGGCGGTGAGATCAGACGGATCAACGTCGAGATCGCTCCCCAGGAGGTGGAGGGCTACCGGCGCCTGAAAAAGGCCGGCATCGGGACCTACGTGCTGTTTCAGGAGACCTATCATCATGAGACCTACCGGAAGATGCACCGCGACGGTCCCAAGGCCGACTACCTATGGCGGCTGACGGCGATGCACCGCGCCCAGGAGGGAGGGATCAACGATGTGGGCATCGGCGCCCTCTTCGGACTCTACGACTATAAGTTTGAGGTCCTGGGACTGCTCATGCATGCCCGGCAACTGGAGAGGGATTGCGGCGTGGGTCCCCACACCATCTCCATTCCCCGCCTGGAGCCGGCCCTCAATGCCCCGGCCGCGATGACGCCGCCCTGCCCCGTGAGCGACGAGGACTTCCAGCAACTCGTGGCCGTCATCCGTCTGGCTGTGCCCTATACGGGGATGATCCTCAGCACCCGGGAGACGCCGGCCATGAGAAGAGAGATCTTCGACCATGGCGTATCCCAGATCAGCGCCGGCTCCCGGACCAATCCCGGCGGCTACCGGGAAGGGACGAGCGACGGCTTCCGGGCTGCGCAGTTCAATCTCGGTGACACCCGCACCCTTGACGAGGTAATCCACGATATCAGCACCCATGGACATATCCCCAGTTTTTGCACGGCCTGCTATCGTCTCGGGAGGACGGGTCAGGATTTCATGGACCTGGCCAAGCCCGGCCTGATCCAAAGGTTCTGCCGGAGCAACGCGATCTTCACTTTCATGGAATACCTGGAAGATTATGCCGCCGAGGAGACAAAGACCGCGGGAAAAAAGTTGATCGCCCGCCTCGTTGCCGAGACCGATCCAGCGGGCGTCCGGGAAACCCTGACCGGACGTCTGGCGAGGATTGAACATGGAGAGCGCGACCTCTACATCTGACGGCGCCGGGATGGAAACAGGGGCCGCCATTGCCGATGCTGTCCGAAACGGGGAACTGACCAGAGAAGGGATTGTTCGGCTCCTGGAGATTGCCGATCCCGAAGAGCTTCAGAAGCTTTTTATAGCCGCCGATGCCATTCGGCAACGCTTTGTCGGTTCCGAGGTGTTCCTGCGGGGGATTGTCGAGTTCTCCAATTTCTGCCGTCGTGACTGTCTCTATTGTGGACTGAGGTTAAGCAACCGGGATTTGCCCCGTTACCGAATGGAGGAAGGAGAGATCCTGGCTGCCGCCCACCGGATAAAGGCCGCCGGTATCTCTACTATCGTCCTCCAGTCGGGAGAAGACCCCTGCCAAAGCACCGTCCGTATCTGCCGCCTGATCCGGAGGATCAAGGATGAAACTTCCCTGGTGGTTACCCTTTCCGTAGGCGAGCGGCCCCTTGGGGATTATCTCGCCTTTCGGGAAGCCGGGGCGAACCGCTACCTCCTGAAGCAAGAAACATCCTCTCCCGAGCTATATGCCCGGTTCCGTCCCGGATGTCGTCACGAGGAGCGGCAGCAGTGTCTCCGCCATCTGAAAGAACTGGGCTACGAGATTGGCACGGGGAACATCGTCGGACTTCCCGGACAGAACACCGCCGACCTTGCCGCCGACCTCCTCTTTATCCGGGAGATCGACGCCGATATGGTGGGGATCGGTCCCTTTATCGCTCATCCCCAAACGCCACTGGCTCCCTGCCCGAACGGCAGTCCGGCGATGACGCTGAAGGTGCTGGCGGTGGCCCGCCTGCTCACCAGATCGACGAACATCCCGGCAACTACGGCCCTGGCAACAATCGCACCCCAGGGGTGGCGCGATGCCTTGCAATCCGGTGCCAACGTCATCATGCCCAATTTCACCCCGGTCGTTTATAGGGGACTCTACGAGATTTATCCCGGTAAAAGCTCAGCATCCACAAATGTTCCCGACTTTCCGGAAATGCTGGAGCAGGAGTTGAGGGACAGCGGCCGGATCATCGGCACCGGCAGTGGCTTTCGGAAGCGGCAGGAAATCTCGGGATAACGGATCATCTCCGCAGCGATCAGGGTTCCAACTCCATTACCAGTTCCCCGCTTCGCGACGGGTCATACCCCCCGAGGGCCGCGGCCCTGTCGCGAAACTTCCGAGAGCGGATCGTTTCCAGGACGGCCTGGATATTGGGATCTTGGAGATAAGCGGTGGGGATAACGAGGTCGTATTGTTCTCTGTCCAAAGGAATGAAGTCCAGGTCAAGGGCCCGGGCGGCGGCGTAAATGGCCATGCCGCAATCGGCGGCGCCGCTCAATACATCCACGGCCACGGACATATGGGTAAATTCTTCATGACCGTACCCTTTAACGGCTTCCGGGCTGAGGCCGGAACGGACCAGATTGTAATCCAGCAATATGCGTGTTCCCGAGCCTGCCTGCCGATTGACGAAGGAGATGTCGTTCCGGGCGAGGTCCATGATTCTTTTGATGCCCTTTGGATTGCCCTTTTGAACAATCAACCCCTGCTCTCGGAGGACGAGGTGAAAGAGGCTTATCCTGATGCCTTTCAGGTATCTCCGCAGGTAGGGAACATTGTATTCTCCCGTTTCCGTATCGAGAAGATGCAAGCCCGCGATATGACAGATCCCCTTCCGGATTGCGATCAGCCCCCCCATGCTCCCCACGTTTCCTGACGAAATCCGGATATTCCGTCCCGAGGCGTTCCTGACCTCGTCGGCAAGGACATCCAGGGTGATGTCATGGCTGCCGATAATGACGACGGTATTGATCAAGTCATCATCATCGACAAGAAGCTCGGCGATTGTTTCTTCCTCCTGGCCGATGCCCTCCGAGAGGGGCGGGATGCGGATGATCCCTTCCGCTCTGGTGAGGGTGGTGATGGAACCTGCCGATCTGGGAAGGGGCGTGGCGATGCTCAGGTCTCCGACCCGGCCGATGTTGACGCGAACGAATTCTTCCGTGCCCAGCTTGGAGGGGATGTTTCTCGATGGCCTGACGGTGATGGTGCGGCTTTTACGAGGCTTCAAGCCTTGGAGGTTCAAGAGCAGGGGTTTGGCGAACTGCTCGAAAGATAGGATTGCGGAAACGGGGTATCCCGGAATCCCGATGATGGGCTTCCCGCCGATAATGCCCAAGATGGTCGGTTTCCCCGGCATCATGGCCACCCCGTGGACGAGGACTTCCCCTATATCCGCCAGGATATTAGCGGTATAATCCTTGGAGCCCGCCGATGATCCGGCATTGATGAGGATCAGGTCCGCATCGGAATCCGCGGCCTTTAAAAGGGCATCCCGGATAGCTTCTTCCTCGTCGGGGGTGATAGGGAAGATCCGGGGCGCCCCGCCTGCCTCACGGATAAGTCCCGCCAGGGTGATGGAATTCGAGTCGATGATCCGGTTGTTGCGTAACTGACGGAAATCCGTGACATCCTTGGGGCTGATAATTTCCGCCCCCGTGGGGATGATGATCACCCTGGGCTGCCTCCGGACCATCACCGTAAAGACGCCGGCGGCGACCAGCGCCCCCATGTCGTAGGGCCGGATCAGATAATTCTGCGGGAAGAGGAGCTGGGTGGCGACAATGTCTTCCCCGACCTTCCGGATATTCTGCCAGGGATAGGCGGGCGACCGGATCTCGAGGTGTCCCTCATCCAGTTCATGGATCTTCTCCACCATGATGACGGCGTTGTACCCCTCGGGCAGGGCCTGGCCCGTATTGATCCACACGGCGTCTTCGCCTGTCGTTAATACTTTCGGGAGCTGTTCCGTGGCGTCGTACGTCATTTCCGCCCTGACGGCGATGCCGTCCATGGCCGCGGAATGATAGGCAGGTGCGGAAACCCCGGCATAAACGGGGCATGCGGTGACTCGCCCCAAGGCGTCTTCCGTGTTGATCCGTTCGGGGAGGGTTTTCTTTCCCCGCCATACACCGGAAAAGATCTCCTTCGCCTCTCGGAGATCCTTCATGGCCAGATAGACGTTTCTTTTCACCATGCCTCTCCCCGGGAGGGAGTGAAGAGCATCACCTCGACGGTCTGCCCCTGGTAGATCCCTTCCGTGTTTCTGTCGATCTTGACCAGTCCCTGGGCATCGACCAGGGTGGAGATGAGGCCCGATTTGCCGAAGATCGGCTCCGCGAAGAGCCGCCCCTCACGTTTGTTCAATCTGACCCTGATGTAGTCGTCTCTCCCGCTTGCCGATTCCACATTACGTTCAAGTTCGGCCTGCCGGTATAAATGACCGTCCCCGGACGACCGCCGTTCCCCTGACAGTACCGATAGAAAAGGGGCCAAGTAAATCTCCGCCACAACCATGGCCGAGGCAACATGACCGGGCAGCCCAAACAGGGCCTTCGCGCCGATTCTGGCGATGATTGTCGGTTTTCCCGGGCTTATCGCGATGCCGTGAACAAGGAGTCGCGCCTCGGCAAAAGATTCAAGGACCTTCACGGTCATATCCCTTGCCCCTACGGAGCTTCCGCCTGATATCCATACGGTGTCGCAGGCATTGAGAACCCTGCCGACGGTTTCTCTCATTTCGTCAAAGTCGTCTTTGCATACCCCCATGTTCATGGGTATCGCCCCCCTCTGGCGGCAGAAGGCGCCCAGGGTATAGCTGTTAATGTCCCGCACCTGTCCGGGCCTGGGGCGCAGATCGATGGGGATGACCTCGTCCCCCGTGGAGATGATCCCGACCGTGGGTCTTTTATACACCGGGATCGTCTCCACGCCCAGACCCGCGATGAGGCCGATGTCCTGGGGCCTGAGGATGGAGCCTTTTCCGAAGACGATGGTCCCGGCTCTTAAATCGTCACCCCTGGCGATGACATTTTCCAGGGGCGCCACGGACCGGCACACCTCAATGGTTTTGTCGTCCATGCTTTGACAGTGCTCGATCATGACCACGGCGTCAGCTCCTTCCGGGATCATTCCCCCCGTCGATATCCTCACGGCGGTTCCCGGAACGACACGGTCCGTGGGCGTTCCACCCATGATCACTTCCCCTTTCAGCTCCAGGAAGGCGGGAAGGCTGTCGGAAGCGCCGAAGGTGTCCTTTGCCCGCACCGCATAGCCATCCATGGAAGACCGGGAAAAATTCGGCATGTCCTCTTCGGAAACGATCTGTCCGCTCAGGACGCGGTTAAGGGCGTCTTCGATGTGGACGACCTCCGTGCCTACGGGGTCGAAGCCTTTCAATATCTCCAGGACCTCTTCGGATGTCTTCACCTTGAAGAACAATGGTTGCCTCCTCGGTCCAGAATAAGTTCGGTTTTTTTGAGGCTCCCCATCTTCCTGATCCTGGACAGACCATATTGGCATGCCTCGAAGGCATCCTTGCTGGCCTCTGAACTGACCGCCACCAGGGAGATCAAATCGCCGACCTGCAAGAGGCCGATGCGCCGGACGAGCAGGATATCGTCGATATGCCAGCGATTCCGCATGTCCGTTTCGATGTCCGCCATTTCACCTTCCACATCGCCACCCCGCTCAAAGCGGATCCCCGCTGACGCTTTTTCGCCCGCCTGGCCTTTCACGACGGCATAATGGAAGATAACCGATCCGGCATTCCGTTTGCCGAGCCTTGCGAACAGGTTGGTCGTATCCAAAGGATCTTCTGTAACGATGTTCATCTCCGCCTCCATTTTTTGCCATTTTTATCAAATTTACCATGAAATGTGAATGGAAAGAATTCCCCATGCCCGCCATGCATTCATTGACAAGGAAGGATTTGACTGCTACCTATATACAAATAGTCGTCTTAAACGTAAACAGTTGTGTTGGTCGTGTTTCGGAGATCTCAAACCAGGAGGTGAAAAATGAAAGTCAGCGCACGTAACACGTTAAAGGGCAAGGTCAAGAAAGTAACAATGGGTCCCGTCAACGCGGAAGTTGACATTGAGCTTCCCGGCGGTACCGAAATCGTCTCGATTATCACCAAGGTTTCAGCCGAGGCCCTCGGGCTTAAAAAGGGTATGGAGGTTTATGCGGTCATCAAGGCATCCAATGTCATGGTGGCTGTTGATTAGCCGATCCTGGTCGGGATCGTTTTCGGACGGTCATGGTTATGTTTGCGCAGGGGCTGACACCGGCATGGACGACTGCCAGGGGCAGCCCCTTGCTTGTGTCTGGGACCCGGTAACATTTGCGGCTCACCCCAGGTGTCTAAAGGCCGTTGCCTTGATGGCGGCGAAAACCTCCATGCCATTCCTGATCTCCAGGTCCTGAGCCGCTTCCTTCACAATCACGGCAACGAGCTTCTCCCCGCCGCATAAGAGCACGATGCCGATCCTGTTTCCCGCCGCAAACATTTCGCCCACCCGGCATTGCAAGAGGTTGCGGGCACTGGTTGCCTCGGGGTGGCGCTTGAAAAGGATAATGTCCGTGGAAGAAAGCTCATAAAGGGCGTCCTGCTGCCCGTCCCCTGAAATCAGCAGTTCATTGTCTCCCCAGCGATAGGCAAATAAACCATCATAATTGCGAAGTTTTCTCAGTTGCAGGAGATTCGTGTATGGGTCCGGACTTTTCCCCATGGCATCCCTAGCCAGTCCCTCCGCCGTCATTTGCCCGGCGTCACTCCCTTCGTTTACGATCAACACCTGATCGGTCATGATCCTCATTTCCGTCAAGGAATGGGAAATGAAAAGATAGGGGATGGCAAAGGCCTCACAGGATCTCTTGAGAAAAGGGATGATCTGGAACTTGAGGCTGTCGTCCAGGGCGGAAAGGGGTTCGTCCATCACCAACATGCGGGGATTGGCAAGAACTGCCCGGCCGATTGCTACGCGCTGCTGCTCGCCTCCCGAGAGGTTACGCACACTCCGTTGCAGAAGATCCCCGATCTGCAGCACGTCCACCAGATTCTCCAGGGTGATTTTGCGCTGATCCGGGGGACAACGCCGGTAGCCATAAAGGAGGTTCCCCTTGACGGAGAGGTGGGGAAAAAGATGGGGGCGTTGAAAGACCATGCCGATGCGTCTGTGCTCTGCAGGGATATTCACTCTTTCCCCACTGTCAAAAACGGGCTGTCCGTCAATGGTAATAAGCCCTCGGTCCGGATGGTGCAACCCGGCGATGAGACCCATGAGGGTGGATTTGCCGCAACCGGAGGGGCCGAAGATCCCGATCCGGTCGCCAACAATCGTGAAATCCATTTTCAAGGAAAACGTCCCGAGTTTTTTTTGGGCGGCGACTCGCAATTCCATATCAGTCCACCCTGACAATACGCCTCCCCAGCCATTCGTGGAAGATCAAAACGGCGACGGAGATGGTGACGGATACGACGCACAGGGCCACGGCCACGGTATCCCCGCTAGGGGAACTGACATATTCATAGATTGCCAGAGGAATGGTCTGCGTCACTCCGGGAATGTTGCCGGCGAGTATTATCGTGGCTCCGAATTCACCTAACCCGCGGGCGAACATCAGGATGGATCCGGCGATAATACCGCGGAAAGAAAGGGGAAGAATGACTGTTACAACCGTATCAAACCATCGGGCACCCAAGGTGCGGGATGCCTGGATGAGTTTTTCATCAATGGCCTCCATACCCGTCCTGATCGACCGGACCATGAGTGGGAAACCCACTACGGCCGTAGCGATAACCGCGGCCTTCCAGGTAAAAATAACTTTTATTCCCAGCGGTTCCAGTACCCACATCCCGATCCAGCCGTTCTTTCCCAACAGCAGGAGCAAGAGATAACCGATGACAACGGGTGGCAAGGTCAGGGGTAGATTCACCACCACATCCAGGGCGACCCGTCCCCGGAACTTCCGGTATGTCATGACATAGGCCACGGCAAAGCCGAAGGGTAGGGACAGGATGGTCGCCACTACGGCCACCTTCATGGACAGCAGAATGGCGAGGTAATCCGATTCGCTGAAAATGCCCATGAAGGATTATTTGGCGATAAAGCCGTATTTTGTGAGCACCCCTTTCGCTTCGGTGGATTGAAGATACTTGTGGAATGCCACGGCATCGGCCTTTTTGCTTCCCGAGATCGTGAGCCCAACGGGATAGGTCACGCGAGGATAAAGCTCCTGGGGAACAACGAAAAGAATCTTCGCCTTTTTAGCCATTTGCAGGGCGTCGGTTTTGTAAACAAAGGCCCCGGAGACCTCACCCTTCTCCGCGTACATCAGGCATTCCCTGACGTCCTTGGCCATGACCAGTTTGTTTGCAAGTTTTTTATCAATGCCGGCCTTTTTCAGGGCCTTCATGGCATAATCACCCGCGGGAACACTCTTCGGGCTGCCGATGGCGATCTTCTCCAGCATGGGTACATCCTCTATCCTTTTCGCCTTCGCATCGGGCATCCCGACAAAGACCAGGGAGTTGTACGCCAAAACGCCGATGCTTTTCTCATCCAACAGTTTCTTTGCCTTTAGGTAATCCATCCATTCCAGATTCGCGGAGAAATAAATGTCCGCCGGGGCGCCGTTTTCAATCTGTTTGGCGAGGGCTCCCGAAGCCCCTAAATTGTTCAGGAACTTAACCTCGGGGTGGGTCTTGGTGTAATTCGCCGTCAGTTCCGTGACGACCTCGCGCAGGCTTGCCGCGGCGGATACCCTGATGTCCTCGGCGTAGGCGGGCACGGTCAACAAAACCAGTCCTAAAATGGACAACACAACGAAAAACCTTCTGATTGTTCTTTTCATTCCCGGTGTCCTCCGAACCGATGATTAATAAGATAATATGGTCGAAAAGATGCTACTTTTTACCCTTAAGTATAGAGGGGCAGTCTTCTCAAGTCAAGGAATATTTCGATCCGCAGGCCTGAAAGTACACAAAAACCGGACGAACCATACACGGCAGAGGCATCATAAGAGATGGACTACAAAGGGGAAATTGATGTTATCCACTGAGCGAGTATTTGCTATTTTAAACTTATGCCGTATTTAGCATATTTTTTCTTGACGTGCCGCCGCATTACCCTGGAAGGGGGACGGATCAAGAAAGATGAGATATCGGCATCGCAACACGTTCTCTTTGAATCTTCTTGCTGCTCTTGATCTCGGAGCGAAAGACAGTCGTCCGGGAACAGCGCCCCCGGCGCGCTGTCTAACGTCGGCGGACCCACCTGGAGGGAAAGCAAACGAGCCTATGCCGTGACTTTATCCATTGCGGCAGCCAGGGCCAGTTGCTGGTTCGTCTCGACGATCGGCGACCCCTGATGCGCTTCAGGTCGGGTGCGGAGGTTGGGAGAAAGAGAGAACCACCTTCCAGTCCTGGAACAGGGCCGGTCGTTTCCGTTGAACGGTACTTGCAGTTAGAGGAGAAAAGGAGGCTGCTGGAGGGTAAGGGTGGGTAGGGTGGTCAGTTCATCTGCAAAGCGATGGCTTGCACAACCTGGCCGGACCAATGATAGCAGATTGTAACCTGCAAAGATGGGTCCTGATCTCAGCTCTTTTTGCAAGCTATTCTATATGGATGCGTGGCTTGTGACCACTTTCGGCCCCTTTTGGAATGCGATCTCAATAATCAAGTACGAGATTACCTATGGGCCCTGCCCAAACCAATCTCCATCAGGTCCTCGCCAATAATGAGCTTTCCGGAGAAGTTCTTCTGCGCCTTCTTCAGGCGCGAGAGTGGAGTATTCCCCGGGCCGATATGGCTGAGCACAAGCGTTTTGGCCTGGCACTGCTCTGCCACTCTCCCAACATCCTCGATGGTTGTGTGAGCCGTGATGGCATGGTAGTAGAGAGGCCAAGCGGGATCACCCTCCTTTACTCCCTTGAAGGTCGCCGTAATCCAGGCGTTGTCAATGACCTCGTGGACAAGAACATCGGCGCCCTTGGCAAGTTTCTGAAGGTTCCCCTTGGTGTCCGGTCCTGTGTCGCCTGAAATGACCAGCGAGCCGTCATTAGTGTCAAATCGGAAGGCGAAGGATGGATAGACCTGATAATGATCAACCAGAATGGCCGAGACTCGGATTAGGTCGTCCCTGTAAATCTCGAAAGGAACCATGGCCGGACAGGTTTCGTTCCTTGTCCAGGGCTTGGATGGATTCGGCAGGATGAAATCCACCGGCCAGGGAATAGTCCGGGGGTCGCCGATTTCCTTGACATCAATGATATTCTGGAGATCGGGGTATCCCGCATCCATCGCGCAATCATTGAAGTTCTGTGCAAATGCTTGCAACAGCAGGTTTGTCATCTGTTTGGTACCCGGAGTTGTGGTTTGCTTGGGACCGCCGCACTCCGCCTTGAGGATCGTGCCGGAGTACCCGGTCTTATTCTCTTCCAGCCTTCCCCGATCCCCGGGACCAATGATTTGTAATCGGTTCGGGATGCCGAAGCCCGCCCTGGCTCCGATCATTAGAAAAGTCGGATAGTCCCCCAAATGGTCCATATGGAGATGGGTAAGAAAGACTGCCCGGACATTCTTGAGAAAAGTGGATAACTCAAGTTGCAGCTTCTCACCGTTGATAGTCACGAACTTTGCGTGGTTGAACGCTTCAGCAAGCCGTTGCGTGGCGCCGAATCCCAGGTCAATGATGTACATGGAGTCACCAACGACTAATGCTTGAGAAGAGCTGGCTCGGTTTGAACCCGGCCACCATGTCATACCACCAGTTGTGCCCAACAGAACAAGCTTGGTGTTGAATTTCTGCGCCCGAGATCCCTTTTTGATATTAGAAGCGGCGGCGAACGAAGATTTGCCTTCGAGGCTCATCAGAAGTGGAGACAAAGCCAAGGCTCCGGCCCCTTTCAATAAAGTGCGCCGCGGGATGTGTAGTTTGTCTGATTCATTTTGAGCCATGATGATCTCCTTTCGGGATAGGATTGATATTGAATCGACAAGAACTTACTTTTTAACGGTACGGAATATTAGGAGTGTAGTTTTCTCAAGTCAAGGGATATTATCATAGAAGATCAGGGGTGACTAAACGACATATGGATCAACGGCGTTCCTTCTTCAGCAATCTTCTGATCATTAGGCCACATGGAGCATCGAAAAAGCAATTTGTGGCGCTCTTTGGGCAAGCACCCCCGGCATAGGCACGAAGATTTCGGATTGGAAAGCTTGTCAAGATTGCCACATACTTGATTTCTGTCAATAAAGGGTAATGAATACCAATCGATAGCTTGTATTTCATAAGGCATGATATTTTTGTGGACTTCAAGAAGTAGTGGTTATTACCTCACCCTGAAAAACCCGGGATCAAACAATTGCACCTTGTCGGCTACAGAGCAAAGTTGGGTGACAGGTTTCCTGTAGCATGCTTCCGGATCTGCCAGAGGGTAAAAAATTCAGATATGTCAACCGTCACCTAATCATACCTTCGAGGGGAGTACCGGGGTGTCGAGATGGCGGGGGAGCGGAGGGGTGGGTCAAAGGTTTTGGGTCCCAGTAAGCGTGTGTGTACGTGTACATGGAACTCCTGTTAAAAAATTAAACAAATCGATAATTATCACTACGTGCTTAAATGTTCAGACCTGCGGCAGCCATAAGGGCAAAACTATTAAACCAATAATCCTTAGCTACCGTATCATGCGATTGCCGAGAGCATGCAAAAACCTTTTCTATTTCTCTTGCTCCATGTTCAGTATACAGTTCATTACCTCATCAAGTGTAGCATTGAAAGGGTGTGGCGATTGCGGATTTTTTTCGTGCCTATATGCTTTATAGCAAGGTTCCGTTTGCCCAAGCGTCACTTGGAATTACCATTGGTAATGGTTGGTCCTGAAGCCCAGGATATCCGATGGCAGAATGGTATTTTCCATAGTGTCCGGATAATTTTTACGAAAATCACTTGTGATGTGTTATACTACTTTGCGAAAACAATTCATCTCAAACATAAGCTGATTACCTATACAATACTGCACGCAGCAGGCCGCGATGAAGCTCAACGGAATCTATGGCCCTGTTTGCTGAAGAGGTGGGATTCATGCGAAGACTGATTTTGGGGTTGGGGATAATTGTCATATTCTGCCTGATGCTACTCGGACCGATTAATGCTCCCGTCACCGCGGCGGAACCGCCCAAGGAACCGATCCTGAAAATCGAAACAGCGATGCACACGGCAGTCATCAAGCGCATCGGCGTGGATGACGCCACCCGGTATCTTGTCACCGCCTCCGACGACAAGAGTATCCGGGTGTGGGAACTGGCCACCGGCCGGTTGCTCTCTGTGTTGCGGCCGCCTATTGGCGAGGGAGATGAAGGGAAGATCTATGCCGTGGCGATTTCCCCGGACGGACAGACCGTGGCTGCCGGGGGGTGGACGCAATTTGCCGGACCGCAAGGCGGGCTGGCCGATGATGGTGTGAGCATCTACCTCTTCCACCGCCCTACGGGTGAGCTTACCCGCAGGATTACCGGCCTCCCCAGTGTGATCAATCATCTTGCCTTTTCCCCCGACGGGCGCTATCTGGCGGCAACGCTGGGACAAAATAACGGCATCCGCGTCTTCCGGGCCGCCGACGGCAGACCGGTGGGTGAGGACCGAGATTACGGCACTGATTCATACTCCGTCGTTTTTGACCGCCGGGGCCGACTGGCCGCCGCCTCTTTGGACGGCTATATCCGCCTCTACGACCGGCCCGGCGCTGGCGGCCTGAAGCTCCTGGCCAGGCAGAAGGCCCCGGGGGGAAAGCAGCCATTTTCCATTTTCTTTTCCCCCGACGGGGAGAAACTGGCCGTAGGCTTTAACGATTCCACCCGGGTGGATGTCCTTTCCGGCCAGGACCTCTCCCACCTCTATTCCCCGGATACCTCCGGCGTGGATAACGGCGATCTTAGCAAGGTCTCCTTTTCCCCCGATGGCCGGCTGTATGCTGGGGGAACCTATCAAAAAGGCGGCCAATTTCCAATTCTTTCTTGGGGAAAAGAGAGTCGGGGCGAGCACCGGGAGCTGCCGGGTTCGCCTAACACCATCATGTCCATCCTCCCACTGGCAGCGGGACGTGTCGTCTATGGCGCGGGAGACCCCGCCTTTGGCGTTCTAGATAAAAACGGCCAGCGGATCCTTTTTCAAAGTGCCCAGATTGCTGACTACCGGGCTAATTGCGAAGGCTTTCGCCTCTCGTCCGACGGCAAAAAAGTGAGCTTCGGCTACGAACTATGGGGTAAATCCCCCGCGACGTTCGATCTTTCCACCCGGACGCTCTCTGCTGGCGGGGAGGCCGCGGGCCTTTATCCCCCGGACACAACGGGCCTCCCCGTAACGGACTGGAAAAATTCAAGATCCCCCAAACTAAACGGCCGGGCGTTGGCGCTTAGGCAATACGAGATGTCCCGCAGTCTCGCCATTGCCCCGTCCCGGGACTCCTTTTTGCTGGGGACGGACTGGTATCTGCGCTATTTCGACCGCAAAGGCAAGGAAAAATGGCAAGCCCTGGTTCCCGGCGCGGCCTGGGCTGTGAACATCTCCAAGGACGGCCGCCTGGGCGTGGCCGCCTTCGGCGACGGGACGATCCGCTGGTACCGCCTCACCGACGGGAAGGAACTGTTGGCCTTCTTCCCCCACAAGGACCGGAAGCGCTGGGTGCTCTGGACGCCGGAAGGATTTTTTGACGCCTCGGAAGGCGGGGCGGAGCTGATCGGCTACCATTTGAACCGGGGGAAAGATCAGGCGGCCCGGTTTGTCAATGTGGACAAACTCTATGACCAGTTCTACCGGCCCGACCTGGTTTTGGCCAAGTTCCAGGGGAAGGACATCTCCGAGTACGCCAAGGCTGTGGATGTCAACCGCCTCCTTACCACGGAAGCCCTCCCGCCGTCAGTGCGCCTGACTACGGCATCCGGTCCCCGGAAGAGCCGGGATACGGAGATCGCCGGGGAGATCTGCGACCAGGGCGGCGGCATCGGGGAGGTGACGTTCTTTTTGAACGGCATGCCGGTGGTGGTTGACACGGACGGCCGATCCCTGAAGGTTGTAAGCCAGGGAAAAGGCAGCGGGCAGCCGCTTGCCTGTAAGAGCTTCCGCCATAGGGTGACCCTCGCGGCAGGGGAAAACGTCATTGGACTGATGGCCAGAAACAAAGACAACACCATCGAATCGAACCGGGCAGAGGCGAAACTGACCTTCCGCTCCGGCGGCAAGGAGAAACCCGACCTCTACGTCCTCGCCGTGGCGGTGAACAAATACCGGGATGGTGACCTGCGCCTCAAGTACCCCATCCCTGACGCCAACGACCTGGTCCGGAGCATCCAGGGCGGCGGTAAACGCCTCTTCGGCAAGGTGGTGGTGAAGACCCTCTATGATGATGACGCGACAAGGGCGGGTCTGGAGAAGGCATTCCGGGAGCTGGAAGACAAGACGAGACGGGACGATGTCTTTGTCCTTTTTCTTGCCGGGCACGGGATCACCTATGAGAAGGATGGGAACTATTATTTCCTCCCCGTCGATTTCCGCTTCACCGGCGAGGAGGCGATCAAGGCCCAGGGGGTTTCCAAGGATGACCTGATGCGGAACCTGACCCATATCCAGGCGCTGAAATCACTGCTGCTGCTCGACACCTGCAACAGCGGCTCCTTCGCCGAAGCAGTGGCCTCCCGCAACATCGTGGAGAAGACAGCGGTGGCCCGCTTGAGCCGAGCGACAGGACGTTCCACCATCGTGGCCTCCAGCAAGGACCAGGTGGCCCTGGAGGGCTACGAGGGACACGGGGTATTTACCTACACCCTCCTCCAAGGGATGTCGGGAGCAGCGAAGGACCGGGAGGGCAAGGTGACGGTGAACGGCCTGGCCACATACGTGGAGGAGACGTTGCCCAAAATCACCTACAAGAAGTGGGGTTACGAGCAGATCCCACAGAAGAGTCTCCAGGGGATGGACTTCCCCCTGGCCCTGCAATGATCATGAAAGTTTGTTGGCGGAATATGCAATGAGGGACGTAATTATGATTAGCAAAACCGTGCGAGTCTTCTTTGTCTTGGTCATGTTTTTTTTATTGACCCCGTCTTTGTCGCCAGCCGCGACGGAGCGGCGCACCGCCCTGGTCATCGGCAATAGCGCCTACAGTTCAGGTCCTCTGAAGAATCCCGTCAATGATGCAACAGCTATGGATGCCCAGTTGAAGAAGCTCGGGTTTACCGTCATCCTGAAGAAAAACGCAAATCTAAAGGGTATGGAGACTGCCCTAACAGAATTTGGCGACCGTTTGAAGCGTGGCGGCGTCGGGCTATTTTTTTACGCCGGCCATGGTCTCCAGGTTAATGGTGTGAATTATCTCGTTCCCATCGGGGCAAAGATCAACCGGGAATCGGATATCAAGTATGAAACGATGGACGCGGGGAAGATTCTCGATGAGATGGCCAATGCCAACAACGGCCTCAACATCGTCATCCTCGACGCCTGCCGGGACAATCCCTTTGCCCGCAGTTTTCGCAACGCCGTGCGGGGTCTGGCCATCGTGAGCAACGCCCCGGTGGGGACATTCATTTCCTATTCGACAAGTCCGGGTAAAGTGGCGCGGGACGGCGACGGGCGCAACAGCCCTTATACAAAGGCGCTTCTGAAATATATGAAGGAACCTGGCTTGAGCATTGAGCATATGTTCAAGAAGGTGAGGACCAGTCTTGGCAAAAATACAGGTGGTAAACAGATCCCCTGGGAACTTTCTTCGCTTCAAGGGGATTTTTCTTTTGTTCCCTCAGCTACGGCAACCTTGTCGACCGTTTCGAAGAAGACAACTGTTTCAGATACAATGAATACAAAAGACATTAAGATAGCAACGATCCAGCCACCGGGTGCGACTGAAAAGAAATACACGGATGACAACTGCGGCCGGATGATGGAAAGGGGTGACCAATATGCCGAGAAGGCATTGTGGGGCAACGCCCTGATCCAATATCAAAAGGCGGAGACGCTTAAGTGCAAGCATCCGGAATGGTTTAATAAAATGTTGGAAGCCAAGGATAACATCAACAGGAGAGTCAAGAAAGCGATTGCTGTTTTTGATTTCGGATCTCCGAGTAACGAAAAGGATGCCGGCAAGATTGCCGCAGTGAAGTTGCTTGCCTACCTGCACAGAAACGCAAGCGGGGACATCCGTCTCATCGAACGGGAGAACCTTATGTCGATCATCAGGGAGATGCAGCTCGGCAAGGCAAACGTTGCCGATATTAAAACAGCCCAATCCGTCGGGAAGGTGCGGGGCATAGACATCTTCATTATGGGTGATGTTCTGCATTTCTCGACAAAGACTATGGATAACCCAAGCGTCTCCCAAGCCAAGGTCCTTGTCAGCGAGGAAGGGACAAAGAAGAATTATCAATACATCCCTTATAAGCATGGAACGGCAAAGATTATTGCCGCCATTGAGATTTCCTACAAGCTCGTCGATACAAAGACCGGTGAGAATATCTTCAGTGATACGATTACAGGAAAACTGATTAAGGAGGACAAATATTCGGATGGGGTCCCGGAAGGCAATGTGCGCCATGATCCTCTGCAGCTGCCCACTGAGGTCGAGGTTCTCGATGAGCTGGCCAATGCCAAGATTTCCGAGATGGGGCGAAGCATCCTTAGGCACTTTCAGAGTATAGAGGTGGAATACTTCAACCAGGCGCAGCAATTTCAGAAGAGGCGAAATTTTGATGAGGCGATCGAAAAGTACACAGATGCCGTGTTTGATGAGAAGCTCAAGGGAATCTCGACACCGATTTCGCAGGCAGCACACAAGATGATCGATAAACTAACTCGGGAAAAGACAGGCGAAGAACCTGTAAATGAAGTAAAAAATGAAAAATATGTTACAGATGTGGTGGACAGAAAGGCAATTGCCTTGGCGGCGCCGTCCATTATGTCGTCTCAAAAATCGACAAAACTTAAAGTCTCCGTATTCCAGTTTGGAACGATAAACCTAGAGGCTGCGGGATACGGTTCAACGGTAACGAATCTACTTAAGCAATCCTTATCGAAAGATCCCGTATTATCACTAATAAATCAAAGGGAACTCATGTCCTTCCTTAGCCTCAATGACCTTCAACAAAACGAACAGATGGATAATGTTTTAAACATAGGTGCGAGATTGGGCTTGGATGTCATTGTTGTCGGTAATGTTGAGAAGAATGGCGCAGCCATTATTATTAATTGTAAAGTAATACATATCAAGAAACAAATAGCCATCTTGAGTGTACGGGTAAGTTCCCGTGGTGATTCCGCTTTGATTAATGAAATCAACAAGCTTAGTTCGTCGATCTCAAGGACTATATCGGAATCGGGTCTTGTGGCGAAAACAAATGGCTGAGAAAATGTGGGAATGTAGTGGAAATATTATTGAATTGATAGAACATTGCTTTTTGATGATCGGACTATAAGACATGGGGAACTTGCATGTCAAGGGGAAATTGGTGAAAAATGGGTGATACGGATCTGATGATTGTAGGAAAAACGTGTAGAGACAACCCATAGGCTGGGGAACTTTGACCATCTGCCCTTTTTTTGATCGTTTTCCAGTCACGTAGGCCGTACCGGACATCATTAAAACAAGCTTCTCCTGCACGCCACAAATCATCTTTCGCTGATTCTTCCGATTCTCGAAGCGTTACGCCTGGATATAGTCATCCCAGAAATATTCCGGCTCCCCCATAGAGATGATCCGCAATATTTCGGATCGAAAAGGTTGCATAAAAAGGGAAACTTAATTCTTATTGACTTCAAGAAGTTATACGCAATACCGCCCGATTCTTTCAAAATCGCTGATTCTGATAGGGTTAAAGAAGGTTCAAGACAGGTTAAAGAAATTGTTTCGCTAAAAAGCGAAATTTGTTAATAAAATGGCGGAAGTGCATGGGAATCGAACCCACCTGGGACGGTTTTAGCGCCCCACACCGGATTTGAAGGGCCGTCACTCCGGTCGCGGTGTGAGTAATTGCACCGGCACGAAAGCGCCGCGAGGCAAGGAATCTTGGCCCTCTGGAATGCAGATCAGACCGCCGGCGCCGGCGATGGACTTTAAACGGCTGCCGCTCTTGTATGGCGCCGCTAGGTAACTCCCCGCGGGGGTACGGGTTACGACGGCATCTTTGAATTCCGTCCAGGCGCGATGGCGGCTTTTCACCTCTTCGCTGAGCCTGGCAAATACGGTCGGAAGCGGATGCCGAGTCTCACCGGACATACGCAGCAATGCCGGCAATGCCAGTTGCAGAAAGGCCATCTCGTTGCTCAGTGGGCCGCCGGGCAGGCAAAACACCGGCTTGTCCTCAAACATCCCGAAAGCCGTACCCTTTCCCGGACCCATACGCAAATAATGAAAAATCTTCCGCCACCCCAGGCTGTCCAAGACCCCAATCGCCAAATCCCGTTCGCTTCCCCAGGCGCCGCCACTGGTGAAAACGGCATCGTTAACGGACAAATGCCTTTGCAACTCCTGTTGAATGGCGCCGGCATCATCGGCGACGATGCAGGTGCGGCAGGAAAGGCCAAAAAGGGCCAACCAGGATTCCATGGTAACCAGATTACTGGCATAGAGCTGACCGATGTGGAGCTTCTCGCCTGGCTTTACAATTTCATCTCCGATACTGACGATCGCCGCGTGCGGACGGCGGTATACCTGCAAGGCGCTCAGGCCCGCCGCCGCCGCCAGGCCGAGTTTGCCCGGTGACAACGTTTCTCCTTTGCGGATAACAACCGTCCCGGCCTTCACCTCCGATCCCGCCGTCATAATATTCCTTCCCAGTCCGGCATCGGCTTTGATCAAGACTTCTTCCGGCGACGTCTCCGTGCAGAACTCGCCGGAAACCACGGCATCCGCTCCCGCCGGTACAGGGGCTCCGGAGCATACCTTCACCGCACGGCCCTCTTTTACCAGCTCTCGGCATGCAGTGCCGGCAAATGCAGCTCCCACTACTTTCAGGCATACCGGTTTATCCCGGGAGGCGGATGCTATCTCCGCGGACTTGACGGCATAGCCGTCCTTGAGGGACACGGCGACGGAAGGATAGCTTACCAGCGCCACTACGTCCGCAGCGGCGACCCGGCCGACGCAGAGATCGAGACCGCGTTCTTCTTCCCCCAGAGGCTGAACGTTGGCGGCAATGATATCCAAGGCTTCCCGGAAACCGATGTATCCGGTTCCTTCGTCTAGCTCGTAAAAATCTCTCTTCATGTCAAACCTCCTCCCCGGCTGCGGATATCCTCCCCTGGGCCAGGACTTGGTTGGCCAACAATACCATGATAAAGGTGCTCAGGACCAGGGGATAATTTCCGGCCGGGGATAGATATTTCGCTTTCTCCATCAAGATGCTGACCTCACTTTCCCCACTTTCGGAGGCATGTCCTTGGCTTTATGATTACTTTAGAAATATCAAGAGGATAAGTATCATATGTCCACATTTTGCTTTGACAGAGAAGTCAGCGCCGGGTTATGATATTTGCATCTACGTTTAGTCGGTCCGGGTTGTCTTCCCGTCGTCATTTTTTGACAAACGCCCATCACGCCCGGGGATTTTGAGTTTCTCGATAGGGGCAGGAGGGAGGGGTGAGATTGAGAAGAAGGGAGCAATGATAGATTTCCTCACCATAGGCGGCCTCCTGGGTCTGGGCGCCGGTCTGTCTCCCGGCCCCCTCCTCACCCTGGTGATTACGGAAACCTTGCGCCACGGCGTGAAAGGGGGGGTGAAGGTGGCCCTGGCCCCGATCGTCACCGATCTGCCCATCATCCTCGGGGCCTTCTTCCTCCTGTGGCGGTGGGCTGATCTTAACGGCCTCCTGGGGATGATGTCCCTCCTCGGCGGTCTTTTCGTCCTCTATCTGGCGGTGGACAGTTTTCGCGCCCCGGGCGCGGCGCCGCCCGCCGGGACGGGTCCGCCCCGTTCCCTCCTGAAAGGTGTCCTGGCCAACGCCCTGAACCCCCATCCCTATCTGTTCTGGATCACCGTGGGGGCGCCCCTGATGCTCAAGGCCCTGAACCTGGGCGTCCCGGCCCTAATTGCCTTTCTCGGCGCCTTTTACGCCTGTCTCCTGGGGGCGAAGATCCTCCTGGCCTTCCTGGTGGGCAGATCCCGGCGGTTCCTGGCCGGCCGGGTCTATCTCTACACCCTGCGTGGCCTCGGTCTGCTCTTGGGCGGCCTGGCCTGGTTTCTCTTTCGCGACGGTCTGAAGCTCCTGGGCTGGATCTGATCGCCCGCGCCGGGGACGAAGAGGAGAAAAACGGGGAGCAACATCGTTAATTGACCTATTATATCATATATTTATCCTCTGCCGGTGCACCGGCGGAGGATTTGCGGCTCCGGCACGGCAAGAATAGCGATAATGGACATTTTCAACTATGACGACATCGTAAAAGGTCAAAAAATGTTCCATTTGGGACGGCATCGTAAAAAGATCCGCAGGCGAGGCGCGCGCATCCTGAGGAATGAGGCGTACTGGGACGTACATCGCAGTGACGAGGGATGAAGCGCTTTCGAAGCATCCGGACTTTTTACGATGCCGTCAACTATTACGTGGAGAATTCGTTTGCGGCCTACCCGGAGCTGAAATTGCCCTATCAGGCCTTTGAGATGTTTGGGCAGATGCCGGCCTGGCCTTACCCCGCCAGTCGAAAAGGGGAATTATTGAAGATAATAAATATCTTGTTGACATCTCGCTTTGTTATCCCTATGCTTATAATTGGAAAAGCTTTCAATTATTCAAAGCCTTTCCTAATAAAGCAAACGGGAGGTATTTATGGCCGCCGACTTTGAGAAGGGAAAACTCTACCAATTGTCCGTAATCGACATCAAACCGGACCCCGATCAGCCCCGGAAATACCTGGATCCCCAGGGCCTGGAGGAACTGGCCGCGTCCATAAAACAGGTCGGCGTCCTCCAGCCCGTCCTCTTCCGCCGGGGCGACTCGGGCTATGTCTATCTCGTGGCGGGGGAGCGGCGTTTCGCCGCGGCCAAGAAGGCCGGGCTTCTCTCCATCCCGGGCATCTACGTGGAAGGTTCCGCCGCCGAGATCGCCCTGGTGGAGAACCTCCAACGCCAGGACCTGACGGCCGTCGAGGAGGCGGAGGCCCTGGGCCGTCTCGTGGCGTCCACGAACTACACCCATGATCAGGCCGCGGCGGTCATCGGCAAGAGCCGCCAGGCGGTGTCGGATATCCTGTCCCTGACCCGCCTTCCCCAGGAGATTCGCGACGATTGCCGGGGCAATGCCAAATGCCCCCGGGCGATCCTCATCGAGATCGCCCGGAAGAAGCAGCAACGCTCCATGCTCAACCTCTATGAGAAATACAAGGCCAGCGGCCTGACCAGCGGCCAGCTCCGCAAAGAGCGCCAATCCCACGAGGCGCCGACGGAACTGGAGACCGTCAAAGGCGCCGTGAAGAACCTGCGGGCCATTCCGGGACGGATCAAAAAGCTGGAGCTCGCCGCCCTGGACACGGAGGAGAAGACCCGCCTTACCGGCGAAATCGATCAATACGTTTTGGAACTGGAGTCCCGCCTCAACGAGATCATCTCCCGGTTGGAGTCCCGGAGACTGTCCTGAAGGCGGGGCGGAAACGGGGGCTCTCAAGCGGGATAGGAAGAGAAAAACGGGGCGCAACATCGTCAATAAACATATTATATCGTATAGTTATCCTCTGCCGGTGCACCGGCGGAGTTTTTCCGGCGGGGCGGGATAAAAGTATGTAGCGGCAAGATCAATATAAATCAGGAGGCATTATCATGGCAAAAAAGGTTCTGGTAATACTGGGGAGTCCAAGGAGGAAAGGCAACAGCGCCATATTGGCGGCACAGATAACCAAAGGGGCAAAATCCGCCCAGGCAAAAGTCGAGACAATCTATTTGCAGGAAAAGAGCATTGCTCCCTGCAAAGCCTGTTTCACTTGTCAGAAGAAGGGCAGCAAGGGTTGCGCCATTAAGGATGATATGCAGGAAATCTATCCGAAACTGCTTGAAGCTGATGCCTGGGTGATTGCCAGTCCTGTTTATTGGTTTACCATGTCGGCTCAGACCAAAATATTCATGGATAGATGTTTTGCGTTGCCGGCTTACCGGAGCGATCCCTTCAAGGGCAAACGTATCGCTATTGCCATGACCTATGGTGATGAGGATCCCTTTGCTTCGGGATGCGTCAATGCCCTGAGGACATTTCAGGATGCCTTTGGATATGTAGAAGCCAATATTGTCGGTATGGTCTATGGAAGCGCCATGGATGCCGGTCAGATCAAGTTAAATGAAAAAGTCATGCAAGAAGCCCTTGAACTGGGAAAGAAACTGGCAGCAGCTTGAAAGGGCTGGGATAACCAGACACGGATGACTTCAGAGAATAAAAGCACAAATTTTGACCTTTTACGATGTCGTCAGAGATGAATGCGGCAAGCTTATGATGCAGCATTCCATGCGGCAAAGAGTAATATTGCCTCCGTAAATCGGAAAAAACCAGGTTGGTATGTTGATTGTTCCGTGCCATATCGACGATGAGAGAGATAATTTTTGAACAGTTAGAAAGAATCAGCGCACGGCCTGAACCGTTCGAATTCTACACGGCAAGTGATCTGTCGCGCAGCGCGCGTCGGCAACGGCGGAGCTAAGCTATCGCTTTTCGCTCTTGGAGGAGCCATTTGAAGCGAAACCTGGCGATCGACTACCTAAGGAGCGGGGTAACCATCCTGGTAGTTGTACATCACGCTGCCTTGGCGTACACCACTTTCAGTCATTACGACCCGGGGCGGTATTTGAGATCCACCGCGCCAGTCGTCGATGTGCTCCGCTGGATGCCGCTCGACCTTGTTGTGGGATTCAACGATATGTTCTTCATGCCGCTTATGTTCCTCATCTCCGGGCTATTCGTGACACCATCCCTCGAACGGAAGGGATGCGGCCGTTTTCTTCTGGACCGCACGAAACGTCTTGGTATTCCCTTCATTGTCTCCTTCATGATCCTCAGCCCCCTGGCGTTCTACCCATCCTGGCTCTTAAGCGACGCGGTCAGCCGGGGGGACTTCCTGCTTGATTTCTTCGACGGCAGCAACTGGACGCCGGGGCCGGCTTGGTTCCTCTGGCTCTTGCTGGCTTTCTCCGGCGTTGTCGCCGGCGCCTACCGATTGATGCCAAATCTCATGAAAAAAGTGACCCTCTCCACCTCATCGGCTCGAAGTCTTGTCGGCATATTCCTTGCCGTGAGCCTGTTGACAACCGTTCTGCCGTGCCTGTTCATTGGGCCCGAGACATGGACCCGTTTGTGGGGTCCGTTCGTTTTTCAGACCTGGCGGTTCTTCCTGTATTTTGCCTGGTTTGTGTTGGGGGTTGCGCTCGGTGCCGCAAACCTGGAACTGTCATTATCATCCGACAATCTAAGACCATGGCCGCTCTGGCTTGTTCTGGCGATCTTAGTTTTTGTGGCGGCGCTGCTGGGATTGAGGCCGGAGCAGCTTGCGAACATGCCGGAATGGGTAACAAGAGCAATCTCAGCGACAGTCTATTCCCTCTGTTGCACCTTTACCAGTCTTGCCGCGCTGGGTCTTGCCCATTCTTTCTTTCGAACTGCCTGGTCGCTAGCGGACAGCTTCACAGCGAACGCATACGGCGTCTATGTCTTTCATTACGTTTTTGTGACTTGGATGCAATTCTACCTGCTCACGGAGCCCTTGCCGGCAGCGCTTAAATTCCTGCTCACCCTCTTTGTCGCCCTGACCGCGAGCTGGCTCCTGACAGATTTATTGCGCAAGACAGTGGCGAGAGAAGTCCTTTGATGACTTGAAGAGACGTTTCCGTTCTTTTTCCTGTGCTTTTCCGTGGGAAACAGATCAGGATGTGCAGAAGGGTCGTCCACCATCTGGGCAAAGATCACCGCTCTTGCCGCCCCGCCCGGCCGCCTTGCCCACCAAAGGTGCAGGGTGCTTGGATGACCTTTCCATTTAACCTTTACCTTATCGAGTCGATTACCTTCAGGTCGTTGAAGTAGGTTTTATACACGCCAAGATCCCGTGAAAGAATACAGTCGGCTTGGACAAGGGCATGGGCGCCGATCAGAAAATCGGCCAGGACATGGAGTCGCTCCGTCAGGATTGCCTCGCACTGGGGACAGATCGACTCAAAGATGTGGCCGCATTTACCGCATGAAAACCTGTTCTTCGCACTTTTCCTTGCGTATTCCGCCCATCTTGAACCGGCCATATAGAGGGATTTATCATTGGAATAGACGAGGTTCATCCTGGTGTCGGCGAGAAACGACGCAAGTTCCTTTGCGGAAGGAAACCGGGCGGCCAGTTCTGCAAAAACCACCTCGCAGAGGATCAACCTACCCTTTGATAGATGTCGGTCCAAAAGTTCCTTGGAGGACGCTCCGCAAGGCTCACCCGGAATCAGGACATCGAGGATGATGTTTGTGTCAACGGCTGTTATCATGCCCACGGGCCTCCCGCACCAGATCGTCGCTTCGCTGCCCTTCCAGGTCTTTCAGCTTGCCCACCCATTTGTCGAACGGGGATTTTGTGACTACCTTACTGATAACCAGCATACCGTCTTTTTCTTCAAAACCCACATCCTCACCCGTATGGACGCCCAGTTTATCTCTTATTTCCTTAGGAATAGTAACTTGTCCCTTGGATGTAACCCTTGCGGTTATCATCGCTCACCTCTCAGTAAGGAGTATTTTTCCTTACTTGTATTGTAAGGGTATTACCGTTCCTTGTCAAGAATTTATGAAGGCCGTGTCAAAGGGAGGATCGCGGAATCTACATAAATGCAGGGGATATGTCAAACGGCGATTTGACCACGGCCGTTAAAAATAGAGAAATGATGCGGTCAGTTAAAAGGATACCAGAGCCGGATGTCCCCGGTGGATTCCAAAACAGGATGACCGTCACAACACGCGCGACTTCCCGGCCCCGGCGGGAGGACTGGTCAGGGATTCGCCGCCTGGCCCACATCGAGCCATTCGGCGAGCATGGCGGCATGGCCCTCATCCAGGAACCGTTTGGAGTAGAGGTAGGTTGCCCCCGTGGCGGCGGATGTGGCGGCAATATCCTCAAATCCTGCCGTTTGGGCCATCCGGTCCAGAGATGTCCGCATCCCTTCTTCGGTGAAGAGAAAGGGCGGTTGCATGAACATATCCACGGCCAGGGGCCGCCGGTAAGCGCCGGAGAATTCTCGGACAGTCGCGGCGATGAGCTGCAGGGGGCCGGCCCGTTTATGGACCAGGAGCCGGGCGTAAGCCTCGGTGAGGTAAAGGGAGGAATAATAGTACGGCGGCCCGGCGGCGGTGTTTTTTAAAGATGAATCACCTTCGGTGATTTGTGAACATGAATCAGCTCCGCTGATTTCCCGGAGGTCATCGTTTGCCTCCAAAAGGCGGGCGAGGAGGGCGGCGCCGGCCTCCCCATTGTCTCCGATCTCCCTGGTGTCCCCGGCCTCGGTAGCGTCGTGACCAGCAAGGTTTTCCGCGGCCGGCAATGCCCGCAGTTCCGCCCCGGAGATCAGTTCGGCGGCGGCGCTCCTTTCCCGAATCAGGGCCGCCGCCCGGTCCGCCCAGGTTTCCCTCTCCCCGGTTTTATCGCCCCGGCCGGTCATAATTTCCTGCTTCCTGTCCCCTCGTCCCGGCATAGTTTTCACCGCGGCGCCAGGTCCTGGCCGGCCAGGACGGCGCCCACGCTATCCAGGCCGAAGCGCCGATATGTGCTCCGGGTCGGCGCCCCGGTCGCCTTGTCCCAGCCCAGCTCGTCGTAGAACATGTCCAGGGCCGTCCGGACATCATCTCTGTCCATGCACGTCGTCCCCTTCGTGAAGGTGCCCTTGCCCGTCTGGTCCTCATAGACCCAGGCGGGAATCCTGTCGTGGCGGGTCCGCATCTCCTTCGTCCCCATGCCGCGGATCGTCAGGGCCCGGTGGAGGAGGAAGATGCGCATCCCGGCATCATCCAATCCCTTCCGATCCTTGTTGTCCCCCGTAGCCAATGTATAGAGCATCGATTCCAGGGAGTCGTCGCCCCGATAGCCCCGCTCCCTAAGCGGCGAGGCCACCCAGGGCCCCATCCAGTTGCACAAGGGGAGGGAATCATGGAGCTCCTTGCGGAGGAGGGACCATATGGCCATTCGCGCCTTGGCCGGGTGCATGGGCCGGTAGTCCCCCAGGGCATCGACGGCTTCGGGGGCGCCCCAGAGTTCGGCGGCCAGCTTCTTCTGGAGGGGCAGGGGCAGGCCGTTGCGGAGGAAATTGGAATGGGAGTGGCACTGGGCGTCGCGGTTGTAGATCAGATTGATGAGGAGGCCGCACTGCCCCGTCTCTTCCGAGGCGTGGTGTTTGGGATGGCCCAGCTTCCAGTAGGCGACTTCCTTGTCCTTTTCCCACTCCTCCTCGGAGATTCCCCAGCGCGCCAGCAGATAGCCCGTACCCAGGCCCAGGGCCGTGGCCAGTTCACCCTCTTTCCGGGCGATCCGGGGCAGCAGTTCGAAGAGGAAGGCGGGGTCTCCCTCCTCGTATTTCTTCCAGGAGTAACTCTGGAACTCCCGGCCGTCCAAGTTCTTCTTGATGATCCCGTCATAGTAAAGTTTTTTGAAGTCACGCTGCAACTGACCGTAATTGCTCCAGATGCCCAGATCGTCGGCGAGGTGCATGCCGACCATACAGGCCTCCAGGCTGGTCTTTCCTTTGAGGCCGTCCGGCAGTTTTTTGAAGAAAGTGGCGCCGAAGAGGAGTCCCACACAGGTATTTTGCCCCACCTTGGGAATGCCGTATTTGGCGGCGACGGACGGCACTTTCAAGATGGTATGACAGCGGATGGGGCAGCTCGTGCAACCGTTTCCCCGGACGGTATGATTCCAGGCGTTGTCGCCCAGGAAAAAGGCGGCTACATTGGACCGGTAGGCAATCCGGTTCATGTCCCGGGGGTCGCAACTCCCCGTGTCCACCCGATGGGCTGCCGCGCCCCAGCGCCGGCCCCGAGAGGCGTTCCACCGCGACGCCGGATCGTAATGCTCCGCCCAGGGCTGGGGCGAGTTGGGAACGACATGCTGGTTATTGCCGCCGATGATGGCAAGATGGTACTTGATGAGCCTTTCCCAATCCTCTTTTTTGCCGGCGATCCGGATGCTCCCCGTGCCCCGAATGCCGATGGCCTTGAGGTTCTTGGACCCCAGTACGGATCCGACGCCGCCGGCGGAGTGGGAACGGTCATTAATCACGACGGACATGGGCACGAGGTTCTCTCCCGCCGGGCCGATGGCGGCCACCACCGCGTCCGGTCCCATGATTTCGGCGATGGCTGCCGTCGCCGCGCGGATTCCCTGCCCCCAGATCCGGCGGGCAGCGTGGATCTCGACCTTTTGATCTACGATCATGAGCCATACGGGACGGGCCGCCTTTCCCTGAATGACGACGGCGTCGTAGCCCGCATACTTGAGCTTCGCGGCAAACTGACCGCCCATATGTCCCGAGGCCACCAGGGGGATGGGCCAGCAGAGAGGCCAGAGGGTCGTGACGGCCGTACGGCCGCTGCATGGAGCTCCCGTGCCCGCCAGGGGTCCCACGGCAAAGATAATCCTGTTTTCCGGATCATAGGGCATCGTTCCCGCCGGGACTTCATCCCACATCACCTTGTAGCCGATCCCCGTGCCACCCAGATAATCCTTGTAACGCGCAATGGTATCCTCCGTCCAGATCCGGCCCGCGGTCAGATCGACCCGCAAAACCTTGCCTGCCCAACCTCCATATACTCTCATCGCTGTTTCCTTTTCACTGCCGCTTTAGGCTCCTTTTACCTCAAAATGCGCGTCTATATACTTGACGGCATCGTAAAAAATCATTTTTCCCTCCCCCTTCAAGGGGGAGGTCAGGAGGGGGATGGGTCTCGCATTTTATGAACATTAAGCTTCGCTTTCATCCCCCTTTGTGACGGCTCGCAGTCATGAGCGTTTCGTCTGCAAATGCAACCTTATCTGAACGCCAGGGGCGTTTCATGTCCGATTCCCTTCCTCCTGGCCCGGCGGCTGTGCCGCATCTTCATAGCCCGTTATCATCGCCCGGGTATGGGCAAAGAACGTCTCCCCCAGGGTGGCCATGTAGAGATGGACGATGAGGTAGAGGATCAGCAGATAGGAACAAAGGGTATGCGCCGCGCCCAGAAGACCGATCAACTCCCCCGCCAGGAGCCAGTCCCGGAGGGGAGGGATATTCATGAAGAGAAGCCCCGTGACGGCCTGGATGGGGAGCAGGATGAACATGACGGCATTATAGGCGATCTTTTGGAGGGGATTGAACTTGGCAGCGGGGGTGCCGGGGAAGGGGTTAGCTCCCCCGGTGAAGATGGCGCCGAGGTAATAGCGGGTCTGCGCGGCCATGCCCCGAAGATCCCCCCTTTTGATCCCGTAGTGGCGCCGCAGATTGCCGCTAGCGACGGAATAGACAAACCAGAAGATGGAGACGGCGATCAGCGCCAAGCCCAACCCCTTATGCCACAGCAGCGCCGGGTCACGGGGCGCCAGGGCGGCGATCCCGTGGAAACGGAGATCCAGGCCGGTCGCGATGAGCGCCATGACAATGGCGGCGTTCAACCAATGCCAGATCCGCAGTGCCGGGGGATGGAGATAAGGGCGGTTCATTTTTTTTGCACCTTCCGGAGGAGCGCATGGATCGCCACGGCCCCGATGGTCAGCGGCACAAAAATCGCCCCGGCCATATCGATCCACTTGAAGCCGATTCCCCCCGCCGGGCGCCCACCCCCGCCGCCACTCCACAGCCCCCGGAGCATGGACCAGATCTCCCGGACATTCTGTCCCTGGCCGGGGAGGTGGCATTCCTGGCAACTTACGGTGAGCGGGGGAAGCAAAGGAGGCTGATAGGGGCGGCGGAGGGGGATCCGGCCGGTCAGGTCGTACCAGGATGTATAGCGCAAAGCCCCGGCCGGACAGGCCGCCACGCATTTCGGTTTCCCTGCGCAGAGGTGGCACTTGCTTGCCTTCCGGCTTTCGGGATCGAAGGTGATCATCTCCCAGGGGCAGGCCCGGAGACATATCCCGCAACCCGTGCATCGCTCCGGATCGACCACCCGGGCCTTGGTGTCGGGCGATACGACGATGGCGCCTTCCGGACACATGTTGGCGCAGGGTACGGGGTGGGGGCATTGCCGGCAGAGATCCTGGACGATCAGCCCATCGCCCCAGTTGCCGTGGCCCGCCCGCCAGGGCGTGGCGCCCGGGGGGCCGAAATTCAGGTTGCGGTCGATCTTGATGCGGGCCAGGGAGGGCGCCGCCTTGCCGTCGTTGAATTCCGTGCAGGCCAGCTCACAACGGCCGCAGCCGACGCAAAGGACCGGATCGGCCATGATCATCCCCTCGGCCTGTTCCATGATGATCAGGGGCCGGTCGTATCCCCGGGCCAACACCTCCTCCAGGGCGGACAGGCCGAGAAGGGAGGCCCCGCCCCAGATCAGGGTTTGCCGGCGGGTACAGGAAAGGGGCACACTGGGAGCGCCGGCGGCCCGGGAGCCGATCTCTTCAGAAACGAGGTTGTTTTCCACTTTCCTTTGCCTGCCTTATGTACAGCCTTGTCTTAGGCGGTTTATATAGCATAAAAAAACCGGCATCAAAACGATAAACAATGGTAAATAAAAACTTGAATTAGTATAGATCATTGTTGGTCTTATGCTGATTATCGGG
>Ga0209097_10000356_pt1 | contig 47522 bp, 45 predicted proteins | sample AD_UKC052_MetaG_FD_184419 | JGI IMG/M metagenome (GOLD analysis project Ga0209097, IMG submission 184419) | Active sludge microbial communities of municipal wastewater-treating anaerobic digesters from USA - AD_UKC052_MetaG (SPAdes) (version 2) | ecosystem: Engineered > Bioreactor > Anaerobic >... | reverse complement strand
TCTGCGAGGAGGCGGCGCTTTCGCTCATCTGTCTGAGCGCCGTTCCCACCTTCGCCATGCCGGATGCATTCGAGCCTTTGATCAAGACCGCATCCCCCGGTTCTAACCAGCTTTTCACCTGTTCAGCCGCTTCCGCCGGACCTGTGACATGAACGACTCGCATCGATTGGTCGCGGGCGGTCAGCGCGTCCGCGAGATGTTTCATCTCACCACCGGAAAGAACGGCTGCCGAAACCTTCGCCGCGATGATCGACGTTGCGAGCCCAGCATGCAGCGCCGCGCTGCCATCGCCCAGCTCGCGCATCTCGCCAAGCGCAACGATCTTCCGCCCCGGCCGCCGGGCCAGACCCTCAATGGCCGCGCGCATCGATTCCGGGTTGGCGTTGTAGGCGTCATCGACCAGCGTCGCCTCGCCGCCATTCGCCAGCTTCAGCGTCTCGGCGACGCCCCTGCCAGCGGGAGGCGCATAACCCGACAGCGCTTCGGCCGCTTGATGCGGCGGCACGCCCGCCACGACGGCCGCAAGAATCGCCAGCGCAGCGTTCGCCGCCCAGTGCTCGCCCACCGCATCGAGCTTCACGATCACCAGATCGCCCATCACATCGATCGCGATCCGGGAGGTGAGCCCGTCCGTCTCGTAGGTCACAGGCGTCGCGCTCGCCGGTCCGCGCGCGCCGCCATACGTCAGCAGGTCCGCCGTCGGCTGCAGCGTCTCGGCATGGCGCTTCAGCTTGGCGAAGAAATAGTCCTTCTCCGGCAGGATAGCCGTGCCGCCGGGCTCAAGCCCCGCAAAAATCTGGCCTTTTTCGTCGGCTACCGCATCGACAGAGCCCATGCCCTGCAGGTGCGCGGGAGCAACCCGCGTAATCATCGAGATGTGCGGACGCACCATCAGCGACCGCGGACCGATCTCGCCCGGCGTGTTCATGCCGATCTCGAAGATCGCGCGCTCCGTCTCGCGCGGCATCCGCGCCAGCGTCAGAGGCACGCCCCAGTGATTGTTGAACGACTTGTCAGACCAGTGCGCCCGGCCCGCTGCGCGGAAAATGCGCGCCAGCATCTCCTTCACCGACGTCTTGCCGACAGAACCCGTGATTGCCGAGATCACGCCCGAATTCCGCGTCCGCGCCGCCAGCCCGAGCTTCTCGAGACCGTGCAGCACGTCATGCACCATCAACCCCGGATGCCCGCCGAGGACATCGCGCGAGACAAGCGCCGCCTCCGCGCCCGCCGAGAATGCATTCGCCACGAAGTCATGCCCGTCGCGCACATCCTTCAGCGCCACGAACAGATCGCCCGGCTTCAGCGAGCGTGTGTCGATCGAAATGCCATTGATCGCCCACGTACCGAGCGCCTTGCCGTCAGTTGCGGCCGCGGCCTCTTCGGATGTCCACAGCGGGCTCGGGTTCGGATCAACCATGCGACCCTCCCACTTCGTCCAGCGCCGCGCGGGCAACATCAAAGTCCGAGAACGGGATCGTGACGCCCTTCACGATCTGGCCGGTCTCATGCCCCTTGCCCGCGATCAGCAACGCATCGCCGGCCTTCAGGCGGCGCACGCCTTCATTGATCGCCGCGCCGCGATCGCCAATCTCGCTGGCTTCCGGCACGCCCTTGCGGATAGCCGCGCGGATCGTTGCGGGCTCTTCCGAGCGCGGATTGTCGTCCGTGATGATGACCTCGTCGGCCAGCCGCCGCGCCACATCGCCCATGATCGGCCGCTTGGTCGCGTCGCGATCACCGCCGCAGCCGAACACCACGATCAGCTTGCCGCGCACATGCGGCCGCGCCGCGCGCAGCAACACATTCAGGCCATCCGGCGTGTGTGCGTAATCAACAAACACCGGCGCCTTGGTCGCTGTCTGCCCGACCAGCTCAAGCCTGCCATGCACGCCGGTCAGCACTTCGAGCCCGTCGAGCACCTTATTCGGATCATCGCCCAGCGCCATCGCGATGCCGGCGGCGCACAGAGCATTGAGCGCCTGGAATTCGCCGATCAGCGGCAGGTGAACCTTGCGCTCATTGCCCGCGCTGGGCCCCTCGCCCCACTGGATCACAAGGTCCTGCCCCGTGCCGCGCGGCAGGGCTTCAGCGATGCGCAGATCGCGTCCGCGCCAGCCGACGGTGAAAGGCTTCAGACCAGCGGCTTTCGCCACCGCCTCGAAAGCCTCCAGCTCCGGGCTGTCTGCGTTGATCACCGCAGGCGCGCCCTTGGGAAGCAGTTCCGAGAACAGCTTCATCTTGGCCTTGCGGTAGTCATTGAAGTCAGCGTGATAGTCGAGGTGATCCTGCGTCAGGTTCGTGAACGCGCCCGCCGACAGCTTCACGCCATGCAGGCGATATTGCGCGAGGCCATGGCTCGATGCTTCCATCGCGGCATGCGTCACGCCTTCGCCGGCCAGTTTGGCCAGCGTCTCATGGATCATCACCGGATCGGGCGTCGTGTGGCCAAGGTCGATGGACCCCGACGGCCCGATCGCGCCAAGCGTACCCATCGACGCGGCCTTGCGGCCCATGTTCGCCCAGATCTGGCGAAGGAAATCCACGGTCGAGCTTTTGCCGTTGGTGCCCGTCACCGCCGCGACCGTTGCGGGCTGCTGCGAATAGAACGCCGCCGCCGCCGTCGCGAGCGCCAGACGCGCCTCGACCGATTTCACTGCCGGCACGCTCCACTCGCCCGGGCGATTGTCGGTCAGCACGGCAACCGCGCCCATCTTGATTGCGCCATCGATATAATCACGCCCATCCTTCGCCACGCCTTGCAGCGCCGCGAACAGGAAGCCGGGCTTCACCTTGCGGCTGTCAGCCGTGATGCCGGTGATCTCTATCGAAGGAGCGCCCGGAACGAGCTGATCGAGCTTCATGGCGTAGTCGCCTCCGAAACGCGCAGGCTCGCCGCTTCCACCTTGGAAGCGCCAAGCACTGGCCGCACGTCCAGAAGCGGCGCCGCACGCGCGATCACTTTTCCTGCGATCGAGGCCGCCGTGTAGGAGGCCGTGCGTTGGTCACCCGTTCTGGGCTGGGCTTCATCGAGAACAACAAGGACGACAAATTGAGGGCGGGACGCCGGGAAAACGGCGGCGAACGACGTGATGTTCTTGTTCGGATCGTACCCATCCGGTCCCGGTTTTTCCGCCGTGCCGGTCTTGCCCGCAACTTCATAACCCTGCGCGTCAGCATTCTTGCCCGAACCGCGCGTAACCACTTCGCGCAGCATGCCCAGAACCTTGGCCGCCGTGTCGGGCGACATCACCTGCGCCTTGTCGACCTTCTCCGCATCGACCGGCTCGACGAACACCGGCGAGACATAATTCCCGCCATTGCCAAACGCCGTGTAGGTCATCGCGAACGCCAGGGGGCTCACCGAAATGCCGTGGCCATAGCTCACCGTCGCCATCGCCGTCGCATCCCAGACTTCCGGCGTCAGCGGCGAAGCCGTCTGCGGCCCGACATGGCTCTGCCCGCCCAGCAGGTGAACGCTGCGCAGGAAATTCTTCTGCCGCTCCACGCCCATCCGCTGCGCAATCAGCGCCGTGCCGATGTTGGAAGAGTGCGCCAGGATATCGCCCGCCGTCACCGACCTGGCATTCGGCAGAGGATGCAGATCCTTCACCAGCGCCGCGCCGATCTTCACCGGCGCCGACACGTCAAACCTGTCCTGCGGCGTCAGCACGCCCGCATCCATCGCCGCCGCCACCGTCAGCGGCTTATAGATCGAGCCCAGCTCGAACCGCGAATTGAGCGCGCGGTTGGAGCGCATGTCCGCGCTGAAATCCCCGCGCCGGTTCGGATCGATCGCCGGCCACGACGCCACCGCCCGTACCGCACCGCTATGCGTATCGACGACAATTCCCACCCCGCCCTTCATGTCGAAATCGGCGAAGGCTTTCTCCAGCTCGTCCTCGACGACGAACTGCACGCTCGCATCCAGCGTCAGCTTCAGCGGCTCGCCGCCCTGCTTGAGCTGCGCATCGAACGCCAGCTCCGAGCCTTCCAGCCCATCGCCATCGATATTGGTGTAGCCGAGGAAATGCCCCGCCAGCCGCCCACGCGGATAGACGCGCCGCGCTTCCTCCACGAACTGCAGGCCTTCGACGCCAAGACCGAACACAGCGTCCTTCTCTTCCTGCGACAGCCCGCGCTGCACCCAGATGAACTGGCGCTTCTTGTCCGACAGCTGCGCCGTCAACCCGATCAGGTCGAGCTTTGGCAGCACCGTCTTGAGATCGCGCGCCACTTCGCCCGCATCCCAGATCGCGCTCGGGTTCGCCGCCAGCGACCAGCCCGGCACAGTCGTCGCCAGCAATTCGCCCTTGCGATCGACAATGTCCGCCCGCCGCGTCGCCGCGACTGCCGCCGCCGAGCGCATGCCGCTCTCGGCCTTCTCCGGCCCGTTGAACGCAACATACGCCGACCGTCCCACGATGACGGTGAAGACCACAGCCAGCACGCCCGCAATCATGCGAGCGCGGCGTGGACCCCAGACGTCCTCCTGAGGGCGGTCGAACGACAGCATTATTGCGGCTTCACCTCTTTCCCGGAATCCCTGGTGATCGGCGCCGACGTCGGCGACGCTTCCTCAACCGGCGGCAACGTCAGTCGCTCCTCGCCCAGCCGCCGCGACAGAGCTTCGCTCGCCGTGTACTGGTCCGGCTTCGCCTGCTCGAGCCCGAGCTTCTGGCGCGCGATCGGCCCGATGCGTTCAGGCCGCGTCAGATACGCTTCCTCGGCCTTCATCACCGCGATGTCCTTGCCGATCGAAGCGGCCTCCGTCTTCAGCGTATCGATCTCGCCCTGCGTCTCCTCGGCGCCCAGCTTGGCGCGATAGACCGCAACCGCCAGCACGACGACGATGAAAGCGCCTATGATCGCGAGCTTCCGCATCACGCAACTCCTTCAAGCTGTTTCAGCCCCGGCAGTCGGAACCCCTCATCGGGAGGAGCGTCCCACGACGGCGCCTCGGTCCGCAGCGCCCAGCGCAGACGCGCCGAACGTGACCGCGGATTGGCTTCGAGTTCCGCTTCGCTGGGCTCGATGGCCTTGCGCTGGAGAACTTCGAAGGTCGGCGTCTTGCCCTTGGGCGTTCCCGGCAGGTGCCGCGACGCGCCCGGCTCGTTACCGGACCGCGCCCTGAGGAACAGCTTCACGATGCGGTCTTCGATTGAATGGAAGGTTACGACGACCAGCCGCCCGCCGGGTTTCAGCACACGCTCGGCCGCCGCCAGCGCCCGCACCAGCTCGCCGCTTTCGTCATTCACCCACATGCGCAGCGCCTGGAAACAGCGCGTCGCCGGATGGGTCGGCTTGCCGCGCCGTCCGCCCAGCGACCGCTCGATGCAGTCCGCAAGCTCCAGCGTCGTCTCGAATTTCTGCGTCTTGCGGCGATATACGATCCCGCGCGCCACACGCCGCGCCGCCGGTTCTTCGCCGAGAATATGGAAAATGTCCGCCAGCTCGCCCTCGGTGAGATGGTTCACCGCGTCGGCCGCGCTCGGGCCCTTCTTCTCCATCCGCATGTCAAGCGGACCATCGCGCATGAAGGAGAAGCCTCGCCCCGCCTCGTCGATCTGGAAGGAAGACACGCCAAGGTCCAGCATCACGCCGTCGACCTTCTCGCCCCTGCCCGCCGCATGGACGATCGCTTCGAGTTCGCCAAACCGTCCCGGCGCCGGCACAAGCCGCGGATCTTTTCCCGCATGCGCCCACGCGCGCTCCATCGCCTCGGGGTCGCGATCGATCCCGATCAGCGTGATGTTCGCCACCGACAGCGCCGCGCGCGCATAGCCGCCGCCGCCATAGGTGCCATCCACCATCACTGCTCCATCAGTCGGCGCGAGCGCGTGGATCACTTCCTCGATGAGAACGGGAACGTGGCCTGAGGGAACAGGAGAGGTGAGTTCCAGCTCGCTCATTCCGCTGCCGCCCGATCTTGACCGTTCAGACCCGCGCGACGCGGCTTCGCCTTCAGCAGCCCGAGGCTTTCGCGCGCCAGCGCCCGCATCTCTTCGCGCATCGCCTCGAACGCGGTCGGCTCCCAGATCTGGAAACGGTCGCCCAGGCCGACGAACTTCGCCTTGTCGGTGATGCCGGCCTTCGCAAGCAGTTCTGCGTCCAGCACGATACGCCCGCCTTCATCAAACTTCGACGGCCTCGCCTCGCCCATGATGTAGGTCGCGAGCGCGTAGCGGCGCGGGTCCATCAGGTCGAGATCGGCCATGGAATCCTCGAAGCCTTCCATCAGGCGCATCCCCGCGCCCTCGATGCAGGCCTTGTCCAGCGACGGCCACAGATAGACGCTGTCCTCGCCGCCGAGTGATTTGCGGAAAGGTGCGGGAATCGACACCCGCTTCTTTGCGTCAACGCTGCTCTCGAAGGAGGAGAGAAACATACCCCTGATTGCCCGCTTGGCGCTCGCCCGGATGGGTCGGCGCACCCTGAAATCGTCCCGCCACGGAGCCCCTTCCGTGGAGTTTCAGGGGATACCATGGGAGGGCATGGGCAACAACGGGACATTAGGGTCGCGTTAACCATTTAGACGCCGGCTGGCGGAACAAAGCGGGTAGATCGGTGAGCTATATCCGCTGGGGTGTGGATAAGTGGTTTACGACGTGTGAATGCCTCGGCCGTTTAGCCAGCAAATGCTGGCGTTTCGGCGGTGGAGCGCTCCGCGCCCACCTGTCCACAGCAAATGAGTAAATCTCGATCAGGCGGCCTGTAAGCCGGGTTCTGTCCCGGGCCAGATCTCTCGAAAGAGAGCCGGCCCATGGGCGACCATTCCTCTGGGACGGCCCTTGCGGACCGCCTCGCGCGACCAACCCGGATGGAGCACGAAGGCGTGCCTGTCTCTTGCGAGACGCCCATCCCTATTCGGTCTTGCTCCAGGCGGGGCTTGCCTTGCCATCCCTGTCACCAGGAACGCGGTGGGCTCTTACCCCACCCTTTCACCCTTACCCCGAAACCCACCAGAAAACTGGCAAGCCCGAGGCGGTTTGCTTTCTGTGGCGCTATCCCTCGGGTTTGCGGTTGCCCGCATCCCCGGGCGGACGTTATCCGCCGCCTTGCCTACGTGGAGCCCGGACTTTCCTCCAGCAAGTTTCCCTGCCAGCGATCGCCCAGCCGCCCGATCGAGCGCGCCCTATACCAGACAGCGACGGAAAGGGCGATTCCGCCCGTTTCTGAGGCCGAAACGACGCACCTGCGCAATAACTGCGCTTGGTTATGGCCTGTTCAGGTTGGGCCGATTAGAAGCTGACCTTGCGTCTTCTGGAGGGTTTCGATGCGATTGACTGCTGCTGTTCTGGGTCTGGCTCTTTTCGCTGCTCCGGCTTTTGCTGAGCCTGGCGCGGGCGATGGCGCCGCCGTGTACGATGCCAAGTGCAAGATGTGCCACGCCTCGGGCATGGCCAACGCGCCGCTGATCGAAAAGCTCGCGACGTTCGACAACCAGAAGATCCTCGCTGCTCTCGCAGATCCGAGCCCGATCCCGATGATGGCGGCGATCACCGGCGGCCTCTCCGATGAAGACCGCCGCAACGTCGCCGTCTTCCTCTCCAAGAAGACCCTGCCCGCCAGCGGCAATCTTCCGGAAGTGAAAGCCGAGTAGGCTTTCCTTCTTTCGATCTTTCGATAGCGGCGGGCCCTTCAAGGCCCGCCGTTTTTACATCAAGCCTCGACCCTCACCCGCATGGCGCCGCAGGATCGCGCCCGGATCACTCATCGATTCGAAAAACATGGGACGAGGAAACATGGCCCGCACCACCCACCGCTCCACCGCCGGCAAGAAGCTGTACGCCGTCCGCGATGCCGAAGGTCAGTTCAAGGACATTCAGACCTACGAACGCGCCCACGGCCAGGACGTGAAGCGCGTCAGCAAAGCTGAAACCGCCGCGAAGAAAGCTGCAAAGAAGAAAGCCGCCAAAGCTGCTCCGGCGAAGAAGGCCGCTCCCGTGAAGAAAGCCGCCGCCAAAAAAGCGCCCGCGAAAAAAGCCGCCAAAGCCAAATCGAAGAAGTAGTCACTCATCGCAAGTCCGGACACGCGCCAAGCGCGTGATCCGGAACGCGAGAGAACACCCACCGCCTGTCATCCCGGAAGCGCGAAGCCCAAGAAGGCAACAGTGGCCGGGACCATGGTGAGAGCGCGACAGCCTCTCAATGGCTCCCGGCTCTCCGCTCCGCTACGGCCGGGATGACAACCACCGTTCTCTTTCCTCCTCCGCGCAAAGCGCGGGGGAGGTGGATCGCGGCGAAGCCGCGAGACGGAGGGGGCGAGTCACAAGCGTGATGTCGAGAATGAGGGATGGAGCGGTATCGAATTCGTAGGACGGCGAAAATTCTTCGCCCCTGAATTCAGCGCTCTAACCAACAAGAATGGGGGATAGCGCCCTCCAGATTCAACCGGGGCCGGAACGAGGGTTATTATCCAACCCATGACACGGCACAAACACGCACACACTGGGCTGGTAACCCCGCAGCTTCCTCAGCAATGGCTGACAGCTGTGCTGCGCGTATTTGCGATGCTCGTGCAAAGCGTCGCCTCAACATTCCAGATGAACCGCCGGCATGCCCGCGTGAATGCCACACGCGCCATGCCTACGGTTCTGCCCCGAGTGACGAGCGACACAATCAAGGAAACCCAATCGGTCGCCGCAAGCGACACGCCCGTCATGCACCCCACCCCGGCTTGTCATCCCGGAAGCGCGCAGCGCTATCCGGGACCCATTCATCCGGTGGGACGCACCTCGCAATGGCTCCCGGCTCTCCGCTACGCTACGGCCGGGATGACAATCATTGCTCCGTTCGAAGCTGCGCAACCCGCACGCTCCATCAATCCCGCACCACCCTTACTCCGCGTCCGACGCTTCGCGTCGAACCCCAGACGAAAGTCGGGACCCAGAGCATCAAGGGTGATCTGCGTAACAGGCCTGCTCACGCAGCCCTGGATCCAGGCTTGCGCCGGGATGAGCGGTGAATCACTCACCGCCCCAAACAAAAACGCGGCCGCCTAAGCAGCCGCGCTCAAAATCAAAACCCACCCCAACCCGCCGCCAGCGGGAACGCGCCCGGCTATCCTTTGTTGTTGCCGGCTCACCACAGCGCGCCTGTCCCCTCACCCGCGCACCATTCTGCCGCAGTGACTTCACCCCGCTCCGGCCAGAGCCTTCCCACATAAGTTGGTCTGAAGGAGAATCCGCATGCTCCACGCCCGACGCGTCGCCATGGCCGAAGCCAGTTGCACCGCAACGCTCGCCGCCATCGGCATCACCTCAGTTCACGCGAGCCCCGCTCGCACGACTCAGGGCCAGTTCGATCGCGAACTCCACCTCCGCGTCAGCGACGGCTTCACGCGTCAGAGCTGGCGCGATGGATTGCACACCTGGAACGAAACCCGCGATACGCTGGCGATGCACAAGGACGAAATCGTCCGCATCACCATCTTCAACGATACGCCCGCCGTGCGTGTCGTCTCGCTGGGCGATGGCCGCCCGATGCTGCGCATCCGCGCGGGCGAGGCAGCCTGCATCGATCTCTTCATCGACAGCTTCGAAACATTCGAAATCGCAGTTGTCGGCCAGCCGCCGCTATCGCGCCCCGTTCGTATTCGTAGCGAAGGTCCGAGCCTCAGACCGCCCGCAGCGGATTGAATGCCGAGATCAGTTCCCACAGCCCATTGTCCGCGCCTGGCGCCGGCGCGCCGATCATGTGCGATCGCACGCTCGCTGCCTGCCGAAGATCGCTGAACGCCTGCTTCTCGCCAGAGGAAAGATTCCGCGCCGCCACGAAGTGCATCGGGGATTCCGGAAACGCGCGTTCATCAACGGCCCGCGACTCAAGCGTGATAAGCCCACCATGCCTGCGGTCCCGCCTGATCCGATCGACCAGGCTGATGACGCCAGCCGATGGGCCCTCCAGCATCTGCAGGAAAGCGCCTTCGTAGAAAAGCAAAAGGCCGGTGATCCCGGCCCTCGCATTCGCTGATTTCGCACGAAGATAGATACGGTCGAGCTCTTCGGCCCGGAGCACGCCAATGGCCGTGCTCATGTAAACGATACGGTGCAGGGCTCCGGAAGGCATGGCCGACTCCGTTCAACCTGTTGCGAGCATGAGCCCTCAATGGTGAACGGGGAATTAGCGTTTATGTCACATGCCAGTTCCACAACCTGCTGTGACTCAGCCGCCACGGTGCGCAGCACTCTTATTCCGTAGCTGCCACCAGCGCGGCCACCGAATTGGCAAGCGTCACGGTTTCCGTATCGCCTTCGCCATTCACCCGCTCCGGCCGCCAGCGTCTCTGGAAAGCGCGCACCACGGCCGCGGTCTTTTCATCGAACACGCCGGTCACTGAAATCAGATAGCCGATCGCCGCAAGATCGCGCTGCAATCCCTCGACCGTCATCCCCGCATCGCCCAGCGCCGCGCCATGCGTCATCCACGGTTCCGGCCGCGTCGGCTGTGGCCATAGCCCGATGCCCGCTTCGGCAAGCCGCTTCCATGGGAAACGCTCACCGGGATCTTCCTTGCGATCCGGCGCGATGTCCGAATGTGCAACGATCCGCTCCGGCGGAATCGCCCACCGTCCGAGAATGCCCTGGCAAAGCGCGATCACCGCATCGATCTGCACATCGGGATAAGGCGGCAGTCCAAAATCATGCCCGCCATTCACGATCTCGATGCCGATCGAGCGCGAGTTGATATCCTCGTCCCCGCGCCACCAGCTCCTGCCCGCCTGCCAGGCGCGCTTGTCTTCGGCCACGAGCTGGAACACGCGCCCGTCTTCCTCGACCATGTAATGCGCCGAAACCCGCGGCTCCTTGTCTTCCAGCATCCGCTGCAGGGCGGTGGGGCCATCCTTCATGCCGGTATAATGCAGCACCAGCATATCGAGCGGATGCTGGCGTTCGTTGAAATTGGCGCTGGGCGCCTGGATGATCTGAAGCGTCATGGCCCGATCTTGTCTCCAACCGGCGCCTCTGGAAAGCGCCGGTTCCGCCGCATCATGATCACCCCCACGCCACCCAGCGCAACAGCCGCCCCGATAATCAGCTTCGCAGTCAGCGGCTCGCCCAGCAGCAGGATACCCAGAACCACGCCCCATATCGGGGTCATCAGGGTCAACGGAGAGATCAGCGTCACATCGTACTTCTTGATCATCCGGTAGAACGTCCCATGCCCGAAGATCGAAACAGCCAGAACCGCGAACGCCGTCGACGCATAGATCAGCGGATCGCCAGACAGCACGGCCTCAACCTGCCCTGTCTCGGTCGCGAACGACATGGCCATCAGCGGGATCACCGAGAACATCCCCACCCATGCCTGTAGCTTCATCGCCGACATCGGCTCGATCCGTTTCATCAGCACGCTGGCCGCCGACGATGAGACCGCCGCGAGGATCAGGAAGATCAGCCCAAGCGTCAGCGAGAAACCTTCCGGCTCGATCGCAATAATCATCACGCCCGCGAAGCTCATCACAATGCCAAGCCCACGCCGCCAGCCGATCTGCTCGCCGAGGAACATCATGGAAAAGATCGTGGTGATCGGCACACCCAGCTGACCGATCACGGCCGCGGCGCTGGCGGAGGCGTTGGCGAGGCCGAGAAACAGCAGCCCGAACTGGACCGCGCCCATGCCCATAGCGATCAGGAACATCAGCCCGATCTGCCGCGGCGCCGGAAACAGGAAGGGCGACAGCACCAGCCCGACCAGCCCAAGGCGCACGCCCGCGAAGAACACCGGCGGCACGTCCGCCACCGAAATGGTCCAGCGCGTGATCACCAGGTTCAGCGCCCAGACAAGGCACACGACAAACAGAAGGCCAAAGTCCGCGGGTTTCATCCACGGGTCCTGAAAGAAAAAACTGGCGAAGCGACGCCCCGGTCAAACACCTGTGGCTCCGCGCGACAGCGCGGACAAGCCCCGGAACGATGAAAGAAAAGCTAGATCTCGATGACCCAGCCGTCAGCTGTGCGCTTGGCTTCCAGCGTGGACGGCGACCCATCATCCGTCCGACGGGCCGGTTTCCGGCGCGGGCGGGCAAAGGTCAGGAACACCGCCGCGATGGCCAGCATCAGGCCAATGAACGTGGTCGCGACCAGCGCGGCAAAGGCCGCTACGAGCAGGAATACCCCAAACGCCGCTTTGGCGAGAAAACCGCCAAAAGCCTTGAGCGCCACTTGCAGGCGCGCGGCAAAATCAGGATGGCCAAGGGTCTCGGTCATGAAGGGCTCCTTGCACTTTGAAAAGTGCGCCCTGTGACCTGAAAGTCAATCGGCCCGGGTGAGAAAACCGCGCTCCGCACGGATACGTGCATAGGCTGTCGTGATCGCGGCCGATTTCTCGTTCGCCACGGGCTCATATTCGCGTGGTGCGGATTTAACCCCCACCGCCGTATCGGGATGATTCTCAAGCATCAGGCGACGGTAAGCCGCACGCACATCCTCAAACGAGGCGGCATGGGAAAGCCCCAGCACGAGATAGGGATCATCCGCGTCCAATCCCATGTGGCTCGCCTTGATGCGGCGGAACTGGTCGTCGTTGAACCCGAAGAGGTCCGACACGCTTTTCAGGTAGTCGATCTCCTCGCCCGTAATGATCCCGTCGGACGCTGCAATCTGGAACAAGCCATCGAGCACACCCTCGAGCAGGCACGGCCTGTCGCTGTAGCGGCGCGCGATGCGGCGGGCGTAGTTCTCGTAACCGATCACAGTCTGTCGCGCGATGTTGAACACGCGCCTTATTGCGGCCTCATCTCCCGGCGCGGATCGGAACACGCGCGAGAAGGCGGCCACCTCGTCAATCGTCACCAGGCCGTCCGCTTTCGCAAGCTTGGCCCCGAGACCGACAATTGCAGCTGTGAATTCAAGATCGTTGGGATCAGGCCCGCACAGCGCCGGTCCGACATCGGCGCCCGGCGCAGGCTCGTCCTCGAAGGCGCGCCGCGCGAGCGACGACAATTGCGACCAGATGCTCATAAAGCGGCTCTATGCACCCGTGCGGCGGTGGGACGCAATCCGGACTCACCTGGCGGGCTTGGAATCTGGGATGTGCTTCCCAAATATCTGCTGTTCGCGGAACCCCAGACGTTCCCGAGAGTATCTTCCGCGCAGTCGCATGGCGACAGTGGAATTAAAGTTCTGACCCGGCGATCTAGTCCCCCCACGTCCCCCCGCCGGGAAAGGAAGCGCCGCCGCCGCCCTCACGGGCTGGCGGCGGTTGCCTTTTCAGGGTGCAGTCTTTTCGAAATTACTGCTTCGACCACGGGTTGGTCGAGCCGATGTGGCGCATCAACGCGTCAGCGCCCATCACCGGACCGTTGGGCGCGCCAGACGTGACCTTCATCACGTCTCCGCGCACAGCAGCCTGATCGCGGCCCTGGCCTTTACGATGACCGGACGGCTTCTGGCCGCGCGGCTTTTGCCCTTCGGCAGCGCGCGGGGATTTTGCTTCCCCATTGCGTTGCTGTCCGTTGCGGTTCTGGCCGTTACGGTTTTCGCCGTTACGGTTCTGTCCATCACGCGGCTGACCATTGCGCGCGCCTTCGGCGCCAGCGCCACCGCCATTGCCGCCGCGACCACGGCGACGGCCCGAACGGCCCTCGCCCGCGGCAGCGCCTTCGGCGCGCGGCTCGTGCTGGCGATGCTCACCAGGCTCTCCAGCCGGACGCTGATCGCGACGTTGATCGTCGCGGCGCGGCCGCTGTTGTTGCTGACGACGCGGTTGAGGCGCGCCACGCGATTCAGCGCGAGCGCCGCCACGTCCGCGTTTCTCGTCTTCGTTGGCGTTGGCCGACAACTGCGCCAGCGTGGCGTCGTTGCGGCGATCAGCGCTGGGGATTTTCTGGCGCGTCGTGCGTTCGATATCCCGCAGCAGTGAACGTTCGTCCTCGGCGCAGAACGCCACGGCCGAACCATCCTTGCCCGCGCGGGCCGTACGGCCGATGCGGTGGACATACTGCTCCGGCACGTCCGGCAGTTCGTACTGGATGACATGGCTGACCGACGAAATATCGATGCCGCGCGCCGCGATATCGGTGGCGACCAGCGCCCTCACCTTGCCGGCCTTGAACTCGGCCAGAGCGCGTTCACGCTGGGCCTGGCTCTTGTTGCCGTGGATGGCCATGGCGGCAACGCCGCCGCCTTCAAGAATGCGAGCAACCTTGTCGGCGCCGCGCTTGGTGCGGGTGAACACCAGCACGCGCGAATAATCCGGCTTGGCGAACAGCTCGGTCAGCAGGCCGCGCTTGCGGCCGGCTTCGATGAACACGACTTGCTGGTTGACGCGCTCGACCGTGGTCGAAGGCGGGGCAACCGAAACTTTCAGCGGATCCTTGTTGAGCAGCTCGCTGGCGAGCTTTTCGATGTCGGCCGGCATTGTGGCCGAGAAGAACAAATTCTGGCGCTGCTTCGGCAGGTGTTTCACGATCTGCTTGATCGGAACGATGAAGCCCATGTCGAGCATCTGGTCAGCTTCGTCGAGCACGAAGATTTCGATCTGCGAGAGATCGGCGTCACGCTCGCCAAGGTGATCGAGCAGGCGGCCAGGCGCCGCAACGATGATATCGACGCCACGCGCCAGAGCCTGACGCTGCGGGCCATGGCCGACGCCGCCGAAGATCGTGGCGACGCTGAAGCCCATCTGCGAGCCATAGGCCTTGAACTGTTCGGCGATCTGGGTTGCGAGTTCGCGCGTCGGCGACAGAACGAGCGCGCGGCAGCCATAACGCGGCGCCGGCTTACGGTTGGCCGCAAGGCGATGGAGGATCGGAAGCGCAAAGGCGGCGGTCTTGCCGGTGCCCGTCTGGGCGATGCCGAGCAGGTCGCGGCCTTCCATCACTCCGGGGATGGCGGCGAGCTGGATCGGGGTGGGCTGGGTGTAGCCCTTGCTGGTGAGCGCCGCGAGGATCGAGGCGTTCAGGCCAAGGTCTTTGAATTGGGTCAAAGGATAAGTGTCTTTCGTGTGCGCGAACGCGCGGACGCCTGTTTGCTACAGGTCCGCCGGAGGCGCTTTCTTTATGGGACTGCCCGGCGTGCGCGGGCGATCATGCGATCGTTTCAGGGCGCTCAACGGGCCGGATCCTGTTCTCAGGACCCTCACGCAGCCGGAGCGCCGATAGCGTTCCGCTTGTGAACGCGAGGGGCATATCGCGGCTAAAAACCCTAAAGTCAAGCTAACAGCCTGTAATGGCGCGGATCAGCCGCAGCTATCAGCCGCCCATGATAAGGGCGCCGACCAGCAGCCCGATCTCGATCCTGACCCAGGAAAGATCGACGCGTCGCATCGTATTAACCACGGCTTCTGCCACGTGAACTCCGCCTGCCGCGCGCCCCGACTCGCCAGCATCAGGATCAGCGTAGGCGGCGCGCGGGCGCCCGCAATCGCGCGCATCCAGCAGGCGAGGATGCGCGGGCAACTATCCCCTGCCATGTTGTGTTGCGCGTCATGTTGAGTCACAGCCAGCCGGCATGACTGCTTCGTCGAACAAGCGCGCGATCATTGTCGGAGCAGGCCCCGCGGGCCTCGCTGCCGCTGAAGTGCTGGCGCGCGCAGGCGTTGCGGTCGTTATCCATGACCGGATGCCGAACCCAGCGCGCAAATTCCTGCTTGCCGGTCGCGGCGGTCTCAACCTTACCCATTCAGAACCGCTTGGCGATTTTCTCGCGCGTTACGGCGCAGCGCAGTCGTCTCTCGAAACGGCCATTCGCGCCTTCACACCCGACGACCTTCGGGCGTGGTGCGAGGAGCTTGGCATCGAGACGTTCGTAGGCTCCAGCGGCCGCGTCTTCCCGAAGCAGATGAAAGCTTCACCCCTGCTGCGCGCCTGGCTTGTACGGCTTGCCGATCTCGGCGTGCAGCTGGTCACACGCTCACGCTGGGCCGGATGGAATGAAGATGCCCTGACATTCGAAACGCCGGACGGACCGCGCACGGAATACGCCGATGTTGCCCTCTTCGCGCTCGGCGGCGCCAGCTGGCCGCGCCTCGGTTCGGATGGGTCGTGGGTCAAAGCCTTCTCGGCGCGCGGCGTAAACATTGTTCCCATGAAGCCAGCCAACAGCGGCTTCATGGCTTCATGGTCCGACGTCTTCCGTGACAGGTTCGCAGGCAATCCCATCAAGGCCGCGCACTTCGCACACGGCGCTGTCGAAGCGAACGGCGATGCCATCATCACACAAGCAGGGATCGAGGGTGGCGCCATCTACGCGCTGTCTTCCGCCCTGCGCGACCGCATCGACCGGGAAGGCCACGCCGACCTTGTCATAGACATGACACCGAACCTGACAGCAGGCGAACTGGCCCGGAAGATCGCCAGCGCGCCATCCGGCACATCGACCGCCAATCGCCTGCGCCGCGCCGGCATCTCGCCAGCCGCCGCCGGCCTGCTGCGCGAACGGCGCGGCGGTCCGGGTCTGCCGAACGACGCGGCAGAACTGGCAGCTCTCATCAAGGCCTGTATCATCCCGCTGACCGGCGTAGCGCCGATCGACCGAGCGATCTCGGTCGCTGGCGGAATCAGTTGGAGCAGCCTCAACGCCGACTACTCGCTGAAAGCCGACCCGCGCACCTTCGCCGCCGGCGAAATGCTGGACTGGGAAGCGCCGACGGGCGGCTACCTCCTTCAGGCGTGCTTCGCCACGGGCCGCGCTGCAGCCCACGGCATGCTCGTCCGCCTCGGCTAGAACGCGCCCGCCACCGTCAGCGTGACGTTGCGGCCCATCGTCGAGGAGCGGAACTCCTCGGCGTACGGCGTCACGACGTTGTACTGCCGATCAGTTTCCTTCTCGACATTGAGCATGTTGGCGGCGGTCACCCGCACCAGCAGCCCACCGAGGAATGCGGTCGTCTCGACGAACAGGTCGACGTTCGGGTCCTTGGGCTCGGTCACTTCGAAACGGTCCGCACGATACTGCGGGATCGGGCCGACGCTGTTGACCTTGGCGCCCCACGCGAACTTCATCGCCGGCACGTCCTGACGGAAATCAATCGTCCAGTCGAATTCCTGCTCGGCAGAAATCTCGCGCTTCTGGAAGGTGACCGGATCGATCACGCTGGATTCCTGCGCCCCGATGTTCAGCTTCAGAAGGCCGCCGCCAATGCCGACGCTGTCGAGCGGAAGCGTCGCCTCAACACGACCGCCCCAGCGCTCGCCATCACCGATATTGCCAACGGCTGTGCAAGCGCCCGGCGTGCTGGCCGGCGTCGTGCAGATGCCTGGCACAAGGATCAGGTCCTGCGTGTCTTCGATGTCATCGTAGAAGCCGGTGAGCGAGATCGAGCCGCGTTGGCCCAGCGGCCGCTTCCACTGAAGGCTCGCCTTCCATGTCTGCTCCGGCTCAAGCAACGGGTTACCGACGTTCGCGGACGAGCTGATCGAGTTGAGGCCCGTGGCGAAGTCACCGAAATCGAGCTGCGAAACATCGCGCACCAGCGACAGACGCCACTGGTCTTCCGCATTCGGCGTCCAGGTCGCGACAGCGCGCGGCTTGGCATAGGTAAAGTCACGCTCCACCGACGCATCGCCCGTCTGCGAGATCGTCGACGCCTCGTAGTTGAAACCTGCTTCCAGCGTCAGTTGCTGGCTCATGCGCCATGTGTCGTTGATCGACGCCTCGACCCGCTCTTCCTCGACTTTCGTGGACGCGATTGGAACAGCTATCGCCGCATAAGGCCCGCCGATCGCGCCCCCAAGGCTCTGCCTGTTCACGCGCCTGTAGTTGTAGGCGCCTTCCAGACCCATCTCTACAGTGTGCTGGGTATCCGGCTTCACCGTCCACACGCCGCGAACGACATGCTCGCCGGCGCGATTTTCCGAGGTATCGATCAGCTGGCCAACCGGCGGGATGGTTTGCGTGATCAGCTGCTGCGGACGCCAGTTCACCAGCCGGTTCACCGTGATCAGCTTGACTGCATTCTGACCCGAGAAGCGATGCTCATAGTCGCCGCCAAGATCGACATACCAGATGTCTTTCTCTTCGTATTCAGATGCGAGAGCGGACGGGAAGTTGAACGGGCCGACATGCAGGTCGCCGTGTGCGTTGTTGCTGAACCAGCGCGGCAGGAGGCGGAAGTTGGCGTTCCAGGTATCACGCGCCGAAGGCGTCCAGTTGGCGGCGCCGGTGACAAGCAACTCGCCGACCTGCTGCTGATAATATTCTTCCTGCGTGCGGGTGACCGCACCGAGGGAGTTGCGGAATGTCGCCTGCACTTCCTCGCGCTCGCCAAGGCTTGTGCCCTGCACGGCCAGGCGGAAACTGAAATCGTTGGTCTTCCATGCGCGCGTGCCGCCGATCTGTGCGCCGAGGCGGCCCTGCTCATACCAGCGCGTGGTCGCTGCGAATGTGGTCGACACCTGCATCTGGGTCGCCGGCCTCAGCACGACGTTCGCGACTTCAGTGTAGCCGCGAATGTCGAGATCGCCTGCGGCGGACGCACGAATCAGCTCGACGCGGAGCACATCGCGAGCAGCTATGCGCGAGAGTTCGTCCTTGATGCTGGTCTTGGATGACGGACGCTGCCCGTCAATCAGGACGTTGCCGGCGGTAGCGCCGAAGCCGCGCAGGTCCGCGCCCTCGTCGAGCGTAAAGCCCGGAAGCTGGCGCACCATGTCGTCGGCAGTGACCGGATTGAAGCGCGCGAAAAATGCCGGATCAAACGCCTGCACGCCTTCGGGCGAATTTGCGGGAGTGGCGGCTGGCGGTGTCTGCTGGCCATAGGCCGTGCCCGACAATGCCAGAACGCTGACCGCCATAGCGGCCACCTTCTTCCAGTTCCTCACGACCGTCCTCCCCTAGCCAACCCGTTCGCGTCTGGGACCAGATGCCCCGCGCAACGTTTCCTGTTTGTGAACGAAGTGGATGCCGTTCACACAATCGGCCGGGGCGCACTGAAGCGCAGGGGCGGAAGAAAGTCGACTGAAAACAGAGCACCGGTCAGTTTCCGTCGTGCCAAAAGGAGAGAGGCGGGCTGCGCCCGCCTCAAGTCTTTTTGTGGATGCGAAATGCGTGCGGCTAAAACCTATAACCGCTGCCGATTGTGACAATCACCGGGTTGATGTCGACCGACGCATCGATCGTAGGCCCGGCCACCACCGTCACGTCGGTGCTGATCCAGATTTTCCGCACATCGACATTCAGCGACCAGTGATCGTCGATCTGGTAGTCCAGCCCCGCCTGCAGCGCGCCACCCCAGGAATCGTCATAGCTGATTGCGGTCACAGGCCCGCCGGCGGGAAGCTCGTCATTGAAGAAATGCGTGTAGTTCACGCCTGCGCCGACATAGGGTTTCCACGCGCCGAAATCCGTCCAATGGTACTTCAGCGTCACCGTCGGCGGAAAATGCGTGATCTTGCCGAGATCAACATCGCCCAGCACGGTGCCGACGGCTTTCACATCATGCGTGGCCATGCAGCAGAGCAGCTCTGCCGAGACATTCTCGTTGAAGAAATACTCGACCTGAAGCGTCGGGACATATTCATCGGAAATATCGACACCGCCGCCGATGGTCGAAATCGTCGCGCTTGTATCCGGCAGCACGCCCGATACGCCCAGCTTCACCTGAAAATTGTGTAGCGGATTTTGCGCGGCAGCCGTACCGGCCAGCGCCAATACGCCCGCCGCGGCGATGATCAGTGTACGAAGACTACGCATGCTTGCTTCCCTGTTTTCGATACAGGGAGATTGATCAGCCGCTCTGATGCGAGCTTGATCTGGCTCAACACCGGATGCGGCGGCGTGTCGCCAATTTCTAGTAGTTGAGGATGGGCCTCAGCCAACGCTCGGCCGTTGCGAGGTCCCACCCCTTGCGACGGGCATAGTCCTCGACCTGGTCCTTCTCGATCCGGCCGACAGCGAAATAGACCGCGTCGGGATGAGAAAAGTACATGCCCGAAACGCTCGCCGGCGGGTTCATGGCATAGCTGGACGTGAGTTCGATGCCCGCCTTCTCGGTTGCGCCGAGCAGGTCGAACAACGTCTTCTTCTCGGTGTGATCGGGCTGCGAAGGATAGCCAGGGGCCGGACGGATGCCGCGATATTTCTCCGCGATCATGTCATCGTTCGTAAGCGTCTCGTCCGCCGCATAGCCCCACAGCTCGCGCCGCACTTCTGCATGCAGGTATTCCGCGAACGCTTCAGCGAAGCGATCGGCCAGCGCCTTGGTGATGATCGAGGAATAGTCGTCGCCCTTGTCGATGAACTCCTTCGCCTTCTCCAGCTCGCCATGACCTGCCGTCACAGCGAAGCCGCCGATATAGTCGGCGCCGCTGGGTGCTGCGAAGTCAGAGAGTGCGAACTGGCCCTTGTCGTTCGTCTTCTCCATCTGCTGGCGCAGCGTGAAGAAACGGGCGCGTTCGGTCTTGCGGCTTTCGTCCGTCCACACGACCACATCGTCGCCATCGGCGTTGGCCGGCCAGAACCCGACCACACCCCTGGCTTTGATCCACTGTTCGCCGATCAGCCGCTGCAGGATCGCCTGTGTATCCTTCCACAACGAGCGCGCTGCTTCGCCGACAACATCGTCCTCCAGGATCATCGGATAACGGCCGATCAGGTCCCAGCTCGCGAAATACGGCGTCCAGTCGATATAGCGGACAAGCGTTGCAAGGTCCGCTTCAATGGCGCGCGCGCCAAGGAAGGAAGGCTTGGGCGGCGTGTAGCCCGCCCAGACGATCTTCGGCGCCATCGCGCGGGCGGCCGCAAGATCGACACGCGCCTTCGCCTGCCCGCCTGAACGCGACGAGCGAAGCTGCGCATACTTCGCTTTCATCTCGGCCCAGAACTTGTCACGCGAGTCATCGCCGATCAGCTGGCTCACCACGCCCACCGCGCGGCTGGCGTCGAGCACGTGAACCACGGGCGCATGATTGAACATCGGCTCGATCTTGATGGCCGTGTGCGCCGGGCTCGTCGTCGCGCCGCCGATCAGAAGCGGCTTGTGAATACCAAGGCGCTGCATCTCGGACGCAAAGTAAACCATCTCGTCAAGCGAGGGCGTGATCAGTCCCGACAGCCCGATCATGTCGGCATTCTCGCGCTGCGCCACTTCGAGAATCTTCTCGGCCGGCACCATCACGCCAAGGTCGATCACCTTGTAGCCGTTGCACTGCAGGACGACGCCGACAATGTTCTTGCCGATGTCATGGACATCGCCCTTCACCGTGGCCATCACAACGACGCCGTTGGACTTGTCGGCCATGCCCGTGCGGAGCTTCTCCTCCTCCATGTACGGCATCAGGTGCGCCACCGCTGCCTTCATCACGCGCGCGGACTTCACCACCTGCGGCAGGAACATCTTTCCCGCGCCAAACAGGTCGCCGACAATGTTCATGCCGTCCATCAACGGCCCTTCGATCACGTGCAGCGGACGCTCGACGGATAGCCGCGCTTCCTCCGTGTCCTCCACAATGAATTCGGTGATGCCGTTGACCAGCGCATGCGCAAGGCGATCCTTCACCGGCTTCTGGCGCCAGGTCAGGTCCTTCTTCTGCACTTCGCCCTTCTGCCCGCGGAATTTCTCCGCGATCTCCAGCAGGCGTTCCGTCGAATCCTCGCGACGGTTGAGGATCACATCCTCGACACGCTCGCGCAGCTCAGGGTCGATGTTGTCGTAGATATCCAGCTGGCCAGCGTTCACGATCGCCATGTCGAAGCCGAGCTTGATCGCGTGGTACAGGAACACGGAGTGCATGGCCCGCCGCACCGGCTCATTCCCCCGGAACGAGAACGACACGTTCGACAATCCGCCCGACGTTCTTGCGTAAGGCAGGTTCTGCTTGATCAGCTTCACGCCCTCGAAGAAATCGACAGCGTAGTTGTTGTGCTCCTCGATTCCCGTCGCCACCGCGAAGATGTTCGGATCGAAGATGATGTCTTCCGGCGGGAAGCCGATGCCGGTCAGCAGGTCGTAAGCGCGCTTCGAAATCTCGTACTTGCGTTGCGCCGTTTCGGCCTGACCCTTCTCGTCGAACGCCATCACGACGACCGCTGCGCCATAGCTCAACGCCTTGCGCGCCTGGTCGAGGAAAGGCTTCTCACCCTCCTTCATCGAGATCGAGTTGACGATGGCCTTGCCCTGGACGTTCTTCAGCCCCTCCTCGATCACCTCCCACTTGGAGGAATCCACCATGATCGGAACCTTGGCGATATCCGGCTCTGCCGCGATCAGGCGCAGGAAGGTGCGCATCGCCGCCTTGGAATCGAGCAGGCCCTCGTCCATGTTCACGTCGATGATCTGCGCGCCGTTCTGAACCTGTTGGCGCGCCACATCCACGGCCTCTGCATACTTGCCATCGACGATCAGCTTCTTGAACGCCGCCGATCCGGTGACGTTCGTGCGCTCACCGATATTGATGAAGTTGGCCGTGGACTGGGTCATGGCTCGGTACTGTCTCGATACGCTAGTGAGTGGCCGGCACGGCGGCCGTGACTTCGACTTCCACGAGGATGCCCGGTCGCACAAGCCCCGCAACCTGAACGGTCGACCTCACGGGGCGGTTTGGTTGTGCATCGCTGCCATAGTGGCGGCCATAGGCGCGCATCATGCCGTCGAAATCCATGTTCCCGCCCGGCGTCGGTGCGGCGAGGAAAACTGTCATGGCGACCACATCGCCTTCGCCGGCGCCCGCTTCCTTCAGCGCCGCCGCGATCTTGGTGAACACATTCTCGGCCTGTGCTTCAGTGTCGCCGCTGAATGCCTGTGCATCCGGAATGATCCCCGGCAGGCGGATGGTGGCGTATCCCGGGGGTATGATGATGTGCTTCGCATAGAACGCCGTCGGCGATGCATACTCGCGCTGGATCGCACCCACAGGCGCATGCGCGACCTCGGTCACATCTGCGATCACGCATCCGCCGAGCACCACTCCCGTCAGGGACGCTGCAAGTACGCGCATCATTCCGCCGCCTCCGACCGGATCAGTCCCGGCAGCCCATCAATGCTCTGCGCATTCTTCGTCAGCCTGCTCTCGTGCCAGGCATCGAGCTCCATGTGATCGATATAGCGGCGCAGCTGATCCCGCTCGCCCTTGAACTCCATGAACGGCACCGCCCAGCCACAGCTGTCCTGTACCTGCGTGATGTCGGCAAAGATGATGTCGCGCGCCCGCTCATGGCCGGGCGGGAATTTCGCGATCTCTTCAGCAAAGCCCGGATCGTTGAACTGCATCACTTCCCCGCGGCCATAGAGCCGCATGATGTTCGGCGCGCCTTCATAGGCGCAGAACATGAACGTGATCCGCCCGTTCTCGCGCACATGCGCCAGCGTCTCCGCGCCCGATCCGCCAAGGTCTGCATAGGCCACCCTGTTCGGCCCGATCACGCGGAAGCTGTCATAGCCCTTTGGGCTGAGGTTCACCCGCCCCGCATCAGACAACGGCGCCGTCGCGACGAAGAACATCTTCTGCGCCTGTATGAAAGCGACATGCTTCTCGTTCAGGCTGTCATAGAACTTGGCCATGCACCCCTCCCTCGCGCGTCACGCCTACGTCTTGAACGCCAGCCACGCAGCAATCGCAAGCAGCATCAGCGCTGCAACCAGCCCCGCACGCCGGCGCCACTCCGGATGCGCCAGAACGCCCGTAAGCGCGCCCGCGCCGATCGCCAGGGCCACATGCACCACTGTCGCTATCATCACATACAGCCACGTCAGAAGCTGTATCTGAACCGCGTAGGATGTGTCCGCACTCACGAAGCCGGGCAGCACGGTGATGTAAAACAGGAAGGCCTTCGGGTTGAGCAGGTTGGTGACCAGCCCACGCCTGAACGCTGCCGCCAGCGCCTGCGCCTGTTTCACTTCCGGCTGCGGCGCACGCGCCTCGCGCCAGCAATCCCAGGCGAGATAGACCAGATACGCCACGCCCGCCCAGCGCAGCGCCTGATATAGCCACGGCGTATCGCGTATGACCTGCGCGAAGCCGAGCGCCGCCAGCATCCCGATCGCCAGCAGCCCCAGCGCCACGCCGCACGCCGCCAGCAAGCCAGCCGCCCGCCCGCGCTGCGCGCTCAACAGGACGATGTAGGCCATGTTCGGCCCCGGCGTCAGTTCGATCGCCAGGCAGGTTGCAAGGAAGGGCGCCAGGTCGATCCACAATTAAGCCAACTCGAACGGCTCAAGCCCCGCCAGCCGCAATGCATGCGGACGCTCCGGCGGGATACGCGGCTTCACGCCCTTCATGGCTTCCGCGACGTGCCGGATATGGTCCGGCGTCGTGCCGCAGCAGCCGCCGAGAATGTTGACCAGCCCCTCTTTCGCCCACTGTTCCACCGAATGCGCGGTCTCGTGCGGCTGCTCGTCATACTGACCCATCTCGTTGGGCAGGCCAGCATTCGGGTAAGCCGCGACCAGCGTGTCAGACACGCGCGCCATCTCGGCGATGAACGGACGCATCAGGTCGGCGCCAAGCGCGCAGTTGAAGCCGACTGCAAACGGCTTGGCGTGTTTCACCGAATTCCAGAACGCTTCCGTCGTCTGGCCAGACAGCGTGCGGCCAGAGCGGTCGGTAATCGTGCCCGAAATCCAGATCGGCAGCTTCTCCTGCCCCTCGGCCTCGAGATCCATGATCGCCTTGATCGCCGCCTTGCAGTTCAGCGTGTCGGTGATCGTCTCGATCAGGTAGAGGTCCACCCCGCCCTCGTTGAGTGCGCGGATCTGGTCGCGATAGGCGTGATAGACCTCGTCGAAATCCACCAGCCGCGCGCCGGGATCGTTCACGTCCGACGACATGGACAGCATCTTGTTCAGCGGCCCGATAGATCCTGCGAGGAAGCGCGGCTTGTCCGGCTCCTTCGCCGTGAACGCATCCGCCACCTCGCGCCCGATGCGCGCGCCCTCATAGTTGATGTCCCACACCGCCTTGGCGTCGAGCTTGTAGTCATCCTGCGCGATTACTGTCCCGGAGAACGTATTGGTCTCGGAAATATCGGCGCCCGCCTCGAAATACATGGTGTGCAGCTGCGCCACGAGATCCGGCCGCGTCAGGCACAGGATGTCGTTGTTGCCCTTCATCTGGCCGACATGATCCTTGAAGCGCGGACCGCGATAATCGTCTTCCGTGAGCCCCATCTTCTGGAACATCACGCCCCACGATCCATCAAGGATCAGGACGCGCTCTTTCGCCGTCGCCTTCAGCTTGGCGATACGTTCCTGCCTGTTCATTGCTGAACCTCCGGCTTGATCCCCAGCAGACGGCATGTCGACAGCGACAGCCCCGCCCGGTTCATGGTGTAGAAGTGGAAATGGTCGACGCCCTGCTCGGCCAGCCGGTTGCACAGCTCAGCCGCGACATGGGCCGTCACCAGATCGCGCGTCTCCGCGTCGTTATCAAGCCCGTCGTAAAGCTCGGCGATGTGCGTGGGGATCTGCGTGCCGCAGAGATCGGCCATCCGCTTCAGGCCCTTGAAGTTGGATTGCAGCATTATCCCCGGCACGATCGGCTGATCGATGCCCGCCGCACGCGCCTCGTCCAGAAACCGGAAATAGACATCTGGCGTGAAGAAGAACTGCGTGATCGCCCGCGTGGCGCCCGCATCGAACTTGCGCTTCAGGTTCTCGACCTCGCCTTTCAGCGATGACGCATCCGGATGCACTTCCGGATAGCAACCCACCGAAATGTCGAAGTCGCCGATCCTGCGCGCGCCCGCGATCAGGTCGTTGGCATAGGCATAGCCGCCCGGATGTGGCGCGTACTTCGTGCCGATGCCCGCCGTCGGATCGCCGCGCAGCGCCACGATGCGCTTAACGCCGGCATCCCAGTAATCCCTGAGAACCTGGTCGATCTCGGGCTTCGTAGCCGCCACGCAGGTGATGTGCCCCGCCGGCTTCAGCGAGGTCTCTGCCGCCATCCTGCGCACGATCTCATGCGTGCGCTCGCGCGTTGATCCGCCCGCCCCATACGTCACCGACACATAGTCCGGCCGCAACGGCTCCAGCCGGCGCACGGAATCCCAGAGCTTCTGCTCCATGTCCGGCGTCTTCGGCGGAAAGAACTCGAATGATACCTTGGGGGCGCTCATGCCGCCGACCTCTTTACTGACTTCACACTATCCGCGGCCCACACCATCACCGACACGCCCTTGTCGTCGGGCGCGCGGAATGTCCGCGAGGATTTCACCGCAAGCCCCGCCTTCTCGCCCCAGCGCGCGAGATCCGCCTCGCTGACACCCAGGTGGCGATGCGCATGATCCGTCCGCAGGTGCTCGAGCGAATGCGGAGCAAATTCCACGACCACCAGACGGCCGCCCGGCTTCAACACGCGCGCGGCTTCATTAAGCGCCCGTGCCGGATCATCGAGGAAGTGCAGAACCTGATGGATGATCACCAGGCTGGCGCAATGATCCGGATAGGGTGACGCCGTCGCATCCCCATGGCGCACAGAAGCATTGGCAGCCCCCTGCAGCTTCGAGCGCGCGACCGTCAGCATCTGGTGCGAAAGATCGATGCCCTCGACCCGGCGCGCCTTGGCTGCAAACAGCGACAGCATCCGCCCCGTGCCTGTGCCGAAGTCGATCACCAGATCGAACGGCCCCGCCCCGGCGGCTGTCATCACGGCCTTCTCGATATCGGCCTCGGAATAGTGCAGCGCCCGCAGCTTGTCCCAGTCGTCAGCCACGCGTGAGAAATACTGGTCCGCCGCCGATGCCCGCTCGCCTTTGACCTCGGCCAGCCGCGTCCGGTCACGCCGGATGTCCGCATCCTCCGGGTCGATGGCCGCATTCAGCGTATCAACCAGCGACCGCGCCCGGCCCTCGACCGGCAGGCGGTAGAAAACCCAAGCTCCTTCCGGCAGCCGCTCGATCAGCCCGGCCCCGGTCAGGAATTTCAAATGCCGCGACAGCCGCGGCTGGCTTTGGTTCAGAACTTGCGCAAGCTCACCTACCGACAGCTCGCCATGCGCCAAAAGCGCAAGAATCCTGGCCCGCGTCACCTCACCGGCGGCGCGGAGCTGCTGGACCAGAACGGACAGCGCTGCGGATTCCATATAAACGTATAAGCATATCCTTATATGAAATTCAAGATGCGCTGAAGCCACACACTGGGCCCGGAAAATCCTCGGTTTACGTTTACCACGCTAACTGAAGTCAACGGGTGTTGACCCTTAGGGAACCCGTACACATATCGACCCGACCCTGCTGGGAGCGCATTCGCAATGAAATCCAGACCCGCCTCCCTGACAGGCGCCGCCTCCGTACTGGCGGCCCTTTCCTTGTCCGGCTGCCTGACCGCCGGTCCTGATCCGCAGGACCCCTACGAGGATTTCAACCGGCAGATGTTCGCTTTCAACGATGGCTTGGACCGCGCCGTGCTGGAGCCGGTCGCGCATGGCTATCGCGCCGTGACCAACGAACCGATCCGCGAAGGCGTCGGCAATTTCGCCGACAACCTGAACGAGCCGCTGACCTTCATGAACCACATCCTGCAATTCCAGATTCCGGATGCGGGCGCCACGTTCGGCCGCTTCCTCGTCAACACCACTGTCGGCATCGGCGGCATCTTCGACCCCGCCTCGACCATGGGCATGCAGCGCACGAAGGAAGACTTCGGCCAGACGCTCGGCAAATGGGGCGTACAGCCCGGCCCCTATCTCGTCCTGCCCTTCCTCGGCTCGACCAACCCGCGCGACCTGTTCGGCAAGGGCGGCGATGTTGCCCTGAACCCGCTCAACTATCCGGAATTTGAAAGCGACGACGAAGTCCGCCTGGGCATCGCGGTCATTGGCGGGATCAACGCGCGCGAAGGCGCGATCGAGGCCATCGACGAAGTCCGCAACCAGATCGACCCCTATACGACAGTTAGGCGTTTGTATGACCGGACAAGGGCCCAGGACATCGCGAACGCACCAGTTCAACCGAATGAAACCGAAAAACTGCCCGAAAGCGAACTAGACTTCTGATCGGGTCAAACGTGGAGGCTTTAATGAAAACATTCAAAAAGCTGGGCTTGCGCTCCCTCGCAGCCGCTATCGTGCTTACCGCTGCCGCAGCGCCTGCAGCTTTCGCCGACAAGAAGTCGGAAGCCTATGTGCAGGCGAACGCCAACAGCGTGCTTCAGGTGCTGAACGACAAATCACTCGACCAGAAAGCGCGCGAGACGAAGTTCGGCGAGTACATGAACAAGTTCGCGCACATGCCGACAATCGCGAAGCGCGTACTCGGCGTGAACGCGCGGACGCTCAGCCAGTCGGATTTCGACAAGTATTACAAGACGTTCGAGCACTACGCGATGGAAGTGTATCAGGTCCACTTCGACCAGTTCCGCGGCGAGGCGCTGCGCGTGACCGGATCGACGGACGATGATGATCGCCGTTCGAAAGTCGCGTCCGTGATCAAGAGCTCGACGACCGGCAAGGACACGAAGGTCTATTGGGATGTCCTGAAAAGCCAGGACGGCACGTCTTACCGCGTGCGTGATGTGGGTATCGACCTCGGCGGCTCGGTTCTCTGGCTCGCCCAGGAACAGCAGGCACAGTTCGAGAAGTACCTCTCGAACAATAACGGCAACATCGACAAGCTGATTGCCCGCATCAATGTGCTGCTGGCCGATATGGACGCCCGCAAGAAGGACGGCCGTGGTTCTGCTTTCAAGCAAAACGGCTGATTCATCACGGCGCAGGCATCATAGGTAACTGAAACATCATCTTTTCAGCTGCATCGGGTACTCGACGGTTTCCTGATCCTTGTGTACCTGACACCATCAGGCTGGAGCGAACATCACCGGCCGCAAGGGAGCTACAAACAATGATCCGCAAACTTCTGGCCGCGGCGACCTTCGCCCTCGCCCTGTCCCCGGTCGCCCTCGCTCAGGACGCCCCGAAATTCTCGACCAAAACCTCGACGATCGGTCAGATCCTCGACAACCCGGAAGCCAAGGCCGCCTTCGCCAAGGTCATGCCGGAAGTCGCCGTCGCTCCGCAGCTCGAGCAGGCCCGTGAAATGACCATCGAAGACGTGAAAGTCATGGCGCCGGAATACTTCCCGGAAGAGAAAGTCAAAGAACTCGACGTCGAACTCGCGAAGATCAAGTAGCTAGTGCGTTGCGTCAGCCGGTAGCGGCTGATGCGGCAACAAGTTGCGAAGGGCGGGTCCTTGATGGGCCCGCCCTTTTCATTTGCCGCTTGCAAGAACCGACATGGATCAGTGCGGCGCGACATCGCACGCGCGGAACATCCCGAAATCTCGGGCGTCTAGCTGGCAGGAGAGCTGGAACGTCATGTCGACTTCATCACCCGATCAATCGACACGGAGCGTACTGTGGTGGGCCCGCAATTTCGGTCGCCCGCTGCAAGCCGAATTCGTCGCTGGCGAATCAGACACGCCTGAGGATTTCAATCAGCTTCTGGAAATGGCTGACCAGCGAATCCAAGAGAGCCGCGGGCATTCGAACGCAGAGTAGCCCTACTTCACGTCCGGCCCTTCGCGCATCAAACGCCGGCGCCGGGGCTCATCGACTTTCCATACCAGCACCAGCAAGGCCGCGATCATCGTGACGATCGTGGCATAAAAGCTGGCCTCATATCCCAGCCAAACGACCAGGCCCGCGCCCAGCAACGGCGCCAGCGAGCCCATCGCCCCTTCAGCAGTATTCGACAGCGCCATGCGCATCGGCACGTCGTGGCGATGGCCATACTCCAGCACGATATTGCTGGTCGACATCATGTAGCCGGACTGCGCTGTCCCGATAAGAAAGAAGCTGATCGCAAACGTTGCGACGGAGTGCGACATCATCAAAGCGCCAACGCCAACGATATTGATCGCCAGCGAAATCACGAATGTCGACCGGAAGCCCTGCCGATCCGACAGGTATCCCCACACAAGATTCGTCACCGTGTCCGCGCCCATATAGGCAAGCGACAGGACGGCCAAAGTGGTCCCAAACTCGGCAGGGTTTGCTTCTGCTGAAATGCCCAGCTTGTAAGCGGCATACAGAAAGAAGAACGGCTGCCCGATCCGCGATCCCATAGCTAATGACCGCGCCACCATGAACCAGGCGAAGCCCTTGTCCTCGCGGATCAGTGCGGGAAAATCCTTCATCCTGTCGCGCAGGCTTTTTCGCGCTCGGACGCTCGGCGGCTCCGGCTCGCGCATCAGGATCTGCAACGCCGACAGCCCCAGGCTCGTCAGCACGAAGGCGAGAAAGAACGTCGTCGCATAACCATTGCCCCACACATGGTTCGCTACCAGCCACGAGCCTGCGAAGTAGGACAGCAACGCCGCGATGATCCCACCGGTCAGGTTGCGCCACGCCTGCAACCGCCCGCGCAGCCGGATCGGAATCACCTTCGCCAGCAGCAACTGGAACGCCACACGCTGCGGCCCCTGGAAGAAGCCCAGCAGGAACAGGAACAGCAGCGCGAACGCCAGCGCCGGCCATCCGCCCAGGAACCAGCCCGATATCGCCAGCCCCAGAATCTGCGCCCGCATCAGCAGACCCAGCGTCACCGAGACCGGCAGGATCTTCTTGCGATGCTCGATCTGCTGCGCCCCGATGATCGGCGACACGATCCCGCCGAGCTGCTGCAGGCTTGTTCCGATCCCCACCCAGAAATCCGAACCCGAGATGGAATGCAGGTAGGCCGGCACGAATGTCGGCGTGTTGACCAGCCGGAACCCGGTCATCCCCAGCATGCCGTGGACATAATGCCCGGCATAATTCCGCTTGAGATTGTCCATGACAAACTTGTCGTAGGCCGCATCGGCCTCGGCTTCGCTCAGCACGGGTTTGACGGTTGTTTCGTCCACTACCAAACCTCTCGGCGCAAAACCCCTGCGCGCGCAAGGGCATGTCGCCCATTGCTTCTAGGCCTGCATCGCTCACAACAGAAGTGCGGCGCGTTGCAGAGATGCACGCTATAGCTGGCGCACGATACAAAAGATTTCCTGGGAGGCTTCGATGAAACACCTGCTTCTGGCGCTTGGCGCCGGCGCGCTTCTGGCTGCGCCCGTGTTCGCGCAGATCTCGCCGCCCAAGCCGACTGCCGAGCAGCTCGCCAAGGCGTATGAAGAAGACCAGCTCAGCCTCGAAAAATGCGGCGTGCCGCGCAACGCCGCCGACGATTACCGTCCCGCACCGCTGCTGCCCGACCAGACCCGCGCCCATCGCGTCACGACGGATCAGAAGTTCCACGTCGAAACCGTCGCCAAGGGCCTCGTGAACCCATGGGCGCTCGCCTTCCTGCCTTCGGGCAATTACCTCGTGACCATCCGCAAGGAAGGCCTGCGCACCGTCACGCCGGACGGCAAGATTTCCGATCCCATCGCGGGCACCCCGATCATCAAGAACGCTGTGCCGCTGTTCGGGATGCACGACGTCATTCTCGATCGCGACTTTGCTTCGAACCGCACGATCTATCTCGCCTACGTCACTACCTCGCCATCGGGCGCCGCCAACACCGGCTACATCGCCAGCGCCAAACTCTCCGCCGACGAAAAGAGCCTCACCGACTTCACCATCCTGAAGGAAGGCCCGATCCCGCGCCGCATCATCCAGGACAAGGATGGCTCTCTCTTCGTCATCACCGCCGACATCATCACCCCCTACGTGCTCGCCCAGTCTCTCGAAAGCGGCGCCGGCAAGGTGCTGCACATCAACACCAACGGCACGCCGCGCGGCGACAATCCGTTTGCGCCGAACCCAAAGGCCGATCCGTCGATCTATGCTCTCGGCGTGCGCGATCCGCAGAGCATGGCCTTCCATCCCGCCACGCACGATCTCTGGATCATCGAGAACGAGCCGCGCGGCGGCGACGAGCTGAACCTCATCAAGCCCGGCAGGAATTACGGCTTCCCGCTGATCTCCTACGGCCGCGACAATGACGGCAAGCTGCTGAACGGCGGCCTGACGCAGAAGGCTGGCCTCGAACAACCCGTCCATTTCTGGACGCCATCGGTCGCCTTCTCCGGCATGATTTTCTACACCGGCGACAAGCTGCCGAAATGGAAGAACTCCATCTTCGCCGGCGGCCTCTCCGGCATGCAGCTCGTCCGTATCGAACTCTCGCCCGATGGCCGCGTTGTCGGTGAAGAGAAACTGCTCCGCGACATGTGCCGCCGCATCCGGGACGTCCGCCAGGGCCCGGATGGCAACGTCTATGTCATCACCGACCATGCGGATGGTGAGATTCTGAGGATCGCGCCGAACTGAGAATCGTAGGGTGCGTCGAAGCGAATGCGTAGATGCACCCTACGTATCTTCAGTTCAGCTCTAATCCTGCGTAGCAGGCAAAGCGTGCGTCCGTCGAAGGACGAGCGCGCGCTTGTGCAGATAACTGCGCACACCCACTTGGCGCCCGCCGCAACACGGCGCCTACTCCCATCCATGCGCACCATTATCGCCGCCGCACTCGCTCTCGCCACCTGCGCAACCGCGCAGGCGCAGCCGCCGCTGGGTACAAGCAACGTCGCGTGGGACACGGCCCTTGGCCGCATGGAATACACGTTGGAAGACGGCCGCTTCGGCGTCTTCGAATACCCGCTCGAATACGGCGACAATATCGGCCGCATCTACATCGATGGCCTCTCCGGCGAGTTCGGCGGTAATGGCCCCCTCGACGGCTACTGGTCCGAGCCCGATGTCAGCCACGACGATGACGACGGCGGCGGCGGCATCGAGATCTGTCCGTTCGGCATCACCGATGGCGAAGGCCGCTTCACCAACAATTGGGGCCGCATCCGCATCGTCTTCACCGATGTCGATTTCCCCAGCGATTTCGTCCTCATGCGCGGCCGCTGCTTCAGCGAGCCGGTCGATGTGATCCCGGGCAAGCTTGCCAATTAACTGACTTGTCCCAACGCGGGCCGATGCCGGACCAAAGCGTGCGGCATATTTGTTGCTATTAGCAAGCTACTAACGAGGCCCTCGCCGGCTCCCCGTTCGACCTGGCGAGACCTGTAGGCATCCGGCCCGGACCGCACCCCGACTCAACATCCCCCGATAGAGTCCGGGAGCGCCGCGCCAGACTGAAATGCCGACGGGAAGCTTCGTTAGCTGGCGGCTGGCTCGCCCGATCCGCCGCCGGCACTGCGGGCTCCCTCTCGGACCGGGGGAGCCCGCAGCTTCTTATGCGCGTCGCCAGACGATCTTGCCGTTCACGACCGTGATCGCCGGATCGACCTTCAGGATCTGATCGTCAGGCACGGTCATCAGATCCCCGGTGAAGCCGGTGAAGTCCGCCAGCTTGCCCGGTTCGATCGTGCCAAGGTCCGCTTCGCGGAACGAGGCATAGGCCGGCCAGATGGTGAACATCTTCAGCGCCTCGGCCCGCGTCACTGCCTGCTCGGGATGCCAGTCAGGCCCGTCCTTGCCCTGCAGGTCGCGGCGCGCCACCGCTGCATAGAATTCGATACGCGGATCGCCCTGCTCGACCGGTGCATCCGATCCACCCGCAATGATCGCGCCCGCATCGATCAGCGAGCGCCACGCATAGCCGCCCAGCAGGCGGCGCGGCCCGATGCGCGAGGGCGCAAAGTACAGATCGCCGATCGCATGGCTCGGCTGCATCGATGCAATCACGCCCATGTCGTGAAAGCGCACCACATCTTCCAACCGCAGGATCTGCGCATGCTCGATGCGCCAGCGTTTGTCCGCCGTCGCCTTGTCGGCCGCCGCGTCGAACGTCTTCTGCATCCAGTCGAGCACCAGTTGATTTCCCCGGTCGCCGATGGCGTGGAAGCAGACCTGGATGTTCTGGTCGTACGCCTTCTTCATCAGAGCCAGTGTCGGCTCTTCCTGCGCGATCTCGAGGCCGGATGTATCGGGGCGGTCAGAATACGGCTCGTTCAGCAACGCCCCGCGCGACCCGAGCGCGCCATCCATGTAGAGCTTCACAGCCTTGGTGATGACCAGCCTGTCGGCCGTCTCGCCAAACACGTTCTTGTCGAAGTCCGCGCCATCGATCGCATTGTAGATCCGCAGCTTCAGCTTGCCCGCATCCGACAGCGCATTGATCCGCGAAATGTGCGAGGCAGGTACAGACATGCTGTGAACGCCCGTCCAGCCAAGGCTGATCTCGCGCGCAGCGCCTTTTTCATATGTCTCGTCGATCTTCGCTTCCGTCGGCGCCGTCTGCAGCACGGCGAGCGCCGCCATCGCATTGTCGATCAGCATGCCCGTCGGCATTCCGGCGGCATCGACTTCGATGCGCCCACCCGGGGGTTGCGCCTTCGGCTTGCCATCGATCTTCGCGGCCTTCAGCGCAGCCGTGTTCGCCACCAGAGCGTGGCCATCGGCCCGTTCGAGAACCACCGGCCGGTCACTCGCGACCGCGTCCAGATCCTGTCGTGTCGGAAAGCGCGCTTCCGGCCAATGCGTCTCGATCCACCCGCGCCCATACAGCATCTGTCCGGCGGGCAGAGACTTCGCCGCCTCGCCGACAACACTCACCAGTTCGGCGATGGATTTGATCTCGTCGAGATCAAGCGTGCTCTCGCGCTCGCCAATGCCGTAGAGGTGCGCGTGCGCGTCGGTGAAGCCAGGATAGAGAAAGGTCCCCGCCAGATCGACCTTCTCGGTCTTGTCCCCGGCGGTCTTCAGCAGGTCCGCCGACGTACCCGTCGCGACCACACGACCGTTCCGCACGCTCACTGCCTCGACCGGCGGCAGGCTGTCCAGCCCGGTATAGATCGTGCCGCCATGCAGGATCAGGTCGGGCGCTTCCACCACTGGCTGGTTGCATGCCGCCAACGCCAGCGCGGCCACCGCCGCCACGATCTTACGCATGAAAAAACCCCTCGCCTTGCGGGCGAGAGGTTACAATCATTCCAACGAAGGAAAAGCGCTAGTTAGGCAGCTGCCTCAGCAGCTTTCTTCGCGATGTTCTTCTTGATCTTCAGCATCTTGGCCGACAGCTCGTCGTCCTTCGCCTTGGCGAGGAAGCCGTCGAGGCCGCCGCGCTTGTCGATCGTGCGGAGAGCCGCAGCCGAGATACGCGCAGCGTAGGATTCGCCAAGCGCTTCCGAGTGAACGGTCACGTTCACCAGGTTCGGCAGATAACGCCGCTTGGTCTTGATGTTGGAGTGGCTGACCGTGTGGCCGACCATCGGCTTCTTGCCGGTGAGTTCACAAACGCGGGACATGGCCCACCTTTCCTGACGTCTGCACAACCATAAAAGCCCGCGAAACGGGTACTTTCGGCCATGCGCTGAAAGCGAAGCGGGGTGGATAGTCAGGTCGCCCCGCCCTGTCAAGTTCCGCAGTAAGCCCGGCCCCCACCGCCAGCCTGCCGGGAAATCGCCCACTTTGCGGGGTTTAACCCCCTGGGAGCCGGCGGGCAAAAGGTCCGCCGCGGAGCTGGTATATGCTGTTTCTGACGGTCGCCGCCACAGCTGGGGGCCTTCTGTTCGCCCCCATGGCGGCACAGAACGCCCTCGCCACCATAGCCGCCGTCGGCGCGACGCGGATCGAGGCCGAGTATGAGGCGATAACGCCTGTGCCGTGGCTGGGCCGCCACCGCACCGCGTCAGCCTCGCTCACCGCCGATCTTTCCACCGGCCGCTACCGCATCGCGGTAAACAGTCGTGCCGAAGGCTTCGTCGACTGGTTTGTCGACACCAGCACCGCCATCGTCGCCACGGGCCTCGTCACCCCCTACGGCCTCCAGCCGCTGCGCTATGACAGCTCGGTGCAGGACGGCGCGAAACACCGCCGCGTGCTGATCGACTTCACACCCGGCGAAGTGCTCGTCAGCGTCTCGCCCAAATACGGCGACTGGGGCTTCCCCGCGACCACGCCGCCGCAGAAGCTCGAAGCCACCGATCCGCTCACCGCAATCCTCAACATGACCGTGCGCGCCAGCGCCACGCCGTCAAATCCGTGCGGCGGCCCCCTGCGTATATTCGACGGCAAGCAGCGCTACGATCTCCGCCTGCGCTACAATGCGCGTCTCAACTGGGACACCGACGTCTATAAAGGTCCCGCCATCCGTTGCGATGTCGACTATGTCGAGATCGCCGGCTTCGATCCGAAGTCAGCGCAAGAGAAAGAGGATGATCGCGAGGATATCCGCTGGGCGAACATCGTTCTGGCCGAACTCCTCAACGGCCGTCTCACCCCGCCGCTGCAGGCTGAGCTGCGCTCCAATCGCTCCGGCAAATACACCGTGCAAGCCACGCGACTTTCCTACAGCCGCGCCCGCTAAGCCTGGCCCGCGCTACTTCCTCCGCCCGGCCCACACCGCTTCATAGACGCGCAGGAAATTCCCGCCCACAAATCCGGCTGCGTTCTTCCGGCCATACCCCTTGCGCAGCAGCCCCGCGACCAGCTCCGGCAACTGCGTGTAGCTCGTCATCACCGGCTGGAAGTTCGCGTCCATGTCGGTGCCAAGGCTCACATGCTCCGGCCCCAGCACGTCCGCCAGATCGATAATGCGATCGACATACTCATCCAGCGTCTTCATGCCGATGCCCGCCGGCCACGCCCCGATCACGCCACCCCGCTGACTGATCTCCTTCGCCATCTCCATGCTGATAAAGCGCGGATGCGACGCCCCGCGCCCGTTCACATGCGTGTGCGAGCACATCACGGGCCGCGAACAGACCTTCATCGCCGCCGCCACCGTCGCCTCCGACGCGTGGGCCAGATCCACCACCATGCCCAGCCGGTCCATCTCGCGGATCACGTCTGCGCCGAACGCAGACAACCCGCCCGTCACCGGCGCAGCCGTCTGGATATCGCCCACCTCGTTGGGCCGGTAATGCACCAGCGTGATCGACCGCACACCATCCCTGAACGCGCCCGCCACATTCGCGATATCGCCCGCAAGGAAGTCCGCGCCCTCAACAGTCAGAAGGCCGCCAACACCGCCCTTGGCTTGAATGCGCCGGAAATCACCGGGCTCTTTCACGAACGTCACGCCCAGCTCCGGCAGCACGCGATGCATGTTGCCGATCTGGCGCTCATAACTCACGCGCGCCTCGCCCGGCTTGAAATCCCGCGCCGCGCCAAGCCCACCGCCCGCGACGACATTCAGCACCTGCACGTCGGCCACCACGGCAAAGCTCGCGCCCGCCAATTGCCCGGCGCGCATATCGGCCAGCGCGCGATCCTCGGAAGGCCCACCGCCAGACATCATCTTCAGCGCCGGCGAGAGGTCCGTCGCATCACGCCCGAACGTGCGCCCCGGATGCGCGTGAATGTCGATCGCCGGATTTGCCTTGAGCAGGTCATGCGCCTGCTGCAGGAAATCCGTATCGCCGGTTTCCTGCGCGCTCACGCAGCCCGCCGCCGCCAGCCCCGCAACACACGCACCTGAGACCAGCAAGCGCCTGCGATTCACGGTGTTGCGATGCATGGGAACTCCTCGCGCAAACTTGTGACCAGCTATACGGGGCGGGTTCCATCGCGCGCAAGCATGACGCGGATCGCGCCATCCTCGGTAATCCACAGCCTGACTGGTTGACCCGGCACGCTTGCGACCCCAACCTTGGACTCAGGACCGCGCGGGTCCACTGGGAAGACGGACATGCACTGGCGCCCATCAACCCAAAGAAAAGCCAATCCCCTTGCGACGAAACGACAGCGCGCTTTTGCGCGTCTTATCGTTATCGCCTGATCTTCCGACATTCCGGGAGCGCCCACTCTGGCCGCCAGCGACAACCAGCGTATCCGGGCCGTTCTCGGCCCGACGAATACCGGCAAGACCCATCTCGCCGTTGAGCGCATGCTTGCGCACAATACCGGGATGATCGGCCTGCCGCTGCGCCTGCTTGCGCGCGAGATTTACGACAGGATGGTGAAGGTGAAGGGCGAAAAAGCCTGCGCCCTCATCACGGGCGAAGAGCGCATCAAGCCGCCCGGCGCCCGTTGGTATGCCTGCACCGTCGAAGCCATGCCCGTCTCCGAAGGCGCTGACTTCATGGCCATCGACGAGATCCAGCTCGCGCAGGACCCGGATCGCGGCCACGTCTTCACCGACCGCATCCTCCGCGCGAGAGGACGCCACGAGACCATGCTCCTGGGCGCCGACACCATGCGTCCGGCGCTGCAACGTCTCGATCTCGATATCGACGGCGAACGCCGCGAGCGCTTCTCGCAACTCAGCTATGCCGGCCCGACCAAGATCACCAAGCTTCCCAAGCGCTCGGCCATCGTCGCGTTCTCATCGGAAGAAGTTTACGCTATCGCCGAACTGCTGAAGCGCCAGCGCGGTGGCTGCGCCGTCATCATGGGCGCACTCTCGCCGCGCACCCGCAACGCCCAGGTCGATCTCTACCAGTCCGGCGAAGTCGACTACATCGTCGCCACCGACGCCATCGGCATGGGCCTCAACCTCGATGTCGGCCACATCGCCTTCGCCTCGCGCCGCAAGTTCGATGGCCGCCAGCGCCGCTATCTCCGCGCCGACGAACTCGCACAGATCGCCGGGCGCGCCGGCCGCTTCCGCGACGACGGCACGTTCGGCGAAACCGCCGACTGCACGCCGTTCGAGGAAGATACGGTCGAGCGGATCGTGAACCATCATTTCGAGCCGGTCGACTATCTCAACTGGCGCAACTCCGATCTCGACTGGTCGAGCGTCGCGAACCTGCTCGCCTCGCTGCGCCGCGCCTCGCCGGATGTCATCCTGCGCCGCGCGCCTGAAGCGCTCGACGAGATGACGCTCGCCACGCTGGCGCAGGACGAAGACGTCGTCCGCACCGCACGCACTCACGCGCATGTCCGCCGCCTGTGGGATCTCTGCACCCTGCCCGACTTCCGCAAGCACGGCGCCGATGCCCACTTCAAGCTGGTGCAATCCTTCGTCGAAAAACTGGCCGAGCCATCCGCCCGCATCAAGGATGAGTGGATGTATGCCCATGTCGAACCGCTCGACCGCACCGAGGGCGAGATCGACACGCTGCAACAACGCCTCGCCGCTATCCGCACCTGGACCTACGCCGCCAACCGCGCCGACTGGCTGGAGAACGCCGAAACATGGCGCGGCCGCACCCGCGAGATCGAGGACAAGCTATCCGACGCGCTCCACCAGGCGCTGATGCTGCGCTTCGTCGACCGTCGCACATCGGCCTTGCTCAAGACGCTGAACTCGGAAGAAGACGCCCCCGCCGAAATCGGCCCGGCTGGCGAAGTCCTGATCGGCGGCCACAATGTCGGCCGCCTCGAGGGCCTCGTCTTCACGGCGGAAGCCGCAGGTGAAAGCCTCGCCGGTCGCGCCCTGCGCGGCGCGGCGCTCAAGGCCCTGCGCCCGATCATGGAACAGCGCCTCGCAATCATCGCGCAGGCGCCTGATGCCGACCTCGCCTTCGATCCCGCCACAGCCGCGATCATCCACGAGTCAGCGCCCGTCGCGAAGCTGATCGCCGCAACTGACTGGCATTCCCCCACCGTCGAACTGCTCGGCGCACGCGACGCCTCCGCTCCCAGCCGCGAGGCCGCGGACGAGCGCCTGACGCGCTGGTTCGCGGATCACGTGAAAGCCACGCTCCCCGCGCTGCACGAACTCCGCGCGCATCTCGACGGCAAGTCCATCCGCGGCGCAGCACGCGGCACGGCCTTCCAGCTTCTCGAAACCGGCGCCGCCTTCGATCGCCGCGCCGTGACCGCCGCGCGCCAGCCGCTGCCCGTCTCCCCCGAAGACCGCGCCATGCTCAATGCCTCCGGCGTGAAGGTCGGCCGTGTCGCGGCATGGCTGCCCGGCCTGCTGAAGCCCTCCGCCGCACGCCTCGCGCTGGCGCTGCGCGCCGTCCATTCCGGCCAGCCGCCACGCCAGCCGCCCACCCAATCGTCCTTCTCGCTCGCCAGCGATCCCTGGCCCGAACCCATGTTGTGGACAGCCGGCTATCTTCGCGTCGGCCCGCGCGCCGTCCGCGCCGACATCGCCGAGCGCCTCGTCGCCTCGCTGTCGCAGATCCGTCGTGGGTCGGAGACGTCGGCCTTCGCCGTGCCGCCGGAACTCGCCGCCCAGCTCGGCTGCCCCGCCGCTGACTTCCCGGCCATCCTGCGCGGGCTTGGGCTCAAGCCGGCCGAGAAGGATCGCGAGACCGGCGCCGTCAAACTCTGGCGCTTCCCCGCCCAGCGCACGCACGCGCCGGCCAGCACCCCGCGCAATGGCCACACAGCGCCGCCTGCGCCGCCGCCGTCCGGCCCCTTCGCCGCCCTCGCCGAACTCATCGCCCCCCAGCCCACGCCCCATCGCAGGCGCCGCCGCCACAAGCGGCCCGCCGCGCCCTCGCCAAAGGCGGCCACATGACTGCAGACGACGAAACCAGCCGCATGCGGCTCGACGTGTTCCTGTGGCGCGCCCGCTTCTTCAAGGCGCGCACCGCCGCCACTGAAGCGGTCGAGAAAAAGGGCGCCCGCATCGAACGCGACGGCCAGGTCCGCCGTGTCGACAAGCCCGCCATCCCCGTCGAGCCCGGCGACATCCTGTCTTTCCGCGCGCCCTCGGGCCCGAAGCTTGTTCGGATTCTTTCACTTCCCACGCGAAGGGGGCCGCCATCAGAGGCGGCGTTATGTTATGAAGCCGTCGTGGGGGATAACGCTGGCGAGGCCTGAAGCTTGACTGCAGAACATCGACCCACCGGCCCCGCCACTGGCCCTGTCAGCGAAACCATCGCGGCGCTCAAGCGCCTGCCAGACCTGCGCGCCGCCATCGAGGGCGTGCTGCTGTTCGTGATGGTGGTCATCGCTGGCGCATGGGCCGCCCATTCGGGCGTGCTCCAGCTGAAACCCCGCCCCACCGACCAGCTCATGACGACATGGCTGTCGGCCTTCATCATCCCCACCCTGTCCGAGGAAGTCCTGTTCCGCGGCTGGGTCCGCCGGGGGGCGCCGATCGTCGCCGTAGGCTCCCTCCTTGCCTACATCCTCTGGCATCCGCTCCAGACATGGATCGGCCTGCCCTTCGGCCGTCCCGAATTCGTCGACCCGGCCTTCCTCGGCCTCGTCGCCTGGCTGGGCCTCGCCTGCACCCTGTCCCGCCTCCGCTCCGGATCGATCTGGCCGCCCGTGATCATTCACTGGGGCGTCGTGGTCATGTGGATCAGCCTTTATGGCGGATGACCCCGCTTGAGCGCTTCCGCCAGGTTGAGCGCTTCTGAATGGCCGGTTGAATTGACAAGGCCCGCCTCTGGCCCCATGTCGCGGCGCCAGTACGGACGGCTTGCCCCATGACCTACATCGTCACCGACGCCTGCATCCGGTGCAAATACATGGACTGCGTGGAAGTATGTCCGGTGGACTGCTTCTACGAAGGCGAGAACTTTCTGGTGATCCACCCGGAAGAATGCATCGATTGCGGCGTTTGCCAGCCCGAATGCCCCGTCGAGGCCATCGTCCCGGACACTGAAGACGACGCCGACGGCAAATGGCTCAAGCTCAACACCGATTACGCGAAAGTCTGGCCCAACATTACCGTCAAAGGGACCCCTCCCGATGATCGGGACGATTACGCTAAGGTAAAGGGAAAGCTGGCGACGCTTTTTTCGCCCAAACCCGGCTCCGGCCAGTAATTTTTCTGAGGCGAATTGCCGCTAGGGAACGCAGAATCAGCGCTCAAACCCCATATCCGCGCTGCAGCAACGAGTTGAAATTTCTTACAATTGTGCTAAGGGTCAAGTTCGCCGACGGGCGAAACAGACAACGCAACAGTTCAGGCTCCGCTGCGCACACCCCCAGGGTAGGCGTCCCGAAGACCTGACACTTATTGCGAGTAGCGAGGTGATCGAGCAATGACCAAAAAACTGCCGGCAAAAGTCGTTGAGGGCCTCTTCAATGTTGGCCAGCATGTGGTTTACCCCGCCCACGGTGTAGGCCGTGTGACAGGTGTCGAGACCCAGCAGGTCGCCGGCATGAAGCTCGAAGTTTTCGTCGTCGCTTTCGAACAGGACAAGCTGATTCTGCGCGTTCCGACCGCCAAGGCGGCGTCTTCGGGCATGCGCGCCCTCGCCTCGACCCGTATCGTGGGCGACGCGCTGAAAACCCTCGGCGGCCGCGCGCGCATCAAGCGCACGATGTGGTCGCGCCGCGCCCAAGAATACGAAGCGAAGATCAACTCGGGCAACCTGATCTCCATCGCGGAAGTCGTTCGCGACCTCCACCGCGCTGGCGACCAGCCGGACCAGTCCTACTCCGAACGCCAGCTCTATGAATCGGCGCTCGACCGCATGGCCCGCGAACTCGCGGCCGTCGAGAACATCAAGCACGCCGACGCGGTGGAGAAACTCTCCAAATCGCTCGCCAAGCGCGCTGCCTGAAAGGGTAACGCCGAAGAGGCGTCCGGCGAAACGGATGACTAGGCATCACGAGGCGCCCCCAACGGGGCGCCTCTTTTGTTTTGCTTTCAGGCATTTGCAGCGATACTCCCGCCGAACCAGCAAGGGGCCGGTAAGGGGAGTGGTCGTGAAATTCGCCCAGAAGCGCCTCGGCACACGGATCGACCTGGATTTCGCAGCCACCGAACTGACCTGCTCGATCCGCGACAAGTCCGGCGAGCGCGACTTCACCACCGACTATGCCGAGATCGCCACCGGCAAGCGCCGGGTCTTCGATAACAAGGACTGGTTCCGCAATGTCGGCGTGCTCTGGTGCATCATCGGCCTCGCGAGCCTCGGCATCGATTTATACAACAATGCCCTCGGCCTCTGGTCGGGCTTCTGGCTGGTGATCGGCACGGGCTGTCTCATCTACTACGCCGTCAGCAAGTCCAGCTTCACCCTGATCGACACCCAGTCCGGGCCCATCTGGATCCTTGAGGACGGCCAGCTGCAGACCATCGTCTCCGAGATCGAGAAGCGCCGCAAAGAACGTCTCTACAGCCTCTATGGCGGCATCGACCTCGACGCGGACCCGAACCAGGAAATCGGCAAGATCGAATGGCTGGTCCGGCAAAAGGTCCTGACGCGCGAGGAGGCTGATCGCCAGATCGCCCAGATCCGCTCCAATGCAGCCGGCGCGCTCCCCGCTCCCGACAAGCTGATCAACTAGCCGGCGGAACCGATCGTCCGCATTTCGGCAGTTTCATTGGCCACTGCCCTTTCCAATGGAACCCGGGAGTCTATCTCCGGTCTGTCCGTGAATTTTTGCCGAGGGGCGGAACCGCGCCCTTTCGGACGGGTTTGTATCCTTGCGCGAGGGTTCTGCCTTCCAGCCGGGTGCATATTCCGCCCGCCCAGTGGGACCAATTTCACGGAGCATCCCAGATGGCCGCGACTGAAACGAATGCGACAGGCGCAGACCGCCGTTTCGTAAAGAAAGCCATGTCGGCCCCCCTGCTCGATCGCGATCACGAACTCGACCTGGCCACCCGCTGGCGTGTCGAGGGCGATGAAGATGCCCTCCACGAACTCTGCACCGCCTACATGCGCCTCGTCGTCGCCATCGCCTCCCGCTTCCGCACCTACGGCCTTCCGATGTCGGACCTTGTGCAGGAAGGCAATGTCGGCCTGATGCTCGCCGCCGCCCGCTTCGAGCCGGAAAGAGAGCTGCGCTTCTCCACCTACGCCACATGGTGGATCCGCTCCTGCGTCCAGGACTACATCCTGCGCAACTGGTCGATCGTCCGTACCGGGACGACCGCCGCTCAGAAATCGCTGTTCTTCAACCTGCGCCGTCTTCGCGCCCTGTTGCGCGACCCGACCGATGGCGGTCTCTCGCCCACGAGCCGCGCCTACGTCGCAACCGCGCTGCGCGTCGACGAGGAAGAGGTCGACAAGATGGCCTCGCGCCTCTCCGCCGCTGACCGCTCGCTCAACGCCCCCATCGGCGAAGCTGGCGACTCGGAATGGCAGGACCTGCTGCCCGACATGGGCATGCTCCCCGAAGAAGAAACGATGATCGACCGCGACCGCGCCACCCGCAAGCAATGGCTTGCCGAAGCGCTCTCCGATCTCACTGAGCGCGAGATGATCATCATCCGCGAACGCCGCCTCGTCGAAGAAGGCGTCACCCTCGAAACTCTTGGCCGCAAACTCGGCGTCTCGAAAGAGCGCGTCCGCCAGATCGAACACCAAGCCCTGCGCAAACTCAAATCCGCCCTCTGCCGCATCGTCGGCGACCCGGAAGAAGCCGGTCTTATTCCGTCGACCTAAACGTCGTCGCCATCATCCTCGGGCTTGACCCGTGGATGTATGCTCACAACACCTCCACCTGCGCCCAATGCGTCACGCGCATCTTCGGTTCGCCTTCCCGCGCATCGATCCGCCCTCGCACGCGCACGCGCGTTCCGACCGCCAGCGCGACATCCGCCATGCCCAGCCGCTCGCCCACATCGAACCTGATCCCGCCCCGCGCCAGATGCGCCTCGCCATCGCCGGCCATCTCGCCCAGCGCCGCGATCTCGCCCTCGACAATCGCAAAGTTCGGCGCGCCTTCGAGATCGTCCAGCCCGCGCACGCGCCAGTGCGCATCCGCCCATAGGCCACGGTTGGCCGCGCGCGCCTCTGCCTCCATCGCCAGAAGCCGCCGCGCCCGCCGCGCGTTGTCGGTATAGGTCCGCACCCGCCCCGCGCCCTGCCGCACCACCATGCCGTTGAGCCACACTTCGCCGCCCACCTCGTCGCGCACGATCACATGCGCCAGCGCCCGCTCGTAGCTGTCGCGGCTCAACCCGCCATACCAGAGCTGCGCCTGCCGCCCGACTGCCGCCGCCTGCAACACGCCCCTGGCCTCAACCGCCCACGGCTCATCCGCCCGCCCGTCATACCCAGGGGCCGGCGCTTCCACTTCCACCAGCCGCACCCGCAGCCCCGTATCCAGCGCCAGCGCATCCCCATCCAGCACGCGCGCCACGCGCCCCTGTTCCCCAGCGGACAGGTCGCCCTGCGCTGCACAGCCAGCAGCCGCCAGCCCGGCCAGCACAAAGCCCCGCCGCGTCGTCCTGAATTGTCCCGAAATCCGCCCCATGGCCCGAACCATAGGAAGCAGCCGCCGAATCGGAAAGGCGAATGGCGACCCCGGCAGGATTCGAACCTGCGACCTCCGGTTTAGGAAACCGATGCTCTATCCTGCTGAGCTACGGAGTCGGCGGGGCCTATATGCCTGCGAAGGCCAGCCGCCGCCAGCCTCTCCGCAACCCCCGGAATGCCTGCATTTCCCGCACGCAGCACCGCTTCTGCCCCGCCGGAACATGACGCGTAATTTAACCATGCCCGCGTCAGCACGCGGCGCCACCAGCCGTTGCGCCGGATTTGCAGCCCCCTTAGAACAAATGTTGCAGAGCCGCGAAAACGCATGCGGCAGGACCGGCTGAATGGACTTCCTTTCGGGCATTTCCAAAGCACTGGGAGACGTGTGGGCCTCCGTCGAGGGCGCCCTCGTCGGCACGCCGCAGCTCGCAGGCATCGGCCTTATCCTCCTGATCGGGGCGGCTTTCGCCGTCGCCGTGCTCGGCATCGCTGCCCTCGTGCGCCTCGCTCTCGGCCTTCGCCGCACCGCCCTGGCCAGCGCGGTCAAGCGCGACAATGAAGTCGGCGCCCGCATTCTCGTGGTTCGCGGCGGCGCCGGCCGGCGCACCGCCATCTCGGCTTTCCTGCGCAAGGCCGTCGAAGGCCACCTCAAGGATTACATGTTCGGCGGCCCGTTCCGCGTCGTGACCTACCCCGGAAGCCTCGAGGGCGATGAGCGCGCCCACCAGCTGATGAAGCGCACCGACGCAGACCTCATCCTCTGGGCCGAGGATCCGCGCGGCTCGAAAGGCTTCGCCCGCATCCTCGCCCGCCCGTCCAACACGTTCGAGACAGCGCGCGTGCCCGTCACCTTCGCCATGCCGAAGGAGAAGACCGACTGGAACGAGCCGCTCAACCGCTCGCTTGCCTACGCCGCCGCCAAGCAGTTCCGCCCCGCTCTCGGCCGCCCGCAGGATTTCCGCGCAGAGCGTCTGCAGCCCGTCGTTGAATCGCTGATCTCTATCCTCGACCAGAAGCCGAAAGCCGATCAGGCCCTGCTCGCAGAGATGGTGGACGATGCTTCCGCCGGCGCCCTGCAGCTCGCCTTCGCCGGCGACGACAGCTGGATCGATCGCTCGGTCGACATCGCCCGCTCCACGCTGTCGGAGATCAACCGCTCCGCCGCGCCTGACCGCTGGATCGCTGCCAACATCACGCTCGGCCGCGCCCTCCGCCTCAAGGCCGAGAAACGCTTCGATCCGGTGATGCTGCGCGAAGGCATCGCGCATCTGACGGAAGCCCTCGAAGCTCTCCGCTCCGAGCCGCGCCTCAAGCTCGCCGAAAGCGCAGCGCAAGCCATCGGCGAAGCGCAGAAGCTCCTCGGCACGCGCCGCAAGTTCTCGATTTCCGGCGGCGGCCTCTAGGCCCTACTCGGCAGTCTGCAGAGCTTTCCCGCTCTTGGCCGTCTTGCGCGCTTTAGCAGCTTTCACCGGCGCAGCTTTCACCGGCTTCTCGGCTTTCGCCACAGCCTTCACAGCAGGCTTCTCGTCCGCTTTCACAGCAGGCTTCGGTGCGCATCCCGCGCAGCGGCAGTTGTCGCCGATATACGCGTCGAAATACGCAAGGCCGTAATCATAGCCCAGTTCCTCGCCCGGCTTGATGTTACGCGTGGCGTGGATGAAGACGCGATTGCGATGGATGTTCGGCTCGCAATTCGGCTTGCAGGAATGGTTGATGTAGCGGGCCTTGTTGTCCCGGCCCTGCCCGTCGATCGTCGTGCCGTTGTCGAGGTCGAACAGGTATTTCGACCGGCTCTTGTACTTCTCTTTCTCGGTGATAGCGGGGCCCGTGTACTCGATGATGCACGCGCCACGGGAAATGGCGGTCTCGCCCACGAACAGCCCCAGCCCAGCCGACGCCCGTTTCACCACGAGATCGAATTTGCCGGGCGTGTATTTGAGAGAAGTCATACGCAACTTGTCCTTCAAACGCGGAGCGCGTCTTTCACATTGCCAAGGCAATTAGCCAAGAGGCGTTGCAACGATGTGAACGGAAAAGCCGCAAGTGCGCTCCGCCCGACGCACGGCGCGCACACTTCCATCCCACCTGCTCATCGGTTGTCCACCGCGCTCTCCAGCGTGGGCCACACCTCTCCATCTCCCTCCGTCTCGCGGCTACGCCGCGATCCACCTCCCCCTGCTACGCAGGTGGAGGCAAACCCACCGGCGCCTTGCCTCCCTCAGTGCGAAGCACTGGGGGAGGTGGATCGCGTGCAAGGCACGCGAGACGGAGGGGGCTCACGCCCACCGCTCTCACGATCATCTTCCCCCGCTTGCGGGGGAAGTACCCGAAGGGGGATGGGGGCGAGCTACGAGAGCGGTGCGCGAGACTCGCCCCCAACGTCTCGCGGCTTCGCCGCGATCCACTTCCCCCGCAAGCGGGGGAAGAGCCAGATCCCGCACATCTCGCCCCCGAGATTGGGGGATAACTTCCCGCGTCCCCCAACACATTCAACGCCCTACACGGCCGAGGTGGGGGACGGATGTAAACACGCCGTCCCCACCCTCCGGTCCCATGCGATTATAGCCCCGCACTGACACGAGGGAGGTCCAGGAGACGTCCGAAACCCTGGATGTCGGTGCGTCGGTCGCGTGGCCGTCGACGTGTTGGGCTCCGGGGTGGATGTCCCTTCAAGGAAGCTGGCGGGACTCGGGAAGGGCGTATGCG
>Ga0209097_10000354_pt1 | contig 47990 bp, 57 predicted proteins | sample AD_UKC052_MetaG_FD_184419 | JGI IMG/M metagenome (GOLD analysis project Ga0209097, IMG submission 184419) | Active sludge microbial communities of municipal wastewater-treating anaerobic digesters from USA - AD_UKC052_MetaG (SPAdes) (version 2) | ecosystem: Engineered > Bioreactor > Anaerobic >... | reverse complement strand
TATGGCTGCCATGGTGGTAACGCCACCGCCTGAATATTGCGGTACATTTAGCACACCGGTACCATTGTTGTAGGTAGCGGCTCCTGTTGTACCGGTGGTGGTAAGGCTGATGGCGGCGCGCGCCATTGCATCCGTGTAAGTAGTCCCACTCAATTCCCATGTAGTACCGTTCCATGCCTTTAATTGTAGGGTACAGGTATCGTACACCAATGCGCCGCGGGCATTGCTGCCGGTAATATTGAGCAGGTTAGGTGCTGCAGTGGGGTTGCATGCCCGGGGCAGGCGAAAGGCGATATCCAGAGCGGTGCGGGGGAGTAGTTCGTTACGGGCAGAGGGCTGCATAATGCCCTGCCCAAAACCGGCTGCCGAAATAAATAAGAGGAGGAATAATATATTTTTCATATCAATAATTTACAATAGTGATTTTTTCGATGAAATTGGGCCCATCATTCAGCCATACATCGCCGGAAGCGGTTAGGGAAATGCCGGTGCTCGTTCGGGTGTAGTTGTGGAAGATCACACCATTTCGAAAAATGCGGATACGGCGACCGACGTAACTAGCTGGTAGTGTGAGAGTGTTAGTTCCTGCGATAGGGTCATTGGCGCCCGGTCCATCAACAGTCAAAACAAGATCATCGAGCAAAGCGGACGTGCCCGATGTAGTGGATCCGCCACAACCAAATGTTAGAGAACTTTTGCAACAACCAAACTGCCTGCTTACCAGCCTAAATACCAGGTCGCCGCTATACAAATAAAGCCTGCCAATGCGTTTATTTACGTTGCTGTTATTCCAAATTTCTACATAGTCGTGTTTGTCCGCTGCTTCACCAAGCACACTGCCACCTGCATCCACCACTTCAGCAGGATACGCCACAATGGGCAATCCGTCTGCATCGGTTGGCAAAAAAGTTTGTGTGACGATTTTTTGGTACATAAAACGACCGGAAGAAGAATTAAGCAGGTGTATGCATGTGCCACACACCCGCAATTAATTAACCACCAATTAACCGCCTATTGGAGCGCCACCATAAGTGGCAAGTCCATAAAGTGGCCACAGTGCGCGTTCGGGGCTGAATAAAGATTTCCAGGTAGCTACACCGCTGAAACGAAGAATCTCGTTTTCGCCACGGTTGCTTACTTCGGAAATTTTTAAAGAAGCCGTTACGCCGGTTTTGCCGCCAAACACGTGTTTGCTGCGGCTAACATACCACACCTTCACTTCGCCACCACACTGCAATGTGCGCACGGCTTCGTAGTTGATATCGTTTGTTTCGTCCACATCAAAGTTCAGCGTGTGCGTGCGATCCACCACAATAATGCGCTGTCCGCTTATGGTCTGTTCCTGATCTGTTGGCTGGGGCTTGTCGCCGATAACACGAAGCAGTCGCAACTTGTCGTTGTCAACTATGTCGTCATTATCAAGGCGGTCCGCCCATTCAGCCGCATCCGTTTCGTCTGTCAAATCCGCGCTATCAGGCCTGCCCAATATCACGTATTCAATTTCCGAAAGGTTTACGGATGGCGAACAGTCCGAAAAAGAGACCACCGGTAGCGGGCTATCGCAGTTGTCTATGCAAACGGGAGTTGCCATTTTTAAAAATTAAGTTTGTGAAAAAAAAATAGTCCGTCCAAAAGCTATTTCACTGCATCGCCGGATAAACCCCCTGCGCTGGGTACATCATGCAATAAAGGCTGCACGCTACCTGGTTCTGTTGTAAAATTACTACATCAATAGTATTCGTAACAAAAAAATTATTTACACCAACTCTATGTTGGCGCAGCAACTTGTATTTAAGTAAACTGTGTCCTGCTGAAACTCGATGGTAAATAAGTAAATATTACCAATTACCTGCTGCGCCAATGCAGGACGCATATTTTTTATTACTCCGCTATAAATACCGCCTGGTGTGGTAAGTACCACCCTCTTGTGCATACACATAAGTACCAGTCCTTCACCCACGGAGTAAGGTACAAGCAACTCAAAACGAAGGTTATCCATAAACTTTTGCAACGTCGGTACAAAGTTTTTGGCTCCATCTTCCACACCTTCTTCTTCAATACTGGGTGTTTCTTTTTCAATGTGGCTATCCAGCAATACTTTTTGCTTCCATCCAGTTTGGTACATAATGGGCGCAAGGTCACATCCGTCATTATCAATCTCTAAATACAGGTATCTAAATTCAGGATCACTCCAAAGCATGCACCCCACCTGAAAAACATCGCTCACATAAACAGCCCCATTCACGTCAAACTGCAGGTAGTAATACCCGGCGTCCATGGCAAAGGTTTCACTGTCAACTTCAAGCGTTCCGCCTGCGTGGAAAAAATAGTCATAACCATCAACAGTTTGTTGTGTTCCAATATCCCCAATCAGCGAATCGAGGTCATAAGATTCCGCTTCCGTTTGCGCGTTAATTATCCGCCAACTGGTAACCTCGTTGGTACCGCTAAGCGGAACGGGCACACGGAACTGCCAGGGTAAAGGGCCATCCTTGGGGGTAAGGTGCATAAATATCTGATCAATACTACCCGGTTTCAAAAACCGGTTTTGCTTGGCAATATTGTCATAAATGCGAAAAATTGTTTTCAGTTCATTATAAATCATCATGTACCTTTTTAGGAATTAGCAAGAATCCCCGGTGGGTGTTCCCAAAATACCATCGGCGATATTATAAACTGTTCCGCCGATGATGGCGTAGTTAAAACCAACCGCGAGCGAAGTAAGATCAACATCGGTGTAAATACGCGATCCGGTAACCAGTACACTGTCGTCACTGTAATAATCACCGGGCAGGCCGCCGCACTCCGGCGCCATCGTACTTAGTATAATAGAAAAGCTGTAAGGGGTAAGGGTAGTGGTTGAATACGGCCCGCACTCTTTTACATAACTACCAATGGTAGTAAATACCCTCACCGTGTATGAGGTGCTTGCTGTAAGCCCTGATGGCGCCCACGTAAGCGGATCAGCAACGGGTGTGGTGTCGGTGAAAGTATCAATTTCGGTTACCCCGCTGTAAAGCTTCAGGGTAACTTCATTCGCTCCTGCAGAAATACCGGTAACCGCTACATCTACGGAAGTAACGCGCGGTTCGAGTTCCACACTTGGGCAGGTCAAATCCGAGGTGCTAACATTTTGTCTAGCGCAAGTGCGCGAATAGGATAGCTCACTTTCCAGAACAGTCACTTCTATTTCATAGGCGGCATTAATATCCAGTCCTGTGAAGGTGCCGGTTACACTTCCCACCCATGGCGCTGCATGCAATTGCGTATCCACAAGAACCCCCTCCTTGTAAAGCTTCACCTGGTAATCGGTCGCAACATCGAGAGGCGCAAAGGCATAGCCCACAGTTGTTGTGGTAGGTGTGGCTGAAACTGTGGGGCAAACAATAAAGAAATCCGTGGCCACATCATGCAGCAAATCCAGTTCCAGCGTTTCGCTTATTAAGTTGTATTCACTTCTTTCTACTTCCCCCCAGCCAAAAGCAGTTTTATGTAATTCGCTTGGATCAAAACCATCATCGCAACAATGGGGCACTGTTATGCGTACCTGCTTTCGCGTGCGGATCGAGGAAATAAAATTGGTTTCAACCCCGTTCATCTTGCCAACAAGTAAAACGCGGTTATGCTGCCAATAATCCCGATGGAGTTGTGCAAATGCCAAAGTGTTATTTATTTTCGCATCACCCAAAATTCCAGCTTCTGTAAGTATGGCGTCGCTGCTATCGCAAGCCACTACGCAAAAACCGTCGTCGCTTACCAGGCTATCACGACTATCCGGATTGTCAACTATAAAAAGAAAATCTGTTGTGAATTTATCGCTTGCATATACTTTTTCATTACCCGCCCCAATACTTATCACACAGTTGCCTCCGTACTCAATAGGCAGCCCTTTAAAATCCGGGTTAAAAGCTTCCATCAACCTGAATCTTTCATACTTTGGCATGTCTTCCCGTACGTAGCTATATTTTCGTTTGTGGAAAGTGTATTTGTTGTAGATACTGTTTGTAAAGTCAATGCCTTCCGCAGATGTAATGTAACTTACATGCTCCAAAACGAAATAGTTATCGTCGGTCACATGATACTTTACCTGAAAGCAGACAAAAAGAAATTCCATCAGCTTATTGAAAGATATCATCGCGAGGGTGGCATTACCAGAAGCATCGGGTCTCTTAACGTCGCTCTTTTGAAAAAAGACCAGGTTTAAAACTTTGCTTGCCTCTTCTGTAACGTAGTTGTCAGTGCTTATATTTTCAGGGTTTATCTGGAAAAAATCGCTTCTTACTGTAAGACTTGGGCAGATGGTTGCAATCAAGCCCTGTATCAAATCGGAAAAAGGGACCCCATTGTCAATTTCAGTCACTTCTTGTCCTAAAATGCTATACCCGTACGAACCGGCAATTGGGCTGTATTCATATTCATAGTAATCGTATAGAATAGCAGGGGCATAAAGCCCGCCACCTAAATTGTAACGTGCATAACTGTCGGTACCGCTTAGCGTGTCACCTATATCATAAGTATAATCACGGCGATAAAATGTCCAACTGTCGCCGGTAACAGGGCAATCAGAAACAATATCGCATGTCGCATATTCCAGAGTCCCGGGCGAAGGGGTAACGGTTTTACGCTCCGCGGTAAGTTCAAAAGCGTTGTATTCGGTAGCGCCATCCTTTTCGAGGCAATAATACTTATCAACCGTTTCAATTTCCAGGGCCACAGTACAAGCATCAATATCCCATTTACCTGCTGTTAATGGCAGGTTGCCAATAAACCAATCGCTCCATACTCCGCCGCATTTCTTTTGTATTCGTAAATCAACGTTTTCACAACGAAAAAGAGAAGTTTCCAGAAGATACAGCCATTCAAAATCAGCGCCTATAAAAACCAATTCGCCCGATAAATCTCTTTTATAACCCAACCGCGCTTCCTTCTCCTTGCTGAAAGTTTCTTTTACTTTGCTTACTTCAGTAGGATTAGCAAGGTAGTCCGTACCATAGGTGCCGGATAAATAAAAACGGTATTTCGATGCTAAAGACATTACGCGATTTTCACCCTCCTTGTGTGGTTCGGTCTGCGCTCAACGCGATAACCGTTTTCATAAGTTGTTTTCTCACCATCAGCAATCTTTTTCAGGGTTGCTGACTGGTTGCGCAATTCGCCTACCACAGCAGGATCGTAACTGTTTCCGTTTTGCTGGTTATTTAAACCTACTACCCTCGCAACCACACTACCCATATCGGGTAAGTTTATCGGCTCCATGGTAGGCATCTTTGGCACCAGTCCTTTATTAATCAATTCAAACAAAGGCTCAAATTGCTTGGCGTGCTTTCCGTTGCGGAAAAAGTAGGCATACTCCCCGCCTTCCGCTTCCGCAATCTTCTGCCCGGTTTTGCCATCATACAGGCCAATGCCGCCGCTTTCATGCCTGGTGGATTGGCCGGTAAGATCCAATTCGCCGCCGTGCCTGAATTTCGCCGCTGATTCTGATTTCTTTTTAACGGCTACAAAAGTTGAAAGCATTGTAGCAATGGCAGCAAGTGCGAGTACTGTACCCACTACAGGCCCCAACTTACTGCCTTCTTTAAAGTAGGTGGCCGCGCTTACGGCAAGATTAGATGCGGCTATTACCCCGTTTATAAGTACTTGTGCTTTTGCGAATTTAGCCTGCGCTTCCTGCGCTTTTTTCAATTCTTCGGCTTCCTGCGCTTTTTGGGTTTTTAAATCATCCAACTTGCGTTGTTCAAGTTCGAGGTTATTGGCGTAACCCTTATCCATCAACTCTTTTTCACGTTCCACCACTTCTTCCTGCGCGTCAATTTGTTCCTCTAAGGCATCAATCAGCCGTTGGCTTTCATCAATCCGGTTGGTAATACTTTGCTGATAAAGATCAGTAATGGTGCTGAACAACTCCTTCGCCCCGCTCACCAAATCGTCTTTTTCCTGATCGGAAAGTTTAAGCCCCAGCGTTTCGAATAAATCTTTTTTGCCTGCAGGTTTTTTGCCTGCAGGTTTGGAAGAAAGCGCCTTTTCCAAATCCTGTATTACTTTTTGCAGTTGCAAAATCTGCGGTTCAGATTCTTCCGTCCCCAAAGTTTTAAGCAGATCAATCCTCGATTTGGAATAGTCGATAAGGATCCGCAATTTGTTCTGTTCCTTTACTTCTTCAAGTTCTGCCTGGTTTGCCCCGCTTACCTCAATAACATCGTTTTCCGCAAGTGCAAGTTCCTCTTGCTTGGCAAGCCTTTCGAGTTTAAATTTCAGGTCAATCGCATTCAACTCCTGCTGTTGCTTGGCAAGCACATCACGCTGCGCCACATTAAGTTGCGCAAGTTTTTCCGTATCGCCAAACGGGTCACCTAAGCCAGACTGAACACTTTCACCCAGTTGCTTTTGCGCATTTTCAATAGCAGCAAGTACCCCCGCAAAACGCTTTTTTACTGCTTCTTCTTCCTGCGCTTGGCCCTGCGTGAATATTTCTTTGGTTGCGGTATCGGCAGCGGTGAAAGCTTCGGTCGCCTTTGCGTAATAATCAATGTCAATTGCAAGTGATCGAGCCTTGTGGTTGCTGCTTTCCTGCTCTATGTTTTGCTGAATTAGTTCCAACTCCCTGCCTTGCGCCGTACCCAGCCTTTCTTTCAGCGCGGAAATGCGTTCGTTGTAGGTTTGGTTTTCCTCTGCAATTTGCTTTTGCCTGCCGTCTTTCATAGCAGCAATCTGCGCTTCCTGCAATTGCTTTTCCAGTTCGGTAATTTGTTTTAGCCTTTCCTGCTGTTCTTTTGCGCCGTCTTTACCCGCTTTGCCGTCCGTTTTCTTTAACTGAAGTTGGAAGCCCGCGCGCTGGTTTATCAGGTTATCGTATTGTTTTTGTAACGCATCTCTTTCTTCCTGCCCTTTTTTTGCAGTCTCCGCAGGATCGAAGATCAATTCAGCAACCTTTGTGTCAAGTTTGGCAAACAAGTTCAGATCCACTCCTTTACCGATGTCCACCCCCGGTATTTTGTTTATCAGCGCCACAAGTCCGTTAATTGCTGCGGAGGCAGTGTCTAGCATAAACCGCAGGGGAAGGTTTACAAACTTAAGCGCAGATGCAAGAAGGTCACGGTTCCTTTCAGCAGCTTTGGTTTGCAGTTGTTGGGTAATTTCAGCCTGTTTTATTTGTGCCGCGGTGGCCTCAATTACCGCATCAATCTGCTTTATCTTCAGGTCAAGAATTTCTTTTTCGCTCTTGCCCTGAAGCTTCAATACATTTTCCTGATCGTTTATCCCTTCGAGTTTCTTTTGCTCAATATCCAGTTGCTTAGCGGTAGTTTCGTTAAGGTCCTTTTGCGCACTGTCTACCCCGTCAATTGCGCCCATAATATCATCCCAGTAGGTAACAATGGCCCCCAATGCAACTACCAAAGCACCAATACCGGTAGCAGCAAGCGCCAATTTAAACTTACCCAATGCGCTGCTTGCAAGACTGGTAGCGGCTGCGTATGCTGCCTTGCCCTTGGTTATTACCGCCGTAAGAATGCTATCCTTTCTGCTTAATTCATTTTGGATCTGTTGCAGGCTGGTAAGGATTGTCATTGCCGCGTTAACCTTCAATAAAGACTTTTGCAGTTCTTCATTTTCGCTTCCGAATAATGCGGCCGCACCTTCCACCAACCCAAAGCCCGCGGTAAGTGTTGATGCAGTACTTATCAGCCTATCAAAACCACGTGTATCACTGCCGGCCAATTTCACTTCATCCGCTACATCCGTAATGGTATCTTTAAGATTTCCGGCTTCTTTTTTCAGGTCCTTATACACCTGCGTTTGGTCCAGTCCTGCCAATTTCAGGTTTTGTAAAGCGGTTTGGAAGTCCTTGAGCTTCTTTTTCGCAGTATCCAGGTTGTTGCCGGTCTCTTCGGTTTCATTGCCGAAACTCGCCATGGCAATTTCAGAGGCTTTTATTTCGCCGGATAACTGTTCAAAAGCCCCGCTGCCCTGCTTTAAAGTCGCCAGTTTCTCTTTCGCCGCATCAATTACACCAAGCAGTACCTGTACTGATGCGGATGCTTTCTTATTCGACGTTTCTGTTTCCTTGCCAAACTTGCCGGCTTCTTCCTTCAGCTTGGTAATTTCGTCTTTCAGTTTCTTAATATCAGCAATGTACTTGGCGCTTTCGTCGCTTTGAAAAGCGGTTTTGTTCGCTTTTTCAAGTTCTTTCAGCTTGCGGGTCATTTCATCAAGCGCTTCCTTTTGCGCCTTGATGGTGGTCACGTATTGCGCCAACTCCTTTTCAGCGCTTTCGGTGCTGTTAGCCGCCGCCACAAAACTTTCCGACGCGGACTGTTTCAACCCGGTAAGTTCCGCGCGGGTTGCACGGAGATCTTCGACAAATTTTGTGAGGTCGCTGGCAACCTGTAGTTGTACGTCCATGTTGTAAAACTACTATTTTAGTAGTAATTTCGGAGGGAGTTTATTTTTTAGGCTTCAAACTCTTCTCAAAATTCTTAAGCAGTTGGAAAAATTCAACCGCTTCGGTTTTCTTCAAACTGTCGTATTGCGTTTTGTCGCCGTGGGCCATTGCCCACCACAGGTCAGTCCAGTAATTGTTCTTTTTAATCAGGTCAAGGTGCAGGTAAGTTGCGCCTTCCGCAGCCTTTACTTGCTTACCGCGCTTGACATAGTCTGCGTGAGATTCTTGTATTCTTCGAGAAAGCCGGGTATAGAAGCCGTCGCAAATTGAAAAAAAGGTTTAATATCCAGCCCCTCCAAGCGCCAATCCTCTATCTTTTGCTTAATCAGGTCGTCCGTAATTGTTCCCCGGTCTTCTGCTTCGCGGTTCATAAAAAGGGCGCAAAAGCGCAATACAAACGGATTCTTTTGGTTGGTATCCTGTATTCCAAAATTTAGGTTATAGAGTTTTACCGCAGCATCAACCAGCTTTGTTTTATTCAGGTCTTCCATTGCATCGCGCAGTACATTAAACACATCTTTGAACTGCCGGCCGTAGCCAACTTCCAGTTGTATTTCTTCAAATTTCCTGTAGCGGTCAATGCTTAATCCGCTTTCAATAAGGTAAGTTTGGCCATTGGCTTCAAATTTCCCTGCCTGCAAATCGATTACTTTGTTCATAAGGTCTAAAATTTTTCTTCTTTTTCCATTTTCTTTATGCATTCCAAGGGGGTTTCATCATCAATCATTTCGCGCCCGCAGCCTATTGTGCCGCCCTTCCAACTGCCTTTTTCTTTGCCGACTTCCTTGCTGAAATGGACGTCAATTGTTTTCCGAACTTTATTAAACAGGCTCGTCCACATTAGCCCTTTCATCCGCCACTCTCTTTCTTCAACATAAATCTTCGCAGGCACAATTTCACCGTCAAATGAATCGGTGTAGACGTAATCCCACACGGCTTGCTTTTCCTTCCAGCTAGCTTCATAAAAACTTTTCCTTGAACCTTTATACTCATGTTCCCACGTTCCGTCTTTCAGCAGTATGCTTGTTCTGTACCAGTTTAAATACCAGGGCATTGTAAAGGTTATCCATTTTTTACCACCTTCGAAATTTCCGCCACCGCCAATGTAGATCCATATCGTGTTGTCGTGGTAGTTGAAACCCCAGGCTGCGCTATCGCAGTCCTGTATTCCTGTTTTTATTGGAAGATTTATGTACAGTTTCCCCCAACCAAAAAACAAAAATGGAGTTAACACCAAAAACCACACGGAATAAAAAACCAAAAAAGGCAAGATCACCAACACAAGAAGCTGGGTTGCGCTTGTGTGAACCTGCGGCCTTTCATCAAAGTACCCGGCTTTCTCAATAAAAAACGATTGGTTAAACTGTGGGTAAAATGTAGCCCACGCGGAGTGTTCTGTTAGGTATTTCATATTAATAATTGATTTTCGTGTTAATAACCCATGCCCATCGTTGGCGGCTCTTGCTCCGGTGTTTCAATCGTTGGGTTATGGCATTGGCACTGGCATTCCTTTGGTTTTTCTATAACCTCATACCAATCGTTCGCCAATAAATCAGAGACGGTCGGAACCCAACTTTCGCCGTGGCCATCAACCACTTTAGTGTTCAGGTACCCGTTTGTACCCGTAACGTAAACTCCTTCCGGCCAGAGTTTCCGGGTTAATTTTAAAGTGTTCATATTTGTACCGCCTCCCTGCGGGTGTTTACTTAATGAATTTTGAAAAAGCCTGCATGTGCGCCAATATTGAAACTTCGAAAATTCGGTGGTCAAAATTGAATACAAAATAATCGGACCTGCCATTCAAGTACCTGGCTCCCATCGTTTCTAATATCAGTTCCATTAATTCGTGAGAAATAACCGAAAGAACATAATTCGGGTCTTTTCGGACGTTCTTTATGCCAATTGTGATAGTGCATTTTGAAAAATCAAAACTGCCTCCGTCCATTGTTTTGTCCCAAATGACTTCAAACTTTGAAGACAGAACTTCGATTTCCTTGATATATTTAATCTCCAATTTTTACAAAGTTGTTATGTCTACTTTTTTAATTTTGTTTAGCGCCGCCCACGATTCGGAATCCATCACTAATTCCGCTACATGATCTTTGCCTATCCCTATCAACACCCTGATCGAAGGAACGAGATACGTTTTCTTATAAAAATCCCCGTTTTCAAAAACTTCTGCTTTTGCTGGGATGCAAATTTCAACACCCAGTACTTTTTTCTTTTTTGATTTCTTGGCCATAGTTGATAAACTTTTTACACTAAACCTTTTCTACCAATTTGCCTAACAGGTAAGCAAGCAAAATGCTGAAAGCAACTAAAAATAAATGGTGTTCAAACCTGTAGGTTCTCCAATCGTGTTTTACCAGGTAAGTCCAAAAAGCAACCTGCCCTGCAAAACATTTCGCGCAACCCACCGATATTTTCCACCACCATGGATCCTTCCGGTCTTTATTGAACCGCATCCAAAACGCATACCACCCACCTAGCAATTCACCGGGACGCACAAGTATGCAGCAATACACCACCGCTATCACCGCAATCGCAAAACCGTACTGTAATAAGTTTAACATGGGTCAATGGTATTGGTGGTAAGCGGATCAAGGCAATTCACGCTTATAGAAAATTCCGCTAAAAGGTCAATGGCAAAAGCTTCATACGGCGGCATCAGATACTGGCTTACTGCTTCGTTAAATGTGTAAGAGGCAAATAACGTGCGCCCCGCTGCCGGTATGGTCTGCACTCGCACCGCAAGCTTCTGCACCGGATCGCTGTTTATAAACCTGCCGGTAATAGCAGCAATTGCCGCTGCCTGAATCCTTGCAGGAAGACTTTGCACATTACAGCTATCAAATTGTTTTGTGTTCAGCCAAAACACCAACCGCAAATAACTGCTAAAATTTAAGGAACTGCCCTGCCTTGGCCTTGGCATAGTGCCGCGGTCTTCGAAGTACAGTATTCCCTTTTGCAGACTGTTCGGACTTACATCATACACCCCTTCGGTAAGCGTTAAGCCCCTGCAATCAGGATTGGCCCCGTCGGCAATATAAACATCATTGCTTGCAGGAAAACGATAGGTTACGGGTACTTCCCCGCCTGTGGTTTCATTGCGTTTCATGTCAACCGTTTCGTGCGCATACACCAAACCCGCGAACAGATCAATGTAAGGCAGTCCGGTTAATTCATTCATCAATATGTGGGCAATGGCTTTATTCATAATTGGGGTTTGTACATTTTTTCAAAATAAGTTGCGTTCACTTCCACGTAAGGGTAGTAGGCGCGCGCATGTTCGCACACGGCATTCCATTTCGCTTTATAAAACAAATAGATGTGCAGGTAATCGTCCGACGTTTCGGGGTCAAACAGATCCTTAAGGAAATTGTCGTCAATTTCCATCAGCATCGGGAGTATCTTTTTCGCGTCTTCTGCAAATTTCCGCTTGTGCTCTCTGTTGCGGATCCCGCTTACCGGTCTGATTACTGCGCTTGCCATGGTTGTTATTTAATAATTACGATTTCACCTTTCCGCATATCGTATGTTTCATTCCATCTGCCCCTCGCCATACATATCCACTGTTCCGCGTGCCACCGGTAGGTAAGGTCCAGTGAATTTATTTCCGGCAGCCTGTCAATGTGCCGGCTGTTGAACCACCAAAAATTACCGGAAAAGTGAGCCGGTTCTTTCATCAGGGTGATAGAACTCACATCAAAACCCTTATCGAGCGCCTCAACGTGTTCCCTCCATCTGTTCAACACCATCTCATTTAGCACATGCCTCCAATAATTTATGTCCGTGTGAAAGGGGTTGGTAACCGCCTTGGTGTGGAAATAATACCCGTAATAGTCAGATACATCTTTTTCAATAAGCCGCAAAGTTGGAAACTCATATTCCAGGGGATCACTTCCCATATATTCAAGCTGCAACTTTGGGTATTGGCTTAGAATGTAATCGTTGAATTTTTTTACTTCTTCAGCTGATCCTATAAGACCTATTGAAATTGATTCACTCGCATCATACAGTCCGGAATTTTTTAAGATCCGAATTTGATCTACCACAACGGAAAACCAGTGGTTGTGCAGCCATACATGCCAAAAGCCTTTTACTTTCATACCCCTGATTTTTTAAAAATGCCTACCGAGTCCTCCCATTTACTTACTGGATCCGTATGCGCATTCTTTTTATCAATGTAATGATTCACCAATTCAAGAGTATAACCGTTCTTCCCTGCCCACATCAGCAAGGCTTTCCAGCTATCCAGGTAAAACCTCCAACAGTCAAGCGGGTAAGCGTGGTATGGACCGTTGCTGGGTGCATTTATGTAAATAAGTCCGCCCGGCTTTAGCAATCTGCACATTTCCAAAAAGCTAAGCCAAAACATAGGATCGTGCTCAAAGCAGGAAGTCGAAACAATTACATCCGCATAAGCATCGGGCAGCGCAACCTCGTGCGTGGAAGAAATTATGTCAACGTTTGGCCCCGCTTCCATGTCAATACCAACATATTTGTGCTTTGCGAAAATGGGTTTCAGCGTGCCGTTGACATCTAGCGAACCAAAGTCAACCACCACCGAATCGTCCCCGAGATGTTTGCAATTTTCATCATAAAACCGCTGTCCGTTCATCCTTGCCGATACATGCATCCTATTTTCAGTTTAAAAATTTACTTAGTATTTCAGTCAACCGATTTTCAAAAATTTCTGCCAGTATTTTTTGCTCCTCTTCATTCACGGCTAAAAAATCACCATACCTCGCAGCATTCCATTTCAACTTGTCTTTCACTTCCTTATCCATACCACCGATGATGGTGATGTAATTATTACCAACCTGTTTAGTATCAAGCACCTGCGTATTCTGCCACATCCTGCCCGTAAAGGTCAAATCAACAAAACGGTTTTGGTTTCCGTGCGCATCGCGTATTTCCGACCAGTTGGTTTCTTCGTTCTTCTTTGCTTTCTTTCTTGCAAAAGCCCTTGTCTTTTCGGTATCCAGCGCCTTACCGCCGCCAAGCAGAAAAAGAAAAGCGGGTACCTTGTTGGTACTGTAGGTTTTACCAGCTATACCTTCTCCCTGTATTCGGTTCACAACCAGGGCAAGCGCGTTGGTGGCTATCTCTTCGCTGATTACAGGCATGCCGTTTTCCAGTGCTGCAAGCAGCCCGTCGATCTTCTCAATAGCCTGGTCAATAGTCACCTCCATACGCTTAACTCATTATTCCGCCCATGTAAAACGGTGCGCTTGTTTCGTTGCAAATAAAACAGTCGTTCAATCCCATCGACATATTTTCAGCGATCCACTGCACGTCATTGTTGTACTTTTTGTCCAGACTACCTTTATCGTAGTACATCTGTTCGCGCTTGCCCTGCGTGTACCTGGTAATGGCATCGCTATGCAATACCCCGTTAATCAGGTTCACTACGCTTTTGCGAAGGATGGTCCATTCAACAGCCACCTTTATAAACTCGTTTACCCGGTATGCCTGGCAGATGATATCCTGCGTGTTGCACCTTACATCCACATCAAGCACAATACCATTTGCGTAATTGGTTTGCTGTCCGCCGGGTGCAATGGTGTCGCTTAGATAGCCCTTTGGCTTTAAAAACACATGCAGATCGTATTCGCTTATGCCACATCCGCAGCTTACAGGGTTGTCCTTTGGTGTGAGCCCGGCAGAGGCATACAGCAGGTAGTAATTAATATCCTTGCCGGTATCATCCCACATCGGCAGGGAAATATCAACCACGTTTTCATTTATGCCCGATGCGGTACTTTCAATCGTAATCGTTTCAAGAAGTTCAATATCTGTTTCACCCCTTCGTACCTTCAGGATAAGCAGGTTAATGCTGGCATCGGTGGTAAAGTTCGCCCACACTTTACTGATCTGTAATGTGGCACCTTTAAAACTCTTGCCGGCAAGAATCAGCCCCGCATAAGCTTTAGTAATATTCAGCGCGCTGCTTCCGGTTTTCTTACCGATCAAACCAGTGTAAGGGTTCGCCCTTGGCTTATACATCAGCGCTAAATGCTTATACAGGTCTGTTTTAAACTGCAGGATGGCGTTCGCTCTGGCTTGGGTGAGAATCGCCCCCATATCCTTGCCGCAATCCTGAATACTTTTAATTGCCGCAAGGCTTACCGGACTTTCCGGTAGTTCATCCATGTACAGGCCGCTGTTGCTTTCCGTATAGCCTTCGGGCAGATCTGCAGTCAGGCATTCGCACTCGCTGCGGCTTATCCCAATTATGTTGTCCAGGCAATCCATGTAATTTGTTTTGGTAAAATTACTATTTTAGTAGTATCTGTTTACATCTGTTTACATCCGCTTTCAAAAAGCGTTTTTCCACTTACATCACCCAATCGCTTATTATCTTGGGCTGGTAATTGTTTTCAATCGCAATTTTTACAGATTCTATTTTAAGCCCACTCCTAAAAGTGTGTCCTATTTTCCTTTCAGTTTCAATATACCGGTCTAATAATTCGGGGTTGGCCTTTCCCGCAACTACAAGTGCATCAAAGGGGCTAAAAATGCAGAAGCAGCAAGAAAGCCGGGGCATTCCTAAGTCATATGCTGGGTGATAAGGCAGCTTGTTGTGAGGTTCACCCGCGTCCGGTTCATGTGGCTACTGCTTTACACCTTTACCCTCGTATCGCGGGCAGCGTAAACGCGTTCAATAATCTTCCTCGTAATCGTCCGATAGATCAACCCGAAAAATCCAACATAAAAATCCTATAAATAACACCCATAGGGTTATAAGCACTTCCTTTATAGCTCGCATAAAAAAATAACCGGTGCATCATTGTGGGATGAATACACCGGTCTTAGGTTCGGAATTGCCCGCATCAATACCCACATACTGAAACGGACTCTTTAAATTGGAATACAAAGTAAATAGTAAAATTACTATTTTGCAAGTATTTTGAAATATTTATTTTTATCGCTTATTAAATTGTTTGTGTAGCCGTATCACTGTTGCATACACATCAGGATATTCAACTTCCACCCGTTTGGCGATCTTCTCCAAATTAAGTGCTCCTTTGCTATCCGTATCGCGCTTGGTACCACCCCAGTAATGCACGTAACCCAGTTCCTTCGCCTGTCTAGTGTTCCGCCAATCTGTAATCAGGTTGGTGACAGGTTCACCCAGTGCCGCAGCGCACATAGCAAGATAGGCTTGTTCAATTGTGGTGTTTACGTCACGTAAGCCAACCCCGTTTTCAATCATCCAGTTAACGGCGGTAAGGGCATATTCTTTTATAAAGCCGATATCACACCCGCCCATTATGCCGGTGTTGTAGCTGAATGCTTTGCCGTTGGTTACCGGCCAAAGGTCGTTCCAGTACTTAGGTTTCACCGGTAGCGCATTGATGGCGTTTATTTGCGGGCTGTAGTTTCCGCGAAAATCTTTCCATGTCTCCTGGCATTGAATAATCACCGGCTTTAACAGGATGCGGTCGGGTAGTGGCTTATTCAGAAGCACATCGTTGTCAATATGCAGAAATGGCTTATCCTGCCTGCTAAAGGCAACCATTTTTGCAACCGCCCAGTGGTGGTTAGGCAAATGCTGTATATCCTCCATCGTTTCATGCACCGCATCAAACCATCCGGTATCTTCAAATATGGACTTGCTTTCAGCGCATGCATTCATTTCTGCATAACCAAAATGTTTTCGTGAAAGGTGAACGCTTAACCCGAGCAAGGCAAGGAAATGCCTGCCGTTAAGGTACCCGCCACCGCCTGCCCAAAAAGGACGGCCCCAAAAAGAATAAACTGCTTTCATGTTTTAAATTAAAAAACTCCCGCCCGTAATGAGCGGGAGCCAACCCTATGAAACTTACCCCCTGTAATTATTCTCCGATTACGCTACCGCTGTAGTCCGTATTGGTGTACTCGATAATGCCGGTTACTTTGTCGCCATCACCATTCTCGCATCCGAAAGGATTGGCGAAGAAATCGTAATGCAACTTAAACAACCAGTTGTACTTATACAGATTCTTGGCTGCGTTCTCACACACCCGCTGCATAAACACATCGATCTTTACACCGTACCGGCCTAACTCGATGCTGTACTTCCATTTGTTACTTGCTTCGTCCCAAACAGGCACTGCGTTAGGTATGTAGTTTTTGTGTGCAAAGTGATAAGCCGAAGGACTTACCAGGAAAGTGCTGTTTGCTACATCCGCCAACTTGGAAAAACCAAGCGGATCAAATGTAATGTTGCCAAACAAGCGTGTGCGGTTTGCGTCGCCTTTACCTTCGCCGTTGTCGTTGTTCAGGCGTGCGTTCATTACGCTCTCCCAAAGATTCTTACCGTCAAGGATGAAAGGACTTAATACGCGGCTGATCTGCGCATCATACAGCATCTTGGTGATGATGTTGGTTCCCGCAAAAGCGTTTCCGCCAACTTCGTACTGCCCGCTGCCGTTAGCAGTAAACTGCCCGCCGTTGTTTAAACCGGCATTCGCATGCAGGAAAACAAGTGCTTTGTAGTTCAGCCTGTTAAGCAGGTTCGCAATCTTCTGGTTGATGTTCTTGGCAATGAACCCGTCCTTATTCAGGAAAGACTTGAAGAAATCGTCTTCGCTTACGCTGAACTTATCTTCAATACACTGCTCAATTTTGTACGCTTTCTTTTCCACTTCCGCCTGATCGAAATTCAGATCGGTGCAGGGATCGGTTGCGCAATCCGTTGCGGCCTGTCCGCAAAAATCAGGCCAGTAAACTTCCAGGTCGTAATTTTTCGACGGGTCCGAAACTACCGAAATCGCAGGGGCAAGCATGCCCTTTTGATTTGCTACCATGGTATCCAGGGTAGCGGTGTCCAGTGCCGCGTTGTCAATCATCGCCTGGCTATCTGCCCACGCTTCCTCAATCTCAAGATTGATTTTTTGAAGCGTCACTGTGCTTATAGCTGCCATTGTGTGTAAAATTTAGTTTGTTGAAAAATGGGATTTACGCCCCGGCTTGCGTTGTCTCCCAGTGCTCAACGATTGCTTTTCTGTCCGCAAGCGGAATAGTGCGATCATTGGCCATGGCTTCAAACTCCACCTGGGTTTTTGGCAGCTTCCCGGTGTAGGCTGTTTTTGATTTCCCCTTATCCTTGTCGTTCTCGCCCGGTGAAGAGCGATCACTCGCGGCTTTGAAATCGTAAAGGGTTTCTGCCGTGCTTTTCACCATTTTCGACAAAGTGATCGCGTGACCGTGTTCATCTTCTTCACGTTTACCATCTTTGCCAATAGCAAAAAATTCACCGTTTGCTTCTTCCCAATCGTGACTGGTAAAGCGTTCGGCAAATGCTTTCTTTTGGTTTGCAGCTTTGGCCGCATCACCCGAAAGCACCGGGTTTAACCCTTCAAAAATCTCCATCGCTTTTTTGGATACGGTACCAACTACCTTTTCCCTCGAATGCTGCTTTTGCAGGTCCTGAATCTTTGTTTCATACTCTTCCTTCACCTTTTTTTCCACCCCTTTCATTTGGTTTTCAAGGCCCAGATACAGCGGATGTTTTTTTACATCGTCGTCTGTAAGCGGTTTGCCTTTTCCTCCGTCTTTCTTGGATGCGGTTTCAAGGATCTCGTCAAACAGTTCCTCCCCCTGCTTGTCGCTGTCAACGCTGAACTTTTCCTTTAAAGCGGTTTCAACTTCGGTCTTCACTTTCTTTTCGGCTTTTTTAAAGCCGTCGTCGTGAGCCGTCTTTTTTAAGTTACCTACGCGCTCCTTGTCTTTCTCGCGAAAAACTTTCAGAAACTCTTTTTCGTCAACCTCGTTTTCATCCGACTTTTCTAAGAGTTCGGCCAACTCTTCAGGGACCGTTTGTAAAGCCACGGTCAACAACCCAGTGATAATTGCTTTGAACTTGGACATAAGTTACTATGCTGATTTGGTTACAGCCTTCTTTGTTTTTGCCAATACTTGAACCTCTGCGGGAACTTCGGCTTCAAGTACTTTGAATGCCTTAAGTATGCCGGGCTTTTTCCGCATTGCTTCAAGATCCTTGGCGGTTACCAGGTATTCTTTACCGGTTTTCTTATTTACTAATTTCGGCATGCAGCAAAGATTTTAAATGCGCTTCGGCCGCTTTCTTTTCTTTCAGTGGTTTTGCCGTACTTCTTTTCGACTGAACAGCTTTTAAGTATTTTTCATCCGCGGCTTTCACGGCTTCGCGGGCATCGGCAATCTGCTTACTGTAATCTTCCGGCGTGGTGCCGGCAGCCAGTTGGGCTTTCACCATTTTAACCGAATCGGGTTCATCCGCACACTGCTTCCACCCATACTTTGTCATGGGCATTGTCTCCCAGGTACTTTGCGCAAACTGCCTTTTTACCTTACCGCGAATAGCTGTTACATAATTCATAAATACTTTTTCTGTTGTAAAATTACTACCAAAGTAGTATTATCCACCAAATTTTATTTTTTATCGGGTGCCGGCGGCCTTAATTCCGGCCTTCTTGCATACGCCACTTCCTTGCTTACCCACATAATATCATCCACACACCCATAGCCGCCGCGGTCAATCAGAGGGTTGTAAGTAGGTTTGTCTTCTTCACTTACAATTGGCCCTGCCGGTACCCGCTTGCCATCATCGTCGGTTGTGTAAGTGCCAATCAGATCTTTCCACTCTTCTGCTTCTGCCCTGGTAAATACCTTGCCCTTGCGCTTTAGGCAGAAATGGCGGCTTGCTTTCCTGCGTGTACCTGCATACATAAAGTGTTCAAGTTTCAACTTGTCCGCATGCAGCTTGCTGTTAAGCGCGTCGATGCGGGTGTAAGTATCGTACGCAGCATTCCGGTAAAATTGTTTAAAGGCCCCCATTTTACCGCTATCACCCGCAATCAGCGTTTGCAGACCGGTGCGGAAATCATCAAACCCCGCGCCGTTAATCACTCGGTCGGTGGCGAATTTCTTTATCTGGTTCTTCACCGTGGTATCGTCGAGTAGGCCCTTCATAAAGCCTACCCGCTTTAACTCGCCCTTTGCATTCAGCCCAAGCCGTTCATTCACTATGCGCTTAATGGCTGCAGGTTTCAATTTACTGCCTGCCAACTTTTCAAAATATTCCAGGTTCTTACCCGTAATGCCGTCAAGGTCGGTAAGCATCATGGTAATTACCTTGTAGCCCTGCTGTTCCATAAAGGTGTTATAGGCCTTTTCCAGCAGGTTTATTTTCCGCAGATTCTGTTCGTTGGTAAGCACTTGCCCGTTTTCAACATCCAGGGTTTTTAAAAATTCGTCAAATACTTCCTTCGTAAGTAGCGGGCCAAGTTTATCCAGCAACTTTTCCAGCTTGGCAAGTTGGCCGTCCACATAGTCGGCTTTATCCTGCGCATTTTTACGCAGCCGCTTTAATTCTTTTTTCGGATCTGCCATGTCGCTTATTCTTCGATATCATCTTCTTCGTCATCGTTTTGGGTATCATCATCAGCCCCCGGTTCAGCATCCGGTGCGAAGTTCAGGGGCATCCGCTCGGCTTTCTCCTTATCGAGATCGGCAATAATAAGGTCCACCCGCTTCCTTATCTCGTCTGCCTGCTTAGCCCGTGCCATTACGTAGAACTTATCCCCCAATTCCTCATCAATGTTTTGGAACACGACGGAAAAGTGGTTATACAGCACTTCAAAAGCCCTGGTAGTTCGCCCGGCTGCAATCATTGCCTGCACATCCTGCGGATTTTTACCCCGGAAAGGCAAAAAGCTTTCCTTGGTCTGCAGTTTATACAGAGTATCCCGGTCGTCGGCATACTGCAACTCCATGATGTCATTGTCGATGGAGGCAAGAACGCTTTCAGGCGCGCCTGAATCCTTGGCCTCCTTCCTTTCAGTGTAGAGTTGCTGTAACCCTTTCATTTTAAAATCGGTGGGGAAGCGGTGGTATATTTTCAACTCTTCGCCCCCATTATCGGTATAGGTGGCAATAAGATCCACCGAAAACAACCACATGCTGCTGTACTTTTTGGCAAAATCGTACAGTGCATCATAAACGTCCTCCATGGCATAGTCGGCTTCCGTTGCAGTCTTCAGTCCGCTTTTCTGTATCAGGCTGGTGCTGCCAAATACCGCCTTACGTGCTTTTTCGGTTAACCCGTTTACATATTCATCCTGAAATTTCAACAGGTCAATCGGTGGCGATTTGTAGACCAGCATCTTTTCCAAATCCAGCAATGGTTCGTCACTTCGTGCCGGCATCGGGATAATGATCACATCCTGCCCGGTGGTATGTACGGGCGCAACCATGGTGCCGTTGCATACAGTACAAGTCTGCCCGGTTGGTGTTCGTCCGTCCTTACACGGTTGCCCCTTTGCCTTATCCCCTTCGCAGCGCCTGCCGTATTGCAGCTTTTGCGGAAAGGCGTGAAGGCTCATGCTAATATCCAGTTCGCTGCCACTCTTCAATTCCTTTTCGAAGAAAGCAACGGCAGCGTGGAAGATGGAAACACATGTACGGCTTTTGGTGATGCTGTCAGGTTCATACCCTACCCGCTGCGCTGGCACCTTGCCACTGTTCGGGGTGTATTCATAGCGGATAAACCTTTTATTCTCGCCATTCGCCGCAAGGGTAATGGTTTGCCCGATCTCAACACCTTCGGGCAATACCGGGTTATCGTAATCGCATTCCACATACACCAAAGCCTCATTTTTCAGGTACATGATGTAGCGGCTTCCGTCCGTATCGCCTTTTGCCCCCTTGAAAGTGATGGAGCGCTGGCAAATCAGAAATTCAAGTATGCCATTGCGGTATTCGTAGTTGATTGCTTCTTCACTGCTAAATTCTACCGGGTAAGGTTTGGCCTTTTCCGTGTTGGAATCGAAAGCGTCAAATTCTACAGCGATAAATGCGTTTGGATCCAGCTTCACCAAATCAAACCACCGTGTTTCCAAATAAGCGTCCACACCGCTATCACTGTCGCCAAACCAAAATTCTTTTACCCCGGTGTTTATTTCCTCAATGGCTTTATCGTCGGTGTGTTCCACGCTTTTCCATACGCGGTTACTGCGGAGGGGCTTTTTAAATACTTTACTTAGGTTATTGGCCACGGCAGGCATTACAGATTTGTAAAGGGCTTTCCGCTGTTCAAACATTACCGGGTCTTCACGCCGGGCAAATTGCCTTAAAAGCGTATCCACATTTTCGCCGGTAAAAAGCTTTTGATATTTATCCGCAAGCAATACCACGCGGTCGTAATCCTTATGCCGGATCTTCTTCCCGATGGTTTGCTGCAATATTTGTTCACCCGCTGCCAGGTCTATCATTACCGTTATTTTGAGTAAAATTATAGCAAATTACTACCAAAGTTGTAAAATTACTACATAAATTGTTCCAGCGCGTAACAGATCACATATTCAATCGCATCGCTGGTATGCCCGAGTTTCTCATATCGCCTGCCGGTTTCCTTGTCTTTCACTATCTCTTTATGCTTTCCATTGGCCCCTAGTTTCAGGTATTGGAAGTCCTTAATTGTTTCCAGGCAGCCCTCATCTATGAGTATAACTACCTTTTTGCCATTCATAAACAACTTTCCCTCGAAGATGCGGTTCATCAGATCCCTGCGCTTATTTACCCCGAGGTTTACCCGCGTCGTTCGGTCGCTGCTGCTGCTTATGTAGCGGAATAGCTTCTCCCGCACCGGATCGAACCGGGTAAACGTATCGCCAAAGCCCTCGACTCCACGTGTACCCATGGCATCGCCATAGTAGTACAGGTCGTAAATGAATCCCTCATTCTCTTCCAGAAAACCTTCCGTAATTGCTGCGGTCGTGTTGCGCGGCTGCTTGTAACAGTATTCTTTCGGGATCCTTATCTGGAATTCCGTGTCGGTCTCCAAAAACTGGATGTCCACCAGCGTCATGTATGGAACCAGGTTGAAATCATACCCAAGGTGATCGGGCAGGCTGCCGATACGCGGCACCCGGCTTACGTGCTGCCTGCGGTCGAAGAAGTCGTAATATTCACCACCTGTTTTGGCAAACGGATAACCAAAGATGAACTTATCTGCTTCGCCGCTGCTTAGTTGCTCCAACCGGTTTTCAATGTAATTGCTGGGTAGGTTGTGCGCGTTCCAATAGGTGCTGTAAATGCATACCGCTTTGCTTTTTGCCTCCCGGTAAAAATATTTCTTTGGGTCGAAAATGGTAGCGTCGATTTCCTGTTCATAGGTCTTCAGGTCAAACATATCCACCAGCCAATCCACTACACCTTCCGCCGGACTGGTATTAATCACGCAGGGGTTGTAAGGCACCCAGTCCGCAGGAGACCTCTCGTCCTTACCTTTTACCGGCTCCCAGTAATGCAGGGTTCCCTGCGGGTCGTAAAATAATCCTGGTTGGCTAAGCCGCGCAAGTATTACCTGCTTTACCGCTTCTTCCTTGGTGTCCTTGGTTTCATCCAATTCGCACCAACCAAGGGTTTTACCGTCGTGTGCAAGGTAGTTGTCCAGCGATGCGGTAAAGATCACCGCCCCATTGCGAAAACAGATAATCCCATCATAGTTGTCGAATTCGTGTATTCTGTAAAAGTGAGGTGGGGGTTGCTTGTTGATCACATATTCCCCGTTGGGGTTCCCCGTCTTATTGTATTCGCCGTAACCGTAATACTCTTTCCATACCCGCCGGCATTCCACAAGGGTTGATTGGGTAAGTTGCTTGTAAGTGTTGGCGGCTATCATTCCCACCATCTTTGGAAACTCCCGCACGCGAAAGCCTGATCGTAGCCCGATACTGAAGGACTTACCGCCCCGCTGCCCTGCCATTACCAGCAAAAGCGGTTTAAGGCATGTTACTGTCCGCATCTGCGGACGGCTCAATTGTGGAATCCGAAGTTTGATCGACAATGTGAAAAGTTAATGTGCCGCTTGGGCGAAGTGTATCAATGGGTCTATCCTTGCCTTCCGAATCGGTGAACCCGGTTTCGACTTTATCCCTCCAAAGTTTGGGCTGCCGGTTTTTCAGCCAAAAGATTGCTGCCACCGTATCAGGAGCATAAACCTTTCGGATTGGCACCCGCACAATACTACTGCCCATACCAATGCCGTCACTTACCACTTTTATTTCTTCCGAATCGTGTTCAAAACCCATTGCCCTTTCGTACAAACGTTGGCCCACATTGGCGTCCGCCGTTTGCTTGCCTCTTTTTAAGGACTCAAGAAAACCGGGATGAATTTTCTTCCAAGTGTTAAAAGTTTGCTCCGAAACCCCAAAAACATCTGCCATTTGTGTGTCGGTAAGCCCAAGCAGCGCCAATTTGTAGCTTTGCTCCAAATATTCGTCCTTCCAGGCACTTGGTCGCCCTTTTTTACCTTTAATAGCCTTTTTTGGCGTCGCCATGGTACTATTTTGGTAGTAAAATTACAATTAACGTAGTAAAATCAGGTTATTTTCCTGCTTTAAGTACTTTTTTCAGCAATTCGTCAATTACTAGTTGCTGAATTTCCGGCATGTAGGTTTGTGGTTCGTGTACGTGCAAGGTAGTCATTACATCGGCGACGTGGCTTTGTATTTCGGCGGCATTAAACCATGGATGAAGCAGTTTCATGCAGGTACCTGCTATCTCTTTGGCTAATTGCCCGGGGCCTTGCCGGTAGTTCGCAATATCAGGCCCTGCGTCTTTCAGGAAAGCCCACAAATCTGCTTTCGCGGCAATACGCGCCTGCAGGTCCGCTCTCGGATCCGGCTGAAGTTCCCCGCCTTGGTAAATTACCGCCATTGGCGGCAAGGTAGGTTTTTTCCTGCTTTTGCTGTAGCGTATAACTACGTTTCAGCACCACAGCAAAGGTTTCCAGTTCATCGAACCACGTCCGGTAAACTAATTCCATGTCTAAAAAACCGTGATGGAGGTGTACTGCTTTTTCAATTGGGTAATGGAGGTCCAGATACTTTACCAGGTCGGTCAAACAACAAGGTATTACCCGCCAAAGAGCCATGTACATAAGTGTCTTCACCTGCCTTGTTTCTAAACAGGCCTCTGTACCAGTTCTAAACAGGCGATCCTGTTTCGTGTTTGTTAAAACGCAGGCCTGTGCCATAATTGCTTCAATGATCGGTTGGTAGTTCATGCTGCTAATTTTAAGTATTTTCCAATCCTTGCCTTTACCGCATCCATCAACGCGTCCTGCGTTTGGGTTTTGTTCATTAGTGCTTTCAACACATCCGCATCCATGGTACCCAGTGCCATCAACAGGTGGATGATCACATTTTTCGTTTGCCCCTGCCGGTGAAGCCTGGCACAAGCCTGCTGAAATAATTCAAGGCTCCATGGCAGCCCGAACCACACAATCACATTGCCACCTGCCTGCAGGTTAAGTCCGTGCCCCGCGCTTGCGGGGTGCGCAAGCAGCAGAGATATTTTACCGTCGTTCCAATCTTTTATATCCGCTGAACTTTTTAGCTGCCTCGGTTTGTAGCTTTTAAACTTCAGCAGGATCCTTTCAAGGTCATGCTTGTAGCTGTAAAAAACCAATACCGGCTGTTGCGCCACATCCAGTATTTCATCCAAGGCGTCCAGTTTGGCGTCGTGCAGTTCATGGTATTTTCCATTTTCATCGTAAATAGCCCCGTTGGCAAATTGCAGAAGCTTGGTGGTAAGCGCTGCGGCGTTAGGCGCTGAAATTTCAATTTCATTCGTATAGCCCCCTTCAGGTGGTTGGGGGTACATTTTCAGCACTTCTTCTTCCTCGAAACGGTGGTATCTTTCCAGTGTTTCGTCACCAAGGTTTACCGGCACTTCCACATCCAGCCTTTCCGGGAGTTGCAAATAGTCCTTCGCCTTCATGCTTATACATATGTCGCCTATCTTTTCGTAGATCTCCTTTTCGTAATACCCCTTTCCCAACAGCGAATCTTCCTGCCGCATCTTGTATTCGTACACAATATGCCCGTTACGCTTGCCTTCGGTAAAGTATTTTTCCCGGTAAGATGTCAGGGTTTTGCCCAACCTTTCACCCATATCAAGCAAATAAAGTTGCGGCCAGAGATCCAGCAATCCATTTGGTGCCGGTGTGCCGGTAAGCCCCACCACCCGGTTTATTTTAGGCCTCACCATACGCAGGGCTTTAAACCTTGCCGCTTTGGCGCTCTTGAAACTGGAAAGTTCATCTATCACCACCATATCGAAAGGCCAGTTACCGGCGAGGTGGCTAACCAGCCAAACCACGTTTTCGCGGTTTATCACCCATATATCTGCTTTTTCACGAAGGGCAGCGGCGCGCTTTTTGGCATCCCCCAGTATTTTGCTGATCTTGAGATGGCACAAATGATCCCATTTTTCCACCTCCGTGCTCCATGTATCTTCCGCAACGCGCTTAGGCGCAATCACTAATACCTTTCGCACTTCAAAAAGATCGTTAAGTAGTTGGTCAATCGCGGTAAGGGTGCTTACCGTTTTACCCAATCCCATTTCGAGGAAAAGACCGGAGGCCGAATGCTCAACTATGTGCCGGGTGGCGTGATCCTGGTAAGCGTGGGGGATGTATTTCATTTTTCCAATAGTTTTAAAAATTCCTGTAAACTTTCTTCGCTGTTAATCGTCTTTGCGGCAAAACCTAATTTTTGCAGCCAATTGATCCGCAGGGTCTGCTTTGGGTTAGCTTTTTTTCCCGCGTCCTTCACTTCTGCAAACAGGGCTTGGCCCCCTGGCATCAGTACCAATCTGTCCGGCATTCCGGTAAACGTGAAACACATCAATTTTAAGGCGTATCCGCCGCGTTTTCTCACCTCAATTACCAACTTGTGCTCCAATCTCTTTTCTATACTCATTTTTCGGTTTTTTCGGATTTGTTGCCACTGTTGCCACAAAAACCACCACTTTCCTTACGTGCGCCTAAATACGCGTTTTTACACGTGTATGTGCCTGTTATTCCTTGTTAATATACATTTTACAACTTTTGTGTATTTTGTGGCAACAGTGGCAACATTTTGCATAATTGTTTGATTTTCATAGGGTTTAAGTGTTGCCACAAAGTGCTTTTTTGTGGCAACATTGTGGCAACAGTGGCAACACGCTTTTACTCAATTTGTTGCCACAATGTTGCCACTAAAGTCGGTTTTGTTGCCACTAAATTTTTTTGTGGCAACATTTAAAAGGTAGCCTCTTTGTACCCCATAACCCTTAAATCTCACCTTTAATTTGCTTTGCTGCCATCCTTCCAGTGCGCGCATAATGTCGTGTATAAACTTGGTGTTATGCGTGGTCATATCCTTGCGGAAGCCGCCCAAACACTCCTCCCATATTTCGGCAACACACACCTTTCTGCGCTTGTTTACGCCCACGGTAAGCAGGTCTTCTGCCTCTTCGCCATTCAGGTAAGCCCGGCGCTGATACAGGTCCATTTCATCCCAGTTGGTCGGCAAAAGCTTATCCAGGTAGGCAGTAATCAACCCTTCACGTTCGTCCGTTTCCGTGTGTTCTTCCTGTTGTTTATAGGCAATTTCTTCCAGTTCCGCAGGCAGATAAAGCGTTTCGCCCTGCCGGTAAATCTGCACCACTTCCGCCCATATTTGCCCCACGGTTTCGCGGCTTATATCTTCCACCGCATTCAGCGGATCGCGCGTGTAGGTATCCACCGGCCAAAACCGGCGATTCCCGGTAGGATCCCGCAGAAAATCCTTGTTGTTACTGGTGCCGAAGAATACGCACTGCCTTGGAAAGTTCTCCGTCCTGCGCCCATAAGCCACCCGGAACTTATCTTCCCGCTTGGTGATGAAATGTTTCACCTGTTCCACTTCGGCTTTCCGCAACCCTGCCAGTTCTGCCATTTCTATTATCCAGCTACCTTGCAGGGCTTCAAGTGCTTCCTTACCCTGCACCGTTCCCAGGCTATCGCTGAACCACTCCATACCCAGCTTATCGAAGATCATACTCTTCTTTTGCCCCTGCTTGCCTACAAGCACCAGCACATAGTCAAACTTTGCACCCGGGCGAAAGATGCGGGTAACCGCAGCACATAGCGCCTTGCGCGTGACTGCCCGAGTGTAATCGCTATCTTCCGCGCCCATGTAGTCAATAAGCAGATTATCAACCCTTTGCACACCATCCCAATCTAATTGGTTTAAGTAGTTCCGCACCGGGTGGAAGGCATTTCGCTGCAAAACCACGTCCAAGCCGTCCTTGATCTTTTCCCGCCCGCTTATACCGTAGGTCGCTTCCAGGTAATGGCGTATATTGGCATCATCACTATCCACCAGGTAGCGGGTGTTGTGGTGCACTTTCCGCCATGGCAGGTCACGCATGGCTATTTCCCGCTTCTCAAAAGTATCCAGCGCCAACCGGCCTTTCAGGTTCACATCGTTGGAAAGTACCAACACCACATTGTTTACCGTACTTAGATATTTGTTGTTGCGGTCGATCTCCATTTCCTTCAACCATTCGTAATCCGGCTCCTCTTCACCTTCTTCCAGTTCCACGTCGGCAAAATCACCTTTTGCGGCCTGCAGTTTCTCCACACCAACCAGTTTACGCACTTCGGGCAGAGTGCCGGCAAAGTCAACCATGGCTTTAAAGGATGGCAAAGCCGTAACCTGCAGACCCTCTTTCGTGTCCTCGTCCTTCAATCCGTATTTGTGGATCCGCACAAGGTCGAAGGCATTACACAGCTTCCCGCTGCAAGGATCCGTCCCATGGTGGCTGAACGCATATTTTCCATCATACACCACCAATCCGCCGCCGGTGCTCCCTTCCTTGTAGCTGTAGCGGTCTTCCGTGTCGGTGGCTTCGTACACATCTCCAAGAAAAAGATCAATCGCTTCATGCACATCATAGGTGCGGCAAAAGGCGCCAATAATGCCTTTCTTTTCCAGCGGATCGCCTTGCTTGGCAATATCACGTCGCACCACATGCCCTTCACGGTCACTTATTGGCCACTCACTGCTATCCTGCCAATTGTGGTATTCACCAAGCACCGCATCAGCATCCAGCCATTCACCATCTTGGTAAGTAAAAAAGTATTCACCGTCTTTCGAAGTGCTTGGCCAGTACATCAACCGCGAAGGCTGGAAAGTTGTGTGATCGAACTGATCAATGCCAATCTGCCCGGCGATCCATCGCCCTATTGCTTCGTATTCTTCGCAATTCACTGCCCGGTTAAGCGGCATAATCAACCGCAGCCGGGGATGTTCCGGACTATGCTTGTGGGTGCTGTAAATGGCAGCCGCATTACCGAATAGCAGGCAGAAATCTTCCCAAAGGTCCTTTACCCCAAAGTCGATATCGAGCGTAAGCAGTTGCCGGTGCAATACGCTGCCGCTGGTGCGCTTACCGTTTGCCAGGTAGCCACCCACAAAGCCGCCAATGTCTTTAATTTCATCCTGTCGGGGCTTTTTGCTGTTCAGGTATTCGGCAAAGCTTTCCGCCGTTCGGTGTGTAGTGCTTATTCTCTTTACCAGGTCGCCCCACTGTATTTCCCGGTTTTTCCAATTCTTCTCCTTCCGGCTTTTGCCGGTGGCAATATCCAAGGTTCCATTATATCGCAATTCCACGGCAACTTTATTTAAGAGTTAATTTATTCCAGATCGAGCCCGGCCAATCGCTGTTCGGCGTAGGTAGTGAAAACGTTCTCTTTCAGGTAATCCACTACTTGCTGCCGTTTAAATGTTTCAGGTATTTGCATACACAGGTAACCTTGCCCTTGCAGTTCCCCCAACATCTGTTCACTGTCCAGTTCCGCCAAAAGATCCTCCGTGCTTATATCGTCCGAATCCATCGCGTCTTTCAGGTCGGCAGCCGTCATTTTACGGTTTTCAGCCTTATCCATTTCGCTGCTTACCACCTCCATCAGACTTTCGATAGCCGCCCCCAGTTCGGTCTTCGCGTTGTCGTCGAACAGGTAATCATCCACAATGTAGGAAACCATGTTTTTAAAGTTTTCCTGCGCTTCTTCCACAGGTGTCATTTTAATAACCGGTGCAACTTTCACCGCTTGTTTTGCTTTTGCCATGTTGGTAATTTTTGACTTTAATAGATAAATAAGTTCGATAACCTTTAAAGCACCATACTATAAAAGCTATCTAAAAATTCCTTTTCGACTTCTCTTTGATTTGCAATTTTTATGAAAGGAGCATCCGTCTTTTTAAGCATTAAGCAATCCCATTCGGTTACCAGTGCAAGGGCATCTGCCATTTTTACATCATTATTTAAAGGGTATTCAAATCCGAATTTTTTGCTTATCAACTCCATCAGGTTATCTTCAATCTCTTTATAGTTTGTCAAGCGCAGTTTTACCGGACGGGGAACATCTAATAAATATGCTTCACTCGCATCATGTAATAATGCTGATAATCCCAGATCAAGTGAAACCAACCGAGCACAATACAAACTGTGTTGCGCGACACTATAAAATTCGGGCAAGTGTCCACCAAAGCGAGGCTGCATGCTAAGGGAGTGCGCTATATCGTAAATATTTATTGTTTCCGGGTCCGGGTTAAAAACATTTACATATTGTCCGGTAAAGGTTCTGATTGAATCAGGAGCATATAAGTTTTCTGTTTGCATTGCTTCCATTTTTAATTAGTTAAAATATCTTTTTACCTGTTCTCCAACCCAGCGCCCCATTGGTACCGGCACTGCGTTTCCAATCAGCTTATAACTGCTTCTTTTATTATCGAAATGGTAATCATCCGGAAAACCTTGCAATCTGGCGTACTCCCTTATACTGAATGGTCTTAATCCATGTTCAGCTTTCTGGTCTTTTACTAACCGGGTGCCAAGGTCTTTGGCGTAGTGCGCCACACAGGTAGGGGCAAGCGCACCGGGTTGCGATGGATCCACTACAATAGGTTTATCCCTGTATTTGCCGTTAATCCTGCTTACAACATAGTCAGGCATTTCGTACACCGGATCCTTCTCTATAATGTCTTTCATCCTGGTGCGGTTATTACATTGGCCGGGTGCCTGAATAGTGAAAGGTTTACGGGTGCCTATGAGAATAAGCCGGTCGCGTTTTTGCGGGAGCCAATTAGTTGCAGGCAAAGGGCAAAAAATGTTCACGTAATAATCAGGCAGTTTAGTCATGGCTTCCATAACTACTTTAAACTTTTTCATGCCGGGAACATTCTCCACCACGTACACTTCCGGTCTTTCGATGGCGATATGCCTGAAGAAATGCAGGAAAAGATCATCACCTGTTCGGGCGCCATGGATATCAGCGATTGCGCTGTACTTGGTGCAAGGGTAGGTACCCACAATTACATCGCTTTCTTGCTGGCTAAGAACAAGCATGTCTTTTATATCAGCATTAAGCACATCGTGCGAAAAGAAGGAAGCATTTTGCTTCATGCAGGTAGTAGCATCAGGGTCTAGATCCGCGCTTTGGATAAATTGTACCCCTGCCTGCATCATGCCTATTTCCATGCCGCCCGCACCGCTGAAGTATCCTTTTGCTGTTGGCGTGTACATTATGCTTGACCCTCCTTCTTGTAAATAAGCAGTAACTCACTTTTACCCACCTTCACCCCCGATTTTTGGAGAAGCTTTGCCGCATCAAGCGTAAGTTTTACCCCGCCGATAATTTGCTGGGCCACCATGGCCACAGATTTGCCCCGGTCAATTTCCGTTTTCAAGGCTTCGCCCTTCAGGTCTTCATCGTTCAGCCTTTCAAGCTGCAAAAACAGGTGATCGTTCAGATCGCTAATGTTGTTCTTCATAGGATTGTATTGTTGTTTTTAGTTTTTTAATTCGTCTCAAAGCGGTTTTAATCTCGGGCGGGTAGTTGTGGATGCTGTTGCGCCGCATGTTCTCCGCGCGGTCCACCAGTTCAAGGTTTCCAAGTTTGCAGTTAAGGGAATCCCCATCTTTAAATACCAGGAATCTTCCTTGCGGTACCGGTCCGCGGTATTTCTCCCAGCGGTAAACCTGGTAAGGGATCCATTTTCCAAGGCCAACCCGGATAAACTTGTAAAGCCTGCCGTTCTTATCGGGCCTTATGCTTATCACGCCATCCCGATCTTTGGCATTATGCGGCAGGTTTCCTTTCTTAAAGCAGGTTTTCAAAGCACCGCGTTTACCCTCTTCCGTCATGTAATCCGCCCATTTTTTACCTTTGTTCGGAGGTGCATCGCCTGTTTTTATCCGGCTTTCTTGTTTTCGCTGTTCAATTATTTCGCGGGGTATTACAAGGCCTAATTGTTGGAGTCGCTTGGTAACAAACGTGCCGCTTTTGCCGACCATATTGGCCAACCGCTTAATGGGTACGGTTAAATAGTCGGTGCGGATAACCGCGTCAATTTCAGGGGTGGAAGTTGTTTTACCGGTAAGCAGCAACTTTGTTTTTGCAACCCGGTTAAGTTCCCCGGTCTCAATACCCTGCTTTTTTAAATAGCGGGTAATGGTGCCGCGGTCAATACCAATTGTTCTACTAATTTCGGAATATGATTTTTTATCCCACCAAAGGGTTATGTATCTTTTCTGCCAGCCTTGTAGTTTCTTGCTCATACTTCCCCCAGTTTAATCCTTCCTGTAATACTCCGTTTCGTAGCTATCCGCCCGCAGTGGTAAACCCTTTGCCCATACAGGACCTTCACTCATAATGCGGTTAACTTCTTCAATGCTGCCGGTACCGTAGGGCATTTCCAGTACCACTTCATCATGCACGTGCATTACCAGTTTATATCCTGATTTTTGCAGTTGCAGCATAGCGTAAGCCAGTAAGTCGCGTGCAATGGCCTGCACTATATTCTCCACCAGTTTGCCGCCGTATGTATCCTGCCTGCCCCAACGTTTGGTTGTCTGGTCCATACCTTCGTACACAAGGGCAGGTTTCCCATAATTGCCAACCATCAGTTTTGGCCGTATGTAACCCAGCCGCCTTCCACTTGGCAGTACTATAAAAAGGAAGTCTTTCTCCACCACAAAGCGCACCTGTCTTACCGCATCAGCCGTTCCGGATTCAACGGCTGCAATAGCCGCCGCCTCCACTTCGTACCAATACTTTACAATTGACCGGTTTGCATTTCGCCACATCTTCACCAGCTTAGGCAGTTCATCTTCGGCAATGCCCATTTTAAGCGCACCCATTGTAATCAGCGCATTGGGGCCGCCTTGGTAGCCAAGGGCTAACTCCGATACTTTGCCCTTTTGTCGCAGGTCGCTTCCCTTGGTAACTGCTTCTAGTGGCACGTGGAACATTTGGCTTGCACTTGCTTCATATATTTTGCCGTGGGTGTTAAATACATCCATGCGCCACTTTTCGCAGGCAAGCCAGGCGATTACACGTGCTTCGATGGCGGAGAAATCTGCAACAATAAAACGGTTGCCTTTAGGTGCTACAAAAGCCGTGCGGATCAATTGGCTAAGGGTATCGGGTACATTTCCGAAAAAAAGATCAATCGATTCCCGGTCACCTTCTTTAACCAACTGCCTAGCCAGGTCGAGATCGTTCAGGTGATTTTGCGGGAGGTTCTGCACTTGCACTAATCTGCCCGCCCATCTTCCGGTACGGTTGGCGCCATGAAACTGCAGCAAACCCCGCACCCGGCTATCAGGCCCCACGGCGCTTGCCATGGCTTCGTATTTTTTTACAGATGTTTTGGCAAGTTCCTGCCTTATACCAAGCACACGATCAACAATATCGCACTGGCTTTTTTTAAGCAGTTCCGGTATGTCACCTTTACGCAAAGTGGCCACTTCTTCACCAAGTTCGGCGCCAAGCCATCCGCGCAATTGTGCGGCGCTGTTAGGGTTGTCAAGCCCGGTAAGTTTCACTGCCTCAATCATTAGCAGTTCGCGGTGGTCTGTATCCATGCGAATAGCATTGCGAACGAACTGCATATCCACCAATACACCGGTATCATTAACTTGCTGATCAAGTGCCCACAGTTGCTTTTCCATTTCGGGAATCTTATACCAGCTAATTGCTTCGCGAATGGCGGTTTCCACCACCACATCCTGCACGCAGTAAGCTTTATACTTCTCCCATTTTTCCGGATCGTCGTTCGGCAGGTTACGGGTGCGCATTCCGTTTTTGGCAGTTGCTTTACAGGGCAGAGAAAAATATTTAATCAGTGCTTTGCCGGCAGCATCTTTTTGCGCCTCAATACCAAGCACCTTTGCCACATTATCGAGCCCGTGCGGTAATCCTGCCATGGCTGCTTTTACTGCCGTACATTCCCACTGATCAGGAGGAAGTTTCAAGTCGAAGAATTTGGCAAGGCAGGTTCTTTCGAAGTTGGCATTGTACGCCGTCTTTTTTATAAACGGATCCGTCAAAGCCGAGTAGTACTTGTGGTAGATGAATGACTTCCCGTCTTCGGTTGTGAGGTCGAAAAGCATTACCGGGCTATCGTCTTCTTTTATGGCGACCATCAGCACTTCAAAATCAGGTGCCTGCACATATTTGTACACCCCGCACTTTATCAGGTCGGTACTGCTGAAGGTTTCAATATCAATCGCAAGTGTTTGCATAGTTTGGGTTTGGGTTTAATTCAGCCAATCTTCTTCCTCACCAATAGCCGCCGCCATTTCTTCTTCAGGTTCAAAATCGAGTTCAAGATTTTCAGTAAGTATTTCTTTCCACCTTGCATCGCTGGCATTTTCCAGTACTTCGCTGGTAATGCGGTGTTCGCCAAGTTCATAGGTGTTAAAGCTGTTTACCTGAAAACCTAAGTGTTCCAATTCGTTAATCCGCAGGTTTGTACGCAGTTCCAATGCCGCTTTTTTCTTAATGTCGGGGGCAACAAAAGTTGGAAACACCATTGCTTCACCGGGCAGTACGGTATGCCTTACATGAAAGGCTTTGTTATCCCCGTAAAAAGTGTAGTAAAATCCAAATTCCTTACCGTCTTTGGCACCCCATGCATTGGCTACCTTAGCCAGCAACAGAGGGTTAAAACTTATCGTATCAAGCGCCACGGGTACCGATTCTGCGTTGGGAAATACAACCGATACATCAGGATAGCGGCTAACCTCTTTTTCAAATTCCGGTTCCGCCAAGGCCTTTATCATGCCAATTTGGGTGCCTTTTTTATCAAAGGCGTAGAAAATCAGCGGATTATCCGGGTCGCGGGTAATGGAGTGGGCTTTATCAAACCGTTGAAGTTTCCAGTGGATCAAGTCGATATAAAAAACATCGTCTTCGTGAATAATGGTGCTTTCTTCCACCAGGCCTGTCATGTTGTATCCATCAAAAACAAGGTATGCAGGTAGCATCAACGCAAGCACGCTGTCTGTCGCTATGCAGGTTCCTTTGCGCACCTGCATATATCCAAAAGCCGGTCTGCTTGGGTCTTTTCCGGCGGCTTCGTGTATTGGTATCATTTGTAAATTTTTATGTGTTTAATAATTTTTTAACCAGGTTCTTACTGTGGCAATGCTTTGCCCACCCTTGGTAGGAAGCAATCGAAGGAGCGGGAAAGCCATTTACTACAGCCTTTGCAAAACTTTTCTTTATTCGTTTGCGGAGTAAAATGTGGGTGTGATAAAAGCGATAGCCTAAGAAGTCAATACCCCTTGCAGCAACAGGAAACACCTGGTAATTGCTTTTAATTGTAAGCTTCAAGTTACTTTCAAGGTATTCCCTGATATCACTTAGGGTTTGATGCAGGTGGGCTTTACTACCCGAAAGAATTACGATGTCATCTGCATAGCGGAAATAGTATTTCAGCTGCAGCACTTCTTTCAACCAGTGGTCAAAATATGACATGTAGAAGTTGGCAAAGTATTGGCTTAAGTAATTGCCGATTGGGAGTCCTTCCACACTGTCAATAATGCCATCCAATAAGCCTAACAATTCCGAATCCTTGAATTTGCGACGAAGCAACGTTTTTAAAATCTCGTGATTAACCGAAGGGTAAAATTTTTGAATATCCAGCTTTAAACAATACTGGGTACCCTGCTGATCCTTCAAAGCTTTTGAAATATTCCGGGCTGCAGCGTGAACACCTTTTCCTTTTATGCAACTGTATGTACGAAAAGCCACTATCGGACATCGGCACAGGCACACAACCTGCTACACGATTTTTAAAAAATCATGTAATCTTTATAGAGGTCTTCGAATTGAGTTCCTGCGTATTTTGCCACTTCTCTTGAATGGTAGCAAAGGCGGGAGCCGACACTCGAACCGGAACAGTGGTCGTCGTAGCCGTTGTACGAAAAGCCACCATCGGACTGATCCATGTTGAACCATGGGTAATATTTCGTTTGATCGCTGTTTTCCCACTTCGGTTTCCAGCCTTCGTTCAGGGCTTTGGCAATTACAGTCAATTTATAGTGCGCTGTCATTGCTTTTTGCTCTTCGGTCGATAGCATTGAGAAATCAGGTAAGTCGGTAGAAACGTTTAACGCTTTGCAAGCGTCTTCAAAAGATTTTATTTCGGTGTACATATAAATTTTGGAATTACAGGATGAAGAAATTTAGATTCAGAGGGTCAAAAAAGCTTTATAGATAGTAAGGAATTGTTTACCGGCGTATTCTGCTAGTTTGCTACTTTTGAAGCAAAGGCGGGAGCCGACAATCGAAATGGAACAGTTGCAGCCGTAGTAGTAGTACGAAAAGCCACTACCGGACTGATCCATGTTGAACCAAGGATAGTATTTTGATTCTTGGGAATCCGACCAATCGGGTTTCCAACCTTCATTTAGAGCCTGGCAAACAATTTTCAACTGCCGGTAAGCGATTTCATCTGCTGTTTCATCTTCTTCAAAATCCACGAAATCGATTCCGAGTACTTCGCAGGCATCTTCAAAAGTTTTTACCCGTTCGGTTATTTCAAGGGTAAATGCTTCTTTTCCGAATAGTTCGCGCAGCATAGTTTTACCGGCTTCATCAGCTTTATTGTACGCGGCTATTGCGTCGGTCTTTGGTGTAGATAGAGTTGACATTCTTAAAATATTTGAATAAGAGCCTGCCGAAACAGGCTCTTATTGATTTACTAATAGGATTTATGCAAAAGCGTCGTCTTCCACTTCCACACCAGCAAAGTCGTTTTCCGCAGTGCTACGACCGCCAAGGCTTTCGCCATCCTTGCTTTTCATGATGTGGTTAAGGCCTGCAGCAACACCCTTGTTACCACTCACATTAAAGGCGTAGAAGGTAACCGACACATACCCGTAGCAACCGCTGTACAATTCATCCTGATCCACAATCGGGTTACGGTCTTTGTCCACCACCCCGGGCTTTGTTTTTGCACTGGCATTAATGAACATCGAATTTTCGTAAGCCTCATCATCCGGGCGATCCACATCGCCATCACGCAACGGGTTTTTCATGTTCGCCGGAATCTTTCCTGCAAACTTGTTGGCCTTACCGGCTTCCGCTGCCGCATTGATTGCTTTGGTAACCAGCGCGATAGTCTTTTTATCGCTTTTTGGGATAATCAGGGAGGCGCTATATTTTTTTTCGCCACCTTCTTCCACCGCTTTGGGTTCCCATACAGCCAGGTACGACAGGCGCACCGGGCCAATTACAACTTTTGTACTTTGTTCCATAGTAAATGGTTGGTTTTTGTTAATGAAAAATTTTTGTATTTGTCTCTTTTTAAAGTCCCCTTCAGGGGATTTAGGGGCAGGGTTACTCTTCCGTATCTACACAAGCAAAATCCGCCATCGCAGCTTCTGCCGTGTTCATCTCGGGTCGCTTGTCGGTTACCGGCACAAGTGCAGGTTTTCCGGTTGGTTTAATCAGGTAGTCGGCCACCCAGGTTTGCATATCTGCTTTACCAATCACTTTTTCCAGCTTGGTAATCGGCAGCAAAGCTTTGGGCTCTACTATCTTGGCTTCATCCCAGTGGGCATTTTCCACCAGTACTTTCAGCACGGTTTCTTCGTTGGTGTACTTGCGGTTGCTTCGGCCTTCCACTACCTTGTATCCGGGCCATTTTTTACCGTTCTTAACCGCCTCTTCCAGTGCGTGGGTTTCAACAGCCCCGATCCAGTTTTTAAACATGGCAGCGCGTTCCAGCACTTCCACAACATCTTCATCGCCCATCAGGTCGGGCTTTTTAAATTCGTGGCGTGCCAGTTCCATGTTGTAATCGGCAAGGGCTTTGCATACAGCCTTAGCCTTACAGAATTGGCAGTGCTTACCGGGTAAATATTCACCTTCACCTTTATGGGCAAGGGCTGCTTTGGTCTTCAATTCACCTTCAGCCCATTGCAGTAAATCGTAAACCTCAATATCTGCGCTGCTGTAGTTGTCAATCCGCGGCTGGTAAATGGTCATGCGCACGGTGCGGATATCGTAGAGAAACCCAAACTTTTCTACAGCCCCAAGTGCATACAACATCATCTGCTTATTTTCTTCGGCAGATACATTTACACCTTTGCCGTACTTAAGGTCAACGATCTCCATTACACCGTCGGCAATAATCACCACGTCACTGGTACCAAAGCCTTCAGGGATCCACCCGGTTAAGTCCAGTTTTTGTTCCAGGAAGATAAGCGCGTCCCGTGTGTGACTCTGCGCCTCGCTGTATCGCTCAATAACAAACAGGGCGTAGTCTTCGCAGTATCCATCCATTTCAGGCAGGTAAAGCTTGTCGGCCTTCACCTTGGCCACTTCGTTTTTGTACTGTTTAGTGCGCACTGCCGGCAATACGTCGGCAGGCAACCCAAGTCGTTCGCTTATCATTAACTCACCGTAGAAGTGCGCCAATGTGCCTTCCGCAGCAGCCGTGCTACCCTTATCGGGGTATTTTGCTTCCAGCCTCGCGGAAGGTGTGCAATTCAGCCAGCGGCTTGCTGAACTTGGGGATAATAGTGCATGTGCCATTTTTCCTTCTGTCGATCCTCTGAATCGACGCAGTTATAAAAGTGAAAAAATTACGCCGCTGATTTCAGTTTCCGGTAAAAAGCGGCATAGCTCTCTTTGGGGAGGCTGGTAAGGTTTGGCACGCCAAATTCGCCAAGCAGTTTTTTAGCCGCCCCCCGGGTGTCCTGGCTTGAAGTTGCCAGCTTCCGGATTTCTTCAATAGAAATGCCTACTGCCGATTCTTCGGAAACTTCCTGCTTTGCTTCTTCCGGTTCAGGTTTGTCAGCAATAGCGGTAGCCTTCGGCGCTTCTTCCGGTTCAGGCGCAGGATCTTTTACTGCAGAAAGCTTTTCACTTTTAGCTTTCGGTTTTTCTACAGGAGCATCAGCGGCCTTGCCGGTGATTGCGTTTGCCAGCGCGGTAATTGCACTTACAAGTGCGGGCGTGGCGTCGAGTGTTACGGTTACGTTCATCGTATTGATTTTTAATTGTTAAAAAACTATTTGTGTAGTAATCAGGTGCCGGTTAGTTCATAGTCCGCGCTCTTAGCAGGTAACTTTCCAGGTGGGGTACAATCAGGCTTATACGTTGCCCTTTTGCCGGCAGCGGATTGTTGCTTTCTTTTTCCAAGTTCCAGGCGAAGCACAGCAAGGGCATGAGCGGCAGAAATACGCGGGTTTCTTTTTTCCTGTAAATGTGGTGACATAGCATCATTTTAGTAGGTTTTTATTGAGCGCAATATTTATAATAGCTGTCTTTACCAAGTACACCGGCTGCAAGCATAAGCAACACCCACACCATTACTTTGCAGCTTGGCATTTTTATTTCCATGGTTGTGGCCCACACCTGCTTTATGTCGTTCCAGGCCTTTACTTCTATTTTAAGTCCGTCTTTTACGCATATGCTGAAGGAACCGGGTTTATCAAACACCAGGCAGGGCTTGTTACGGTCCCGCAGATCGTTGGTATTGGTTACCGTAAAGCCTTCGGCTTTCATGCACTCAATAATTTTGGGGCTAACTGTTACAGTATTCATTTAGGTTGTGTTGAGGTTATTTGCTTAAAGGCTTCCAAACTTTTGCGGTTGTATTGGTAACGGCGGCCGTTGGTATGGCGGTAAATAATACGACTGAAAAGGCCTTCCATACCGGTTACTTTTTTACGAAAGCTGCGTACACCAATACCAAGGCTTGCCGCTGCTGTTCCTTCATCAAGCCATTCGGCGCTCACCTGTTTTTTAAGCAGCATCATTTGCAGCGCTTTAATTTCTTCGCTTTGCTGAATCTGTCGCTGCTCCATCCTTTTCACGGTTTCCAAAAGCTCGCTCATAAAATAGACCGATAAGTTTGTAAATAATAGTTTCGTCAGGACAAGTACCCGCAATGCAGGATTCTAATTTTTCACGTGTAAGTGTGAGGCGATCGCAAGCAATACGCTTGTCTGTTTCATTTATATCAGGCAACTGGCTCCGCAGCAATCGCATCAGCCCTAAGTAGGGGAGATTTATTCGCCGGTATGTCGGTTCCAGTTTCATCGAGTAACTTTTTTCTAATGGTATTAGCTGTTTCTGTTGTGATTACCAGCCCTTCCCAGGCTCTTTGTAAGGTCAATCTGCTTAGCCCGCTTTTTTCGATCATGGTCGTTGTCCCGTTTCGTAGATTCCTTTTCTTTTGAAGCACTGCAATCTCACCCTGCGCTAATTGCGTATAAATACGCTTTTTGTTTACTGTCATTGGTTTACTTTTGTGTTATCTAAAAGTATTAACTGAAATAGATAACACAAATATACACCGACAAAACCGACAAAACCAAATAAATGTTGAAATATTTTTTTGCACACACGAAAAAAGGCGCAAACCCATATTATTTGGAATATGAAAAGGGGAGAACTGGCAACCATTTTGAACAGCATTTTGGGCCGCGAGAAAATAACGCAAAGCAAGTTGGCAGAGGTTTGTAGAATGAACAGGGGTAACCTGAACGAGATTTTGCGGAAAGACCCTGGCAAAGATGTGTTGCCAAGTATGGTTGATAAAATTAGAAGTGCTTACCCTGAATATTTTCCTGATCCGGAAGATTTTAATGTTTTACAAGAACCGACTATACCGATAGAACGTACAATTTCTAATCCACCTAATCGTGATCTAATCACCCATTACAGGGAACTTGCGGACGATATGAAAGCGCACAATAAACTGCTTTTAGACCACATAAGGTTGTTGATAGCGTCCAGTGTCGAACAAAATAAAAAACTTTAGAAATGACTGATAGCGAAAAAGTAGCCGCCATAAGACAGGCGCTTGGGATAACCCAACAGGAGTTTGCAGAAAAATTGGGTATGTCGCAGCAAGCCGTAAGCCACATGGAAAACGGTAGAAACGAGGAAATGTCAATTGTGATGTTTAAACGACTGGTTAAGGTATTCCAGATCAACCCCAACTACATTCTTTCCGAAAAAGCGGAAAAGGAACCCATTTTCCTGCCGCTTAAAAGTACGGCCGTACGTGCCAAGCTTGCCAAATACGAAAAGTTAATTGCCCAACTTTACGAGGCGATGCGCAGCAATGCGTCACCATAGCCCGGTTAATCCGTCCGCAGCAAGGGTTTTAAGGAGAGATTGCGCGACCCGTCCGGTCCGCTCTTTTTCCCATCACTACCCCGCAAAGGACGCTATACACAGCGTCCTTTGTGCTTTTAAGGGAATCGCTTCCCCTTGCTGTAAATGTTCAAAAGTGCAAACAAGTGTATAAAACTGCATTGTTTGCGTCACCAATACAGCACCATTGCGTCACCAATAAGATAATAACATGGAAGCGGTTAACATTTTTGCAGAATTTGTAAAGCAAAAGACCAATAAGCAGGGTTTGGCTCCTATCGCCATTCGCATTGATCTGAACCGTAGTCGTGCGGTTACTGAATTTCTGCCGTATAAAATTGCAGTTACAGACTGGGACCCGGTTCAACGCAAAGCAAAACCATCCTGCCAACTCGGGGGCTACATTAACCAGGTGATCGACCACAAAATTTTAATGTACCGTACTTGGGAGTTAAAACGCAGGGCTTTCCATCTGCCTGTTACAAAAGATATGCTGAAGATGCTGGTAAAGCAGGGTGGTACTGAAACTTTTGCGGGATATGCCGAAAGGGTGCTCGAAAGCAAAACCCTTAAGGACGGCAAAGGTTATGCAGAGGAAACGAAGCGAAGGTACCGGGATGAATTGAAAAGGGTGGAATCTTACGCAGCCGGGCTTGGCTTGTCTGCGGTTACCCCGGATTGGCTGCAGCAATACCGCATTTACATGCAGGGTGTTTATTTTAAAAAGGACGGCACCCGGTTGAGCATTAACGGTATATGGAATGCTTTTAAGTTCATCAGGATGGTGTTTAACCAGGCGGTGGAAGAAAGGGTAATACTCCCCGAGCAAAACCCTTTCGCAAGTTTTAAGTTCGACGCTTACCAGCAAAACACCGAAAAGATCAAGTTTCTGGAAATGGGCGATGTGGAGGCGCTGGAAAATGTTTTGCTTACCCGGCATTTACCGGATCTTACCCTGGCAGTTGGTTGGCGATTTTTAGCAATGTGCGTATGCGGAATGCGTATAAGCGATGCCATGAGGCTTAATCTCGCCTTTTTCGATGATGCTGGCAATCTCGCATTTAAACCCCATAAAACACGCCGGCATAACAACCAGGCCAACATACCAGTGGTAAGCGAAAGGCAGCGCCGTTACCTGCAAAAAGCCGTGTTACACACTTTACCAGGTACTGATCCGAAAAACTTCCGGACTACATTTAACAACCAGTTAAAGGTTTTGGCCGCTGCCGCCGGCATTGATGTAAATCTTACCAGCCACGTGGGCCGCCATACAATGGGTAGTTTCTTGGTTGACGCTTCGGTTGACAAAAAAGCAGCAATGGCCATGCTCGGTGTTAAATCCGAAAAGGTGATTGATACGTACATGCACCTAAAGCAATCCAAACTGCAATCAGAAGCCCTAAAGCTTAAAAATGTATTTTAGCGGCTACTTTTGAAGCAGGCAGGCAAAAGTGTTTTTTACAAAATTGCTTTCGTCGGGAGATAATTTAGCCGTGTGCAGGCTGCTAAGTAGTTTTACCCTGATTTCAACCACACTATTTTGAGCGAGGGTTTTAAAGGATTCAGTGTTACCGTTTTTGCCGCCGAAGAAAATTGAGATCTTCGCATCGCAGTTTGCCGCTCCTTGGTGCGGTAGGTTGACCTTACGCCCGTCTGCAAATATAAATGTCACTGTTGTGCTATCGTTTACACATAATCCACCGTTCAGCACTTCCACGCCCAACATGGCGGCCTTCACATTTTTCACCCAAAATAATTGAATTGCCGCACCCGCATCAGCTTTCAACACCATCGGCTTAGGTGATGCAAATACGGTTTTGTCTTTTGGATCCTCTAAAAGGTAAGTAGTGCAATCCTGCGAACTGGCAGAAATTACAACAAGGCAAAGCAGGATCTGCAGGAAGGTTTTCATATTTAAATCTTTTTGCAAAGTTAAAAAGCCCGGGTAGATACCCAGGCCTTACTAAATTAAACTTACTGCTTATAAAACGTTAATTCTCCAAATCGCCCAATTCGTGCTCGGGTTCTTTGGAAATATCGTGCCCATACATATTTTTTGTATGGGGTGGCACAAAGTCATTCATTATTGCCTTTATTTGGTCGGGGGTCAATGATTGGTTTTTAATGCGTAGTAAAAAGTTTTTCTCGGTCATTTTTATTTTAGCCCTTAAATCCTTGCTGCCGTTGCTATCCACCCAGTACTGAAGGTTGGTGTAAAAGTTCCATCTTTCGTTTTGCAGCATCAGGCTTTGGTAGTATATGCGATCAGCCGTGGGCAGGTTACTCCATTCGGCATGGGTAATATCCAACGGACTTATACAGCGGACTGAATCTGCCTGCCCAAAAGTGATATCGGAAAGAAAAATGAATAATATGGTCAATCGGTAAATCATAGCCACCCATTTCTTTGGGCGAAAACGGTACCGTACAGTTCCACCTGATCCATTACCGGGAATGGGGAATTTTTATTGGCAAGTTGCCAAAAATCGTACTCACCCATAACATCGGGCTGCGGATCCATGGCATTGTATTGCTCAATGGTAAGGTGCTCCTGTGTGGTAAGGTTTACGAGTACATCGTTATCGGCTATCTGCCGGTGTGCGCTGGTAAAGTACACTACGCCGGTTGGGGTAATGTGCTCCATGTGCCAAATCACTTCTATTTTTTTGTTTTTTGTGTCAATAAAAATGGTGGGATCTACCAGGCGGCGGGTGAATGTGGTTACTGTGTCGGCAGTAAGTTCAATAATGATGGGTGAGGAGTAGGTTTGTATCATTTTACCTTTTTTTAAGAAAACCTTTTTGCAATTATTTGTGTGCACGCGGGTTGGCCGCCATATGCTGTGGCTGATTCTAACACGCTGCTGTTTTGAGAGCTTACGGCCTGTACGGTGTAAGTGGTGCTGCCGGAGGGTGATACTAAAGCCATAAGCGGAATAGTGGTTTCCCGGTCGCCAACGGATGGTACTGTGCCGCCACCGGAGCCTACAGCTACCGTACCATCATGAATACGGCCATTGTACCGCGCAGTACCTGTGGGGTTGCTTATGTTTACCTGGGCAATTATAAGCCATGTACCAGCGCCAAGGGTAACGGCGGGGCCGCTGTACCAGGTACCGGCCGTTGTCATGGTTACATCGGCGCCAAGTACGCTGCTTACGGGTGCGTAAATATTTTGCTTCAGGTTGAGCGCGATATCCATTTCGGTTTCGGTATAATACCGGTCATCGTGCGTGTGGCTGGTAGCTGCCTTGGCCGAAAGCGCGATATCCATTTCAGTTTCAGTATAATACCTGTCATCATGCGTATGGGTAGTTGGTGTTCTCGCATCACTAAGCCTGCTATCTGCGTTAGTAACATATTTATTGGATAAGGAAGGCGTACCGCTGGATCCTGCCAATGCATCTTTTTCAGCGCTTGATGGTAAATACCCTTTTTGTGTGGGACTGATAAATTCACGGCTTGCTGTTTCGGTTACCTGATCAGCAGTATAATCGCCACTTTGTGCGGTTATGGAACCTGTTCGGCCAAATACAGTTGCAACAGCGTCCGTATTATCAACCTTTTCCCAGCTTGTTCCATTCGATATAATCCAGTCCCCGGTATTAAAATCAAGCCCGAAAAGACTGCCGGCAACACTTGTAACATAGTAGTGCCCCTTATTGCCAGTTGCAGCCGCTGGAATGGCAGGCGTATTTGTTGCCGCATTCCATCCACCCTGGTATTCCACCTGCCCTAAAATGCTATCTGGCAGATGGCTGGTTTTTATTTTTCCGGTACCGGAGTCAAACAGATCCGTCCACTTAGCCTGAAGCTTTCCGAATGCAGAAAGAACATTATCACTCGCAGTAATATCCGTACCTGTTACAAAAGATATTCCCGTTAAAATAGTGTTGCGAACCGATAAAATGAAATCGGAAATAAAGGAACTGGTTTTGGTGCCAGTTGTAATTTCATCTGCGTCATGTGTGTGGCCAAGTTGGCTGTACCTTATATCTCCTCTTTCGTCATTATGATATTGGGTATGATCATCATCGGCAAGACCGGTGAGGGCGCCATGATCGGTAACGCCACCACCGGGTCCGCTAGTCGGAGTTACCCATTTAAAATCATAATTAGCGTTTGAATTTTTGGCCAATATCTGGTCTTCCGTTCCACCGGTTGGGATAGAAACCGCCATTGGGGTAATGCTAACATTTACCACCTGCGTATCCTCATTTACGGACAGCAGGACCCTTACAACGGTTTGATTAACGGTGATGCTCATTTTGTGACCTGTTTTAGTATCGGCCATTCGCCGGTTATATAAGTTGAAACCGAGCCACCGGGCCGAATGACTTCTATGTCGTATTTGTAAATTCCGGAATTCAGTGTAATTATTTCAGGTGGCCAAACAACCACGCCATTCACCGCGTCGGTAATTACAGGATTGCCTTCGTCCGAATCATATTTAAGCACGGGTTTTCCCGCAGGGGTTGACTCAACCCACATGCGAAAGCGCCAACCCGTAATGTCTTCATCAAATTGAAGCGTTAAACCCCGCCAGGTATCTCCCTGCCTGGTTGCAGGAATCGGGTAAACAGCGGCCTCAACGTTGTAAGTTGTACTCATTTTTACAATTTTGGTTTCATTTTCCAATACGCCAATCCGGCTACAACCAGAACGAAAACAACCAATATAATTACCACGATGTAAAAGGGAACACCTGATGTTTCCTTATCCTTAATCGTTTGTGATTTTATCAATTCAACTAGCAAGCTATCTGTTGCGGAAAAGGTTTTTGCTTCTTCCTGCCGGGTAGATTGCTCACCGGTTTCGATTATGCGCTCTGTAATGAGCTGCCCTGGTAACTGAATGATTTTCACTTCACCTGATGGCATTACAATAGTAGTATCCCGACCGGGCGTGTAGGTTTTTTCGGTGCTTTTACCATACTTTATCATGGCCTCGATAAGGTTATAGGAAGAACTATCTATCTTGGTAACCTGCGCCGCTGTACTATCGGTATCTGATCGGGTTTTAGTTAGTTCAACCGTGCGGCAACCGGCAAGACCAACAATCATCAGTAGAAGAATTACTCCCACTAAGAAGATACCGAGTATTCTATAAAATGCGTCTTTTTTCATTAGATGTTTTTGCTGGAACTAATAATGGGGTTTTCCTTTATCTGGAAAGTCAACAACTTGAGTAGCGGCTTGATTAGGTACCGGCTGAATGAACTCGTCTGGTCAATGGCATAAATGTTTTCCAATATGGAGGTACATTCAATAAGAATAATGAAAACCATCAAGCCGTTACCGAGCCAATTGATATACTTGACGCCGTTCAAAAAATCAGGCTGCTTGCTCGCCATATACCGGATCATCATGGTAACTGCGATGGAGCCCCCGTACTGAATGAACTTTTTTACTGTTTTCCTGTAACCATTACTGGTTCGCGCCTCCTTCATGTAAACCGCTTTGGCAACTCCCGTAATGAGGTCAATTAGCATGGCAATTCCCATGATGGCAAAAAGGTGCACAGGAGGCACCAGGTTGAAGTTTATGTTGAGCAAAGTGAAGATTGCAGATGTGATGATGCTTGCTTTCATGTCCTGTCTATTTGATTTTTATTAACTCAAAATATTTTTCCTTTTTCCCATCGGTTACGATCCCGGCATACCCATGCTTCATAATCCTTGTAACAGTTACGGCAAGTGTTGGCTTTCCTACCTTTTTTAGCAGATATTTCCTTGAGCTTAGCCATTCAACCAAAAGGGTGTCAACTTCTCCTCCATGCTCCTCAATCTGAGTGCTATCATTTGGCCGGGTAATAATGGTGCCATTTAAGTGCCACCTGCCCTGGCGAATGTTTTGGGCAAATGCTGCTGCAGATAGCAAAATGAAAGTTGATATGAGGAGGGCCTTTTTCATTACCAATGGCTTTTCCAGGTTGAACCATTCCATGTTTGCATTACACCAGTACTTCCATCAATGGCGGTGCAGTCAGTACAATAAATAAACAAACCGGTGGCGGGGGAGGAAATGGCATTTCGCTGGGCGGAGGTCAGGCGATTGGGTAACCAACCTTGTGTAGTGCTGTTGCCGGTAAGGTTTGAGCTTGCATTGTAGGTATTATCTGTAAGTAACAAACTTCCTTTTATAAACATTTCCCGTTGAACCAAATAGGCCATATCATCATTGGCTGGCGTTGCTGAACCGGACGCATAGGCTCCGTATCTCCATCTCCATCCAGCAGATGTTGTGGTATTATACGTTCCTTCAACAAGGTCCCCAATAGTATTCATTACTGTTAACCCAAGACCACCGCCTGATGTTTTATCAAGCATATAAATATTGGCAACATTTTCTGAACCTGAACGAGTACCTAACCTTATTCTTAATCTTGTGCCGGTACCGTCTGAATAAGTTAGCTTATATCCATCTCCTAAATTCCAATCCTGCAAAACGGGTACACTTACATTAAAACCGGTTGCAGATAGCTTCATTAAATAACTTAATGGAATAGCCCGACCGGAAGCCCTTAAATCTGTATTAATCCAGGTAAACGCTATTTTGTCATTTGTTAAATCTAAAGCTGTAGCGGTAGTTAAGCTTGGTAAAACAAAGTGCATTCCTAGTCCGTAATTAGACACAGATGATGAGTTGCCGCGGTTTCTGAAACTTGTAAAGATTCCCCCCAATCCTAATGAATCATTAAACATAGAAATATTCAACCTATGTACAGGAGGTCCAGGGTTTTTAAAGTATACAGAATCAAACATTTTATAGCCTTTAAATATTTGATTAGTTGTTGTGATAACTCCCCCAAATGAATGGTCCGCAGGTTGCAAAGTCAAGGTAGTACCACTTATACTGGCACCATTGGCATTTGGGCTGCTGCCTATGGCTGCCATGGTGGTAACGCCACCGCCTGAATATTGCGGTACGTTAAGCACACCGGTACCATTGTTGTAAGTTGCTGCGCCTGTAGTCCCTGTGGTAGTTAGGCTAATTGCTGCCCGGGCCTGTGCATCGGTGTAAGTGGTGCCGCTCAATTCCCAGGTAGTACCGTTCCATGCCTTTAGCTGTAGGGTGCAGGTATCGTACACCAATGCGCCGCGGGCATTGCTGCCGGTAATGTTTAGCAGGTTAGGTGCTGCAGTGGGGTTGCAGGCACGGGGTAGGCGAAAGGCGATATCCAGAGCGGTGCGGGGGAGTAGTTCGTTACGGGCAGAGGGCTGCATAATGCCCTGCCCAAAACCGGCTGCCGAAATAAATAAGAGTAGGAATAATATATTTTTCATATCAATAATTTA
>Ga0209097_10000350_pt1 | contig 48108 bp, 48 predicted proteins | sample AD_UKC052_MetaG_FD_184419 | JGI IMG/M metagenome (GOLD analysis project Ga0209097, IMG submission 184419) | Active sludge microbial communities of municipal wastewater-treating anaerobic digesters from USA - AD_UKC052_MetaG (SPAdes) (version 2) | ecosystem: Engineered > Bioreactor > Anaerobic >... | reverse complement strand
GGAGCGAGTTGAGGGGGGCGAGGGGCGAACACAGTCCGGAAGCGAGACGGCCTCAAAGTGCGAGGGGGGTGACGTGACACGCCAAGGGCGGGGAGCTAGGTTTTAATGCGATTGCCCTGGCCGTCCGGCTCGTAGAGAATGAGCACGGCCATCTTCTGGAGCCCGGCGTCGGTCACCCAATCGAAATTGCGTCCGTGGTACACCTTGCCATCCTTCGTGGCCTTACCGAATACCGCGAAGGCGCTGCAGCCGCGCTCGGTTACCACCGAGACGACCTGCGCCCGCCGTATGGTCTTGAGGTCGGCGCCCGAACCGTCGGCGAGGCCCTCCATCTCGCGCCGATACCGTTCAGGGATATGGCGTTCGCATAGGCGGTACACCAAGTCCAGCGCCGTCTCGAGCAGGACGCGCGGCACGCCGGTTTCGAGCTGGAAACTGCCGAGAAGTTGCTCGAACCCGGTGGTTGCCTTGACAACATGGTCTCTCAACAGCGCCCCTTGCTGAAAGCCCATCTCGTAGCCGGATCCCTTCACGTGAAGCACGATCCGGCCGTCGATTTGCTCGACGTACGCCTTCTCGTTGGGATCCACGTCTTCCATCGGGCCGCGCCCTGGATTCAGGAACCAATAGACGCCGCCCACTACGGGAAGGGCTATGCTGAGGAGCGGGATGAGGGATTTCATGTCGCGTTACGCTCCATGGGACTCGCTCGACGTTGCATCAAGGCTACCACGGATGCGGCGGCGAGACCAAATCCGCTTTTCACGCCGGCTTGACCTCACGCGGCCTCGGATGACATGATTTGCGCTCACGAAACTCGATGCCTCTTGGGAGGAAAAGCGCCGTATGACGAAGGTTGGTATCATTGGCGGTTCGGGTCTGGACAATCCGAGCCTGCTGCATAACGCCCGCGATGTCGAAGCCGACACGCCCTTCGGTGCTCCCAGTTCCCCGCTTAAGATGGGCACCATCGGCGGCGTTGAGGTCGCATTGTTGGCGCGCCACGGCCGGCAGCACACGGTCACGCCGACCCACGTGAACAACCGCGCCAACATCTGGGCGCTCAAGGCCTGCGGCTGTACGCACATCATCGCCAGCACGGCCGTTGGAAGCCTCCGCGACCACATCAAACGCGGCGATCTCGTCATCGTCGACCAGTTTATCGATTTCACGCGGTTTCGCGCCTGCACGTTCCACGATGTCTTCGAGCCGGGCCACGCCGCGCATACCGCGATGGCGGATCCGTTCGACAAGACCATCCGTGCGGCGCTCGTGGCCTCGGCGGAAGCCCTCGGCGTGCCTTTCCACGCCACCGGCACGGTGATTACCATCGAGGGCCCCCGGTTTTCGACGCGCGCCGAGTCGCGAATGTATCGCATCTGGGGCGCAGACATCGTCAACATGAGCATCGCGCCGGAAGCCGCGCTGGCCAATGAGGCGCGTGTGCCCTATGCCGCCGTCGCGATGTCCACGGACTACGATAGCTGGAAAGAGGATGAGGCGCCGGTTACCTGGGAGATGATTCTGGAAATCTTCCACGGCAATGTCGAGAACATCACCCGTCTGATCGTCAACACGATTCCGAGACTCGTCTAGCCCGTGTGCGTGCCGCGTCGCGGGCGATGGTGAGCGGAGTAGAGGAGCATCATGCTGAAGAAGCGGCTGTTGGCCTTGGCGGGCGTCATCCTCGTGTGGGTGGGCGTTTTCAGTCCAGCCCTCCGCATGAAGCCGATGCAGTACAGCTTCAGCGAAACCATGCGCGTGCTTGAGCTCTTTGGCGGCATAAACCTGCTCGAGCTCAAGCAAGAAATGAACGTGTTCGAGTTCACGGCGCCGCTGCGCCGTTACGATACCGGCGCCAAAGAAGGGTGGGCGCTGGCCGTGCTGGCCACCCTGGCGTTTGCCATGGCCCTGTTCAAGCGCAAGAAGCTTCTGTGGCTCTTTGCCCTCGCCACCACCGGCGCGCTCGGATTCACGGTGACGAACTTGATGATCAACCGCGCCGAGATCGAGCGAAAGCTGGCCGATGTGCCCGACCTGGCATACAAGGTCATCCATTCCACCGAGCCGCTCCGGGGCTGGTGGCCCCTGTTGTTCGGCGTGCTCTGCCTACTGGTCGCCGCCGCATGGCCAAGTCCTCGGCCCGACGCCGATGATGACGAGGAGGAGGATGGCGGCGCCGGTGGCGGTGGCGTCGATGGCCGTAGCGAGGCCACGCAGCGCATGGTTCGCTACAAGATGGGCGAGGGCGTGATACCGCGCGCCACGGATTGACGCTCTTGAAGCGCGGAGCCCCGCCTCCGTAGTGTGGATACCCCCGAATCCGGAGACCACAAGATGACACAGCCGGCCGTATTCCTCGAAGTATGTCGAGAATATGATGTCAAGAAACTCGGCCGCATCTTTTCGGACGGCCTCGCGTTTCTTGGCGTCGAGCTGCCGCGTCAGAGCAAGGTGCTCGTCAAGCCGAATGTCCTCAGCGCCTGCCGGCCCGATCAGCACATCACGACCCATCCCGTCGTCGTCGAGGCCGTGGTCGAGCTGCTGGTCGATGGCGGCAACGAGGTGGTCGTCGCCGACAGCTCGTGCCTGCCGGGCCGGACGGCAAAGGCGCTCGAGAAGACCGGCCTCGCCGAGATCGGCCAGCGCTTCGGCAAGGTCAAGGTGATGCCGCTCGAGGAGGCGACTGCCAGGCCGTACGCCGATGGCGGCAACAAGTACCTGAAGGTGGTGCACCTTTCCGGAATGCTGGACGAAGTCGAGTGTATCGTGAATGTGCCGAAGCTGAAATCGCACACGCTTGTCCGGTTCACCGGCGCCGTCAAGAATTTCCTGGGCTGTGTGCCGGGCGGCGGGAAACAGCAGGCCCATATCCTCGCGCCCACCGGCAAGATGTTCAGCCAACTCCTCGTCGACCTCTACGGCTTCATCAAGCCCAAGATTCGCCTCAACGTGATGGACGGCGTCGTCGGGCTTGACGGTTTCGGCCCTGGACCAACCGGTAGGATCAATCCCGCCGGATTCGTTGGCCTGAGCGCCGATGCCGTGGCCCTCGACATGGCCTGTTGCGATGTCATGCGCGCCGATCCCATGAGCGTATGGACCAACCGCTTCGCCGTCGAGTGCGGCCTGGGCGTGCACGGCTTCACACCGAACCAACGTCTCGATCCGGTGCGATTCAAGCTGCCGCGCTCGTTTCCGGTGCCGGCATGCCTCGCGCGGCCCGTCTCGCGCATACAGCAGCGCCGGCCGGTCGTTGACAGCTCGAAGTGCCGTAAGTGCGGCATATGCGCCGAGGTGTGTCCTGCCAAATGTATCGCAATGGACGAGTATCCGCGATGGGACTACTCGAAGTGCATCTACTGTTACTGCTGCCACGAGTGCTGTCCCCACGCCGCGATCAACCTCAAACGATCGCTTTCCCTCATTCGGAGTTGACGGCGCACACCTGCGCCACACGAGGATTTCGACGGAGGTAGGATGTTCGGAAAAGGCGTTCCGGTTCGCGAAGTGTTCTACTTCGACCTACAGCGGCGCGTTACCGCCCACAAAACCATGGAGGCCTGGGATAACATCCCACACGCCGGGCTGATTATCGACCTCGACGTGACGGATGTGTTGGCCCTAACGCAATCATTGAAGACGAATCCCGAGTTCGCCGAGGCACCCTTGTCTATCAACTCGGTGATGCTCAAGATCATCGCCGAGGGCCTCAAGGAATCGCCCCTCCTGAATGCCTACGTCACGTACAAAAAGCGGAGCGACGTCGGTCAGGTTACCGTATTCGACGATATCAACATCGCCATGCCGGTTCTCCTCGAAGATGGCCGGACAATCACGCCCGTCCTGCACCAGGTTGGGGCCAAGTCCCTCAGGGAGGTCGGGCGCGCCATGGCGGACTTGCGCCGCCGCATCGCCAACACCAATGTCGACTTCCTCCTCCTCGAGGCGGGCAAGCGAGACACTATTCGACGCGTGCTCCGAGGAGATCCGGCGGTAGCGTGGCGTATCTGGGCCAACTTCTTCGGCAAAGGCCGGTTGCGGCTTCCCCCCGACGCCGCCTTCAAAGCCTACGAGCGCATTCCCGAATCGGATCGCGTTACTCCCGAAGACCTGCTGTCCGCCACGATCCTCGTTTCGAACATCGGCAGCGCCATGCCCGAGTTGCGCGCCCACGTGGCCCTACTCGAAATCATCCCCCCTCAGAGCGCCGCGATTGGCCTTGGCGCCGTACGCAAGGCGCCCCTCGTCAAGACCAATGCCGACGGTATCGACGAGGTTGTCGTCCGGGTGTGCATGCCTATGTCGCTCTACTTCGACCACCGCAGTATCGACTTCTTCCACATCATGGGATTTCTCAAGCGCGTCCTCGCCCTCTGCGAAAAACCCGGAGCGTTGCTCAGCCTCTGATCCGACGGATCCGACTGATCGGACCGATCCGACCGATCCTCGACCCCCGGCCAAAATTCCCTTGACAATCGCCGCGCATTGTATTACAATATCGACACAATCTTGAGACTGGGAGCCTCGACATGTTGCAGATTTCCATCAGCCAGAGCGACGGGACGCCCATCTACTTCCAGCTCTTGCGGCAAATCAAACACCTCATCGCCATGGGCCGGCTCCAGCCGGGGGATGAGTTGCCCCCGGTACGCGTTCTGGCGCAACAGCTCGTCATCAATCCAAACACGGTGGTGCGGGCCTACCGCGAACTCGAGGCGGCGGGCCTCATCTATATGCGCCGAGGAGCGGGCACGTACGTCTCGGACGGCGCGGTGCCGTATTCGGACACGGAATGTAAACGGATACTCTCGGAGCGGGTCGATGCGCTGATCGTCGAGTCGCGCAACCTCGGCTACTCGATGGACCAGGTCGCCGATCTGCTCCGTGAACGCGATAACGCCCTGGGGATAGAGCAGCGGAATCAGGAGGAGGGAACGCCTGATGGAAAGTCATGAACCGGAAACCGTCGTCGAAGTGGTTGGTCTCTCGCGGAGTTTCGGCCGAAAGGAGGCGTTGCGCGATGTGACGTTACGCGTCGCTCGAGGCCAGGTGTTCGGTTTGGTGGGGGAGAACGGGGCCGGCAAGACGACGCTGATTCACCATGTCCTGGGCGCGTACAAGGCGAAGACCGGGTCGGTTCGCGTGTTCGGCATCGATCCCGTGTACGACCCGACGGCGGTGTTGGCGAAGATTGGCTACCTGTCCGAAGATCGCGACCTGCCCGGCTGGATGCGCGTCGGCGAGTTGATGCGTTACACCCAGGCCTTCTATCCGAAGTGGGACGAGGCCTACGCCGAGCGGCTCCGCGAGGAGTTCGAACTGCCGGTAGACTCGCGGATTCGGACGCTTTCTCGAGGGGAGAAGGCCAAGGCCGGATTGCTGGTTGCCCTGGCCCATCGGCCGGAGCTACTCCTGCTCGACGAGCCGTCGTCGGGTCTCGATGCCATCGCGCGGCAAGATATCCTGGCGGCGGTGGTGCGTACCGTGGCCGAGGAAGGCCGCACCGTCGTGTTCTCGTCGCACCTCCTCGACGAAGTCGAGCGCGTAGCCGACCACGTCGCGATGATCCACGAGGGTCGCGTGACGCTGGACGCGTCGATGGACACCATCAAGAACACGCACCGCAAGTACGTGGTGCGTTGGCCCGAGCCACGTGTCGAGATTCCCGAGTTGCCGGGCGTGATCCGCGCTGTGGGCGATGGCCGCGAGTGGGGTCTCGTGTGCGAGGGCGACGAGCAGGCCTTCGCGGAGGCCGTCCGGAAGTCCGGCGGTGAGATAGTCGAATCCTCCGTGCCGACCCTCGAAGCTGTCTTCGTGGCTAGGGCTTCCGCGTAGAAGGAGAGTGGGGGAATTGGACTGCGATGATACAGCGAACACGACGGTTTGGGAGTTCCGGTCGTGGCATCTCAGAGCGGTCGAGGTGGCATGGGCATCTTGCCCATGGTCTTCACGACCTGGAAGGCCGTGCCACCTCGGAATACCTGGTTTTCGCTTAGAAGGAGTCTGCCGATGAACACCAAGATACGCGCGCTGGTGTGGGAGGAACTCCGCGTGGGCGGGGTCATCGCCGCGACGTGCATGGCCGTTGGGCTGATCGCGCAACTGTTTGTTCGATTTGGCGCGTTTGGTGTGGCGACAGGCCAGGTATGGCGTTTCGTCGATTCCATGGCATTGATGGCTACGTTGGGGATGCCGCTACTGGCGGCGCTCCTCTTGACGTTGAATGCGGCCAACTCGGGCCAGCTCGTAGGCGGTTTCTCGCGGCGCATCCTGCATCTTCCCGTGGACACGCGGAGCGCGGTGTTGGTGGCGCTCCTGACGCGGATCGCCGAGGTCCTGGCCGTTGCCGCCATGATGGTGGCCACGTGTCGGCTCCTGTTCGACCACGGGCCGGGCGCGCGGGTCATTGTCATCGTGGGCGCAATCTACCTGTTGATCCAGGTGCTGGACTGGTTGCGCGCGGTGGCGGCATTGCTGGTGCCGCTCTTGGTCCTCGCCGTGCTTGGCATCCTCTTCGCCGTCCTGGGCGGGACGTCGGCTTGGAGCAAGGCCATGAGTGCTCAAGACGGCGTGAGCGTCGGCTTGCTTGCCGCGTTCGCGGTAGCCGTGGCGCTGGCGGCCGTGCTGTCCGTGATGGTGGTCGGGTGGACGCGATGCGGCGAGCAGTGGTCGCTGTTCAGCGTGGCCACGCTCGAGCGGGTGCTGTCCGTTGGCGCGCGCCAGCGCCGTAAACCGTTCGCTTCGCCATTGGCGGCGCAGACATGGTTCGAGTTGAAGCGATCGCAGCCGTCTTTGCTCGTGATGACGGCGGCGGCATGGATCCTCGCCAACGGCGTCCGATGGCTCATCGTCTACTCGCTTCGCGAGCAGAACCAAGAACTTCGGCACCACGTGTCCGAAATGCTGAGCCCTTTTTGGCTCCTCGAGATCATGCCCTTCGTGGCCCTTGTGCTGGCCTCCTTCGCGTGGACATCGTGGACGGCTTGGAGAAGCAAGGCGCACAAGGGCCGGCCCACGGCCTTTGCCCTACGGCAACCCATTACCCAGGCGCGGATGACCCAGGCGCGCTTGATCGCGGCCGGAGTGAACCTGGCGGTGGCCTTGGCCGTCGTCACGGCCGCGTACGCGGTGTCATTCTTGTTCTCAGAGGATGCGCAATTCGGCCGGATCGTCTGGGAAGCACTTGGCCGCGGTGAGACGAGTATCCGCGAGCTCTGCGGCATCCTCCTTGGGCCGTCGATTGTGTTCGGACTCGCTGCGTGGATCTTCATCGGCAATGCGAAGGGAATGGGCACCTTCTGGAGTATCTTGTTTCTGAGCGTGGTAGTGACGATTGCCGTGTTCGGCGTGCTTCTAGAATCGATCCTGTCGCCGCTTGCTGAGGAGATCCTGTGGTCGTCCGTGATCTGGCTCGCGCTGCTTCTACCGCCGCTCCTGCTTACGACCGAGTTGGCCGTGACCTACCGGCGCGGGTTCATCTCGAGGTGCGCGCTCGTTGTGTGCGTTGCAGTCTGGGCGGCCGTGACGGTTGGGCTCTTCCCGTTCTCGATGGGTCACACGGCGCTGAGCGCGTTCATAGGATTCGTCGTCTGCCTTGCCCTTGGGGCCCTGACCGTCTTGCCCTTCACCGCGATTGCGCTCGACTTCAGTCTGGCCAGTGCTGGCGAGGCCGTTCCACGGCAGAACCCCGCGCAGCATAGGCGCGGAACGCCTACAGGGTTCAGCGTAGGCCAGGCCGTGGGTCTCATCGTGTTAGCGTGTGCCGTCGCAGCCTTGGCGTGGATCCGCTGGCCCGCGGAACCGGCGTGGCAGGCTGCGTGGCGCGCCCAAGGCCTGCCGACGAACCTCGATGAACTGAATGCGTGGTACACACCAGTGCCGGATGACCAGAATCTCGCCATCCCATACCTCGCTGCTGCGGAGAAATGCCGTGTGCTTGAAGAACGGTGGGAAGAGAGTATGTCCGATTCGGAGCCGCCGACGGCGAGCACCGATGCCGAATCGCAGGAGCCAGCGAAGGGACCTCTGGCGCATGTGCCCATCGTGGGGTCGGCCCGTGTCGGGCGTACCGAGCAGGTTCCCGTCGAGACGTGGCGGGCGGCCAAGCGCTACTGGAATGCCGTCGGTGCGGAGGTCTGCGGGGACCTGCATGCGGCCCTCCAGTCGGGGCACACGGCCAGCCGATATCCAATTGACCTTGGCCTCGGAGGTGACTTCGAGATCGATCATATGGGCCAGGTACGCACAATCACGCGGCAGCTCAGCTTCGAGGCCTGGATGGCCTCGGTCGAACACAGAGCCGATGCCGCAACCGACGCCGTGTTGGATGGTCTCTCTGTTGCGGCTTCGCTGGACAACGAGCCTACGGTCATCGCGTTACTCGTGAGGTCCGCTCTGTACGGAATCACCCTCGCGAGTCTCGAAAACACAATGAACCGAACCATCTTGTCCGAAGGCGATCTCCAGCGTGTCGACGAGGGATTGCGGCGCGCCATTGAGCCAAAAGGTGAGCTCTCGCTCTTGGAACGCGCGTTGGTAGGCGATTGCGTGCAGAGCCTGGACTACACTGTGAACCTTCTTAGGACGTACTTCCTTCAGGATTCCTCGCGGGACATGGTTAGGGATGTGGCCGATCCTGCGGGCGTGCTCTTCTACGATATCTTGGGCATTGGTGCTTTTGAGCGTCTGTCGATGATCCGTATGAACGATGCGTTGCGCCATGACGTTCGAACTGGATCGGGCGAGACTTCTGGCCATACTAGCCTTTTCTCAGAGGAGCTCTGGGCACAGCGGCGTAGCTTCCTTCATAAACCGCTTCTCGCCATGATTCTGTACTATCCCCAATCTCGGCTCTACGAAACACAATGGCGCTCACACACAGCGCTTGAGGTAGCGCGCACGGCGATTGCCGTCGAGCGATTCCGGCTGGCGCACGGCCGGTTGCCGGAGCGCCTTGAAGAGCTCGTACCGGAGTTTATCGAGAGCGTACCGGCCGATGTATGGAATGGCGGCAAGCCGCTCTCGTATCGCATCCGAGACAACGGCGAGTTCGTGGTCTACAGCTACGGTTCCGACCGCGAAGACGACTTCGACGCGGAAGACTACGAACACCTGAAGCCGTTGGAGGGCGACATCATTTTCACCGTGGCGCCGCCGGAGATCCGCGACCGGCCGCAGGTCGCGCCGGAGGTGCCGGCGGAGGACGAAGATGACGGCGATGCGTAGCGCCGGGCGAGAAGCGGAAAACGGGGACTGACTCCGGCCGAGTCCTCGAGACCGGCTGTCTGTCCCCGCTTTCCGAAGGATAGTGGGGCTCCTACGACCCGGGGGCAGTAGACTGGCGCGCGGGTGTTTGAGAACTCGTTCCCACGGTCCCCCGTGGGAATGTATATCCGGTTGGGCAGGACTGGCGATCATGGCGAGACGCCATGGGCCCGCATTCCCACGCAGGAGCATGGAAACGAGGAAGGCCAAGGGGGCAGCGGGCTGTTGTGCCCTTTCAGGGCGCGGAAGAACGGTGTAACTCGCTTGTTCCCAGGGCGTTGCCCTGGGCTGGAATCTTGCGGCCTTTCAGGCCGCGCCGTGTCTCTTTCGCCCTTTTTCTTCTCCGCATTGCCTTTCGGGCGCACCTGTGGTAGCCTATGGCTATGACCTCGGCAGTACACATGGTTCCTACTTTCTCTTTCGGAAAAGAGAAAGTAGGCAAAGAGAAACCAACAGAGGGACCCTCCGGCCAATGAACACCGCATGCGCCTATCCCTCAACCGGTTCTTCTTTGGTTCGTTCTTCTTTTCCACGAAGAAAGAACACCATCCGGAAGGGAGGACGCCTGTAGCCATGCTGAAGTTCCTGGACCGATTCCTGTCCCGAGACGTATCGCGGCACATCCAGCGATTCATCTTCCTCCTCTGCTTGGCTTTCGCAGGTGTCGTCGCTATCAACGGGATCATTACGTTTCCGTCCAGAGTCGTTGGCCAATGTCTCTGGGCAGGCCTTGTCGTGATCGCCGCATTCGCCGTGAATGAGAAGCCGCCCCTGAAGGTATGGGAATGCGCTCTTTTTGTCTTCTTCTTTGCTGGGCCCTGGTTGGATGCTTACGACGATGGATTCTCCCGTACTCTGCATGACGCAGCGTGGGGGCCCATCTTCTGCGCGATGATCCACGGCACCCGGCATTCAATCATGCCTCAGGAAGAACCGCAGAGCAGCCCGTGCCATTCGGACGAAGCGCCAGGCGAAAGGTGAACGATATGCAGTGCCCAAACTGTGAAGCCGAACTGAGCATGTGGATGCGCATACGGATTGCTGTCGCGGATGCTGGCACGTGCAAGCACTGCAGCAAGAGGCTATTTGTCGACTACGTGGCTTCCTATCGCCCGACACGCAGGGCATCGTACGTGATACTTCTCCTTGTCGCCGTCGTGTTCATTAGCGCCCTGCTGCCGGACATCTGGCAGACGCTCGCCTTCCTCGCTGCCATGGCCGCACTTGTAGGCGGGTGTGCGCGTCATCTGGCCGTCCGCTTCTCGACGCCGCCTACCATGACACGTGACTCGCACGCACATCGCTATATGACCTTGCAGCATTTGGGTGCATCATTCGGTGTCTTAACGTTTGCCGGCATGTTGACGAGCCGAACAATGCCGTCGCCGTTTGGCCCGATCATCTTGATCGTGGCGTTTGTGAGCGCAATTCTGGGCATGATATTCCTAGCTGCCGACCGGTGGGTGTAGTGGTGACGGCGGCTCCTGGGATCGCCACGCTCCAGCGTGGCGTGCCAATCATCGCCGGGCTGGAACCTGGCGCTCCCAGGTTCCCCGCAACAGCGGTACGGGTGATGGCTTTGGGAGAGGGGCTTCGCGAAAGCGTCCAGCACCCGTCTGTGGGAACCTATGGCCGGAGGCCAGGATAATAGCCTATGGTGGTATCTCGTGGCAGCAGCTCCAGCGAGAGTGGCTTCTACGGGAACTCGTGTTATCGTCAAAGGAGAGGCCGATGCTTTGCGCACATAATGCTGGATTCTGGGAGCGAGTGCTGTTGTCGAGCTGCCTTGTCCTGGTAATCGGTGGCGTCGGCGTGCTCCCCGCGTTTCCAGAAGACCACGCAACCTTTGAGCACGTGTATGTCGTTCAATCGGATGGCCATATCTTCGAGCTCGACTCGAAGTTTGACGTGGTCGCTTCACGACGCTTTCCAGGTTACTCGAGGCCCCGCAACATCATCACGGCAGCGCTAAGTCCGGATGGGAAGTACATTCTGCTCGGCGCGGCGTTCAATCCCCTTCGGTGTGTCTCGACGGAAACCTTGACGGAGGCGGACTTCAAGCTACCTACCATGCCGGCGCCCCATGAGCGCTTGGGACGGGCAATCCCCTGTGTAATCTGGCCTTCCCAGAGGTACGCGTACATGATCAATACGGCCTACAACTTTGGTGGCGGGAATGCATATGGGCTCGCCAGTAGCACCCTCTTGCTCGATTTCGAGAACAGTGTTGCGAAACCTTTGCCCGGCCTCAGACTGGTGAGCCAAGACCGCGTGAGGATTTCTCCGGACGGTCGGGTGATGTTGCTCGCATATGATCCGATCAAGGTGGTAGACGTGCCCACAGGCAACACGATCGCCACATTCGGGACCAACGAGGTCAACGGTGACCCACGTACCACAGGAGAGGTCGCGCTCCACGGCTTGGATGTGGATTGGCCTTCGATGACCATTGACATGTGGCAGACGCACGTGAATCAAGCCCGTGAATTGGAGCTCCGGCGTGTGTGCGTCGACCTCGGGAAAGGAGATGAGACAGCCTGTACAGACGCCCCTCCGTGGCCCGAGATAGTCTTTGACAGAACCCCGGGTAATCGAGCACTGCGCGCACTGCGAAAAGGACTTCTGAATTGGTTTTCGGGGCGAGATTGCGAAATTGCGGGTTTCTCAAGCAACACCGTTCTCCGTTCGCCGGAAGCCAGCGCGTTTGCGCGCCTGAAAGACGAGTGGCTTGCGCAGATTGACTACGAGGGATCTTACTGCCCGACCTTCCTGTCGCCTAGCGGCAAGTATCTTCTCTGGACTGAGCTTAGATTGGAGGACCATGATGCCGGCCGTTTGGAGAATGATCCGCATAGGTATACAGCGGTTTGTGTCATGGATACGTTCACAGGGGATATGGTCAAGACAATCCATCTAGAAGAACAAGAAGATGGATCGTCTGTTGCGGAGATCCTGTTCTTCTGAGGCGTTATGGCCGGTCTTCGACCGAGCCACTCAGACGACCGCAGGTCTCCCGATCAGGGATTCCGGGCGGGACGATCCGTCCCCTTCTGGAGGTGATTGCCACTCCTGGGATCGCCACGCTCCAGCGTGGCGTGTTAGTCATCGCCAGGCTGGAACCTGGCGCTCCCAGGTTGCCCGAAGTTCCGTGTTGTTCGGTGCATTCCGTGGTTGTCGGATGGCCTCGGAAAGCGGGGACCGTCCCGTCTGGGCTCCTTCGTCGCCTCGCTTGGGACAGTCCCCGTTTTCCGCCTTGTGCTTGGGCCTGCCTAACCGCGCTCGCCCTCGATGGCGGCGCGGCGCCGCTGGATCTGCCGTAGGCGGTCGGCGTCGAACTTCTCGCGGCGGTGGAAGGTGTAGATTCCGTTCTGCTCCTGGTAGACATCCGTCAGTTGCGTGTAGCAATAGCCGAACATGAGGGGATGGTCGAGGAGGGCATTGCAGAGACCCTCGAAACGGGCGTAGAACTCGTCGATACTCTTCGGCCGGTCGCCGTAGCCCCATGAGTCCTGCCCTTCCTTGACCTCGGGATTCCACCAGATGCCGCCGAACTCGCTCACGAAATACGGCTGGCCGCGCCACGGGATCGAGATGGGCCGGTCCTGGTGCGTGTTGAGGTAAGGCCGCCCGTCGAGAAGGCCGTTGTGACGGTTATTGAAGGTAACGGGATTCTGGTCGTAATCGTGGCTGTCGTACACGTCGCTCTCCGGCACACGGTGCGCGTAGCCGGAGGTGTCGAGCACGGGCCGCGTGCCGTCCATGGCCTTCGCAGCGAGGAACATGCCCCGCGTCACGTCGTCCAGCACGCGAATGTGGTCCGAGGTCGGCTGCCACGTCTCGTTGAGGGGACACCAGCCGATGATGGCGGGATGCGAGTAGTCACGGTCGAGCGCTTCGAGCCACTGGGTGATATACGTGGCGCCCGGCTGCTGGTGATCCTCGACGGGCCCGCGCCCGCTGCACCCCCAGTCTCCGAACTCGCCCCACACGAGATAGCCGAGGCGATCCGCGTGGTAGAGGAACCGCTCCTCGAACACCTTCTGATGCAATCGCGCCCCGTTGAACCCGGCCGCCATACTCAGCTCGATGTCGCGCTTGAGCGCCTCATCCGTTGGCGCCGTCCAGATGCCGTCCGGATAGAAGCCCTGGTCAAGCACCGTGCGTTGGAACACTACCGCGCCGTTGATCCGCACCGCCATGCCGTCGATGGCCACGCCACGCAAGCCCGCGTAACTCTCGGCGCGATCCACCACCGCGCCATCCGCATCGACGAGCTCGATGTCGAGGTCGTAGAGGAACGGCTTGCCCGGTTGCCAGTACGTCCGGCGATCCTCGGGGATCTCGAGCGTGAGACGCGCGGCGAAATCCAGGCCGGCGGCTGCCTCGGCGGCCCCCACAACGCCTTGGCTATCGCGGAGCGTGGCGCGCACGGCCAGTCCCGCGCGGTTCCTCGCCACACGCTGCTCGACGAGGAAACGGCCGTTGGCGACATCCGGCGTGATGCGCGGACGCAGTAGGGCCGCGTCAGGCACCGGCTCGAGCCACACCGTTTGCCAGATGCCCGTCGTGCGCGTGTAGAGACAGCCGTGTCGCGGATACCGTTGCGACTGCTTGCCGACGGGCTGTGCCAAGCGCGTGTGGTCGCGCGCGCGCAGCACGATCACCGCTTCGTCGCCCGGCCAGGCCACGCCGGACAGGTCGCACTGGAACGGCGTGAATCCGCCGCGATGACGGCCTACCTCGACGCCGTTCACCCAAACCGTGGCGTCATAATCCACCGCTTGGAAATGGAGCAACACCCGGTGGCCGCGCCACGCCTCGGGAATCGTGACCACGCGGCGGTACCAGACCGCGTTCATGAAGTCCTCGTGGCCGACGCCGGACAACGAGGACTCCGGACAGAAGGGAACCGTGATACGGCCGCTCAACTCACGCCCGAGCAGGCCCCGCTCGAGGCCGGAGTCGCCCGCGTCGATTTCGAATTGCCATTCCCCGTTCAGACACATCCATTCGGTGCGCCGGAACTGAGGGCGCGGATACTCGGGACGGGGAATATCCATCGGGAAACCTTTCCTGATCGGGGCGACTTCGCCCTTGCTTGTGCTCGCCTGGTCCAAGTCGACCTTGGTCGATGGCGAGGGATTATACCGAGATCGGCGCGTGGGATCATGTCGAGGGCATTACGAAATCGCCATCAGCCAATATCGACGGGGTGATTCGCGAAGGGAGAAACCAGGTCTGCCCCGGTAATAGGGGGGAATTGGGGGACGAAACGGCAGAATCGCGTGTTGCCGCGCAGAATCACCCCGGAGCGCCCTGCCGTCCCCCGAACCAGACGCCCGCGCGCCTGAAGAAACGATGAAGAACGCGTACGGGGGGCGACCGCAGAGGTGTGCCCCAAAACAGATCCAAGCCTGCCCCAAATCCCTAATCCCCTACGCTACACGACCAATCCCGCTGAAATCGCCTTGCGACCTGCCGGGTCAGGCCCGGAAACGCGGAACCGCGGAACCGCGCCGCCAATTGACAGGGCCGTGGCCGTATTGTATAATCCCAACCCTTCGGACCGGGCGATTAGCTCAGGTGGTTTAGAGCGCTACGTTGACATCGTAGAGGTCACTGGTTCAAGTCCAGTATCGCCCACCATTTTATCTTTACTCGAAATTCTCTATCCGTGAAACCTCACCGGTATGCGCGTCCACTGCAACGGCTCGCATACCGCCCTTTATTTACGGGCTTTCTTCGATGTGCCCTCCTTGACGCTGCGCCGTTTTCAACGTGCCCCCGATCACACATCCTTTCCTTTCTTAACCCCGATCCGTCTCTTTTCTCTCGCTTTTTCTCTGTTCCAAGGTGTCCACCCCCTTCGGCGACCCCTTGTTGTGGCGCAATGACTTGCGAAGACGGATTTCGCTTTCCGCGCTCACATCACATCGAGTAGGTTTTCCATTCGGAAATTCTATCCCCGCCGCGTGTCTCCGAGAGAGTTCGCATAAAGAACGCTCCTCGCCCATTTTACGAACGCTTCCGGTAGTTAACCAACGGACGCCGCCTCGTTGCGGCGCCGAAGGACTCCCGGAGACATCGCATGGACACATTCACTACCGACCCCGAACTCATGACGCCGCGCGAGCGGCAGCGTGAAGTGGCGGCGCTCCTGGCGCGCGGTTTCTTGCGCATGCGCCTGCGGCATGTACATTCCCGTGAAGAATGTGTCTCTCCACCGGAGAAATCACTTGATTTTACGAGCGAACAGAGCGTTCATCGTGTCGAACCAGAGAAAGGAGACCGTGCATGGAACACACGATGAACAGACAGAATACGGAGAAACAGCGAACGATTTTGAGCCGCGTGGCCGCGCTCGAACGAATGCGCGAACCGGAATTGCGCGAGCAGTGGCGCGCCTTGTTCGGGACCGAGCCACCGTTATGCCGCCCCTCGGTGCTGGTCCGCCGCTTGTCCCACCGCGTTCAGGAACTGGCCTGCGGCGCGCCGCTCGAAGAGATCAAGCGGCGCGTTGAGGAGAAGCGCGCAGTCATGGGCTTGGACGACATGGCGCTCAGACGTGGCCGGGGCGGTAAACGCCAGGCAGGCACGCCCGTCGTGGGCACGCGCCTTGTGCGCGAGTGGAACGGGGCGCGTTGCGAAGTTACCGTGACCGGTGACGGCTTCGAGTTCCAGGGCAAGACCTACCGCAGCCTGAGCGCCGTGGCAAAAGCCATCACCGGCACGCACTGGAACGGGCGAGCCTTCTTTGGGCTGTACAAACCCGGCACAGGGCAAGGAGGCCGGGCATGAGGAACCAGCGAACCGCAACAGCCGAACCCATGGCGGCCCCGCTGCGTTGCGCAATCTACACGCGCAAGTCTACCGAGGAGGGTCTCGAACAGGAGTTCAACTCGTTGGACGCCCAACGTGAATCGGCGGAATCGTTCATCGCCAGCCAACGACAGAATGGCTGGATACCCGTGGAAGACCGATACGACGACGGCGGCTACTCGGGCGGCACTCTCGAACGTCCCGCGCTGCAACGCCTCATCCAGAATATCGAAGCGGGAAAGGTCCAGTGCGTCGTGGTGTACAAGATCGACCGGCTGTCCCGTTCCTTACTGGACTTCACACGCCTGATAGACCTTTTCGAACGGCACGGGGTGTCCTTCGTTTCCGTGACGCAGCAGTTCAACACCACGACATCGATGGGACGGCTTACGCTCAACATCCTTCTGTCCTTTGCCCAGTTCGAGCGCGAGATAATCGGAGAACGCATCCGTGACAAGGTGGCCGCCGCGAAACGCAAAGGCAAGTACATGGGTGGCCCGCCGGTACTGGGATACGACGCCGATGCGAGCATCCGTCGCTTGATGGTGAACCCCGAAGAGGCTCCGCTGGTTCGCCACATTTTCGTGAGGTTCGTGGAACTGGGCTCGACGCTAAAACTGGCGCAGGAACTCAACGTCCAAGGTCACCGCACCAAATCCTGGACCACGCGCGGCGGCAGGAAACACGAAGGCGGTCGCTGGGACAAGGCGTCACTGGCGCGCCTGCTGCGAAACCATCTCTATATAGGCGAGGTGGCGTACAAGGGCGAAGTCTACGCGGGGGAGCACGAAGCCATCGTGACCCGATCCGCATGGGATAAAGCGCAGTCCACCTTGGACCGAAACGACCGCACCAACGGCAATCGGAACCGCAAGCGCCATGAGTCCCTTCTGCGCGGTATCCTTCGGTGCGGCCACTGCGACTGCGGCATGACCCACTCCTACGCGCGCAAGAAGGGCGCGATGTACCGATACTACGTCTGCGCCAACGCGATGAAGAATGGATATGCGTCCTGCCCCATGAAGTCCATGCCCGCCGGCGAAGCGGAACGCATGGTCATCGACCGCCTGCGTCAGGTGCTGCGCTCTCCCTCCTTGATCGCGCAAACCTATCGCGAAGCGGCGGCGGCAGCACCGGGAGACGCTGCGGCATTCACCGAACGGGATGTCGTGCTTGCCTTGGAACGGCTAGACGAATTGTGGGAGAACCTGTTCCCCGGAGAACAAGCCCGGATCGCCCAATTGCTGATTCAATGCGTGGTGGCGACGCGGGACAGTCTGAGCATCGAACTGAGATCGGAAGGGATGCTTGCGCTGACGCTGGAAATGAATACAACCGAAGAGGACGGAAACGATGGGAAAACTGATTAGCGCAGATCACGCGAAGGCGACTGAATCGCGCCTCCCCAACGGGGGCCTTGTCATTTCAATCCCCATTCAAATGAGGATGCGGGGCAAACGCAAGGAGATCATCTCGCCTGCGGACGCGCCCGTGGATGCCGGTGACCGCCTGACGGAAAGCGAATCGCTCGTGACGGCGCTGGTGCGCGCCTACTGCTGGAACGGCCACCTCGAAAGCGGCCGGTTTCGCTCGATTCCCGAACTGGCCGCCACCGTGAAGCTCGAACGCTCGTATGTGTCGAGAATACTTGAACTGGTGAACCTGGCGCCGGATATCGCCCTTGCCGTGCTGAACGGAAAGGAACCCGAAGGTTTCACCTTGAGGAAACTGCGCCGGGGCATTCCGATTCTCTGGGAGAAACAGCGCGAGCAGTTCGGTTTTCCGACACCGAACTGAGAACCCCGCGGCGGTTCACCTTGCGGGCGCGACCGCGCGTCCCCGGTAATCGAAAGAAGGCTGTGCCCTGCGTTCCCATTCGGCAGTCACGCGCCGGGAAAGAGAATGCATCCGATCAGCGCGGAACACGAGAATGTCCTTGACGCCGCCGTGTGACGGGTCGGCATAGCTCCGCTTCAGTAGAAATCTCACCAGGTCCACGATGCCCTGCGCGCCGATGAGCGTGCCGTGCAGCGGCCAGACGCGAATCTCGGATTCGATGTACTCCAGCAGGGTGCCCAGCCGGTAGTTCGGCGTGCCCAATTCCGCCGCCCGCGCCCACCGCAAAGTGCTCAACACGCATCGGTCCTCATTGGCATCCTCCCGCCCGCCCAACGCGGCATAGAGAAACGCCGCCTCGAACTCCCCACTGTGCGCGGCAATCCACGCCTCCGGTCCCGCCCAAGTGAAGAAATCCCGCACCACCTCTTCCGGCGCTCTCGCCCCGGCCACCTTATCGTCCGTGATCCCCGTGATCTTCCTGATGTGTTCGGGGATGGGTATGCCCGGATTCGCCCGCTCCCAGAAGGTGTCCAACAGGTTGCCCGCATAGTCGAAACGGACCGCCCCCACTTCCGTAATCCGGTCCTGCAGGGGGTTCAGGCCGGTGGTTTCCAAGGTGACGGCCACCAGGGTTTCCGGGGCGACAAAAGCGTGATCCATGGTTCTGACCTCTCTTCCGGGCGCGTACCGCACAAAAGTGTACACAAACCACTTGACTGAATCTTTATTCAGTAGTATACTTTTTCGCTGGCGCGTTGTCAACAGGCTTGGAAAACTGTCGGCACCGCTTGGTGCTTGGGCTTTTACCGCAAGAAAGGAAGTACCCCATGGCTGCATTCTCGCTTCGACGTTTCACCAAACCCGAAACCCTCTGCAACGTGTCCCACAACTCGCTGCTCCTGCTGTTGTCCCCGTATCGGGACTATTTTGCGGGGCGCGGTCTGGAATTGCCCGCGCCGGACGGCGGCGGCGGCCTGGACCACGAACGGCTCGTATCCATCTTCCTCACGCCGGACATGGCGATGCCGCTGGACCTGGTGGAAAGCCTTTATCTCATCAACGAACTCGCCACACCCACCGGTATGGATTCCATCCTGCATGAAGCGAAGCTTCAGGGCATCCATTTGAGCGTACCCTGGAAAGCGACGCCGATGGACGTCGCCGTCGCGGCGTTCATCGCCGACCGGGAAATGCTCGAACGCATCCACCACCGGCACGCGATGCTCAAACGGCGAAGCTTCTTCTATTTCAGGACCGAGGGGGAAGCGCCGCCCGTCGATGTCGTGCGCGAAGAGGTAATGCCCGCGTTCCAGGACGCCCTGCACGCATACTTCTTGGCGCACAACCGAGGGCGTCATCTCCGGACCTTTATGTTTCACCGCGACCGGGAGTTATGGCTGACGGTCCGGCACGGCGACGTCTTCCATCGGGAAATGAACGTCGAGGACGGAGAATCGGTGGTATTCGTCTACCGCCCCGAATGCTTCAACACCATCGTATACAACGCGTCCAACGGCGAATTGCGGGTCCACGCGGGGACGGATGGGGAACGCGAGACATACCGCCAACTCGTCGGGAAACATCTGTTCGGTTCCGAATTCCTGTTCTGGGGCGCGAAGAAATACTCGTGCGAACCCCTGCGCAACGATGGTCCCGCGAGCCTTGCGGTCACGGATGTGGCGGGCATCGAATGGGCGCGTCTGACCGAGGTGAAATGCGAGGAAGAACAGCGAGACCGGAAAGTCCAGTTTAGCCGGAAATCCTCGGACCTGTTTCAGGCGACGCCCACGTGGCGGGACTGGATTCCGGGCAGCGCCCAAATCGTCGGCGCCAGCTTCAAGGTGAAGTTCCGCCACGCCCGGACCCCGCAGACGATCAGTCTGCGTCCGCCGAACATGGCATCCTACTCTCACGACGGTGACTCGGCCTTGACGGAACAATGGCTGCGCGCCCGCGGCTTCATCTGCCTGGGCTGCCAATCATAGAAACGGAGTCATTCCATGACAAAAAGCACCGAGTACTGGCGTGCGGTCGAGGCCACCTTCGGCATGAAAACCGTGATGTGTTCTTGGGATAAACATCTGGGCGCGCAGAAGGAGATCCTTTCGCGCCACCTCCGTCCCACGGGGCGTCTGGCGGACATGTACCCCTGCCCGAACGAGTTTGGCTGCCGGTTTCCCCACGAGGTGAGTATCTGGAAGGAAGACGACATAGCCGCCGTTCCCGTGGATGACGAACATGAATGCTGCCGCGTCTACCCCCTGACGCGGGAAGACGTCATCGAATACGAGATGAATTCCGAGACGCTCCTGCGGAAGGCGTTCGGATTGCTGCGCCTGCATCCCGGCGATTTGCACGCTATGCCCTTTCAGGATACGTTCAACATCGGCTCGTTTCCCTCGCCTTGGGGAACGGCCCTGCAGATCTATATCGTCCTCCCGGAAAAGACACGGCAGTTCCAGACAGCGGCCATGGGACTACTGGCCACCGTGGACGGGCCATTCTTGTTCATGTCCCTCACACCGCATTATGCGGACGCGGCATCCATCGACGCTTTGAACCACCGGAAATGCCTGTTTGTCACGATGGACGAACTTGTGGCCTGTGACGCGGGCGGCAATCTGTCGCTGGTGCATGGTCTTCACGAAATTCTGGTGGCTCGCCAGGCGCTGGGCATGGGAACGCCGCCGGGAGAAAACGTGTTCCGCCGTCAGGGGGACTTGTGGATGCTGGCATTCGATGGGAAAGCCGTCCACGCCCCGCACAGCAAAGGTCTGGCCTATATCGCGTGCCTGCTCCGTGCTCAGGGGCGTGAGTTGCATGTGGCGCAGGTGCTGGCCGAGACCGCCGGTGTGGCGGACGTCCCGGCACTGGGTTCGGCGGGCGAAGTGCTTGCCCCCGCCGCCTTGGCGAAATACAAGGAACGCATTCTTGAGTTGCGCGAACAGATCGAGGAAGCGGGCAGGTTCAACGACATCGGCAGAAAGGCCCGGCTCGAAGAGGAATTGGACGCCGTTACACAGCAGATCGGCAGTGCGTTTGGACTGTACGGTCGCGCCCGGAAGGCGTCCGATGACGCGGAACGGGTCCGCAAGTCCGTGGGAACGAACATACGCCGCTGCCTGGAAAAGCTGACCAGCTCTCATCCCTCGCTTGGCGAACACCTGAACCGGTCCCTGCATACCGGCCAATTCCTTTCCTATACCCCCTCCTCAGCCGTCGCCTGGGTTCTCTGACCCTCACCCTCAAGCGTCTTTGACGGGCGCGACCTCCGCTCCTCGGACTGGTCGCGCCCGTTTTTCGTGTCTGGCACCGTTTCTGGCGCACAAATCACACAATTCATAGTCCGTCCGTGTCTTCACATGTCTCCGCTACACGAAATGTAGCCGCCGCCACACGAAATGTAGCGCCTTGGAGGCGAGAGCAACGTTCGGCGGACACGAACAAGCCCTTGACGCCCGAACAGGGCGTTGCCCGAACCCCGAGAGGCAAGCCTTCCGCCGAACCGCCTCTCGGGGTTTTTCGTTTTTTCGGACCCGAAGGAGACCGGTATGGCAGAGACAAACGGACGAAGCGGAAAGCGCGGGCGCGGTAAACGCCGCGGCAAACGTCCACGCCGCATCCCCGGCGCGCCAAAGCAGATGCTGCTTCCCTGGCGGCAGGAGATCACGGCGGACGACCTCGTCAGCATCCGCGTTGCCGCCCGCGACCTCGTCGGACGCCACGGGTACACCCGGTCGGATCTCGACGACATCGTTCAGGACCTCGCCCTTCATGTGCTCGAACGTCTGGGCGAATACGACCCCGGTCGCGGTGCGTGGAGCACCTTCCTGAAACGCGTCCTTCGCAACAAGATTTCCCACCTCATCGAATACCGCACCTTCCAGAAACGGGACTACCGCAAATGCATTCCCCTGCAACCATAAACCCGGCCTACGCCGTCGAGGACGCCCGGTGCGCGCCGGAGCGGTTGTACCTGCGCGTCGACCTGCAGATCGCCGTCGAGGCACTTCCCGACGATCTCGGCGCGTTCTACGCGGCATTTGCGCGGACGGGCGAACTGCGTGCGGCGGCCCGCGAGACCGGAGTGTCCCTGGTGAAAGCGCGGGAGTTCCGCCTTCGTCTCAAAGCCTCATTCACGGAGATGGGAATGGGGATGTACTGCGGTCCCTGATGCCAAGCCACTTCCGTCTCTTTCCATTTCAACATGCAACTTGGGAGATATCTTATGAGTGAAACCTTTGTGACCACCTATTCCATGTGGCGGTTGTTCCGCGATTGCCGGCGCGCGTGCCAGTTGCGGTACCAGGAAAACCTCGCGCCGATCCAGCGCAGCAAATGCCTGAGCTTCGGTTCGATCATTCACGATTGCCTCGAACAATGGCATGGCGGCCAGCCGTTCTCCGCCGTTTTGCAGACCATCGACCGGAGCCACCCGGAGCGTTTCGCCGATGACGACCAGCGCCGGGACTGGCACTTGGCCGCGGCGATGATGAAGGGATATGCCGCGCGCTATCCGCACGAGGATTTTGACGTCGTCTCGCTGGAAAAGACCTTCGAAGGTCCCATCGTGAATCCCGCGACGGGAGCGCTGTCCCGAAGTTTCACGCTGGCCGGCAAGGTCGACGGGATCGTGAAACAGAATGGCCAGTACTTCCTGCTCGAACACAAGACGGCCTCCCAGATCGACGGCTCCTACCTGGAACGCCTCTGGACGGACTTCCAGATCACGCTGTACACGTGGTACGTCGAGGAAACCCTCGGCATCCCCGTCGCGGGCGTCCTGTACAACATCCTCGGCAAGGCCAAGCTGCAACAGGGCAAAGGCGAAACCGAGGCGGAATTCGAGGCGCGCCGGGCGGAACTGCTGGCGAAGTCCAAGACCGGCAAGACGTCGGCCAAGCGCAAGGTTGCCGAATCCGACGAGGATTACCAGGCGCGGCTCGCGGAGAAGTATGCGGACCCCGGTATGTTCCATCGCGAACTCCTGTACCTCTCGAAAGAGCAGTACGAACCGCTCCGCGCCGAACTATGGGAACTGACGCAGGCCTTCCTGGATGCGCGGCGGCGCAAGATGTTCTACCAGAACACGTCGTTCTGCTTTCACTACAACCGCCCCTGCCCGTACTTCCCGCTCTGCAGTTCCAACAACAATCCCAACATCCGCGAAAACTTCTATGAAATCCAGGACCCGCACGAAGAACTGCGGTGTCCCGAATCGACCGAACCCCTTCAAACCTTCTAGAGAAAGGAATCAACCATCATGCTGCCAACCGCCCCCACACCCCAAAAACAAAGCGTGTCGGACTACTCGATCCTGTTGTACGGCCCGAGCAAGGCCGGCAAAACCACCACGGCGTCCCAGGCGGACGGCGCGTTGTTCCTCGCCACGGAACCGGGACTGAACGCTCTGAACGCGTTCCAGGTTCCCGTCACCTCGTGGGAGGATTTCCTCGCGGCCTGCGCCGAGATCGCCCAAGGCGAGCACCCGTTCAAGACCATCGTCGTCGATACGGTGGACTTGGCCTACCGCTTCTGCTCGGAACACATGCTGAAGAAATACAGCGTCGAGCACGAGAGCGACCTGGGTTACGGCAAGGGTTACGCGCTGGTCAACAACGAGTTCCATCGCGTGCTCACGAAACTCGCCCATCTGCCCTGCGGCCTCATTCTCATCAGCCACGCGCAGGAGATCGAAGTCGAGACGCGCACGGGCAAGTTCACGAAAACCGTGCCTACGCTTCCGGAGAAGGCCCGCAAGATCGTGCTGGGCCTGGTGGACATCATCCTGTATTGCGATGTCGAAGTGACCCGTGACGCCAACGGCCAGGCCACGGTCCGGCGCGTATTGCGCACCAAGCCCACGCAGTATTACGAGGCGGGCGACCGGACGGGGCGTCTGCCGGAAATCCTGGACATGGACTACCGGGCGTTCGTCGCCGCGTTCAACGCCGTAACCGCACCCGCGCCAGTCCCGCAACCTTCCGCTCCGGCGCAGAAGAACTCCGCGCCCGCGAGCACGCCCAACGCAAAGACTTCCCCTTCAGAAACCAACGGCAAGTAAACCCAGAGGAGATATCGCATCATGACAGACCACGGAAAAAGCGCCAATGACGCCTGGCTCGACGACATGGACGAGATGGCGGGACAGTACGAACAGGAAAGCGCCGAGCGAACGGACCGCGAAGAGGTCCCGGACGGCAACTACCAGGTTCACGTGGACAAAGTGGAACTGGTCAAGGCCAAGACGTCCGGCAACACGATGCTGAAATGGCATCTGCGCATCATCGCGCCGGCGTGCGTCGGACGGAAGTTGTTCAAGAACCACGTGTTCACGCAGGCCTGTCTGAGGTTCATCAAACAGGACCTGGGCCTCTGCGGCTTCGACCATGCGAACTTCAAGGATCTGCCCAACCATCTCGAGGAACTGCTCGATCTCCAAATCGAGGTGGCCAAGCGCACGAAGGAGCGGGGAGGCAACGACGATGGACGGGCGGACGGATACAGCATCTATTTCAACCGCCTGATTGGCCGGGGCAGCGCGGGACCCGCCGGGTACGACGCCTCGGCGCACGACCGCCTGTCCAGTTTCTAGGCGGGAGCACGGCATGAATCCCGTCATCGTGATAGACACGCGCGAGCAGGCGCCCTACGCCTTTGACGCCGCCCGCGCGCAGAGCATCCGGGCCGCCCTGCCCGCGGGCGACTATTCGCTCGCCGGTCTCGAAACCGTGGTGGCGGTGGAACGAAAATCGCTCGACGATCTCGTTGCCACCGTCATCCGGGGACGCGACCGGTTTCACCGCGAGTTGAAACGCCTTGCGGCATACGATGCCGCCTGCGTGGTCGTCGAGGGCGGCATGGACGACGTGCTGGCCCGGCGATACGCAGGCGGCGCGCATCCCAACGCGGTGCTGGGCGCGGTCGTCTCCATCGTCGTGGATTTCGCCGTTCCCGTGTACTTCTGTTCGAACCGCCCCATCGCGCGGACGTTTGTCCAGGAGTACCTGTTGCGGTTTCACGAAAAGGCGGGGCGGCCATGACGGCGCACGCGGGAGAATCCGACGTCCTGTGCGGGATGGTGGACACCGTCTACTACGCCGCGCCGCAATGGTCGTCGGGCCGCTTGAAACTGTCCGATGGAGACACGGTCCGTTTCGCGGGGAAGCTGTTCGCCCGCGTTGGCGACCTGCTGACGTTGCGGGGGCACTGGACGCGCCATCCCCAGTTTGGCCGCCAGTTCGAGGTGGCCTCGATGGAATACGACATGGCCCTCGATACGGACGGGCTGGCGCATTACCTCGCGAACCATCCCGAGGTGAAGGGCATCGGTCCGGCCAAGGCTCGGATACTGGCGGAGCGGTTTGGCTCCGAGTTTGACCGCGCGCTCGCCGAAGAACCCGAAGCCATGGCGAAGGCGGCGCACGTGCCGGTGGACAGCATCCTCGCGTTGCGCTCCCTCTGGCAGGCCCATGCGCTCTTGAACCGGGCGAGCGCATGGCTCGCGAGTTTTGAATTGACGCATCACCAAGTAACGTCGCTCCTGCAACGGCTCGGCAACAATGCCGTGGCGGTACTGAAGGAGAATCCATACCTGCTGGCCGGCGAAATCCCCGGATTCGGGTTCAAACGCGTGGACAAAGTCGCCCTTAAAACAGGGGTCCCGAAGAGTCATCAGGGCCGCATTCGCGCGGGCGTTCTGGAATGTGTGAAGGACGCACTGGATACCGGGCACTGCTGGGTGGAGTACCAGGACCTCGTGGATCGCGCGAATACGCTGTTGACCATGGACGACCTGGACAGTTGGCGGTGGGTGGCCGACGCAACGGACGCGCTGGTGAAGGAAGGGACGTTGGCGGAGGTATCGCACGCCGGGCAGCGTCTGGTCGCCACTCCCGCCATGGTGGAAATGGAACAATTTCTGTCGGATACCTTCCGCCGGGGGGGCAGTCCCAACGTCCATTTCCGGGATGAACCCCATGTGGTCCGCCTCATCGAACGCCACGCGCCCCAGCTAAATCCCGGCCAACTTGTCGCGGCGTCCAACGCACTGTCCTTTATGATCTCGCTGGTCTCCGGCGGAGCGGGCAGCGGAAAGACATTCACGATCAAGGCCATCTTGGATATCTGCGAGGAGCGAGGGTTGAATGTCATTCTCGCCGCACCCACCGGCAAGGCCGCCAAACGCATGGAACAGGTGACCGGCCATGAGGCGTTCACCCTCCATCGCCTGCTTGGATACAACGGGCGGGACTACCGGTTCGGTCCCGATAATCCCGTCGACGCCGATGTCCTGGTCATAGACGAGATGAGCATGGTGGACGTGCCGCTGGCTTGGCGGCTGTTCCAGGCGCTGCGGTTGGACCATACCGCGGTCGTGCTCGTGGGGGACCACAACCAATTGCCGCCGGTGGGACCCGGCAACGTGTTGCGCGATCTGGTTCAGCGGCGCCTCGTGCCGACGATGGTGCTCGAAGAAATTGTCCGGCAGGCGGGAGTACTCAAAGAAAACAGCATCGCGATCCTGAGCGGGACCGTCCCCAAGAGTTCGGCTCGGGACGCTGTGGGACGCCGCGCATGGCACGTGCTCGACGACCTGGATATCCCGGACCACGTTCCCCGGTTCATCTGCGACATGTACCAGCAGGTGCTCGCGCAAAAGCTCAACTTCAATCCGATTACGGATGTGCAGGTCCTCACGCCGACGCACAAAGGCCCCATGGGCACACGGGCGCTGAACATCCTCCTGCAACGCCTGCTCCAGAAGATGCTCTACGGCATCGAGACGCCGCCCGTACCCGAGGGGCGGCGGCCACGGCCTCTCGTTCATGACAAGGTCATTCAGACCAAGAACAACTACGAGTTGGGCGTGATGAACGGGGCTGTCGGTATCGTCCGGGAGGCCACGCTTGGCGGCGGACTCGAGATCGATTTCGACGGCGAGTCCAAGGAAATACCAGCCAAGTCGCCCTGGCTACAGGACATCGAACTGGCCTATGCGCTGTCTATCCACAAGTCGCAGGGGTCCGAATATCCCTGCGTCATCGTCATCATCCACAAGTCGCATTCATTCCAACATCACCGGAACCTTTTCTACACCGCCGTGACGCGCGCCCGCGAGACCGCCATCATCCTCGGCGACGCCTGGGGCATCCGCGAATGCGCGCGCAAACGCAGCACCGCCCTGAGACAGACCTTCCTGTCTCTGGGGCCGGGTTTGGAGGACCCATGATCAAAGTCGTCTACATCGCCGGTCCCTACCGCGCGGACAACGCCTGGGATCGGGAAGAGCATATACGGACCGCCGAACGTTTGGCCCTCGATGTTTGGCGCCTGGGCCACGCGGCCCTGTGCCCGCATACGAACAGCCGGTTCTTCGACGGCGCGTTGCCCGACCAGGTCTTTCTCGACGGCGACATCGCCATGATGCTCCGTTGCGACGCGGTGCTTCTCACGCCGGACTGGCGGAAGTCCCGCGGCGCGCGCGACGAACGGGCCATCGCCATTGAGAACGGGATTCCCGTGTTCGAGTCGATCACCGAGTTGGCCGCGCCACATCCATGAAAAACCGGGACGCACACCCGCGTGGCCGCAAATTCCCCGGTAGATATCTGGTGGATACGGGGCGCTGCCCACCGAGGAGGATAGTATGTCTGAAACCGATACAGGCCTTCTGCTCGGCCTGTTGAAACGCCATTTCTTTTCCAGGACCGACCGGGCTGCCATTCTGAACGGGCACGGCAAGCCCATGCCTGTCGTGGTGGACGATTCATCGCTCGACGCCCTGCTGCTTACACATCTGCTGGGGGAAAACGCCCCGGCGGCCGTCGCGCGGTATGTCACGAAGAAAACCACGGGGGTGATGAAGGGACATTATCGCGTCGGCAGCTACACCCCCGCGCCTGACGGCATGACCGCATGGCTGTGTCTGGATATCGACGGCGCGGGCCATGCGGAAGCGGTGGCAGACCCCGACGGCGCGGCCCGCGTGATTGCCGAACGGTTCCAACGGTATGGCCTGCCCGCCTACCTCGAACGCTCCGGCGGCGGCAAGGGCTGGCATGTCTGGCTGCTCTTTGAAACGCCCGTCCCGGCGGCGAAAACCCGCGAACTGGCCTGCGCCGTGATTCCGCGAGATATCCCGCTGGCGCGGGGAGGGTATGCCGACCCCGAGAAGCAAAAGGGCATCGAGGTCTTTCCCAAGCAGGACAAGATCGCCGGAAACGGGTACGGCAATCTGGTCTGGCTGCCGTGGTGGACCGGCGCGCGAGACGGCGGAAACCGCTTCTACCAGTACGGCGAGAACGGCTTTTGTCCCTTCGTTCCCGGCGAGTTTGAGTGTGCGCAGCCAAAGGACATTGATCCCGCCATCGAGCGCGCGGCCTCGGACGCTCTGGCGAATGCCTATGACGCCATTCCGCTGCCGAACGGGCCGGAGGATTTCTCTGGGGACTGGGAGGAGTGGCGCAAGCGGGCCTTGGCCTCGCTCTCCCTCGAGTCCGTGTACGGTCCTTGGCTCACGGGACGTTCATCCACGCCCGGATGGCTGGAATGCCGGGACCCGGATTCCCCGTCCGGCGACCAGAATCCTTCGGCGGGCGCCGCCGACGGGACAAACGACGCCGAACGCGGGTCGTTTCACTCGTTCATCAGCGGCAAGACGATGAGCGTGTTCGATTTCATGGTCGCACACGGTCTCGCGGTCGATTTTCCCCATGCGCTGCGCCGGGTCGCGGAACTCTCCGGGCAGAGTCTGTTCCCCAAGCGGCAAGGCAAGGTGTCCGCGGCGTCTCCAGCCTCCGCATCTGGAGGTCCAGCGCGCCAGGCGTTGCCCGTCATCCGCGTGAACAACCGTCAACTGCAGGACATGGTTCATGACACGTGGCAGAGCGTTTTCCGGCTGAACACGCGCCCGGACATCTTCCTGCGCCAAGACGCGCTGGTCCGCCTGAGACACTGGGCGGACGGTCCCGGTATCGAAGACATGACAGAGAACGGCCTCTACGCCTACCTCTCCCGCACGGCCACGTGGGTGAAGGAAACGCAGGAAGCCACGGTGGATGCGCTGGCCCCCCGCGAGATAGCCAAGGCGATGCTCGCGGAACCGCATGAGACCCTTCCCGAAATCGAGAGCGTACTCACGTGTCCGGTGTTCGGGACCTCCGGCGCATTGATCTCCAGGCCGGGATATCACCGGGACGACAAGGCATGGTACGAGCCGGGGAAAGACCTGGCCGTGCCGGACGCCCCGGACGATCCGGCCCCCGAGGATATCGCCGCGGCGCGCTCGCTGCTGGTCGAGGAACTGGCCGGCGACTTCCCCTTTGTGAGCGAGTCAGACAGGACGCACTGGCTGGCGGCGCTGATTCTCCCGTTTGTTCGCCGCATGATCAACGGCCCGACGCCGCTGCATTTTGTGGAGGCCCCCTGCAACGGGGCGGGCAAGAGCCTGCTCTGCGACATCGTTTCGATTGTGGCGACGGGCCAGTCCGCTCACGCGCAGACTCTGCCCACGCACGATGACGAGGCAGCCAAGACCATCACCGCCGAGCTGCTCGACGGGCGCTCCATCATCCTCCTCGACAACCAGAACGAAAAGTCCAGGCTGAATTCCCCGCCCCTCGCGTCGGTCCTTACGGCCCAGCATTGGACCGGACGGCTCTTGGGCCAATCCAAGATGCTGACCCTGCCCAACCGGGCCGCGTGGCTCATGACGGGCAACAATCCAAATATGACGACCGAAATGGCCCGGCGGTGTTTGCGCATCCGCATCGATCCCCGGCGCGACCGCGCGTGGCAACGAGACCCCCTCCAGTTCAAACACCCGAAGCTCAAGGCGTGGACCTTGGCCAATCGAGGCGATCTCATCCACGCGATACACGTCCTCGTGAACGCGTGGCTCGCCGCCGGTAAACCCGACGGCAAGGGGTCCATGGGTTCGTTCGAGGATTGGGCCAGCGTCATCGGCGGAATTCTCGGCGTGGCGGGCGTGCCCGGATTCCTCGAATGTTTGGACGAAATGTACCGGCAGGCGGACCCGGACGCCGAGGCGTGGAAGGAGTTTGTGTCCACATGGTGGGGTGAGTTTGCCGATACGCCGCGCAAGGTCTCCGAACTGAACGAACTCTGCGAACGGGAAAACCTGTTGGCAAGTCTCCGAGGCGACCGGTCGCTCCGGTCCCAGGAGATACGGCTTGGGCTCGCACTGAACTCTACGCGCGACCGCATGTTCGGCGACCTGCGAATCGCGACGGTCGAGAATGCGAAATACAGCAAGGGCGGCCGCCTCTACAGGCTGGTGCGGGAAGAGGATGATCCATCCGACGAGCCGTACCGCAATCCACAGGCGGAGTTGTTTCCAGAAAAACCAGAAAATCACGTCTCGAATGCAGAATCGACAAGCGAGTGCGGATGTTGTGCGGATGATGTGCGGATGTTGAAATCCCAACATCCGCACATTGCAAGTCCTGAAACGCCAATGACTTCCGAAACCAGTGCGGATGTGTGCGGATGTTTGGACGGGTCTTACGCGTGTACGCGCGCGCGTTATATAGAATATAAACAAGTAGATCGCGCGTGCGCGCATGCACATGCACACGAGGGATCGCCCAAAACATCCGCAAACATCCGCAGTGACGTGGATGGGCATAGCGCAACTCAAACAGCATCAAGCGGTTATCCGAGTGCGGATGATCGCGTATCCAGCCCCCCAAACATCCCGCAATCATCCGCACAACATCCGCTCAACGCCGGAAACGGTGGGACGGGCTGTGTTTCCCTCGCCCGCGCCCCAGACAGCCGGGGCGAAGCCTGGGAAGACCCGAACTACGTCGAGCTGACGTTTGCCGACGGAAGCCGCGTTCCCGATCCTTGGGACCCGGACTATAGCCCCGGCGACGAGGAGAACCCGCCATGAACGAACTGATTGCTCCCGCTCAAGAACCCACCTTGGCCACGGCACTGTATGTCGCCGCGGACTTGACCGCGTGGGAGACTGACCGGCCCGATTGTTTCGCCCGCGATGTGACCATCGATGGCGTCGCGTTCAGGCTCTTGGACCCGGAGTACTATGCCTGGCTCCGTCACCGCATGACGCTGGCGAAGGAAATGCACGTCGCGGGCAAAATGCCGGGCGATGTCTTCGAGCGGTTGCGCCACGCGTTCAATGAGGTTCATTCACAGGCGTTGGCCCGTTTCGGCGAACGCGACCTGCTTCGCGCGCTCGAGCGGTTGCGTCCCAAAAACTATGAGGCCCCGAAGGTATTCGACTGCGGGCAGCTCACCGGTCCCACCGAACGTCCCGGCCATTTCACGAGGGCCGTCTTGCCGCACGCTCTCGCGCAGGTCGATGATCTGCGCGACAAGGCGCTCGCGCTCGGATGGTCGCACGAATCGCTGTACCGAACGCAGGGGCGGTTCGCCTTTCCTTGCGGTCAGGACTATGGGCTGGTGTGTTTCATCGGCGAACGATGCCGCGTGGGCGCCGTGACGTTTGAGTATATCGAGATCTTCCACGACGGCAGGGCCGAACCGCTCCGCTTTTACAATCCCGAAAGATTCGCCGCACACGCTCTTCGCGTTTCCGGTAGATGACAGGTGACGGGACCGCCCGAGGGGCGAAATCCGCCTCCCCCGCCGGACGCGCCGGATGGAGCAAAATGCAACGGCAGGAATGACGCATGCCACGATGTGTTTCAAAAGATGACCTCGCCCGTGCGCGAGGCGAAGTTGTACCCCACCGGAAGCCGGACGCGTCGGCAAAGAAGCCTCCGCACCGCTTTCAGGCGGGAAACAAGTTCGGCTACAAGCACGGCGCATACGCTTCCGCGTTCGTTCTGCCCGAGGAAAAAGAACAGTTTCTTGCACTGCGCTTGGAGATCGCGCGGGACTTCAAAAACGAGACCGGGCCGGACACGGCCATGCTGGACGCAGCGGCGCTCCTGTTCATGCGGCACGGGCGCGCGGTCGTTGCAGGCGAGCAGGACCTGGCGAACAAGACGATGGCGTCCATCCTGGCGATGCTGGATCGCCTGAAGGCCACCAAGGTGTCCCGCGAAGGGGATAAACCATCCCACGGAGAGACCACGCCCGCCGAGTGGGCCAGCGCGCTGCTGGCCGATAAGAGCGGCGCCTCCCAGAAAAACGCGGATAAGACGTCGGATAACACCGGGATCGCCGAGTCCGACACCCCCGAGAACACGGGCGATTCCGAAGGCGCGGTACTGTAGAAGGTCAACTAACTGGAGTTAGTCGAACCCACCGCAGGCTCCTTGCTCTCCCTTCACGGGCGTTTCGCCAAGGTCCCTCCCTCAAAACAATGGCTCCCGGAAATCGCCATTCTGAGGCCGTTATGAATGTGTTCGTCCACGGCTCTTTGGAGCGACTGTCCGAGACTGTCTGGATGCTGTCTCGCGCTGGCCTGGCCGCCCACCGCTGCGCGAGCGTTTCCGGTAGATAACCTCCAAGAACAAAGAGCGAATCCCTTGGAGGTTTCCCGTGGACATCATCGTCGACCCCGAATTCGAGCGTCTCATCCCGCCGCTTTCCGAACAGGAACTCCGGCAACTCGAGTGCAGCCTGCTGGATGACGGGACGCTGAGCCCCTTGGCGGTCTGGGCACCGCACAACATTCTACTCGACGGCCATCACCGGCTGCGTCTGTGCCGCCAGCACGAGATCCCTTTCACCACGACCGCCCTGGAGTTCGACTCCCGCGACGCCGCCCGGCTGTGGATCATCGGCCACCAGTTGGGGCGCAGGAACCTTCCGCTGGAACAGGCGGCCTATTTTCGGGGCGAGCAATACCGCACGACCGAGAAGCAACAGGGCGCTCGAACCGACTTGGCGTTACCGCAGGCACCTGTGGAGAACGGACAGGAGGACCCACAGGACACCGGGCAGACGACTTCGGGACACGGCGACACGAAGTCTACACGGGACGCCGCGATGCGGCTGGCCAAAGATCACTGCGTTTCGCCACGCACGATAAAGCGTGACGCGCGGTTTGCCGAAGCCCTTGACGTTCTGGCGGACATCCTCGGCAATGAATTCCGAAGCGAAGTGCTTGCCGGTACGTCCGGCCTGTCCAAGAAAGACATCGTCACCCTCGCGAAAACGCCGCGTGAGCAACTCGCGGAGGCGGCCCATGACCGGGATAGCCTGCTCGCACTTGCCCAAGACTTGCGCGCGCGGAAACAGAAACCCGCACCGCCCGCACCCGCCGCTGAAGAAAACCCGCCTGCGTTTGTTTCCTGCGATGCTCAGGAATGCCGCGACGCCTTGGTGAACATCCTGGGGGTGTGCGGGCAAGAGGGAGAGACGCTCGACTGCCTGCGCGGGCAGTTGGAACAGATTGCGGCGATTGCGCGCGAGGTGCTGGGTGAAAAGGCTGAAGACGGTGAGCCGGAAGCTGCGTCCGAGGCGCCGCGCATCATGGACGAGGACCGGCTATGAGCGGGCCGCGTTTATCTCGTGAAGGCCGCAAGGTCGCGCAGGACTTCCTCGACATGCCCAAGGTCGCCGGCGTATCCCCAGTTCTTCGGGTCCGCCTCCGCGCGCTTGGCGTGGGCGTCGAGTTTGCCGCGCAGTTCCTCAAGCAGGGCGTCAACGGTCTGCCTGCGCTGCCGATAGGTGTCCGCCGCTGTGGTAGGCCGGGTCTTATTCGTTTCGCTCATCTTTTTTCTCCTGTCGTCATCTACCGGATTCATCGCTTGCATGTGGGCCGGAAGTCAAGTCCCTTCGGTGCGGCCGGAAACGGCCTTCGAAGACCGTTTCCGGCCAACCATCCCATTCCCGGTGGCTTCGCGCCACGTGGGGCAACGTTGGCGCTCGTCGTGCCCAATGGAGGACCTGTCCATGTCTGACTTAGAAAACGCTCGCCGTATCTGGCGACTCTGCCAAGCTTGCGCGGCCACGGTGCGTGGCGCGAAGCCGCCGTCGCCCGCCTACGCGGACCGCACGGCGAGACTGCTATTCGGTACCGCCGCCCAGGAGAGCAATCTTACGTGGGAACGGCAACGCACGCCCCGGTTCGAGGGAAAGGTCGGCGGCTTCAGCAAATGGCAGGTGGAGCCCGGCTCCGTGGATGCCTCGCTGGCGTATCTCCGCGAGCGGCCCGACGTGCTCGCACGCGCAACGGAATGGCTGTTCGCCGACCCGCATGCGCCGGTCGCATGGCCGGACCTTATTCCGATGGACGCCCTATTGTGGGCGCTGCGCCTCGACGACAACGACAAGATCGGCGTGCTCTTCTCGCGCCTCCATTACTTCCGCGTCCACGACCCGATCCCGGAGTCGCTCGCGGACCAGGCTGCGTACTGGAAGCACTGGTACAACACGCCCGCCGGGAGCGGCACGGTTGAAGAGTACCTCGCCAACTGGAACCGCTATTGCAGGGAGTCCGCCAATGCTTAAGACGCTGTTGGCCTGGATTCTGGGCAAGGGTGTCGGCTTCAGCTACACCATCCGATTCGGCGGCGGGAAACGGAAGTTCGAGAACAAGAAATGACATGGCTATACATCCCGCCCTATACCACGTCGACCTCTGCGCTGGAAGCGGCATGCTCGGCCTCGCCGTCAAGCTCGCCCTCGGCGGACGGGTACGCACCGTGGTGTACGTCGAACGGGAAGCCTACGCCGCGTCCGCTCTCGTGGCGCGGATGGCGGATGCGGCCCTGGATAACGCTCCTGTCTGGGATGACGTCAAGTCCCTCTGCGAACCGGAATTCCTTGGATACGTTCGCCGGTTCCGTCCTCTCATCGTCACGGCGGGATATCCCTGCCAGCCGTTCTCCGTCGCCGGAAAGCGGCTTGGCGTCAACGATGATCGCCATCTATGGCCGTGGATTGATGCGTTCATTGGCGCGGCGAAACCCGAGTGCGTGTTCCTGGAAAACGTCCCCGGACACCTGCGGATGGGATTCGGGAGCGTCCGGCGAGATCTCCAGCGCAGAGGCTACCGCGTTGCGGCGGGACTATTCTCGGCGGAGGAAGTCGGCGCGAGCCATCGCCGCGAGCGGCTGTTCATCCTCGGGCTGGCCGACGCCGCGAACGGAGGACGCGGAATGCTGCGGCAATCACCCGAACGCCGTGGACAGCCTGAACGGTGCGGTTGCCCTCTGGCCCACGCCTTCAGCGAGGGAAGAGAAGGCCGACAGAATGTCGGACGAGGCGCATCGGAGACACAAGGAGCGCCCGGATTCGAGTTTCAATCTTTCCACCGAAGCTCGGTTGTGGGCGACGCCGCGTGCGGGCAAGGTCACGGCGGAAGACGCCGAACACTGGAACAAGCGCCAGGCAAAGGGCGGTGTGTCCACGCCGCCGCTGGCGATGCAAGCCGCGTTGTGGCCGACACCGCGACCCGCCGAAGCCGACCATGCGGGACGGCGGAAGATAATGCCATCAAGCATGGTGGGCCTTGTCGAGACCGCGACACTGTGGCCGACACCCATGGCCGGGACGGAGACGCGGTCGGCGCAGGGCGGCATCCAACTCCATCAGACGGCATCGCGTTGGCCGACACCGGCGGAACGGGACTGGAAGGGACCGAATGGAACGGAACATTTGGAGAAGGGAACGGGACGCAAGCATCTGGACCAGTTGCCGAATTTCGTCCGCCATTGTTCGCCCCTGGACCCGCAGACCTCGACGCCTGGCGGGAAGTCCTCGCGCACGACGCGTCGCTTGAACCCGCGGTTCGTCGAGTGGTTGATGGGCTGGCCCCTGGGATGGTCGGAGATCGACTGCGTCTTACCGGCAACGGAGTGGTCCCGCTGGCGGCAAGCTATGCATTCGTCTCTCTGTACGCTGCTCTGCTCGATGTGTGAGGGCGGCGGGGAGCAACTCTTGATGGAGGACACTTTGGCGTGACGCTTCCGAACGTGAAATGCGGCACGGAACAATGCCCGCTCAACTCCGTCCTGGACGGCCTGCGTGAGCAGGTCGAGTTGCAGATGAAGGTGAACGCAATGGTCTGGGACAACGTGAAGCGGCTCGCGGACATGGTCACCATGCGGGGCTGTCCGGCGGACGCTTGCGCGATTGCGCGGAGGGGGAAGGTATGAACTGTACGGCACGAACGAGAACACGGACCCGAAGGCCCGGAGGTTCTCTGCCGGTGAGGCGGCTCCTACAGGCGTTCCATCGCGTCCTCCAGCGCGCCGTCCACGAGGTGTGTGTACACCTGCGTCGTGGACACGCTAGCGTGGCCGAGCGCCCGTTGCACGATGAGGATATCGCCGGACTTCGCGTAGAGGTGCGTGGCGAAGGTGTGCCGAAGCGCGTGCGGGCCGAGATGTTTGGAGATGCCCGCCGCCCCGACCCACGTGTCCAGACGCCGGGCGACCTGCCTTGCGGTCAGGCGCGTGTCCCGGTTGGACAGGAACAGCGCGGTGGTGTCGCCCACGCCCATACGGCGGCGTTCGGCGAGATAGCCGCGCAGCAATGAACGGAGGTCGGTCTTGAGGAACTTCACCTGCGGCACGCTGCCCTTCCCCACAATCCGGATGTGCTTTGCGTCGAGGTCCACGTCGTCCACGTCGAGGTTCACGAGTTCCTGCAACCGGATGCCGGTGCCGAGGAACATCTCGATGATGACGCGGTCGCGCCTGGCCTCGCGCGTGTCCGTCTGGCGGAGCGTCTTGAGCAGTTGCCGCTTCTCCCGTTCCGTCAGGAACACGGGCGGCTTGGGATTGAGGCGCTGGAGCCGGACGAACCGCGCGGGGTTCGAGGAAACCATTCCGGTCTCCTCGGCCCACGCGAAGAATGAGCGGACCGACGCCTTGAGCCGGTGCAGGGTTGCGGACGAGGACGGCGCGCCTCTTGTTCCAGCGGTGATGGCCGGACCGCTCAGCACGTCGTCGAGCAACGCGGGCGTCACGTCGCCCAACACGAGGCCCGGTCGTCGCGCGGCCAGCGCGGATGCCACACGATCAAGATCGCGCGTGTACGCGGACACGGTGCGCGGGGAGCCGCCCTGTGCTTCGAGCCGCCGGGCGAAGGCGTCCACCGCGGCCCGGAACGGCTCAGGATTCGGCAGGAGCGTCAGGGGTGTTGCTGTCGGCATGCTCGGGGTTCTCCTTTTCCTTGCTCCGGCCCAGGGGCAGATCCTTGGGCAGCGGAAGTTTGTCTATGCGGCCCGTCTCCTTCGCCCACACGAGGAACATGCGCAGGACGCGCACGGTCTTTTCCACGGTGGGCTTGGCCCGTTCGCCTCCATTGGGCAACCGGAGCAAATCGTCGCTCTTGAGGAACTTCCCGACGTGCGGCGGCAGGATGGATTTGAGTTTCCTGTCCGCCCCGAAGAACGCCTCCATCTGTTTGAAATCCTGACCATAGGTGTACAGCGTCCGTTCCTTCTTTCCCTGCGTCCGCAGGTGTTCCAGATACGCCTGTGCGGCTTCGTGCAATGTGATGTCTTTCATGGTCTATCTCCCTTCCGCTACGCCGCGCAGTTTGGCGGCGGTTCTGATACGCACTTCCCGATTGGTCTTCGTATTGACACCGGTCCATCCGCCGTAAGGGCATGCGCCCGTGACGCGGACCGGAGCGAGTTGCCCGGACACCTTGACGGTGTAGGTCTCGCCGATTCTCACTTCGCTCTTTTTCATCCTCGTTTTCCTTTCTGCGCTTCCGCGCCGGCCCTTTGCCGCCGCGCGTACACATACACGCTTCGTTCGCATCGGGAAGTCAAGTCATTTCACGAGAAAACAGGAGAAAACACATGTGCCTGAAAAAGCTTCTCGTTCTTGCCCTTGTCATCGGCGTTGCCCTTGCCGGATGTGCGCATACCCGGCCGCCGGACGCTGTCGTGAAGGCTATCCATACCGTGAACCGCTACACCCCCGAGTATGTGGCCGAAGCCAACCAGGCGCTTGAGCAGACCAAGCATCCGGATGCCGAGCGGTTGTGCGGCATCGGGCAACGCCTTGCGGACGCGCTTGATGCGCTTGACCGCTGGGCCATGACACAGGAGGCCGCCGATGAACGCCGTTGACGTGCTCAAGGCCAACGAAGGAGCCGTGGTGCGCGCGGGTCTTACGCTCGTCGCGCTGGGCGCGGAACTCGTCGCGGGGCGCATCGACGATGCGCTGGCGCGGGCGGACGCCGCGTCGCGCAAATACCCCGAGTGGACCGCACTGGAAGAAGCCGCCATTGCGGTGCGGGCGGAGACGCGCGAAGAGGAACAGATGCCGGACATCGAGCGGGCAATCATGAGGTTGGTATGGGCAACGGTAAAGGGCGCGATACACGAGGCCGTGACGTGAAATCTCTGACGGCGGAGGAACAGGAACGCCTGCGCGCGGTCCTGGGGAATCCCGTGTCATGGGGCGAGCACTATCTGCGCAACCGAAATGGCTCTCCCCGTGGATATTGGCCGCACCAGACCGAGGACCTGCTCGCGCCGGAGAAGAACATCATTCACCTCGACGGGCGCGGCGTGGGCAAGACGATATCCCTGTCCACGGAGGCGCTGCATTTCGCGTTCACGACGACGGGCGGACAAGGGCTTGTAGCCGCGCCGCAGCAGGGGCACCTGGACACGGTCGTCGAGGAGATCGAATTCCAGTTGGATGCGAACCCGCTGCTCATGAAAAGTATTGCGGTGACGCAACAGGGCAAGCCGAAGATTCATCGGAAACCATATTTCCGCATGGAGTTCGCCAACGGCGCGGTGTTGTACTTCCGACCCGCGGGGCCTTACGGCGATGCATTCCGGTCGTTGCACGTGGACCGTATCTGGGTGGACGAGGGCGCGTGGTTGTCTGAGCGGGCATGGAAAGCGTTGCGCCAGTGCTTGAACGCCAACGGCACGCTGCGCATTTATTCCACGCCGAACGGGTTGCGCGACACGACCTATTACCGGCTCACATCGTCCGCGCAGTTCCGCGTGTTCCGCTGGCCCTCATGGATCAATCCGAATTGGACGGCGGACCGCGAGTCCGAGTTGCTCGAGTTCTACGGGGGCCGAGACACCGCGGGCTGGCAGCACGAGGTCGCGGGCGAACACGGCAAGCCGAGTTATGGAGCCTTCAACGTGGAGTTCCTCGGGCTATGCCGTCAGGACGTGGTCGAGTACCGGAAGATCGAAATAACGGGTGACGAGTTACGGGATTGCGAGACCGAGGAGGCTGCCCACGACCGCTTGGAGATGCTGCTGAACCTCGTGCCGCAGACGGGTGTATTCTGGATGGGCGGCGACCTCGGGTACACCAATGACCCGACGGAACTGGTTGTCTTCCGCGAGAGCGAGGTCGGCGAACGCAAGGTGCTGACGCTCGTTCTGCGCATCCACATGGAGCATGTGGCCTACCCCCTCATCGCACAGACAATTGCGCTGCTTGAACGATTCTTCACGCCGTCGGGTATCGGCGTGGACAACGGCGGCAACGGCCTTGCGGTGGTGCAGGAGTTGCTCGCTCTGGACAAGTACAAGCCGCAGCAGTTGGAGGGGCGGCTGCATGGGTATGACTTCGGGGGCATGACGACGCTGGCCGTGCGCGACGGGCGCGAGGTCAAGAAACGCACAAAGGAACTGATGACAAGCCTCATCAACGGCGCGCTGCAGCGGCGTCAGTTGGTGTTGCCCGCCGAGGACGCCGAGGTCGAAGACCAGTTCACGACGCACACGTACACGCTGCAGAACGGCAATGTGGTGTATTCCAAAGGGAACGATCATATCGTGGACGCCGTGCGGTGCGCGATGCTGGCGCATGAGAAGAACCGGCTGGACGGAGCACGCGAGGAAACCGTGTGCCTGATTCCCGTCATTACCGACCCCGTGTTCCTGTAGTCCCTTCGCGTCCCACAGCGCCGTTTCCGGTAGATACCCCACAGAGAAAAGTCTGCAACCGGAGCCCCGCGCGCATGTCCCGACGCAGGAATGCACATAATAAGCATACTTCCGTCCCGGCCACGGACGGTCAATCGATCTTGTCGCCGATGGCGACAGCAGCGGCCTTGGACAGCAGCGTCTTCAGCAAGATCAGTGCGATGGACGTCATTCCACGCACTTGGGAAGAACGCGCACGCAAAGCCTGGGAGTATTACCTCGAAGAACCGCTGGTCAAGAATTGCGTGAACTCGTGGCGTTCGTTTGCCGTGGGCGACGAGGTCAAGATCGCGTGCGACGACGAAGATGTAAAGGGCGAGGCCGTTGACGCCGCCGACCGCCTAAGCCTCATGGACTTCGTCAAGGACATGGTCCTCCAACTTCTCGTCAAAGGCGACGCCGTCGGCTTCAAGCGGTACGCCAAAGAAGGGAAGGACATCGAGGAACTGGTCTGCGTCAATCCGGTCTCGGTGCAGGTCGAATACGCCCAAGGGCAACTTACGGAAGTCACGCAGTACCCCGAGGACAGCCCCGCCACCGGTGATGGCATTCCGCTTCCCGTGGACCAGGTCCTGCATCTCAAGTGGGACGCGCCTTCGTTCTCGCCACGCGGCAATTCCATCGTCCTGCCCGCCTTCCAGTCCATCGAACTGCTCCGGGACTACCGCCGCGCCGAGCAGGCCATCGCCAAACGGTGGGCAACGCCGTTCCGGCTCCTCAAGGTCGGCGGCGCTTTCGGCCAGAAGATGGTCATGCCGGACCAGCGGATGCTCGAAGGGGTCCGGGACATGGTCAACAAGATGGACCTCAAGAGCGGCCTGGTCGTTCCTTTCTACGTCACCGTCGAGACGCACGGCACGGACGGCCAGGTGCTCAACGTCGAGGACAAGGTCAAAGAGGTTAAGGAAGACATCATCGTTGCGCTGGGTCTGTCGCGTTCGCTCGTGACGGGCGACGGCCCCAACTTCGCCACGGCGTCGGTCAGCATGCAGAAGATGATGGTGATGATCCGGGAGATAAAACAGGCTGCCCGGACCATCCTCGCGTGGGTTTTCGACGACTGGCAGGAACTCAAAGGCTACGGGGAAAAGACGCTCCAGTTCTTGTTCAACGATCTCGACCCCAACGATGCCGTGGACCTCAAACGGCTGCTCATCGATTTGTACGACAGGAAACTCATCAGCCGGTCGAGCGTGCAGCTAAAGATGGACCTCGATCCGGACATCGAAGCCGCGAACCGAAAAACGGAAGGGAAGATTGTAGACCTTTCCGACGAGAAACAGGTCAAGCCTATCGTGGACATGGTCATGGCGGGGATACTCTCCGTCGAGGCGGCGCAGAAGATGCTGGGAATTGCCCCGGAGAATCCGCCCGCTTCCTCGGATGCCGCACTTCCGCCGTCATTGCCGAGTACAGACGCCACATCGCGGTATTGCGACGGCTGCGTCCATTTCGATGTGGACACCAACTTCTGTGCCGTTCATCGGTGCGAACGGAGTTTCGATGCGACGGCGTGCCGGTTCCACGAGTCCGGCACATGATCGCCGCCGCCGCGCCCCGTCTGTCCCAGGCGGAACGCATCCGCCGCGCCGCGCAGAAGTCTGTTCGCGCTCGGAACCTGTATGCCGATCAGACCGCCAGCGGCGTCACTCAGTCGCTCAAGTCCGCACAGGAGGAAGTCGCCAAGGCCATCCTCCGGTACAAGTCGCTCGGTTCCCTCCCGGACAATAAGCTCGCGGCGCTCAAGGGATTGGACAAACTCAACGGGGAACTCGGGGACATCCTCTCCGCTGTCAAGAAGGACCATACCCTCGCGTTCCGCAAATCCACCAAGGCGGCGTTCCGGCAAGGCGTGTACGACGGCATCGGCGAGTTCGCCACGGCGCAGATGCCCTTCTACCGCGACCTCAGTCCCACCGGGATAGACAAACTCACAACGCGCGTCTTCACTCTCGTGGATACCGACGCCCTGGACTTCATGGTGAACTACAACGTCATCCTCGCCGGAGACGTTCACCGCGAACTGGCCGACGGTATCAAGCGCACGATTATGAGTGGCATCGCCACGGGGAAAGGCGCCGACGACATCGTCCGCGATCTCGGCCAGGTCATCGTGGACAAGGATTCCTTCCGCCAATCCGGAACGCGCGTGTTCAGCAAGGCGCAATACCGCATGGAGATGATCGCGCGCACGGAGGTTCTGCGCGCACACAACCAAGGACGGCTCAAGTTCCACCAGCGGGTCGGCGTGCAGAAGCTCGAATGGCTCGCGATGGAAGACGAGCGGATGTGCCCGGTCTGCGGCGGTCTGGATGGCAAGGTCTTCCTCACGGACAAGTTCCCGCAGCAACCGGCGCATCCCCATTGCCGGTGTACCCACGTCGTCGCGTGGCCCATGGACATCTGCGGTCTCACGCCCATGGCCAAGGCGGACGGCGAACCCGCCGCGTGCATTCTGCCGCCGCAGACGCTGGAAAAGCTTGCAGACGCCAAAGCGGAAGAGGACGCCAAACTCAAGTCCGCATTTGACAGCGGCTCCATCGGCGACCTTGGCGGGCTGACCGTCAAACAGCTTCAGACGCTCGCCAAACAGAACGGCATCGCCATCGCGAGAACCAAGGCGGATTTCATCGCACTGCTGGATACCGCCGAACCCGGCATCCCTCACGGCGACCTTGGCGGCGAGGCGCTCAAGGCCAAACTCGCCCAGTACAAGATCGGCGCGCTGCGCAGCAAGGAAGACCTCGTCGCGCTGCTGGCGCAGAAACAGGCCGTCCTCAAGCAGGCCCAGCAGGTGGCGAAACAGATCGCCCAGCTTCCACCGACCGGGGGGCTGCACGATCTCACGGTCAAGGACCTTCAGGAGATGGCCAAGTCCAAGGGCATCTCCCTCAACATGACCAAGCAGGACGTCATCGAACTGCTGGATCAGATCGAGCCAGGCGTGGACCACGGGGGCCTTTCCGGGGACTCGCTTATCGCGGCAAAACAGAAACTCGGCGTGGGCGTGCTCAAGAACAAACAGCAACTGGTCCACGCCCTGGAAAAAGCGGCTGGCCAGGAACTCGCCGAGAAGACCAAGCAGGAAGCCGCGAATGCCGCACTGCAAAAGACAAAAGCCTTCATCGAGGAACAGTAGGCCAAAGTGGTCTTGCCATCCGGTCCGGAGCAGTTCGCCTCGTTCATGCGATGAATCGCACTCTACGCGACTTTGGCGTTTAACGCAGCATGGGCGGTGTGAATGCTGGGGGCGCGGGCTGTATGAATACTGGGGGATTGTACGTCGGCGGTGGGGTGTAGGTCCGCGGCGGGGTGTACGTCGGCGGTGGGGTGTAGGTCCGCGGCGGGGTGTACGTCGACGGTGGGGTATACGTCGGCCGTTGGGGGATGTGAGTGTAAGGCGATTGGTAACTGCCTGTGGAGTTACCTGTCGCGCAACCACCACAGAACATTATTGTCCCGACGAGTAGGCACAGCCCGACTGTTTGTTTCATCTTGTGTTTCATCTTGTTTCCCTTATGGTTTGTGAACGTCACGTCATTGGCTGTCTACACATTCTTGCCATCGGAGAAGTCCAATTCCAACGCGGGCGGGACAACACCACATTCCGTGTCACTGCGTCGGTCCTACCTGCAGTCCTAGCAATTGTTCCTTTCCACTCACAATGCTCGTCTTGAAGAGCACTTTTTCCCCCCCTTTCAGGCGGGCCACTTCGTTCAGGACAACATATTCCCCCGCGAGAAAGCTCTTGACCTTATCAGAACCTTCCGGTTTAAGATCAACAAACAAGGAGATTGATTGCTCATCCCTTATTCCGAATGTGTTCCTGGCCTTATTGGTAAAACAAGTGGCATCCTCGGATGGGGGAATCTCACGCACCTGCGCGACTGTGGCTGTAAGGGGAGGCCGATATTCCTCTAGGCGCAAGACAAAATACTGTATGTCGGACCTCCACGTGCCGGGTTCTTCCGTTACAACGTCAACTTCAACCGGAGTTCCTTCAGGTATATTGTTCACCTTCGAGGCGAGTTCCTTATCAGGCTGCCACTTCTTGTTACCATCCAGCTTCCCAATCAGATACTCCCCCTCACGGAGGAACCTCCGCAATACGACTGCCGAAAATTCTCTCCCATCGAAACGGGCCGTCGTTGGGCGCACGAACTCCTGGTAGTCAGGCATATCTTCACCAGGACGTGGGCTGCACCTCTCTATTTGCTTGATTGCGTGGTCTGCGGAGAAACTCAATTTCACGAGGTCGTTTGTCCTAAGTGAGGACGCAATCTCGACGAGCCGCGGATCGGACGGGGACTTCTTCTTCCCATCGGTGTTTGCGACAGGCACCTGGTAGATACGCATCTTCAACATTGTGAAGTATTGTTCCGGATGTTCGTACAGCAATTCCACAACATCTCCCTTGCCCTTTTCAGTGCCTAGAAACCTCCAAATCAGATCTGGTTCGGCCTCTGCAATCTGGCCACCGGACTTGTCAGACGGTGGCTTGGGAATCGCAGGAACGCCAAGTTTCTCCGTGGTCTGAGAATCAAGTTCACCGGTGACCGGTAAGCCCGAATCCCGCTGAAAGCGTTCGACTGCGGATCGGGTTTTGGCGCCCCACGCGCCATCCAAAGTGCCCGGATCGTACCCGAGTTCCTTCAGTCTGGCTTGCGACGCGCCGATTCCGCTATCCGCAAATACCGGAAATGCAAGGAAAATCATTGCGACCAAGTGTATGTTTATCATAGGTCTCATCATCGTTCTGTTTCCTTATCTTCTTCTACCGTTCGGCACCCTCTGGAAAAGCCGACATCACAACGCTGTCAATACCGCCACTCCCACAGAGTGATCGGGAAATTCCCTACACTGGAAGCGCACCCGCGAACCGGACTTTAACACGTTCCATTCTACATCCGGCTTCTCTGCAATGCGAAATCTCAGAAGGTTACGGACGGCGGATGATGTGGGAGCTATCAGCCGTGCCCCGATGCAAGGAAGTACGATGAAGGTGGACCCATCATCTGGCTCTATCAAAATGATTCGCGATCTTGGGTTAGCCTCAAGCACTTTGCCCGTGATCCATCCTGCAGCATCGTCCGGCTGAGGCCCCGCACTTTCGATGGTATTCCCTATTCCAATCTCAAAACCGAGCGATAGTGGTGTCGGAGCGGTCTTGAATTCGGACCGAGGGTTTAAGACCGGGCCTTGCCATTGCGACTGGCCGCTGGAGGCGAAACCGGGTGCACCTGGCGGTGATTCATCAATCTGCTGGGGGGCTTGTGTGGTCTGCTGTTGCCCGTTGGTCGGCACGTACGTTGCGCAGCCCACCAATCCAGGCAGCGACACGCTCGCGAGCACCGCGACAGCGATCACTGTAAGTTGCCTCATAGGGCTGTTTCCGTGTTTCATATCTGGGATTTCTCCTTTCCTTCTTCGCCTTCTTCTACTTGGCTTGGATGGCTATCTCCGAGAACTTCTTCGCCACCGCGTTCGCCAAGTCCTTGACGGCCGCATCAACGTCATTACCCTTGCCGATTGGATCATCGGAATACGCCACAAGCGCCTTGGTTCTCGTGTCGAGCAAGAAAACCTCAGCCGTAATGTAGCCGCTACCCCCCATAACCGTTCCCCCAATTCCTCCAACCTTGCCCGACGTTAGTATGGAAGATCGTCTCCACTGAGCACCGCCACCTGTGATTAACCCGCCGCCCTCACCTGACACCACCAACAGGCAGTATCTGCTGATTGGATTTGACGCCATTTTCGTGCAAATTCCGGTGGTGACGGTTTGATTGAATAACTTTGCTGCCTCTTCCTTCTTCTGACTGTCGAGGGATACCATACCGACCGAAAGCTGTTCTGTTATCCTGATGCCACCGGATTCCGGGCCGCCCGTCCCAGCGAACCACTTCAGTCTGCTCACGACCTTTATGGACGCATCCGGTGTCGTTAGCGGCAGAGACACCACTTGAACTTGATAGTCCTTGTATTCTGGCGCACATTGGGCAAGCGACTTCAAACTCTCCTCATTTGGCGCAGGTACACTCCCTCCCGCTCTTGTCTTGTCTTGTGAGTAGCCTCGTGGAGCGCACAAGAGCATCACCGCGAGGGCCGACATGAAATAGGCGCTACGTTTTTTGCAGTTCATGTGTCATCATCCTCCTTTTGCATCATTGCCATCGGCATCCTCCAGTTGAGCAATGCCAAACCCAACAGGAACAGCACTATGTCAAGCGTGACCACGATGACCATGCAGTCCTGTCTTGCCTGATGATATTGGGCGGAAATTGCACTGGTGGCTGCCCTTGTCTTTTCTGATGCCTCGTCGAGACGATGAGAACTCTCGTCGCCCGGCTTCTTGAAAGTACCATCATAGGCATCAATCACGTTGGCCATTCCTTTAGTCGCCACATCGCCGACTTCGGATGCGAGTAAGGCTAGCTTGGGCACAGCCCAGAGGTTCCACACAAAGTAGTGTGATGCTCCTGCAATCAGCGCAGAAATAGCAAGAATCAGAATGCGGCGAGTAGTCTGATCCATTCCATTCATCTCCTGCCACTCCCCCACGTGGCGCGGTGCGAACCGTAGCCAACGCCAACAGAGTACCCTCTGCGGCTTGCCCACATTCGGGCAGCGGCGTCCAGGTCCGGCTGCCCGCAGTTGAGGTAATCTTCCGCGAGTGTCTTGTCACCGTACCCTTCCAGCAAATCCACCATCTCGGGGATACGTGACTCGTTGCCCAGTCGGATCAGATTCAGGCACGCCTGTTGTACGCCGATGACCGCATCCTGCTGAACCTCTGCAAACAGCGATACCGCTGCAACCGCATCACCGAGCATCTGCACCGTGGCGCCTGTAGCAGTCGCGGCGTCAAATATCTCCGCCCAGGACCTTGCTCCAGACTTTTGCGCGGTGGCTATCCGCATGGCAGCATCCGTCGCATTGGTTGCGATCCTATTCAGCATAGCCTTGTCGTCCATCTGAGCCAGCAGGATCTTTAGCACGTCGCGATTGCTGACCTGCACGCATGCTTGTTCCAGCGCGGGGGGATATTTGCTCAAACGTCGCGCAGCCGCAGTCTGCAGCACGTCAAACTCGCCTTTGAGAACCAGTTCTATAAGTCCGTTGCTGTCAGTTTCGCTGCCCAACGCCTTAGCCCTGCCTTCCAGTGCCCTATGCGCCTTTATCACGTCGGACGCCGGGTCTTGAAAGACTTCTTTGAGTCGTTTCAGTGCCTGCTCGCGTTCCTCCAGATGAAAGCCGCTAAGCGCCACTTTGCGCAACGAGTCCTTCTCATGCAGAGTGTCAATAATAGTGGCGCGCACGGCCGCGGAAGACTCTTCCCGCACACGCCGCAACAAGAAGATGTCGTCCGTAATTCGTGCCACCGCGGCTTGCCGGATCGCTGCGCGAGGTCTCTTCTCCGCCCATTCCTGTAACAGGGGCTGGTCAGTCACTTTGCCGATTGCTGCTAGACGAATCTCAAGTGATTTTCCCTCGTTAACGACCTTGACAAGCAGGGCTTGATCGGAGAGCTTCTCGATAGCGAGACGGCAGACGTCCATACTCGTGTCATGGAGAACAATCCTGGCCAATAGCGGTTGGTCAGTAAGCTTCTCCACGGCCGCGCTGCGGATGGACATGTCTTCATCATCCACGGCAATCTTTCCAAGTACCATTTGGTCGGTAAGTTTCTCCACGGCGGCACGGCGCACATCCGAGTCCTTGTCGTTAACAACAATATTAGACAACAGCGCTTGATCCGCAAGCTTCTCCACAGCCGAGCGGCGGACAGAGGAGTCCTTGGCATCAACCGCAATCTTGGCGAGTAGTGCCTGATCGCCTACCTTCTGCGTTAGCTCGGGTTTCACCCACATCCCCATCTCCGCCAAAACTGCTTTGTCGGTGAGCTTACCTGCAGCCCCTTGGCGAATGTCCGAATCCTGGGCCTCAACAGCGATCTTGGCAAGCGCGGCCTGGTCCGTGAGTTTTTCGAAAGCGGCACGGCGGATGTCTAAGTCCTTCTCGTCAAGGGCAACCTTAGCGAGCGCAGGTTGGTCTGAAAGCCTCTCCACGGCAATGCGCCGGATGTCTAAATCCTGGTCCTTGACAGCGACTGTGCCAAGTGCTGTCTGATCCGCAAGCCGATTCACTGCGACGCGGCGGACGTTCACATCCTTCTCATCAAGGGCAACCTTAGCGAGCGCAGGTTGGTCTGATAGCCTCTCCACGGCACAACTGCGGACATCACGCTCCTTAGCCTCGACGGCGATCCTCCCGAGCAAAGCTTGATCCTCTACCTTCTGTGTCAACTCGGGCTTCACCCACATACCCATTTCTGCCAGCAACGCCGGATCTGT
>Ga0209097_10000349_pt1 | contig 48235 bp, 38 predicted proteins | sample AD_UKC052_MetaG_FD_184419 | JGI IMG/M metagenome (GOLD analysis project Ga0209097, IMG submission 184419) | Active sludge microbial communities of municipal wastewater-treating anaerobic digesters from USA - AD_UKC052_MetaG (SPAdes) (version 2) | ecosystem: Engineered > Bioreactor > Anaerobic >... | reverse complement strand
CGTTGTGATCTCAGCTTATTCCAACTCGGCTTGCGCATCCTTGAGCATCTTTTGGACTTCAATCTGCCTATCCCTGTTTCGTTCACGGATTTTTCACATGCTTACACGAACTTTGTCCGGTAGAGAACAGGTAAGGCGGCTCTGAGGTGCCGTAAACCTCCGTGCTCAGTTTTCCGGCCACATTTTCCCGATCAAGATGCAGAATCTTCTCATACTGAGGGTTGATATCAATCAGGCGGTAATTCACGGCGCGGCCATCTTCATAAATCAGCTCATGTAAGGCCACCCCTTCCGCCATATTATTGAACAAGGAAATAAAGAGGGTTTCATTGGCCTGTTTTTGCAGCTTCACCTGGCGCAATTCCGTGATATCCGTGATGGTCGCAAAAACACGGTAAGGCTGGACTTCTCCCGGCAAAAATTCAGGCATCGAATTGACCACCATCCAGCGGTATGCATCCAGCTTTGGGTTATAAACCCCCATGATCACGCCTTCAACCGGCTGCCCTGTGGCAAAAGAACGCATGGCTGGATGTTCAGGGCCGGGGAAATCACTGCCATCCTCGTGAATGCAGCACCAGCGCGGGTCCATTGAAGTCCGTCCCAGCAGCTGGTCTTCGCTCAAACCCAAAATTCGACAGGCGGCGGGGTTGACGGAAACGATGCGCCCATCAGGGGCATGATAGACCACGCCCTGCGCCATGGTTTCAAACAGCATGCGGTAATCTTTCTCGCTGCGCTGCACCGCTTCCAGCGCTGAACGCTGCTCTGTCAGGTCCACCTGCGTGCCAATAAAGCGCACAGCTTTGCCTGCCGGGTCACGCGCCACCTTGCCGCGCGAGTAAATCCATAACCAGTTCCCGGTCTTTGCCCGCATGCGGAATTCATTTTCCAGAAAATCCAGGCGCCCGTCAATGCAATCATACGCCATCTGCATCAACGCACCCACATCATCTGGGTGGATCAGGGTTTGCCACCGCGTGATTTGGTTCGGAATCTCCCCTTCATCATACCCCAACATGCGTGTGTAATTGGGGCTGAAGTAGATGAGACCGCTTTCCAGATCCCAATCCCAAATGCCGTCGCGCGATGCTTCCATTGCCAGCTCAAAGCGTTCCTGACTCTCTTTCAGCGCTTTCTCTGCAGCCGCCTGCATGCTTAAATCCACCACCACGCCGCGCATGCCGCTGCGCTCTGCGCCAGGATGCACCGGCGTGATGCTCAGCATGGCCGGGAAAGTGCTTCCGTCCTGCCGCCGAATGGTATAGCTCAGGTTGTACAGTCCACCCTCGGCAATGGCTTTGGCCCAGTCAGTCCGGACGCGTTCCACATCCTGCGGAAGCATCATTGTCTGAATACTCAAAGAAAGCGCATCAGGCTGCCCTTCTTTCACTCCCAACATGGAACAGAGCACCTGGTTGATGAAAATCACACGGCCATCTTCATCCGTTTCATATACCCCCACGGGCAGCATTCTGACCAGATCCTCAAAACGTTTCTGATCTGCCGCCAGTTTTTCATTGGCTCGCTGCATCTGAATTTTGGCTGCCCCGTTTTCAACCAGGGTCTGGATGAGATCCATGTAATAAGCCATCATCTCATCCACCCGCTCCCGCGAAAACACCGGCAGCTGCCGCACCGCGGCCATATATTCTTCCTCGTCATAGCCCAATTCTGCGGCTTGCTGACGGAAAATTTCCAGATCCGGCGTTTCATCGTCGTAGTAGAACTGGCCCACAAACAGGGTGGCCACATGCTGTCCATCGATAATGATCGGGTTGGCAATATCCCAGAGGTGGTTTTCGCATTTATAGGCCAGGCTGTGTGTTTGGGGATGGCTGAGGATGTGCTGGTTGATAAATGCGTCGCTGCGCAGGCAGCGCCTGCCAGCCACCGGATGAGTGCGGTGAAAATAGACGCACAGGTTCTGCCAGCCCGCCTTCACATAAATGGTGCCGTCATTCGGATCCAAAATGCCCACCGGTATGCCGCCAGCCGCATAAAGATGATTGGCCATGCGTTGCAAACGCGCCACATCCACCAGGTCAGGGAAAGTCCATCGCGCCATCACAGCCTCCCACACACATTCAAACCATGGGTCGCCATCGGGTCTCTGAAATGATTGTAGCATAATTACCCCTTCTGCAATAATCACCGGGGGGCTCTTACCGGTTTTAACCGCGATTGGTTTGCCGTTCTCTCACAGTTAACATTTTTGTAAGGTGACAAATGCGACTGTCTTTGTTATAATTCGACCATAAATCATTTATCGTCTACCATTTCAAATGGGTATGGCAATTGTCTGGACAATTTCGTATAATGAATATCAGGACACATACCCTTAATTTTCCTGCCTGACTTACGGAGGACCTATGAGCACAAACCTTTCTTCTCGGCCCATAGGGGGGCAAATCCCATTTTTCCAGTCCTTGCGCTGGCGTTTCATTCTCATATTCACGGCTGTCGCCATGGTACCCCTGTTGGGGGTGGGCTTCTTCTCGCTCATCCGCGCTTCAGATGCCATGCGTGAACGCATTAAAGCCGATCTATTCTTAACCACACAACAACAACAAAAGACCGTTGTCACCTGGCTGGATGAACGCAAACAGGATGTTGGCGCACTTTCTCTCCTGGCCGGCATCCGTTCCATGGATGTAGCACAAATCCAACCGATTTTGGACGATTTTCTCACCAAGGCTCCCGCATTTGAAAATGCTTTTGTTGTCGATACCAACGGAGACGCGGTTTACATCACCACCCGCAGTGCAATGAATATCAGCGACCGGCCGTATTTCCAGCAAGCCATGACTGGTAAAACGGTCATCTCTGATGTCGTCGTTTCAAAGATTTCCGGCAACATCATCATCGTCGCAGCCGCCCCTATCTATTCAAGTGACGGCAAAATCACAGGCGTCATAGGCGGATCAGTGCAGACCACAGTCATTCTCGATCTTCTGAAAACCTCTCAAATCGCTCAAACAGGCGATGCCTACCTGGTCAATGGAAAAGGCCTTCTGGTTTCACCATCCCGCTTTGACGAAAAATATAGATCAGAGGGTATCATCAAGGGCAATACCGTTGCCATGGAATTAAACATCGGCGAACAGGCAATAGGGACTGAAGAGTTGGTTACAACGGATGCCGGTAAAGCATTGGCAAAGGCACAGCCAGAAGCAGGTTCTGGTCAATACCTCAATGCCCGGAAAATTCCCGTGGTTGGCGCGTATCACCCGGTTGAAGGTTACCCGCTGGGCGTGGTGGTGGAACAGGATGAAAGTGAAGCCTTCCAGGAAGTCAACGATCTGCGTATGATTCTTCTTATTGTTATGGTGGTTGCTGCTGCCGCCGTGGCGGCCCTGGTGGCCTTCATCGCCGTCAACGTCACCCGCCCCATCATTGCCATGACCCGCTCGGCCCAGGTGATTGCCACCGGAGATATTGACGTGGAAGTGACCCATACCGGCAAGGACGAAATCGGCGCCCTGGCCAATGCCTTCAGGCAGGTCATCGCCTACCAGCAGGAAATGGCCGCCGCTGCCCTCTCCCTTTCTCAAAACGACCTCTCCGTAGCCATCAAACCTCAATCTGACCGCGACCGCCTCGGCAATGCCTTCCACCAGATGATCTCCAGCCTGCGCGCCACCGTCAACCAGGTCACCCAGAACGCCAACAACCTCGAAGCCACCTCCACCCAGCTGGCCCAGGCCGCCAGCCAGACCAGCTCGGCCGTCAGTCAGATCACCCTCACCATGCAGCAGGTGGCCTCTGGCATCAACCAGGAAACCAACTCCATCACCACCACCACCAATTCCATGGATATGCTCTCCCGCGCCATCCAGGGCGTGGCCAAGGGCGCCCAGGAACAGGCCAATGCCATCTCCCAAACTTCTCACCTCATGCTGCGCCTCAACGACGCCTCCAGCGGCATCCGCTCCGGCTCCAACCAGCAGATCAGCACCATCGCCCAGACCCGCGATGTGGTGGCGAAGCTGGCCCATGCTGTCGAGGGCATTCGCTCCGGCGCCCAGCAGCAGTCTCAGGGCCTCGGCCAGGCCATCGCCGCCGGCGAGAACCTCTCTGCCGCCCTCAACGACGTCACCGCCGCCGCCGCCCTCGTGGCCAAAGATGCCTCCCTCGCCGCCTCTGAAGCCGCCAGCGGCGTGGGCATCGTCTCCCAATCCTCCAAAGGCATGGACCGCGTCCGCAAGACCAACGAACAGCTCGCTCAGCGCATCTCCGACCTCGGCATGCGCACCGGCCAGATCGGCGCCATCATCGAAACCATTGACGACATTGCCTCCCAGACCAACCTCCTCGCCCTCAACGCCGCCATCGAGGCCGCCCGCGCCGGCGAACACGGCCGCGGCTTCGCCGTTGTTGCCGATGAGGTCCGCAAGCTCGCCGAAAAGAGCGCCCTCGCCACCAAGGAAATCGCCGAAATGGTCCGCGCCATCCAGGCCGGCGCCGAAGACGCCGTCAAGGCCATGGAGCAGGCCGTCTCCGAGGTCACCTCGGCCGCTGAACTCACCGGCCAGGCCCGTCAGTCCTTCGACAGCATCGCCACCGCCACCACTCAGGCCGCCCGCCGCCTCGAATCCATCACCTCGGCCATCGCCGGCATGGAAAAAGCCCGCGACGCCCTCAACGATGCCGTCTACAATGCCAACGAGATCGCCGGCCGCAACCTGGCCGCCGCCTCTGAAATGGCCGCCCTCAACCAGACCGTCGTCGAGGCCACCACCAAAGTGGACAACGTCTCCACCCAAACCGCCTCTTCCGTTGAAGCCATGATGGCCCTCAACTCCGACATGTCCTCCAGCCTCGACACCGTCTCTGCCGTGGTCGAAGAAAACTCCGCCGCCACCGAGCAGATGGCCGCCTCGGCCAACGAGGTCTCTCAGGCCTTCGAAAACATCGCCTCCGTCAGCGAAGAGAACTCGGCCGCCGTCGAAGAGGTTTCTGCCTCCACCGAGGAAATGAATGCCCAGGTCGAAGAGCTCACTGCTTCGGCTCAGGCCCTCTCCGAAATGGCCCTCTCCCTTAAGAAGCTCGTCTCCCAGTTCAAGTTGTAATCCCCGCGTGCCAGCAGCTTTGCTGCCCTCTGCGATCAAAAAACCGGAACAGACTGTTCCGGTTTTTTGATTGGCGCATCCCCCGCCTCGCCTGCCTCCTCTTTTACCAGGCGCGGTCAGCTGTTTCTCTAAGAAACGGGATACATTCGGGGCAGCATTCACTATCCTTCCAAAACGGTTATGTCATATAATTATCGTTGAGACTTTTACTGGCCTATCACATGCTTTGGGAGGATAAAATGTCTGATCAACATACGATTTCAAAAAATATCTCTTTTTTTCAGTCGCTGCGTTGGCGTTTTATCTGGATTTTCACCCTGATTGCCATGGTCCCACTGCTTGGTGTGGGCATCTTTTCACTGATGCGCTCCGCCGGCGGGATGCAAGAACGTATTCTGCTGGATATGCAACTGACGGTCGACCAGCAGGAACAATCCATCCTCAACTGGCAGGCTGAACGCATGCAGGATATGGCTGTTCTGGCCAGTCTGCCAGAGATTCAGGCTATGTCTTCCGACACGATTAAACCTGTTTTGGATGAATTTGCCAGGCTTAACCCGTCGTTTGAAACCGTTTTTGTCACCGGACTTGACGGCATCCCCGTTTATCATACACTGGGTTCAAAGGTCAACCTGAGCGAGCGGGCTTATATCAAGCTGGCGCTGCAGGGCAAGGTCAATATCTCTGATGTCAACGTCTCAAAAACCACCGGCAATATTGTGGTGACGCCCGCCGCCCCTATCATCATTGATGGCAAAGTGGTGGGCGTGGTGGCAGGGTCCGTCAAAACGGATGTCATTCTGGATCTTCTTGCTAAAGCGCGTATGGGTGAAACAGGCGATGCCTATCTGGTCAACAAAGCAGGTATTATGGTTTCGCCTTCTGCTTTCAATGTCAAATACAAAGAAGCGGGCATTATTCAAGGCAACACCACTGCCATGGTATTGGATATTGGCTCTGAAACCACCAAAACTAAAACCATCGCCGGTGAAGCCATTGTCAACAATCTTGAGGGGGCCGGCGTTTATACCAACGCCCGGGGCATTTCCGTGGTCGGCGCCTATAAACCCATCGCCGGCAATAACTTCGGTCTGGTGATCGAACAGGACGAGAGCGAGGCTTTTGCCCAGGTTAACAGCCTTCGCCTGATCCTCATATCCGCCATGATTTTGGCCATCGTCGTGGTCATAGCTCTGATTTTCATGATTTCCCTTTCCATCACCCGCCCCATCATCGCCATGACCCGCTCGGCCCAGGTGATTGCCACCGGAGATATTGACGTGGAAGTGACCCATACCGGCAAGGACGAAATCGGCGCCCTGGCCAATGCCTTCAGGCAGGTCATCGCCTACCAGCAGGAAATGGCCGCCGCTGCCCTCTCCCTTTCTCAAAACGACCTCTCCGTAGCCATCAAACCTCAATCTGACCGCGACCGCCTCGGCAATGCCTTCCACCAGATGATCTCCAGCCTGCGCGCCACCGTCAACCAGGTCACCCAGAACGCCAACAACCTCGAAGCCACCTCCACCCAGCTGGCCCAGGCCGCCAGCCAGACCAGCTCGGCCGTCAGTCAGATCACCCTCACCATGCAGCAGGTGGCCTCTGGCATCAACCAGGAAACCAACTCCATCACCACCACCACCAATTCCATGGATATGCTCTCCCGCGCCATCCAGGGCGTGGCCAAGGGCGCCCAGGAACAGGCCAATGCCATCTCCCAAACTTCTCACCTCATGCTGCGCCTCAACGACGCCTCCAGCGGCATCCGCTCCGGCTCCAACCAGCAGATCAGCACCATCGCCCAGACCCGCGATGTGGTGGCGAAGCTGGCCCATGCTGTCGAGGGCATTCGCTCCGGCGCCCAGCAGCAGTCTCAGGGCCTCGGCCAGGCCATCGCCGCCGGCGAGAACCTCTCTGCCGCCCTCAACGACGTCACCGCCGCCGCCGCCCTCGTGGCCAAAGATGCCTCCCTCGCCGCCTCTGAAGCCGCCAGCGGCGTGGGCATCGTCTCCCAATCCTCCAAAGGCATGGACCGCGTCCGCAAGACCAACGAACAGCTCGCTCAGCGCATCTCCGACCTCGGCATGCGCACCGGCCAGATCGGCGCCATCATCGAAACCATTGACGACATTGCCTCCCAGACCAACCTCCTCGCCCTCAACGCCGCCATCGAGGCCGCCCGCGCCGGCGAACACGGCCGCGGCTTCGCCGTTGTTGCCGATGAGGTCCGCAAGCTCGCCGAAAAGAGCGCCCTCGCCACCAAGGAAATCGCCGAAATGGTCCGCGCCATCCAGGCCGGCGCCGAAGACGCCGTCAAGGCCATGGAGCAGGCCGTCTCCGAGGTCACCTCGGCCGCTGAACTCACCGGCCAGGCCCGTCAGTCCTTCGACAGCATCGCCACCGCCACCACTCAGGCCGCCCGCCGCCTCGAATCCATCACCTCGGCCATCGCCGGCATGGAAAAAGCCCGCGACGCCCTCAACGATGCCGTCTACAATGCCAACGAGATCGCCGGCCGCAACCTGGCCGCCGCCTCTGAAATGGCCGCCCTCAACCAGACCGTCGTCGAGGCCACCACCAAAGTGGACAACGTCTCCACCCAAACCGCCTCTTCCGTTGAAGCCATGATGGCCCTCAACTCCGACATGTCCTCCAGCCTCGACACCGTCTCTGCCGTGGTCGAAGAAAACTCCGCCGCCACCGAGCAGATGGCCGCCTCGGCCAACGAGGTCTCTCAGGCCTTCGAAAACATCGCCTCCGTCAGCGAAGAGAACTCGGCCGCCGTCGAAGAGGTTTCTGCCTCCACCGAGGAAATGAATGCCCAGGTCGAAGAGCTCACTGCTTCGGCTCAGGCCCTCTCCGAAATGGCCCTCTCCCTCAAGAAGCTCGTCTCCCAGTTCAAGTTGTAACCGTTTGGAGCATAAACAGCCACAGGCCAGGATTTCCATCCTGGCCTGTGGCGTTTCAAAGCAGGCGCAGCTGTGTTTGCTGCGGCTCCTTTTGGGGCACCGGAACCCTTGTGCCAAAGCCAAATTTCTGCTGCAATTGATCGAATTCCGCCTGCAGCCGTTTGGCCTCCGGAACCGGGCAGCCGTAGCTCAGTCCGTAGCGCGCCTCATAACGCCGGCGCAGCCCCGGAAAAAGCTCATCCAGTCGGGCATAGAAATAGGACCGCTGCCGGTCGCGCATGGACATGCCAAACCACGGCAAAATATACTGCGCTCCGTGATCCACGGCCGATTCAACGATGGCCTTGATATTATCCAGATGGTCTTCCAAAAATGGCAGTACTGGCATCAGCGTCACCCCCACATGCAGGCCCTGATCCGCCAGCATGCGCATGGCTGCCAGGCGCCGCGTTGGCGAAGGTGCCCCTGGTTCCACCTTGCGCGCCAGTTCATCATCCGTGGTGGTGAGGGTGAAACACACCGAGGCAAAACTGCGGTTGACCTCCGTCAGCACATCGCCATCCCGCGTCACCATGTCGCTCTTGGTGATCAGGCTCACGCCAAAGCCGTAACGCGCCAGCAGGCTTAGGGCTTGCCGGGTGAGCTGGTATTGCTTCTCCGCATAAGTGTAAGGGTCGCTCATTGAACCGGTGCCCACCACCCCTTTCACCCGCTTGCGCGGAAGCTCCTGGCTCAACAGTTCAATGGCATTGACCTTCACCAGCACATCTTCAAAGTTCTCTATGCCGTAACATTCACTGCGGCTGTCGCAGTAGATACAGCGGTGCTCACAGCCGCGATAAATGTTGAAGTTGTAGCGGTGACCAAAATAGCCGTCACCGCCCGGTACGGTGGAAAGCATGGTTTTTGCCCGAATTTCGATGATCATGGGATTATCCCCGGCGAATCAGATCCGCCAGCGCCTGCCGCCGGGCAGCCGCCAGGCCGGGCATGGTGTCAAGCGCATAAAAAACATCGTCGCCTTCCAGAATCAGCGAAGCGGAAATATTGCCGTGCAGGGTTGCCTGCAATGGATCATAAGTGGCGCGGTAACCAGCTAAAAAGCCGCCGCAAAAGGCATCGCCCGCCCCGGTGGGATTCACCAGGCGCACCGGATAGGCCGGCAAGACCCAGCGGCTGTGGTTGATTCCATCATACAGATATTGTCCCAGTTCACCCCGCTTGATCACCACCATTTCACACCCCCAGCTTGCCACCGTTTCGGCCATTTCCCACAAGTCGCTGCTGCGGCTGCGAAACAGGCTGCGCATCTTTTCTTCTGAGCATAGAAAGGCGTTGATGCCGTGTACCAGAGGCGGCAGGTGATCCCAAAAAGCCGGGGTCATATATCCGGGCGCCGGGTCCACGGTGATGGTCTGAATATGTCCCTGGCGCAGGGCTGAGGGCAGCAGGTTGTGGCTGAGAAAATCCACCGGGCACAAATGCGCGGCGCTGGCATCCAGGTAATCAGATGGCAGGTTGTTCACCCGCAAAGTGTAGTCGTTGGGCGTGGTGCGGCTGTCCAGTTCAGAAATATTGGGGATAAAATCGAGCAGTTCACGTGGAAAAGGCTGCCCGGCGCGGGCAAACTGCTCCACCGGGTTGCTGAAAGTTCGGCCTTCTGGTGGATAGGCAATGAACTGGCGTTGATCCAGCGGGTCCGTCAGCATGGTGATGCCGCGGCAGTCAAAGCCCTTGCGTTCCAGCCGGTCCAGCCATTCAACCGGGTAATTGGAACCCGCCCGGCTGAACAGGCCAATATCCTTATCCCACACGGCCAGTCCCACTGCCGCATAGAGCATGTTACCGCCCGGCACATTGAGGATGGATTTTCCGGCAGGGTTGATCATAAACACCCTGTTGAGCGAGCCAGCGACCACATAGCGCACAATTGAACTCAGCATGAGATAACCTCAGCCTCAGAGATGTTGGGTTTTTCTAATCGCCCGGTCCAACCGGTCGCGCAAGCGGGCGCATTCCAGCGCGCTTTTTTGATATTCCGCCATCTGCTCCATATCGCCGTTCACCTCTTCCATCAGAAAGCGGATCTGGTTGATGCTGCGGGAGGCATAACGTGAACGCATGCGCAGCACCGCCCGCACCACATCCTCCAGCAGGTCCTCATCCGTGGTGCGCTCAGGGATGGGCTGCACCATCAATTGATGCGAAAGTTCCAGCAGGGTTTCTGGCATGGCCGTCTGTAAATGGTGGTGCGGCTCCATATCTTCCTGGCGCAGCGACTCGCGGATGACACTGAAAATAATCTGGTAATCGGTCAGTTCGAAGTCTTCGGCCATAATCTCGCGCAGGCCGGCCTTCTTCAAGGCCGCATCTGCCTGGTAAAGCAATTCAGGGTAGCGAATGAGAATGGCCAGGCAGTAGCGGTCCAGCACATCCGGCGCCGCCGCCTCGGCCGGGCGCAGGGCTCCTGCCGCGGGCGCCTGCTGCGGCCGGTGGACGGGGCGCTGTCTTGCAGCGGGCGCGCCGCTGCGCACGGCCAGGGCGCGCTCATCAATTTTCAACAGACGGGCCAGACGCTGGCGGTAGGCGTCGCGCTCTACGGCATCGGCCACATCTTCAATCAGCGGCAGCACCTGCGCCGCCAGGTCGCTTTTGGTTTTGGGGTCATCCAGGTCGCGCCCCTGGGCCAGGGTCTCCATCACATGAATGACCACGGGCTTGGCATCGGCCACAATTTTCCCCCAGGCCGCCGGGTCCGCGTTCACCACCTCATCCGGATCCTGCCCTGACGGCAGGGTGGTCACGCGCAAATCGGCCTGCAGGCGCGCCTCGTGGCGCACCAGGCCGCGCGCATCAAAAGTCACCTCATCGGTGCGGTCCATCGCCTGCCTTGCCACCTGCAGCCCGCGCAGGGTGGCCTTCTCCCCCGCCGCGTCCGGGTCCAGCGCCAGCACAATGCGCCGAGTCAACTTCTTGATCAGGCGCAGCTGGTCTTCAGTCAGCGCCGTGCCCATTGGCGAAACCGTGTTGGCATAGCCGCCCTGGTGCAGGGCAATCACATCCAGATACCCTTCCACAATCACCACCTGGTCCGCCGCACGGATGGCCTTCCGCGCCAGGTCCAGGCCGTAAAGCAGGCCGCCCTTGTCAAACAGCACTGTCTGAGGCGAGTTGAGGAACTTGGGCACATCGTCCTTATCCAGAATGCGCCCGCCGAAACCGGTCAGCTTGCCCTGCCCATCGCGAATGGGAAACATGATGCGGTGGCGAAATTTGTCGTAAGGTTCGCCGCCCTCGCGTTCGCTCAGAACCCCGGCTTGCAGCATCTCTTCCACCGTGTAATCTTTGGAAAGGAGAAAACGCCGCAGGTTATCCCAGCCGCGCGGGGCGTAGCCCAGGCCAAAGGCCTCGATGGTTTCATCCTTAAGGCCGCGCTGGCGCAGGTAGGCCAGCGCCTGCCCACCTGCCGGGGTTTGCAGCAGTTGCATGCGGAAATAGGTGGCCGCCTGTTCCAGCAGGGTGCGCAGCCTTTCGTGCGCCTCGGCCTGTTCTTCCTGCTCAGGGGTATAGGTGTGAAGCTGGATGCCGGCACGGTCCGCCAGAAAATGCAGCGCGCCCGAAAAATCCAGCCCTTCGCGCTTCATGATGTATTTAAAAATATCCCCGCCTTCGTTGCACTGGCCAAAACAGCGCCAGGTGCCTGAATCGGGGAACACCGCAAACGCCGGTGTGCGGCTGTTGGCGTGAAAGGGGCAAAATCCGGTGTAATTTTTGCCTGAATGGCGCAGTTTGACCGTCTCGGAAACCAGGTCAAGAATGTCAATCCGCGCTTTAATGTCATCAATCACGGACATGGCCTGCCGCCTCCCTGCAACCTCAGCGGGGCGGCAGAACTGCCGCCCCGTTTCATCCGGTCAAAAAGCTGGTTTAGAATCCTTCCAGCAGTGAAAAATCTGCCACGCCCTGAGCCATGCCCGCAATGCGGTTCAAAATGGCCAGGCGGTTGGCGCGCAAATTTTCATCATCTGCCATCACCATCACCGCATTGAAAAAGCTGTTGATATGCGGGATCAGGGGCATAAACACGGCAAAGAATTCATCCACCGAATCAGCCCGGCGGGGGGCGGTCTCAGCCGCCTCCAGCGCCGCCACCAGGTCCTGTTCGCTCGGATCCACCAGGTAATCGGGGTTGATCTCGTCGCAAAGGGTCTGGTCGCGAGTAATGCGCACGCAGCGGGCATAAGCCGGTAAAATGACATTCCAATCTTCGCGGGCAATCCAGGCGCTCAAAGCCTTCACCGCCCGCCACGCACCAGCGGGATTATGCGCCTGCCGGCTCATCACCGCATCCACCACATCATAGCGGATGCCCTGCTCCAGCAGATAGGCACGCATGCGGCCGCTGATGAATTCAAAACAGGCATCCAGGCTCTGGTCCGAAGCCTGCAGCGGCAGATGGTCAGCCGCCAAGCTGAGGCCGGCGCGCAGATCAAAATCCAGATCCCACGACATCAATGCCTGCACCAAACCCAGGGCAGCCCGGCGCTGGGCAAAAGGATCCTTGGTGCCGGTGGGAGCCAGCCCGGCGGCAAAAAGGCCGCTGAGGGTATCCAGGCGGTCAGCCAGCCCCACCACCAACCCGGGTTTCATGGTTGGCGTGGCGTCGCCAGCGAAGCGTGGCAGGTAATGTTCGGCAATGGCCTGGGCCACCGCCTGGCTTTCGCCAGAGTGAATGGCATAATAACGACCCATAGTGCCCTGCAAAGCCGTCATTTCCACCACCATATGGCTCACCAAATCGGCCTTGCATAATTCAGCCGCCCGAATGGCCACGCTGGTGTCCTCATCGCTCAGGTGGAACTGATGGCAAAGCTGATCCATCATGGCCGAAATGCGGCGGCTCTTATCCAGCATGGACCCCAGTTTCTTTTGGAAGGTCAGAGTTTCCAGGCGGGGCAGAAAATCACTCAATTTATGCTTCAAATCATCCCGCACAAAGAAAGCCGCATCTGCAAAACGCGCCCGCACCACCTGCTCGTTGCCGTCAATAACCACATTGGCATGGTTTTCATCGCCGTTGCGGATAATGATGAAATAAGGCAGCAGGGCGCCGTCTTTCTTCACCGGGAAGTATCGCTGGTGCTTCTTCATCACCGAAATCAGCACTTCAGCCGGCAGTTTCAGGTGTTCAGGATCAAAAGATCCGCGCATTGGGGTAGGCATTTCAACCAGGTTGGTGTTTTCATCCAGCAGAGCCGCATCCTCATCCACGCTGCCGCCCACTTCGGCGGCCAACGCCTGCACCTTTGTCCAGATGGTCTGGCGGCGGCGGACTGGATCGAGGATAATTCCCTGGCCTTCGAGGGCCGCAAAATACGCCGCTGGCGAGCTGACCGGCAGTTCCTGCGGTGATTTAAAGCGCAGGCCGCGGGTCACCGCCGCCGAATCATAACCGGCATAGCTGAAAGGGATCAGCTGCTCGCCAAACAGCGCCAGCAGCCAGCGCAGCGGACGTGAGAAAGCCACATTGCTGCTGTTCCAGCGCATGGTTTTATCGAATTTAATACCGGCAATCACGCCTGGCAGAGCCTCAGCCAGCACTTCAATGGCGCCGCGCCCAGGCTCATCTTTTAACACGGCCGCATAGCGGCCGCCGTCCATTTCGCGCACCTGCAGGTCGCTGACCGCCACGCCCTTGCTGCGGGCAAAGCCTTCGGCGGTTTTAGTGGGTGCGCCAGCCGCGTCAAAAGCACGGTCTGCCGGCGGCCCCTTGATCACCACCGTGCGATCAGGCTGGCTGGCAGCCAGGTCTTCCACATAAGCCACCAGGCGGCGCGGCGTGCCCATAATGCTCACCGGGCCGTGGCTCAGGCGCAATTCATCCAGCAGGGCCGGGATGCGCGCCCGCAGCTGTTCCAGTGCGCTCTGCAAATCAGCATCCGGCAGTTCCTCAGTGCCAATTTCAAAAAGGAAAGGTGCCGCTTTTTCGGCGGGCCGCGCCAGCACAGGCGCGGGTTTGGCTGCTGCTTTACTGCCGCTTTTCAACCACGGGTATTCCAGGTTCTGGCGGTAGGCCAGGTAGGCTTCTGATACGCGCCGCGCAAGGTCGCGCATCCGGCCAAACAAGGCCTGACGCTCGGTCACCCCCACCGCGCCGCGCGAATCGAGCACATTGAAGGTGTGCGAACATTTGAGAATATAATCATGCGCCGGCAGCACCATCCCCGCGGCCAGGGCCCCTTCGGCCTCGGCCTCAAAAAGGGCATACATCTGGCGCAGACGTTCCACATCCGCCACCTCAAAGTAGTAACGGCTGTGCTCCTGTTCGGCCTGCAAATTTACATCCCCATAGGTCAGCGCAGGACTCCACTGAATATTGCGGAAATTACGCACCGCCTGCAAAGCCATGGCAATGCGTTCCAACCCATAGGTGATTTCAACCGCCACCGGATCCACCGGCTGGCCGCCCGACTGCTGGAAATAGGTGAACTGGGTGATTTCCTGGCCGTCCAGCCACACTTCCCAGCCCAGCCCCCAGGCGCCCAGCGCCGGCGATTCCCAGTTATCTTCCACAAAGCGGATATCGTGTTCCAGTGGATCAATGCCCAGGGCTTCCAGCGATTTGAGATACAACTCCTGCGGGTTGCCCGGGTCCGGTTTGAGGATCACCTGAAACTGGTAATGCTGCTGCAGGCGGTTGGGGTTTTCACCATAGCGGCCGTCATCCGGGCGCACAGAGGGTTCCACATACGCCACGTTCCACGGCTCAGGGCCCAGAACACGCAGGAAAGTGGCCGGGTTCATGGTGCCGGCGCCAACCTGCGAATAATACGGCTGCCAGATCAGGCAGCCCTGTTCAGCCCAAAACTTTTCGAGGGTCAGCATGATGGATTGGAAATCAAGGGGTTTGGCCATGGGTTAATTGCACCTGAAATTGAAAAAATGGGGCGTTTCGGCCCGATGTTCCCATTATACCAGCCTTTTCATGCTTTTAACCGCCGCCAAAGTGATGTATGATAAAGATACCGCAGGGCACAATTCATCGTCTTCATACCCCGCCTGCGGCAGGCAAAGGCATGAACCTTTCTGCTTTTGCCGTGATCTGCATTCAGGGTTGATCTTATTCCTGGAGGATGGATAAAATGAAAAAATGGCTTGTTTTGACCCTGTTTTTCCTCCTGGCCGCCTGCGCGGTGGCCCAGGCCCGCCCCACCGCCACCCAGGTTTTCCTGCCCGAAGTGCTGCGTCAGGCCACTTCCGATTTTAAACCCCGGCCCTGGCCCGATACCACCAGTGGCATCCACGTGTTTAACGATCAGCTTCCCGGCAGCATGTCGCAAACCCTGCTGCAGTTCAGCGCCACCCGCTACGCCGGCACGCAAAAAATGACCCGCTCGACCGCCGATCAACTACGGGCCATCAATCCCGATTTTCTCATCCTGCATTACCGTCTCGGTCCCGGCCTGGGCTACCGCGGCATTCAGAATGGCTGCCAGCCTACTGGCGACTGGCTGGCCATTGTGGAAGGCAACACCTGGGTGCAGGAATGGCCGGGTGACGGCGTGGTACAGGAAAACTGGTTCTTCCACTGGCCCGAAAGCGGCAGCACGCGCGTTTTGCAGTGCGACTGGGGCTGGTATCTGATGGATCTCAGCAGCAGCGCCTACCGCACCTGGTGGCAGGCCGAGGTCCTGCGCCAGCTGCGGGCCAACGATGACGACGGCCTGTTTCTGGACAGCCTCAGCGTGCCCAATTACCTCGGCGGATCGAGCTACAACCCCAACCTGCCCGACCTCGACACCGTCTTTGAATCAGCCTGGGCGCAGCGTATTCACAACTGGCTCGACTGGCTGCAAACCCAGCCTGCCGGCGATTATTATATTGTCCCCAACGTGGGATCCTGGATCACCACCCGCGACCCCACCGATTACAGCCCGGTGGATGGGGTGATGATAGAAGGCTTCGCCCTGGAAGGCGATGCCAGCCCCTATGCCCTGGTGGACTGGCAGCTGCAAATGAACCGCATTCTCAGCCTGGTTACCACCGGCAAAGCCGTCATCAACCAGACCTATGCCTACGGCGACCGCGAACGCATGTTTGCTCTCGGCAGCTACCTGCTGATTAAAGGAAACCGCACCTATTTCAACCTTGAACTGGATTACGCCCCCGAATGGTGGCCGGAATATGATCTGCCCATTGGTTCGCCCACCCAGAATGCTGGAACCGCCATCACCAATTTGCGCCTGGCCTCAGGCCTTTACCGCCGCAGCTTCAGCAATGGTTTTGTGCTGGTCAATCCCACCAATCCCTGGGATGGCAGCGGACAGACCATTCCCATCAACCTCGGCGGCACTTATTATCTGGCGCAGACCAGCGGCGGCGGCGAAGTGCCCGAATCTGGCATCCCCACTGGTGTCATCACCTACCAGGCGGTCACCTCGCTGAACCTGCCGCCCTATTCGGCCGCCGTGCTCTTCAACACCCATCCTTAAGGGGCGGCCTCATAACGGCCTGAAGCGGTCACTTCGCTCGACACCACAATGCGGGCATTTTGCGGGAAAGAAAGGATGAATCGGGTGCCTTCACCCGGCACGGTTTCACATAAAATATCTCCTCCGTGTGCCTGGATAATGCCGCGCGAAACAGCCAATCCCAGCCCGACCCCCTTGCCCACAGGTTTGGTGGTAAAAAAGGGAGCAAATATCCGCTGCTCCTGCTCTGCGGTGATGCCAATGCCGTTGTCCTCCACCACCAGTATGCAGCGCCTATCTTCCGTTTGAAAGCGCGTTGAAATTTTGATATGCCCGCCCAGGGGGCGTACCATGGAAGGCGGCAGCGCTTCAATGGCATCGCGGGCATTGGTGAGCAGGTGAGTGACCACCTGCACCAGGCGCGAGCGGTCGCCCAAAATGGCTGGCAAATTTTTATCCAGATCCTGGGTGACGGTGATGCCGGCCCATTGTTTCAACTGGCTTTCCATCAACAGCAGGGCATCATGCGCCAGGTCATTCAGAGAAAGCGCTTCCAGGTGCTGGGTGGCCGCCTGAGAATAGTCGCGCAGTGCGCGCACAATATCCGCCATGCGCCAGGCATTGCGGCTGATCAATTCCAGGCTGCGGTGCAGGCGCACCGGGTCCAGGGCATGGCGGTTTTCCATCTCAGCCAGCAGCCCATCGCTCAACCCCGTCAGCACCTGCAAGGGTGAATTCATTTCATGCGCCACCCCCGCTGCCATGGTGCCCAGGTCCACCATTTTTTGTGTCGCCAGAATGGCAGCCTGGAGGCGCTCGCGTTCTTCCAGTTCCTGGCGTAAATCGTGATAAAGCCGGGCGTTGTAAATAGCCGTGGCTGCCTGATCCGCAAATGCCTGCAAAGCCTCAGCAGCTTCTTTAGTAAAAAAGCCCGGCGTGCCGCTGTCAATGTTGATCAGGCCAACCAACTCATCTCGAATCAGGATCGGCGCGCCAATATAGGATTTTACCCACCGGCTGCTATCCTGCCGGACCCAATCGGATGACTCATCCACATTTGGCGTGCAGACTGGCGCCTTGGCAAGGGACATTTTTTTAAGATTGGGAAATTTATCCACCACAAATGTCAAATTCTGGATCACATCTGTCAGACCCACCGCTTCATAACCGTGATGCCGCACCACCCGGGCCATACCGTTTTCAACCAGGCAAATGGTGGCGGCGTCATGCGGCACCACCCGGCTGATGCTGTTGAGAATGCGCTCCAGCACTTCTTCAAATTCAAGGGTGCTGTTCAATGCAGCGGCTGTGTCTGCCAGCGCCTCAGCCACCGCCCGCTGCCGCCGTTCTTCGGCAGCCATTTTCGTCCGTTCGGTGACATTGCGCACCATGATGGCCAGCATATCTCGTGAGGGGGAAAAGTAACTCACATCAAAAACGCCTTGAAACAGGTTGGAGTGAATCTCTTCCCGGTGAGGCGGTCCACCCCGCAGCACTTCGCCAACTTTGAGCATTCTTTCAGGTGTCACCAGTTCCCTGAAATCATCCAGGGTGAGGTCTTTCCAGAATTCAACCGGCTTGCCTGTGTTGACCGCCATCCCCTGGTTCACCTCAACAACCTTTAATTCAATAGGTTGTTTCTCTCGGATGGTCAATTTTATCAGCGCAAACCCATCCAGCATCTGGTCAAACAGAATGCGGTAGCGTTCTTCGCTCTGCCTCAGAGCTTCTTCAGCCTGCTTTAATTCACTGATATCCACAAAGGTGACAATCACACCATTAATGTGTTCAGCTTCGTTACCCATTGGCACAGCGTTAATAAGCAGCCAGTGATATTCGCCGTCTTCTGAAACGATCTGAATAACCTGGTTTAACAAAGGCCGGCCGTAAATCACCTCGGCCATCAAAGGGTGCTGATCTGGTAAAATGGCCGTTCCATCATCCATCACAATTTTCCAGCGGCCAGAAAACAGGGATGTTCCCACCACCGTTTCGACAGGGATATCCAAAATTTCACAGGCAATCGGGTTGGCCAGCACAACCCGGCCGTCGCCGTCATACAAAATAATGCCGGCAGAGAATGACTCATACAAAGCTCTAAAACGGGTTTCAGAGCGGGCGCGCCGTTTCACTTCGTCCGCCAGTTCAGCCGTGCGCTGCGCCACGCGTTCCTCCAACAGGGTGAACGAGCGCTTCTTTTCTGTAATATCACTGCCGGTGCAAATCACCTCACCCCGGGTGTGTCTGCTTTCACGCCAATTGACCCAGCATTCGCTGCCGTCAGAACGGAGAAAACAGGTTTCATAGCTCTCACCAGGGCCAACCTCCCCCGTCACCTCACGCCACGCTTTGCCAACCAGAGCATTCACATTCCAATTCAACAAGGTTCCGGCCGCCGGGTTGGCATACATAATATGCCGGTTTTCATTCAGTAAAACCACCCCTTCATCAAGATCATTGATGATTTTCTGCTGGCGTGATAGAAGTTGGCGCGACTGCGCTTCTTTTAAAGTCTTGCCAATCAGCGTGGGAATCACCTGCAAATATTGGTATCCATCATCCTTAACCACGAAATCATAAGCCCCCTGTTTCATGGCCTCAACAGCCAGCAGAATATCCTGATTGGCGGTGACAAAAATGCTGGGGCATTCAGGCGCCCGGGATAAAAATTCCAGACCGTCGCCATCCGGCAAGCGGTGATCCACCAGGGCCAGATCAATCTTTTCTCCATTCACCCATGCCAGCCCCTCAGACAGGCTGGCAGCCTCAAGCAGCTGATAAGGCAATCCCTGTTGGCGCACCAGACGCCGGAAAGCCATACGGTCTGCCTCATCATCATCAATAATCAGGATGGTCTTCATTCCAGAAATGGCCATGATTTAATTATAAACCGAGTCGACCAAAATGGGTTGCCCACACCACAAAAAAACGCCCATTTGCATGGGCGTATCCTCACAATTTTGTTAACCGCAGACAGCAGGTCAGACCATCGAACGCAGGCCATCCAGAGTCAACTTGGCGCCCGGCACCATGGCAAAAAAGCCCTGAAGCTGCTCGCAGGCGTAATCGGGGCAGGCGGCGCAGTTGGCATATCCCCGTTCGCGGGAACAGGCACGAATGCCGCATTCTGCGCAGTAGCTGCCCAGGCGTTTGTCTGAGGTGCAGCCGTCGCAGGTCACTGCCTGAACATCAATTGAAGGCGCGTTGTATTCCACCCGCCACTGCGCAGCCACCCGTTCCTTGGCCTCCAGGTCATCCGCCTGGGTGGCCTGATAACCGGCACACTCCGCGCAATCCAATCCACAATAGGCAATCAATTTGGCCATGTTATTTCTCCTTGAACCATTTGGAATAAACCCATTCTAGAACGTTTATTCTATACTGTCAAGGAGCCAGAGGGGTGAACTTTTATCCGATGGTCAGCACCACAATGCCGGCCACCGTCAGCAGCATGCCGGCCACCGTCTTAAAAGTCAACGGTTCCCCATTAAACAGGATGCCCATCAGAGCGCCAAACAGCGGCGAGGTGAAGGCAATGGGCATGACGCGGGTCAAAGGAGCGCCTTTGATCGCCATGTAATAGCACAGCATGCCCACCGAACCAGCCACCACGCCGCCGCCAATCACCATCATCAACAAAGCTTTGGGGCCAGCCTGGGGAATCGTTTTCCATTCCGGGAAGCTCACCGCCGCAAGGATGATCAGCGCCACCGCGGTGCGAATGGTGATGCCCATCTGCGGAGAAAGGTTGCCCAGGTGCAGGCCCTTTTTCTCAAAAAAGCCGCCCACACCCCAGGCGATGGCGGTCAGCAGGGCTAATAACTCAGGTTTCATCTTTTTTTGGCTCCTTTTCCAAACTGATTCTCGAATTTACTCGTGAATGGTCACGAACAACGCCGGACGGCGGCGTAAATCGTTATAAATATAGGTTCGAATCAGCTGCTCGGCAGCGGCCTGGGTGGCCCCGCTGAGTTCATAAAGGCGCGTGCGCAGGCCGTTTTCAGCCTCATCCGTCAGGTTCACGCCCTTGGTTTGCACCGCCACACTGCGCACCCGTCCGCCTGAAATCACCGCGCTGACGCTCACCGCGCCGTCGCGCGCCAGGTTTTCACGCTCGCGCATCACCGAACGGTCCATATCCTCCACCACCGAGCCGTTGACAAACACATACCCGCCGGGCAGGCGCTCGCCAATTTGCATGCCGGCTTCGCTCACCTCAATCACCGTGCCATTTTGCACCACGGCGATGTTCTCGCGCAGAATGCCCACATCCTCCGCCAGTTTGGCATGCTGGCGCAGCATGCGCAGCTCGCCGTGAATGGGAATGAAATAGCGCGGGCGCACCAGGTGCATCAGCAGTTTCATTTCTTCCTGGCTGGCATGCCCCGAAACATGCACCGGCGCCACCGCTTCATAAATCACCTCGGCCCCGCGCTGGAACAGGCGGTTGATGGTCTTATACACCGCTTCCTCATTCCCCGGAATGGGATGCGACGAAAGCAGCACAGTATCGCCGGGCTTAAGGTCAAACATGCGGTTGGTGCCGGTGGAAAGCCGCCCCAAAATGGACGCCGGTTCACCCTGGGCCCCCGTGCACATCAGCACCACTTCCTTGTCCTTCATCGCCAGCGCCTGGTCCAGCGGCACCATCAGGTCATCGGGAATATCCAGATAACCCAGCTTGCGCGCCATCTTAAGGTTGTCCGTCATCGAAGGACCCACAAAAGCCAGCTTGCGCCCATAATGAATGGCGGCATTGGCCGCCTGCTGCATGCGGGAAATCAGCGAGGCAAAAGTGGCAATAATGATCCGTCCGGGCGCTTTGCGGAACACCATATCCAGGGCTGAATCAATCACTTTTTCCGACGGCGTCCAGCCAGCCCGCTCCGCGTTGGTCGAATCAGACAGCAAGGCCAGCACGCCGCGGCGCGAAAAAGAGGCCAGGCGCGCATAATCGCTGGGCCAGTTATCCACCGGCGTGTGATCAAATTTATAGTCGCCAGAATGCACCACCAGGCCCGCCGGGGTTTCAATGCCCAGCCCCACCCCATCGGGGATGGAATGGCAGACGTGGAAAAAGTCTACTTTAAATGAAGCGATCTGCACCGTATCCCCCGCCTGCACCGTGCGCAGGTCGGCTTTTTGCAGCAGCCCTGCGCGCGCCAGCTTCACCTCGGCCAGGCCGCGCGTTAAAGGCGTGGCATAAATGGGCGCGTTGATGCTTTCAAGCACATGGCTCAACGCCCCCACATGGTCTTCGTGGCCGTGAGTCAGGACAATCCCCCGCACGCGGTTGATCTTGTCCATCAGGTAATTGAAATCAGGAATGATATAATCTACCCCCAGCATATCGCTTTCAGGGAACATCATGCCCGTGTCAACAATGAGGATATCATCCTCATACTCATACACCATCATGTTTTTGCCAACTTCCCCCAACCCACCCAGGGGAATGATGCGCATTTTGTCTTTATTCATAGGACCAGCCTTAAATCAAAATCTCATGAAAAAATATTGTGGGCAAGCTTAACACATGCCTGCCCATTTGTCAAAGGTTCAAAGTCACCAAGTCTGCCATTATTTTAACCGTAAAGGCTGGTGGTGATATGGGTGATGGGCAAGGACAAACCGCTGGAACCCCAGCAGCGCGACCTTAAAGAAGAGACCGCTGACCTGCTTATCCTGCCCTTTTCGCTGCTGGCCTTCTCCGTTTTCTGGGATTTTATCGTTGCCACCACGCCAATCAAAATGGATCCGGGCGGCGAATGGATGATTGAATTAATGGCCTCGGCCATCCTCTACAGCATCACCTACCTGGCCGCCCGCGGTATTTACCTGCTGGATGAAATCAAAAGCCGGCCCGGTAAAACCGTCCGGCTCTGGGGCTGGTTTTTCTTTGCCGCCAGCGGCATTGCAGCCCTGGCCAGCATCACCTATCTTTAGTCCGCTTGCCTGCGTTCAGCCGCCTTATGCTCAGCCTTGTTATCGTACATGCGCTGGTCGGCCAATTTTAAGACCTCTTCCAGCCTGCGCGGCGGCAAAGCCGCCGCCGCGCCAATGGAAAATTGCAGATTAATTCCCGGGTGCGCCTGATTCCAATCTTTCAATGATTTTTCCACCCGCTGCAGCACAATGGGAATGGCGCCTTCATCCTGGTTGGGCAGCAGCACCACAAACTCATCACCGCCGGTGCGCGCCACCACATCCCCCGTTCTGAAGCTGGAACGCAGCACATCGGCAGCCCCTTTCAACAGCTCATCGCCGGCCGCATGGCCCAGCGTGTCGTTGACCCGCTTAAGTCCGTCCACATCCACGCTGACCACCACAAAAGGCTGATCGCGGCTGTCGCCAACCGTCCGCAAAAATTCTTCAAAATAAGCCCGGTTGAATAATCCGGTCAGAGCATCGTGCTGGCTCATCTGCAGCACCTTTTCTTCGGCTTTTTGCGTGCTTTTAAAGCTGCGCTGCAGCAGCAGGGTGGCGATGAGAATGCTGGTCCAACCCAGAATCCAGACGGTCACATGCCCAATGATCAGGCCGCTGCGCTGCAATGCATGCGTCTCGCGCAGCATGGCAATCGGCACCGATTCGCTGATGCCCCCGCGCACCTGGCCCGCCACGTATCCCTGCTGGGCGTGACATTTCAAGCAGCCCTGCTCCACCTTCAAAGGGCGCATCAGCCGCAGGTATTCCTGGCCGTTCATCATTTCCACCGAGCTCACCTCAACCGTCCCGGTCTCAAAGGCCTCCAAAGCATGGGTTTCCCATGCATCGGCTGCATTAGCCGGCCGGATGGGGTTAAGGCTGGTGATATGCCCCAGAATGCCCATGCTGTCTCGCTGCAATTCAAATACCTGCCGGGTCATATAAGCCGGGTTGATCAGCGTATATTGTTTGCCTTCCGTGGATGTGAGGTTTTGTTCAGGGCGTCCGTTCAGGTAAGGATTGGGCTGACTTTTCTCCGTCACCGGCACATAAACCCCGCCGTAACTGCTGTTCCAGCGCCGGTACAGCACATCCTTCTCAAAGGTGGTGCGCGCCATCACCCTTGCCGTTTCATAAATCAATTTTTCCTGCTGGTCCAAGTTCCAGAACAGCGACACAGCCAGCACAGCCGTCAAAATCAAGGCAGAAACCAACGCAAAGATGCGAATGGTTCTGGTCCAGCGTTCAGGCTTAAACTCGGAAATCAGAGGGATAGGCCGGGTATTTCTGGCAGTCATGGCAATCACCTCCCATCAAAACCGCGCTGGTAAAAAAATACAGGCAGAGTTGAACTCTGCCCGGTTCACATCAAGCCAACCCTTCCAGGGTTTCCGCCGCCCGCAAAATGCGCGCAAGCACCTTCTCGCGGCCAATAATTTCCATGCTCTCAAACAGCGGCGGGCTTACCTTCTGTCCCGTGACAGCAATGCGCAGAATGCCAAATACCTGTCCGGCTGAAAAGCCGCTCTGCTCCACATAGCTGCGCATGGGCGGCTCGGCCAGCGCCGGGGTGATTTCGGGCAGGGCAGACAAAATGGCGTGCGCGTCCCGCGCCACCTTCGCCGATTGCGCCGCCGTCATATTCTTGGCCGCCAATTCTGCCGCCTCAGGGGTCACCTCATCCCTGAAGAAGAAACCAGCAATCTCCGGAGCTTCATCCAGGCCCGCCAGACGTTCATGGATGATGGGGGCAATCTTCAGCAGGGTGGGCATATCCGCTTTCAAGCCAGCCTTTTCAAAGAAAGGCTGAATGCGCTGGGCCAGGTCTTCCACCGTCAGGCTGCGGATGTAAACGCCGTTGAAATGATCAAACTTGGTGAAGTTGATCGCCGCCGGCGAGGGATTCAGGCGTTCCAGACTGAATTTTTCAATCAGGTCAGCCATGCTGAAAATTTCAGTGTGGTCGTCATAGCTCCAGCCCATCAGCGCCACCCAGTTCACCACCGCCTCAGGCAAATAGCCCAGGTCGGCCAGATCTTTGACGAAGATGGAATGCCCGTCCTTGATCAGGTCGGCTGATTCGCGTTTGCTCATCTTGCCCTTGCCGCTTGGCTTGAGGAATACCGAGAGATGCGCCCAAACCGGTTCATTCCAGCCCATGGCGCGGATGATCAGGCAGTGCAGCGGCAGGGTTGCCAGCCATTCTGCGCCGCGGATGACATGGCTAATGCCCATCAGGTGGTCATCCACCATCGCTGCCAGGTGATAAAGCGCCAGGCCATCTGATTTCACCAGAATATAATCATCAAGGGTGCTGTTCTGCACGGTGATGTCGCCGCGCAGCAGGTCGCGCACGGTGGTGGCGCCTTCTTTGGGGGTCTTGAAGCGGATGACATGGCTTTCGCCAGCCGCCACGCGCCGCGCCGCTTCTTCAGGGCTCAGGGCGCGGCAGGTGCCGTCATAATGGGGAATTTCTTTGTTTTTCTGCTGCTCGGTGCGCACCCGTTCCAGACGTTCGGCAGAGCAAAAACAGGGATAGGCGTGCCCATCCGCCACCAGCTTCCGGGCATATTCCTGGTAAATGGCCTTGCGTTCCGACTGGCGGTATGGACCGTGGTCGCCGCCAACATCAATGCCTTCATCCCATTGAATGCCCAGCCAACGCAGGCTGTTCTTCAGTTCTTCTTCCGCCCCTTCCACAAAGCGTTTGCGGTCAGTGTCTTCAATGCGCAGTAAAAATTGGCCCCCCGTCTGACGCGCCAGCAGGTAGTTATAGAGCGCGGTGCGGGCGCCGCCAATGTGCAGGTGCCCTGTGGGTGAAGGGGCAAAACGGACGCGAACGGGCTTGGTTGCAGTCATAAAGAACTCCTTGAAAAATAAAAAAATCAGGTCACGGTCTTCTGGCGTGCCACCACGCTTTCAACCAGGCCAACGCCCAGCAGCAGTGAAACCATGGAGCTTCCGCCATAGCTGATGAAGGGCAGGGTCAGCCCCGTCACCGGAATGACATTCAGATTTACACCGATATTAACCGACATCTGAAACAACATCAAGACTCCATAGCCATAGGCGATTAAAGAGCCGAACATGTCGGGGGCGCGGTGGGCCGCCCGGAAACAGCGAAACACCACAAACAGCAGCAGGCCCACCACAATCACCGTGCCAACAAAGCCGAATTCCTCAGCCATGGCCGCAAAAATGAAGTCGGTGTGGCGCACCTTCAAGAAATGAAGCTGCACCTGGGTGCCGTGCTGGTAACCCTGGCCAAACCAACCGCCAGAACCAATGGTGATCAGCGCCTGATCCACATTGTAAGTATCGCCGTGGGTGGCATTGGGATCTGGCACAAGAAAATTGAACACCCTTTTTTGCTGGTAGGGTTCAATAAACGGAAAAATGACCACTGCCAGCACCAGCGCGCCCACGATGAAAAACACAATATACTTGGGCGGCAGACCGCTGATCCAGATGGTGGCAAACCACAGCACGGCAATCACAATGGTGGTGCTCAGGTTGGGCTGCAGATAAATAAACACCAGAATCGGCGCCGTGAACACCATGCTCATAATGATCCAGCGCCAATTGCGCGGTTCATCCTGGTGCTGCGAGAAATACTTGGCCAGGGTGATGATGACCGTGATTTTGGCCAGTTCAGCCGGCTGGATGAAAAAGCCAATGCCGGTTTCAATCCAGCGTGCCGCGCCAAAGGTGGCCTTGGCTGCCACAAAGGTGATGATCAGAAAACCAATCGTCACCACATACAGCGGCGTGCTCAACGACAGCCAGTAATGGTAATCAATGGCCGTGGCAATCAAAATCACCACAATGCCAATGCCCACGTAAAGCGCCTGGCGCTGAGGGTGTGAAGCCAGGCTGATATTTCCGGCCACAGCCGAATAGATCATGGCCACGCTGAAAATGGATAACAATAAAACAACACTAAAAAGGGCGTAATCGAAATTGCGCCAAACCTGCGAGCGCATAAGCTATTTCCTAACGATGCGTGGCCTTCAGGGGAATATCAGCCACCAGGCGGTGTTCGCGTCCTTCGTGAGTCATGGAAATATTCACCGTGTCCGGGTCAATCTCCACATAACGGGAAATGACCTGCATCAATTCATCTTTAAGATCCGCCAGCATCTTGGGAGTCAGGTTAGTGCGGTCTGTCTGCAGCACAAACTGCAGGCGCTGCTTGGCCTGGCCCGCGCTGGCCGGTTTGCGGCCTGTCAGAAGTTCAAGAAGGTTAGGCATTGCTCCCTCCTGTCCGGAATAATCGGGCAAACCGGTCAAAGAAGCCATCCTTTTCTTCCAAATTCATGAACGGCACTTTTTCACCGCGCAGCCGGCGGGCAATATTGTGGAACGCCACCGCCGCCCGGTTCTTGCCATCCAGGGTCACTGGCTGCCCCCGGTTGGTGCTGATGACCACGTTTTCGTCTTCAGGAATCACACCAATTAATTCAATGGCCAGCAGTTCGAGCACATCTTCCGCCGTCAGCATATCACCACGCTTCACCAGCGCCGGGTTCAGGCGGTTGATGATCAGCTGCGCCGGTCCTTTTTCTTCCGCTTCAACCAGCCCGATGATGCGGTCAGCATCGCGCACCGATGAGACCTCAGGGTTGGTCACCACCAGCACCAGGTCGGCCGGGGCAATGGCATTGCGAAAACCACGTTCAATGCCCGCCGGGCAGTCAATAAGAATCCAATCCATTTCAGGCCTCAGTTCGTCACACAGCGCAATCATATCGCTGGGTGAGACCGAATTTTTATCGCGGGTCTGCGCGGAGGGAATCAGGTACAATTCAGGCAGGCGTTTATCGCGGATCATGGCTTGCCGCACGCGGCAGCGCCCCTCAACCACTTCAACCAGGTCGTAGACAATGCGATTTTCCAACCCCATCACCACATCCAGGTTGCGCAGGCCAATGTCAGCGTCAATGCAGGTCACTTTTTGGCCCTGCGACGCCAGCGCCACCGCCAGGTTTGCCGTGGTGGTGGTTTTTCCCACCCCACCTTTGCCCGAAGAAATTGTCACTACCTTTGCTGTCATACCCTTCCTTATTTCCCTTTCGCAGTCCATTCTTCAGCAACCACCTGCCCATCCTGAATGAATGCCATTTCAGGCAGCAGTTTTCCTTTTCGTTTGGGTGGAATGGCCACCTTGCTGGCAATGCGCAGCTGGGTGGGGGTCAATTCCATGGCGCACACCACCGCCTTTTCATCTCCTCCGGCACCAGCATGCACCACCCCGCGCAGCTTGCCCCAAATGAGCACACTGCCTCCGGCAATCACCTCTGCGCCAGCGTTCACATCACCCACCACGGTGACATGCCCAGGAAATTCTATCTTGTATCCCGAGCGCAGTGTGCGCTGCACAAACAGGGCTCTTTCTTCGCTGGATGATATGGTGGTATCGGCCATGCGCGAAAGCGCCTCTGCCTGAGCCTCGGTTTCCGGCCGCGCCGAAACCAGGCGAATCACCAGGCCCAGGTTCTGCGCGGTATGCTCGGTCACCTGCGAAGTGCTCAACACCGCCCAGAGAGTGATGTTCTTTTCTGCCAGACGGTCGCGCAGTACGCCCATTTCCGCCGCATGAATCACATGCGGCCCCACATCCAGAGCCATGCGCGCACCCTGAAAGAAAGCCGCTTTGTCTTCTATCTGCCTGAACAGCGCCTCTTTTAAATCATTCCAATTGCCCTCACCCATGGTGACAAGCAATCCTTCTTTGATACCCTTAATCGTGACATTGCTGCTCATTTTGCTCTCTTTCGATGATAAATTATAGCAGATGTTTGGCAATTCGTGGAAGAAGACAGTGCCTTTTCAGGGTGGAATTCTCCAAATTAGGGAACAGCGGTGATGGTGGTATCTTTGAGTTCAAAGTAACCCTCCAAAACCTTGCGAACAACGGGGGCTGCCACCACCGAACCTTCACCCCCATTATAGACAAAGGCTACCACCACAATTTCGGGGTTGTCATAAGGGGCATACCCGGCATACCAGGCATGGGTGGGCCAGGTGCCGCGGTTACAAATATCCGCCTCGCGCGCTGTATCGTCGCAATATTCTGCTGTGCCGGTTTTACCGGCCGATTCCACCGTTGAGCCCTCAAAAGTCTCTTTGGCAGTGCCGTCCGTGACCACCATGCGCATGGCATCCTGTGCTGTTTCGATCACCCAGGGGGCCACCGTCTTCATTTCACCGGTGGTGTTGTTGCCGTCATATACATTGATTTGCGGATCCACTGTGATATCCCACAGCACTTCAGGAGAAAACGGCCTGATCACCTTGCCATCCTGCGAACGCACTTCGCGGATCAAGGTCGGGCGCATCACTTTGCCGCCGTTGGCCAGGGTGGAGAAGGAAGACAGCACCTGCAGTACCGTGGTTGAAACATAGCCCTGGCCCATCGAAGCGATATATGTGTCGCCAGTGGTCCAGTTTTCATAGTGATTGATGCGTTTCCAGGTCGGGTTTGGAATGGTGCCTTTGATTTCACCGGGCAGTTCAATACCCAGAATATGCCCATAACCCAGGGCTTTGGCATAATCGCTCAGTCGCCAGGGTCCCAGGCCGCCGTCTTTCACATCACCCACGCCGTTTTCGCTAATGTAGCCGCCGCCAATTTTATAGAAATACACATCGCACGACTGCGCCACTCCCCACCAAAAATTGACCATCCCATGCCCGGCCTTGTCCCAGCACACATATTCATACGGCCGCCCAGGGTCATTTTCATAATATTTTTCCATCAGCACAATTTTACCCGGGTCTTCCACCTGGTATTCCGGCGTGACCACGCCTTCATTCAATGCGCCGATGGCCGTGGCCATCTTGAACACGGAGCCCGGCGGCTGCTGAATGCTGATGGCATGGTTCAGCATTGGGTGAGTCGGGTCCTGAGAAAGCTGATTGTAATAATAGCTGGGGATCTCCCGGGCCATGCGGTTGTTTTCATAGTTCGGATATGAAACCAGGGCCAATACTTCACCCGTATTAGGATTCATGGCAATCACCACGCCGCTGTTCGATTTCATCTTTCCGGCATTATCATTGTATTTCTTGATCTGTGCCAGCAAAGCTTCACGGGCGATGGTTTGCAGGCGCGTGTCAATCGTCAAAACAACATCATCGCCCGGAATGGGCTCCACCGGCGCCTCCAGGTTGCGCAGTTGCTGCCCGGCGCCGTCACGTTCCATCACCGTCTGGCCGTTCACGCCGCCCAGTTCATCCTGCATGGAATATTCGATGCCCGCAAAGCCCACCTTGTCGCGTCCTGAAATAAAACCGCGGTCAGTGTAATACTTGAGCGAATTCTCTGGAATGGGACCCAAAAAACCAATAATCTCCGCGGTCAGGTTGCCGGTGGGATATTCCCGCACCGCATCAATGGAAATGCCCACTCCGGGCCAATCGGGCGCCTTTTCCTGAACAGCCAGAGCCACCCGCCGATCCACATTGCATTTGATCTTAATCGGGCTGAACGGCCAGTTGGTCATGCCAATATAAACGATCTCCTCAATGCCCAGGTCTGAAATACAGGGGGTGAAGTTCTTAACCGTCTTTTCGCTGGTGTCACCCTTGTTGACAGGCGTGCCGATCAGGGCTGAAAGCTCGCGGTAAATTTTTTGCAATTGGCCCGGTGAATCTTCGTCATCCGGCAGCAGCGCGGGCGTAATCACCACATTGTACGACGGCACATTGCGCGCCAGTACAAAGCCGTTGCGATCTACAATGGAACCGCGCTGGGCCGGGGTGTTCACAACAATCGTGCGGTTATTGTTCGCATCCGCCTGGTATTTTTCTCCCTCAATTATTTGCAGGGAAAATAGACGCAGGGCATAAAAAGCAAAAACAAGGCCGGCTGCCAGGTAAATCACCAGGTAGCGCCAGTTTTCAAAGTTGGGTTTGAGAAAACGTGTTTGACTCATACATCCATCTCATCCGGCGGGTAAATCCGGTCCGCCAGGTCCTTCATCACGGCATATACCGGCAGGGCAATCAACATATTCAACAGCAGGCTGGGTAAAACCACCAGGTTCAGACTTTCCATCAAATCCAGAGGAACCCCATTAAATTGCCTGATGAAATACGTGAGGCCGTGATAAATCATGGTTCCGATAAAAACCACCGTCAGCATGGAAAGCAGCGGTGAACGCCACACCCGGCTCAAAATAAAGCGGGCAATGATCACCACCCCCAGGTAAGTTGCCACAATGGCGGTCAACGGCATGGCCGAAATATACGCCGTCAGTCCAATGGTCACCAGCGCCCAATACCACCAGGTGGGGACCCGCTGCTGCAAGGCCCAGGCAGCCAGAACCAGCAGCAGAAGGTCGGCCGTGCCAAACACCAACGGCAAACGGCTGACCACGGCTGTTTGCAGCATCATGGCCAGCAGCAGAACGGGAATGGCCAGCAAATAACCGATCATACCTGCCTCAGGGCGAGGGAGTCGGCTCCAGCGGGGCAATATCAATGGGTTGAAAACTGGTGATCACCAGCACCGATTTCAGGGAAGCAAAATCAACCACCGGCTGCACGGCCACACTTTTAAACAGACCGCCCTCCACATTCTTCACTGCGGCCACCTGCCCCACAAACAGGTTCTCCGGGTAGTTGCCGCCCAGACCCGATGTCAGGACGACCTCGCCTGTATCCACCACCACATCACGCGGCAGCAAATCAAGGAAAATCTCCCGGCTCACCGAGCCCATCAACACCGCTTCCGCCTTTGATGATTTCAGGCGCACATTGACATGCATGGCCGGGTCGGTGATCAACTGCACCCGGGCAGCCGAAGATGTCACAGCATCAATGCGGCCCACCAAACCCTGCTGGGTCACCACCGGCATTCCATGCCGCAGGCCGTAATCAGATCCATGATCAATAAAGATATACTGCATGAAAGGATTGGGGTCCCGGCCAATCACAGCAGCAGCCACATAGCGGTTTTCCGGACGCTCACGGGCAAAATCGAGCAAAGAATAGAGCACCTCAGCTTCGCTGATCTTCTGCTGCAGCTCAATCACCTGGGTTTGCAAGCCCGCCACCTGGATCTCCAGTTCAGCATTGCGCTGGCGCAGGCTGGCCACATCGCGCGGCACAGTCACAAACTCATAAATGGCCATAAACCGGCTTGAAAGCCAGGCCTGAACAGCCTCGAGTGGATTGGACGAGCCGCGAAAGAGGGGGGAAAAATAACCACCCAATGCCAATATCAGCAGGCCGGTCACCACCAGCACCAGAACGGCCGTGCGAAGATTACGAGCGGCAAATGGATTCATTTTTTATTGATGATGGGAGCCATCATCCCTTTCAAAACACACCTTTATTCCTGTTCGCGACGGCGGTTTTTGTTCGGGTTGCGGTCCACATCCGCCACCAGGCGTTCAAAAATATGCGGGTCGCTGATCTCAAAAAGCTGCCCGGCGCCGCGCGCCACACAGGTCAGCGGATCTTCGGCCAGCCAGGTGCGCAAATGCAGTTCTTCGGTCAGGCGGTTGGTCAGGCCCTGCAATTGTGAAGTGCCGCCAGCCAGGCAAATACCTGTCTCAAGCAGGTCCGCCACAATTTCTGGCGGGGCTTCATCGAGGGCATCCTTGATGGTGTCAATAATGACCTGCACTGAACCAGCCAGAGCCTCGCGGATTTCAATAGATGAAACATCCACCACTTCCGGCAGACCAGAAACCAGGTTGCGCCCGCGCACGGGCATCATCTTTTCTTCTTTGAGCGGGTAAGCCGAACCAATGGTCATCTTGACCTGTTCGGCCATGCGTTCACCAATGAAGAGATTATATTTGTTGCGCACATACTGGATAATATCCTGATCCAGTTCATCACCGGCCACACGCAGCGAGCGCGAAACGACCACCCCACCCATGGCCATCACGGCCACCTCGGTGGTGCCGCCGCCGATATCCACAATCATGCTGCCGCGCACATCAATCACCGGCAGGCCGGCGCCCAGTGCCGCCGCGGTGGGCTCCTCAATCAGGAACACCTCGCGCGCACCCACCGCCATGGCGGCATCATACACCGCGCGCCGTTCCACCTCGGTGGCGCCGGAGGGAATGCCGATGGCCACCCGCGGGCTGGGCAGCGGGGCAATGCTGATTCTATGCGCCTTGCCGATAAAGTGATCGAGCATGGCCTTGGTGATATCAAATTCTGAAATCACGCCGTCGCGCATCGGGCGAATCGCCACCAGGTCGGCGGGGGTGCGCCCCACCAGTTCCTTGGCCTGCGCGCCCACCCGGAATGGTTCGCGGGTGCGTTTTTTAATCACCACCCACGAAGGCTCATTAATAACAATCCCCTTGCCCCGCACATGTACGAGGGTATTGGCTGTACCCAGATCAATGCCGATATCGAGAGCAAAAAGGCTTAAAAGCCAGCTCAGGGGGTTAAACACCTTCTAAAACTCCTTATTTTCCGGCTTGAATCCATATTTCATCACAATTAACCGATCCAAGCTTTATAATCTCAGTGACATCCTGCATCATTATACCACACCCTCAAAGAGGGATTCTCAGAAACAGTTAAATACTTTCTCTTGAAAGCAGTTTTTGGAATGTTATTATAATGAAGCCGCCCTGTATGCGCAGGGCGGCCTGAAGGTTCTATGCAATGATGTGGTTAGCCGATTTCTGGTTCAATCAGACCGTAGGTGCCGTCGCGGCGCCGGTAAAGCACATTAATGGCGCTGGTCTGGGCGTTGTAGAATACGAAGAAGTTTTCATGACCCAGCAGCAGCATCTGCTCAATGGCTTCCATTTCATCCATCGGGGCCAGATGGAAACGCTTGCGGCGCACGATGATCGGTTCAGCTTCAGACATATCTTCAGCTTCCACTGGTTCTGGAGCCACCTCAGCAGCCGAGGTGCCGTCGCCGCGGCCCTTCACCCGTTTGCCCTTCAGGCGTTCAGCCTGACGCTGCATTTTTTCAAGCGCCACATCAATCGCCGTGAAAATTTCTTCCGCGCGCTCTTCGGTGCGCAGGGTGTAACCCTTGCCAGATACGGTGATCTGGGCCACCTGCCGGTCCGCAGCGCTGCGAGCTGATTTCTTGTTCGCCAGGTCAAAACGCACTTGCTCTACATCTGACAATAAACGTCCAATTTTTGGAGCTTTCTTTTCGATATATTCCCGAATCCGGTCAGTCACTTCCATATTCTTTGCGGTGATTTCAAGTTTGAATTCCATGAATACCTCCTTGGCTACTTGGAAATTTTATTAATTATACACTATCCTGTTGTCAAGTGTTATCTGCAGTCTGCAGGAATTTTCCTGCCCGGGCCACAGTCAACCCCATGACTCTTTGCGCGCCGGCGGCTTTCAAAGCCAGGGCGCAGTTTTCCATCGTTGCGCCGGTGGTGGTCACATCGTCCACCACCAGCCAGCTCTTTCCGGCTGCCCGTCGTCCATCCGCCTGAAAAGCGCCCGCTAAATTCTGGCGGCGTTCCTCTGCCGATAAATGCACCTGCGATTCCGTCTCCCTCGGCCGGCTCAAGACCCCCCTCCCATAAGGCACGCCCAGGGCCAGCGCCAGGGGGTAAGCCAGCATGGCCGCCTGGTTATAACCTCTCTCGCGCAGGCGCCGCCGTCCCAACGGCACCGCCACCACCCCGTCCACGCTCCATTCATGCTGCCTCACCACCTCCAGCAATAACTCAGCCAGTGTATCCCCCAAGCCTAAATCCCGTTTATATTTCAGGTTGATCACGCTCTGACGCAGCACCCCATTGTACCAGGCAGCCGACCTTAAGGCTTCGTAGGGCTTTCCAGCCACGCAATCCGGGCAAATATCCCCTTCGCCGCGCAGCGGCAGACCGCAGATAGAACAAACAGGTGGAAGCAGCGCTTCCACCTGTTGACGGCACATTTCACATAAACGTTCCCCAAATTTCCCGCATCCCGCGCATTCCGGGGGGAAAAGCCAGTCGATCCCCTCCCAAAAGCGGCGGTAAAACCGGTAGGAGAAGGGCACGGCCAGCCTGCTATAACCCCAGGAACTTGCCCAGTTGTGACTGCATCAGCGTCAGGGCGGCCGGCGTCAGCAGAATGATCATCAGCGACGGGAAGATCAGCAGGCCCATTGGGATCAGCATTTTAATAGGCGCCTTGTGCGCCTCTTCTTCGGCGTGCTGGCGGCGCTTCACCCGCATCTGTTCCGATTGAATGCGCAGCACCTTGGCCATGCTCACGCCCAGCTGCTCGCTCTGGATGATGGCAGCCACAAAGCTGGTCATTTCAGGAATGCCAATCCGGTCGGCCATATCTCGCAAGCCTTCGCGGCGCACCTTGCCCAGCTGCACTTCCTGGATGACACGGGCAAAAGCCATCGAAAGTTCATTGTCCCATTTCTCGCTCACCTTGGCCATCGCCGCATCGAAACCGAGGCCGGCTTCCACGCAGATGGTCAGCAGGTCCAATGCGTCGGGCATGGCCTTGCGCACTTCCTTCTGCCGCGCCTGAATACGCCCGCTCAGCCACAGCTGGGGGAAGAAGAAACCCAGCAGGGTGAACACCAGAGCCAGCAAAAGGATCATGGCGATATCCCATTTGGCAATGGTCAACACCAGAAAAACCACGCCGCCAAACACGGCTGCCACAATAAACTGCAGGGCCAAAAAGGTGGTTGGGTCCAGCTGGGCAGGAGTGCCCGCCAATTCAAGCTTTTTGGCAGTGGAATTCAGCGCGTTTTGCGGGGTAAAACGCGCCGCAATATCGCCCAGTTTACGGGCGGCCGGCAGCAGAATACGCTGGGCAAAAGGCTGCGACATCTCAATTTTTTCGAGATCCACCACCTCGCCCTTCATCGAGAATTCTTCCAGGCGCCGCTGGAGCATATCTCCATCGTCCTTGCCGGGGTTGCGGATGCCAACATATACCAGGGCCGCAGCGCCTCCCAGCACCACCACCACCAGAATGATGAGAATGATCCATTGTATTTCCATAGGACTGCCTCCTAGATTTCAACCTCTGCCATTTTCGTCATGGCAAAGTAACCTGCAATAATCAGAAAGCCTGCGCAGGCCAGGCCGGCATAACCGCAAATGCCGTTGGTGAAGAACTGCATCATATAATCGCGGTTCATCACATATAGAATACCCATCAAAATCACCGGCAGCAGAGACAGAAATTTGCCTGAATACGACTGTTGAGCGGTCAGCACTTTGATTTCGCCCTTGATGCGCACGCGTTCGCGGATGGTGAAGGAGATGGTATCCAGAATTTCCGCCAGGTTGCCGCCAACCTCGCGCTGCACATTGATGGCTGTGATCACCAAATCCAGGTCTTCGCTGGGAATGCGCCGCAGCAGGTTTTCAAGCGCCCGTTCCATGGGCACGCCCAGCTGCATTTCCTGCACCACGCGCCGGAATTCATCGCAAATGGGCGGGGGCAGTTCCTTGCTCACCGCTTCCATGGCCTGCATGGTGGAGTAACCGGCGCGCAGGCCGTTCACCATCAGGTTCAACATGTCGGCCAGCTGTCCATTGAAACGGGTCAGACGCTTACCCTGTTCGGCCTTAACGTACATGCGCGGCAGGAAAAGGCCAATAATGAACCCCACAATGGCGCCGATGATCGTCAGCCCCAGAATATACGCGATGGCGCCCACCCCCACTCCGGCAATGACCATCACAGCCACATACTCGCCAGCTTTCAATTTGATATCCGCCTGGGCCAGGTCTTTGGATATGCTGTCGCCAAATGAGGATCCCTGCAGCCGGCTGTTCAGCCAGTCAGCCAGCGGCGTAGCCTTCTTATCCGCTTCCTGTGTTCCCCGTGTGTCATAGAGAGGCTGTTCCGAGGTGTAGCGGTCAAGGCGTTCATCAACCACCGATTTCTCGCCTGAAATGGTGATGACGATGCCGATAATCAGGAATATCAGCGCCAGAAAACCACCCACAATCAAAAGTAATGTTATATCCATTGCACCGGTCCTTCCAACCTGAGCAGTCTCAGGTCAAACAGCCAGAGTTTTAATATTGGCGGCGGCCACTGGCCCCAAAAATACTGGGTGGCAGGTGAATGCCAGCATCCTCAATTTGATCCATGAACTTCGGCCGCAAACCGGTTGGGCGCAAGCGGCCTACAATCTTATTATTTTCCATGCCGGTTTGTTCAAAGACAAATACATCCGTCATGGTGATCACTTCGCCTTCCATGCCGGTGATCTCCGTGATATTGACCACCTTGCGCGTGCCGTCGCGCATGCGTTCCTGGTGAATAACCAGGTCAATGGCCGAAGCAATCTGCTCGCGAATGGCGCGGATGGGTAAATCCATGCCCGCCATCAACGACATGGTTTCGATACGGGCGATGGTATCGCGCGGGCTGTTCGAGTGGGCGGTGGTCATTGAGCCGTCATGGCCGGTGTTCATGGCCTGGAGCATATCCAGGGCGGCTTCATCACGAATTTCACCGACGACAATCCGGTCTGGGCGCATGCGCAGCGCATTGACCACCAGGTCGCGGATGGTGACCTCGCCTTTATTTTCCACGTTCGGGGGACGCGATTCCAGGGTGACCACATGCTCCTGGCGCAGCTGAAGTTCTGCCGCGTTTTCAATGGTGACAATGCGTTCATCGTTGGGAATGAAACCCGACATGACATTCAGCAGAGTGGTTTTACCAGAGCCGGTACCGCCTGAAATGACAATGTTCAGGCGGGCAATCACACAGGCCCGCAGGAATTCCACCGCTTCCGGGGTCAGCGAGCCGTACTTTACCAGTTGATCCACGGTGATGGGAGAGCGGGAGAATTTACGAATGGTCAGCACCGGCCCCACCAGCGAGATGGGCGGGATGACGGCGTTCACGCGGGAGCCATCCGCCAGGCGGGCATCCACATAAGGGCTCGATTCATCAATACGGCGGCCAAGGGGCGCCACAATTCTTTCCAGAATGCGCATCACATGACCGTTGTCTTCAAAAGTGATGGCGGCACGCTGCAGCTTGCCGGCCCTTTCCACGTATATGTTCTTTGCCCCGTTCACCATGATTTCTGTCACGGTTTCATCTTCCAGCAGGGGCTGCAGCGGCCCCAGGCCCAGAATTTCGGCAGCAATTTGCTCAAACAGGCGGGCGCGTTCAGGGCGCGAAAGAACAATGCCTTCTTCGGCCAGAATCTGCTCAAACAGTTCCTGAATGGTGCGCCGCACATCGGCCATTTTCCGCACATCAATGGTCGGGTCAATGCTGGAAAGCAGCTTGTTTTGCACCCGCACTTTCAAATCCTGATAGGTATCCTGCTGGGGAGATGTGGCGGGCAACGGCATGGCCCGGCGCGCCGCAATGCTGCCCTGCGGGGCCGAAACCTCGGCGGGGGCGGATGAATTGGCAGGTTGCTGCGGGTTGTTGGCTTCACCGCCGCCTTGTAAGCGTTTTAATAGGGACATGGCTCGGGCCCTCCTATCTCAATGGTTTCTCGTTTTCAGCCGCATCCAGCTTGGCCAGGGTATCTTTGACCGTATCAGCAAGGGCCGCAATGCTGCGTCCAATCGGCTGCATCTTGTTATCAATCATAAACGGCACGCCGCGGTTAACCGCATTGATCACAATCCGTTCATCCAGCGGAATCACGGAAACGACTTCCTGCTTAAGGTATTCACCCACCTTCTCAGGTGGATTGCCAACCCGTTTATCATAGCGGTTCATGGTGAAGACAATGCGCTTGCGGTTAATGCGCATGGCATCGGTGAGGGAAAGAAACGACTTGGCGCCAATAATGGCCGGAATATCCTGACTGGTCACCAGGATGAACAGATCAGCCACATCCATCGTGGAAAGCACCACATCTGTCAGGTATGCCGGTGTGTCCACAATGATGTAGGAATACATTTGCCGCAGGAAAGTCAGCACCTTGCCAAATTGTTCGCCGCTCACTTTTTCAGCATGTTCCGGGCGCAGTGGGGCCGCCAGCAGGTGCACCCCTGAAGCTGCATTGGCGATCATCACTTCCTTCACAATATCATAATCAAGTTCGTCAGCCCGGGGAGCCAGGTCAATGATCGTGTTCTTACCCTGTTCATTGAGGAAAATGGCCACATTGCCAAATTGCAGGTTTCCATCCACCAGGGCTACTTTGGTTTCTTCATTCACCATCGCCACTGCCAGATTCGAAGCGATGGTGGTGCATCCGGTGCCGCCTTTGGGGCTGAACACCATGATCACCTTGCCCTTGGGCATGGCTGGCATCATCATGCCTGGCATCATTCCGGGCATCATGCCGGGCATGGCAACCGGCGTTTGTTTGCTGCGCTCTTCAGCAGCAATGGCTCCAGCCACTCGAATGGTGCCGCTCAATTGATCAATACGGGGAGGCTTAAAGATAAAATCGCGCGCGCCCGCCAGCATGGCCCGGCGCATGTAGTTGGGGTCATTCTGAACCGATAAGATGATGATCTGCGCGAAAGAAAGTTTGCGCCGGATGGCTTCGGTGGCCGCAATGCCATCCATATCCGGCATATTGATGTCCATTAAAATGACATCTGGCTTCAGCTCTTGAGATAAGTCAATCGCTTCCTTGCCGGTGCGTGCCACACCCACCACCTCAAAATCCGCTTCAAATTGCAACAACTTGCGGATATTTTCACGCGTTTCGGCAATATCATCAACAATCAGGATGCGTATTTTTTCTCCGGCCATAAACTGCCACTAACCTCCACTGAAAATTAGCAATCCATTTCCAAACAGTTCATTAATCTTTGAAAAAACCCGGCATGGCGGCGCATCAGGACGGCCTGCCAATCACGCCATACCGGGTTTTTGTATTTAAATCATCCTGGCTCTAACCCTGCCAAAATCATTCTGGTCTGCGACCAGTTGACCATCAAACCGGCTGCAAACGTTGTCAGAGCTACGGAATGGCGTAGCGGTCGGGCAAAACAAACCCGTCAGTGAACGGCTTGGCTTCGGGCTTGTCAAAGCCGTAGGCCAGCTTGGTGGGCAGCGGCACGCCGTAGCGGTCCATCAGGTACTGCAGGGTGACGGCTTCCGTCTGGGTAATCTGCATGTCGCCGGCAGAGCGCAGCACCAGGGTAAGCTGGGCGCCTGAATAAACCAGGTAATTCAATGTAATGGCATCCTGCGGCGAAACCACCAGGGTGATCACATCCGGGGCGGTGGGTTCGGGCGGGGCTGCCGGAGGCAGGCTGTTCGGAGCGGCGCCTTCAGGGGTGGGCGATGGAGTGGGGGTCGGCCGCAGGTCCGGGCCCGGTTCGCCATCCAGGCGGAAATCGCCCACCTGCAGCACCATGATGTTCTGCAGGAATGACTGGCTCACCATGCGGGAGCGCTGGGCTTCTGAGGGAACGGCATAAATGGGGTTGGCTTCGCCCAGGGTCGGGTCAATTTCAATTTTGCCCTGCACCTTAGCCGGATTGCCCGCGCCATCAATGGTCACCGCCAGTTCAGCTTGAACCGCATTGCCGTCTTTGTCGAGGCCGCCAGGGTTAGGCGCCTTGATTGTACTGGTGTAGTTGGGCAGAATGGTCTGAAAATCAGGATCCAGATCAATGAATTTCATGGTGGCAATCACATTCACATAGTCGCCCGGCTGCGGCGCATATGAGATGCTCGACAGGCGGTTCGCCAGGGGAATGGAAATGGCCACGTAGCCCGGGGGAATGCGGAAGGCGGCCGCCGAACCTTCGGTGGCGTCAGCCACCATGCCGCTGGTCAGAACCACATGCGCGGGCAGGTCTGCATTGGCGCGCTTGCCTTCCAGGGTCTTCAGATCATTGAAGAATAATTTCTCATCCAGAATGGCCTCGCGCGGATAATCCATCAAAATCAGGTTATCGGCGCTGAAAGTCTGGCCGCGCTTCACTTCCTGAGAGGTGAAAGCCACCTTAACCAGCGTGACGGGGGGGGTGGGCGTGGCCACCACCACAGGGGTGGCATTGGAAACCAGCGGCCCAACAGAGCCCCCAAGCCCCAACTGCGGCAGCACAAAAGTGATGCCCGCCCAAACAGCCACAACGCCAACCAGGATGATCAGCGCTATGTAGATGAAAATGCGTCCTCTTTTTTTTGAACCTTGAGCCATGGATGCCTCCCAATGAATAGTGAATCTTGCGATTTTAATCGCATTGCTCTTTCACAAGTCTATTTCATTATCCGTCAAAAGTCAAGCGAGATAACCCTATTATAAAATAAAATCTCATAATAAAGGTTAAGTTTCACCGATTTTGACCGGAAAACCTTGATTTCATTGGGAGATGCAAATTCCATGCCAGGGCCAGGAAAACGCTTCGGGGATTAATAAAAGAATGGCTCCGCTTCGCAGCGGAGCCCGTTCTTTTTAGCCACTGACCCTTACGGGTTAGATGTTGTCAACAATATTCTGGAAGATATTGCCGATGGCCGGACCGAGCAGAGCAAGAATGGCGATAACGACAACAGCAACCAAAACGAGAATTAACGCATATTCAACCAGACCCTGACCTTTTTCTTTCGGAGCGAATAACATGTTTTTCACCTCCTTTCCTATTCTGAATGTGCTTGCAGCTCGTTGGAATTGCAAGCCCGATTTAGTTATATTATAAGCAAATTGGGCCAAATTACAACCGTCCCCAGCTTACAAACGGTTTACAACCCGTGCCCAAAAACAACATCCACCCGCCTTTCAGCGAGTGGATGTTGCAACACCTTCATCCAAGATTAGATGTTGTCGACAATGTTCTGGAAGATATTGCCGATGGCCGGACCAAGCAAAGCAAGAATGGCGATAACGACAACCGCAACCAGGACGAGAATCAGCGCATATTCAACCAGACCCTGACCTTTTTCTTTCGGAGCGAATAACATGTTTTTTTCACCTCCTTCCCGTTACAGGATAAACTCTTTATGCGAGCTCGGGTAATTATATCCAATCCTTTCTTTTATGCAAAGTGATTTTTGCACAGATTAATCATTTGCTTAATCATCGAAATTAAGTCCTATTTCTTTCCTCAACTCAGAGCATTTCAGTACGTTCATTAATAACTCTATTAACAGCAGCCAATGCCCTTGCCAGTCAGTTTTAGAGAAAAGCTGATCTTTACCAACAAAACCGCACACTTTCCGAACAATTTCAATCCCGTCGTCCGGTCATCCACGCACAGCCACCGGCCGGTTCAGTCCCTCAAAACCTCTCAAAAGGTTTCTCAACCCTGCAAAAACCATCAACCCGCCTCAAAGCGCTCCAACAGGGTCTTTTTTCGCTTGTGATGTGGGGCGGTTAAAGCTATAATAATCATGCATTTTATGACAGATCGGTTTTGAGCCGATGTCACAATTAGAGATGGTTATGGAGGAATACATAATGAGCGATTTCTTTCAGAATGTCAGTGAAGATCAAAACATCTTCCAAAAACTGTTAGGAAAAATCCCCGGTTTTAATGGCTATATGGAACGCGAAAAGCGCCGCGCCTCAGATAAACTGATGCGCGAATCCATCGCCAACCGCTTTGAACAGCTCTGGGGGCGCGTCTCTGGCCTGCAGCGTGATCTGATCAGCCAGGGCGGCATCGCCTACATCGACGACATGGAAGCGGCGGCCATCAAACTGCGCCAGTTCATCGATCGCATCCGCACTGCGGCCTACGGCTATTCACCTTTCTTTGCTGCTGCCAAAGTCAACGAACAGGAATTGGCCCAGGTCTATGAATACGACCTGGCCATGTTTGCCATGGGTGACGAGGTCAGCCGCGCCATTGACAACGTGGAAGCCTCTCTTGGCACCGAAGGCCTGCCCGCCGCCATCCGCAACCTCACCACCCTCTCACGCCAGTGTGTGGATGTGTTCGAGAAACGCCATGAAATTATGATCGGCAGCGGCGCCCCCCAGGCTTCCCAATAAGCCGGCCTATCACAGCTAAATTCTCATAAAATAACGGAGTAAAACCATATGGCCAGAATTTTTGATGTTGTTGAATACCCCAGCGAGATGACCGATGAACTGGTCCACCGCTTCCCTGAAACCGGCGTGGCCGACCTGCGCATTGGCTCGCAGATCATCGTCCGCGAATCACAGCGCGTGGTCTTCTTCCGCGACGGGCACGCCCTCGACACCTTTGGCCCCGGCCGCCACACCATTGTCACCGCCAACATCCCCATGGTGGTTGATTTCATCGGCCAGGCCTTCAATGACCGCACGCCCTTCACCGCCGAAGTCTACTACGTCTCGATGCGCGAATTTGCCGACCGCAAATGGGGCACCCCCCAGCCGATCATTGTCCGCAACCCCGGCATGGGCCTCGGCGTGGCGCTGCTGCAGGGCTTCGGCTCCTATGCGTTCGCCATCAAAGACCCCCAGCAATTTGTGACTCAAATTGTCGGCGCCCAGGGCATGTACCGCACCGCAGATATCGAAACCCGCCTGCGCAATATGCTTCTCTCCAAGCTGCAGGACCTGCTTGGCGAAACCGCAGCCAGCAAGAGCGTGGTTGAACTGATTGGCCTCACCGAGGAACTCAGCGCCGGCGTGCGCGCCAAAGCCCAGGATGATTTCAACGCCATTGGCCTGACCCTCAAATCATTCTACATTTCCAACCTCAAACCCTCCGAAAAATCGGCCGAAGAACTGCGCGCCATGGGCATGCTGGATATGAATGTCTATACCCAGCTCCAGGCTGCCGACGCGCTGCGCGATGCCGCCAAGAACCCCTCTGGCGGCGCCGGCCTCACCGCTGGCATTGGCGCAGGCATTGGCCTCGGCAACATCATCACCCAATCGGTGCAGGGCATTGCCCCCGCCGGCCAGGCTGCCCCCGCCACTGCGGCGGCCGTCCCTGCCGCCAGCGCCACCCCCGATGTGATGACCCCCGCTGAAGCTGCCGCCGTCATGCGCGTTTCTGAAGAAGATGTCATTGCCGCCATCACCGCCGGCGACCTCAAGGCCCGCAAGATCGGCAACGCCTACCGCATTAGCAAAGATGCCCTGGATGCCTTCCTGAAAGGCTAAATCAGCCCCATTCAGCCGCACCCCTCCCCTTTTCACCCTGAAAAGGGGAGGTTTTATTTCAATCAGGCTGATTTTTTTCAATTGACGAATCATCTCTTTGGGTGTATGGTTGAAGGGATTGGATCAACCACAAAACTATGAAATTACACGAATACCAGGTTAAACGGCTTTTCGCCAGACACGGCATTCCCACCCCGGCAGGCCGGGTGGCTGCCTCGGCCCTTGAAGCCCAGCAAATTGCTGTCGAATTGGGCAAGCCCGTCATCCTCAAAGTGCAGGTGCTCATCAACGGACGTGGAAAATCGGGCGGCATTTTGCTGGCCAAAACCCCCGTCGAAGCCTTCGAAGTGGCCACCAGCCTTTTCAGCCTGCGCCCCAAAGATTTACCCGTGCGCAAAGTGCTTGTGGATGAGGTCATTCCCATCAGCCAGGAAATCTACCTCGGCATTATCATCGACCGCTCGCTGCGCCTGCCCGTGTTGATGGCCACGGCCGAAGGCGGTGCCAACATTGAAGAACTGATCCTCGACAAACCGGAGAAGGTCTTCAGGGTTCTCATTGACCCGCTGGTAGGGCTGCATGAATATCAGGTGCGCGAGCTGGCCGCCAGCATCGACCTGCCGCGCAGCAACTGGCGCGCTTTCGCCAGCATTGCCTTCAGCCTGTGGCAGATCTTCATCGAAACCAACGCTCTGATGATTGAAATCAACCCCCTGGTGCTCACACCTGAAGAGAAACTGGTGGCGCTCGACGGCAAAATTGACCTGGATGAAAACGCCATCAATTTGCACCCCGACCTGGCTGAACTGCGCGACACAGATGTCGAATCACCGCTGGAAGCCGAAGCGCGCAAATTCAACATGACCTATTTACACCACGCTGGCGGCGATATCGGCGTCATTGTCAACGGCGCCGGTCTGTGCATGGCCACCCTCGATACCCTGCACATTTATGACGGCCGCCCGGCCAACTTCATGGACATTGGCAAAGACCCCACCCCTTCCAAAATCTACACCGCTTTCAAAATCGTCAGTTCCAACTCTGAAATCAGCGTCATTCTGTTCAACATTTTTGGCGGTTTAATCCCCTGCGACGAAATTGCCCAGGGCATCCTGACGGCCATCAGCCAGAAGCCCGGCCTGCCGGCTGTGGTCCGGTTGGATGGCGTTCGCGCCGCGGAAGGCTGCAAATTATTGGAAAAATCAGGAGTGACGGTCACTGCTTCTCTGGCCGAAGCGGCTGCCCGGGCCATTGCCCTGGCACACGGAGAAAAAAATGAGTATTTTGGTCAATAAAAGCACCCGCCTGCTGATCCAGGGCATCACCGGCCGCGAAGGTCTGTACCACGCCCAAAAAATGCTGCTCAGCGGCACCAGCATTGTCGCCGGAGTCACGCCCGGTAAAGGCGGCGAATGGATGATCGGCGGAAAAATTCCCGTTTTCGATTCCGTGCATCTGGCTTATGAAATTTCTGGCGCCAATGCCGCCCTGGTTTTTGTGCCCGCGCACACCGCTCCAGATGCCATCTTTGAAGCCGCTGACGCCGGGGTACCGCTGATCATTTGCATCACTGAAGGCATTCCCATCTACCAGATGCTGCGCATCAACGCCTATCTGAAGCAGAAAGGCATCCGTCTCATCGGTCCCAAAAGCCCGGGAATCATCTCGCCTGGCGAATGCTGCGCCGGCATCATCCCCCCTGAAGTCTCCTCGCCAGGGAACATCGGCGTGGTCTCCCGCGCCGGCACCCTCACCTTCACCATTCTTGAAAATTTAAAGCAGGCCGGGCTGGGCGTCAGCACCTGCGTGGGCATTGGCTCTGATCCCATCATTGGTACATCTTTTAAAGATATTTTGGAAATGTTTGAAGCCGACCCGCATACCGAAAAGGTGGTGCTGGTGGGTGAAATTGGTGGAAAAGATGAAGAAGAAGCGGCCAGCTATATTCCCCAGATGACCAAGCCGGTCTGCGCCTACATTGCCGGCCTGACGGCCCAGGCCAATAAACGCTACGGCCACGCCGGCGCCATCATTGAACGTGGCGCGGGCCTGGCCGTGGATAAAAACCTGTCGCTGGTGGCAGCCGGGGTGCGCATGGCGCGCCATCCCGAAGAACTGCCCGAGCTGTTGAGTTGACGGCGTAAAGCCCCTATTTGCGCTGCGTCTCGATATACCTGACCACATCGCCCACCGTGCGAATGGCGGCGGCATCCTGATCATTGATGGTCAAATCAAAGGCCTCACAAAACCCATCCATCAAGAAAAACTGGTCCATCGAATCCGCTTTTAAATCTTCAATAAACCGTGTTTCCAGGTTGATTTCAGTGCCTTCCTTGGGTTTGAGCACCTTCACGATCACATTTTTAACCTCTGCAAAGGTATCCATAATCAACGCCTCCGGATATAATACTTGAAAAGGGTCTATTTTACCACCTTATCTTACCACAAATAAAAGGTTATGTCAGAAGAAAATCTCCTCTCTTCCCGTAAATCAGAACATATCCGCGTCTGCCTTGAAGAGGATGTGGCCTCAGGTCTCAGCAGCGGTCTTGAACAGTACCGCTTCATTCATAATGCCCTGCCCGAAGTGGACCTGGATCAGGTGGATACCGGCTGCGCCATCTTTGGCAAAAAGCTGGCCGCCCCCCTGCTCATCTCATCCATGACCGGCGGGGCTGCCGACGCCAGCGCCATCAACCGCAACCTGGCGGCTGCCGCCCAGGCCCACGGCATTGCCATGGGGGTGGGCTCGCAGCGCGCCGCCCTGGAACACCCCAAAACGGCCGCCACCTTCAAAATCAGGCAGGTTGCCCCCGACATTCTCCTTTTGGCCAACCTGGGAGCTGTGCAGTTCAACTACGGTTACACCGTGGACCACTGTCAGCGCGCTGTGGATATGATTGAGGCAGATGCCCTGATTTTGCACCTGAACCCCCTGCAGGAAGCCGTGCAACCCGAAGGCGACACCCGTTTTTCGGGCCTGCTGAACCAAATAGAAACGGTATGCCGCCACCTGCCCGTACCCGTGGTGGTGAAAGAGGTGGGCTGGGGCATCTCCGGCGAGGCGGCGCGCCGCCTGGCATCGGCCGGGGTGGCCGCCATTGATGTGGCCGGCGCCGGCGGCACCAGCTGGTCGCAGGTGGAGCTCCACCGCATTCGCGACCCGCATATGGCCGCTGTGGCTTCCAGTTTTCGCGCCTGGGGCATTCCCACCGCGGAATCCATCCTTCAAGTGCGGGCAGCCGCGCCAAAAATGACCATTTTTGCCTCAGGCGGCCTGAAAAACGGCATTGACCTGGCCAAATGTCTGGCCCTGGGCGCCGACCTGGGCGGCCTGGCCGGCGCCCTGCTGCGGGCAGCCAGCCAGTCGGCTGAGGCCGCAGCCCAGGCTGTTCACAACATCCGGCGCGAGCTGCAAATTTGCCTGTTCTGCACCGGCGCAGCCAGCCTGGCCGACCTGCGCCATAACAAACTGGCGCGCATTTCATAGGAATAAGCCCATGGACGATCAGACGCTCACCGCCTTGATGCTGCAGGCCGTTGAAACCGAACTGCAAAACGCCGTCAACCAGGCATTTGGGCCTGCCTGCGGCGAACTGCGTCAAATGCTGGCTGCCCACATGGGCTGGGAAGGCGCAGGCGCCGGTCCGCAGGCGCGCGGCAAACGCTTGCGGCCCCTGCTGGTGTTGTTGAGCGCAGCTGCCTGCGGCAGCCCCTGGCACGCTGCCCTGCCAGCCGCCGCCGCCGTGGAATTGCTGCACAATTTTTCCCTCATCCACGACGACATACAGGATAACAGCCCTCTGCGCCGCGGCCGTCCCACCGTCTGGGTCACCTGGGGCATGCCCCAGGCCATCAACGCCGGTGACGCCATGTTCAGCCTGTCGCAGGTGGTGCTGCTGCGCCTGGCCCAAACCGTCAGCCCTCAGGCGGCCATCCAGGCAGCTGACCTGTTTAACCGCACCTGCATCCGCCTGACCGAAGGCCAGTACCTGGACATCGCCTTCGAAAAAAGGCAAAACATCACCCTCACCGATTACCAGATGATGATCAGTGGTAAAACCGCCGCCCTGCTGGCTGCCTGCTGCGGCCTGGGGGCCATTGCCGCCGGCGCATCTCCAGCCATCCAGACCGAAATGCAAACCTTTGGCCAAGAGGTGGGCCTCGCTTTTCAAATCATCGATGATATTCTTGGCATTTGGGGCGATGAACAGCAAACCGGAAAATCGCACCAGTCAGACCTGGTTTCAGGCAAGAAAACCCTGCCCGTGCTCTATGCATTGGAACAAAAAGGCGCTTTTTACGAGCAGTGGCAGGTTGGCCCCGTCACGCCAGCCCACGTGCCCGCCATGATCTCCCTGCTCGATGCCTGCGGCGCCCGCGCCTACGCTGAAGCCTCCGCACGCACCCACAGCCAGGCAGCCCTTGCCGCGCTGGATGCCGCCATACCACAAAAGAACCCTGCTGCCAATACTTTGCTGGCCATGACAAATAACCTTCTTTTCAGACATTCATAACCCGGCAAAAGTAAAAAATGGCACGCAATAAACTTGACATTTATATGGCAGTCCTGTAAAATGCTTTTGGCTGTGGTAAACAGCGTTTCCCCATTTTAATTTGTATCAGGCATTATCCTACTTTCACTCGAAAGGAGGTGGTAACCCGGAAAACGGAATATGCAGACGTAGCTGGATGACGAACCTGACCAGCACGGTTATTCTGCGTATAAACAGGGTTCAAACCGTCAATACCTTCGCCAAAATTAGCGTAACCGTTGTGCAATCAGTGGCCGAATCGTGAAAAACGGCCACAAAGTGCAAGATTTTTGAACCTTACCAACTGAACACGGACCCTGTAAGCTCAAAGTCATCCGAGTGGAACGAGGAATGGCGA
>Ga0209097_10000340_pt1 | contig 48679 bp, 35 predicted proteins | sample AD_UKC052_MetaG_FD_184419 | JGI IMG/M metagenome (GOLD analysis project Ga0209097, IMG submission 184419) | Active sludge microbial communities of municipal wastewater-treating anaerobic digesters from USA - AD_UKC052_MetaG (SPAdes) (version 2) | ecosystem: Engineered > Bioreactor > Anaerobic >... | reverse complement strand
CCTCCCCAGCCCCGGACCTCGCCAAATTCATCCAAGAACGACTCGATCTATCCAAAACCCAAGCCCAGAGGCTCGCCGCATGAACCCCTCAACATGATATACTGCCCCCGAACACGGTACTCACGAGTAAGAGGAACACCTGATCGTGACAGCCGCTCCAGAGAAGAGAGAGTGTGCATTTGTTGGACCGAGAGCGGAACGGGAAGTCCGGAGGGAGATCGTTCGAATTCTGCCGGTCACAAGACTCTGGGCGCCTCTTCGGGCCTGCGTGCGGCTGATACTGGGATTCCTATGGATTCTGCTGTGTTACATCGGCTGCACGTTGGGCGGCGCGCTGGACCGGGTTCCCGTGCTGAAGAGACTGGATCTGGACCGGCGCGTTGCGCGCTTGTGGATTCGCGGCATGCGCGCCATCATTGGCATGCGGTTGATTCAGGAGGGGCGGGTTCCAAAGGGGCCCTACTTTCTGGTGGCCAACCATATCTGCTGGACGGACTTCTTCGCGTTTCTGACGTTATGCGACGGGACATGCGTTACGCAAACGGAGGATCAGACCTTCCCTCTGCTTGGCAGGCTAATCAAAGCGCTGGATCCCATTTTCGTTGAACGGACGCACGACGACATCCCGAGAGTGAACCGGCTCATCGGCGAGGCGATCGCACGAGGCGAGAACGTGTTGATGGCGCCTGAAGGTGTGATATCGCCCGGACGCGTCGTGCGGCGGTTCCGGCCGGCGCTTCTCGAGCCTGCGGCGCAGGCGAGGAAGCCGGTTCACTACGCGAGCGTGACGTGTCGAACGCCGGAGGGGTGTCGCCCGGCTTCCAAGTCGGTCTTGTTCGGGCCGGATCCGTACTTTCGAACGCCGGACGGGCGTATACCGGAGTCGGAGCTCGATGCGTGGGGTCCGGAGCGATCCTTCTTCCTTCATTTGCTGGGCCTATTCGCGCTGCCTTGGTTCGAGGTGACGATCCGGTTTGGGTCCGAGCCGATTCTCGGTACGGAGCGCCATGCGCTTGCCAAAGGACTCCAGGAGGGTGTTCAGCGGATCTTCAGTCCTGTCGATTGACGTGGCGCCTCATCCGTTGCTTTGTGGGGCGTGAAAGTATATCTTTAGGTCATGGATGGTCACGAGGGGAAAGAGGCGTGCCGCGAGGCATGGGCGCTCTGCGGCGAGAAACGTTATGCCGAGGCGCTGGCGCGGCTCGATGATCCTGCCTTCGGCGAGGCCGATACGCAAGACGCTCTCTATCTGCGGGGGCTGTGTCTTCTCGGGGAGAGCCGGTTCATTGAGGCGCGCGCCGTTTGTGAGCGGCTGACACAGCAGTTCGGCGAAGAGGCGTGTCACGATCTCAAGGCTCGTCTGAGCGCCCATGAAATGCGGGCCGCGCAGGTACTGCCTGTGCCGGATGCTGAACGGCCGGCGCGTCGGCGTTGGGGCTGGTGGATAGGGTTGTTTGGGGCCGTGGTGGTGGTGGCTGCGCTGGTGTGGTTTGCCGTGGGCGGGCGACCCGAGCCTGTGTGCGAGGAGCCTGGCGAAGAGGCGGTCCTTGAGAGCGCTCCGCCGCTGCCTACGAGTGCGGCCGTTCCGGCGGAGCAGACGCCGCATCCGGTGGAGGCCGTTGCGGAATCGTCTGCGGCGGCTGAGTCCGTAGCCTCGCCGACCGTCGCGCCGGTGCCTGAGTCCACGCTTGGGGATGCGGGCCGTCTCGAGGCGGAAGAGTCGCCGGGCGGCGATCTTGGTGCTTTGGTGCGACGCCTTGGTGATGAATCGGCGCGCGATCGGACGCTGGCCACGTTGCACGAACGAGTCTGTGTGCGCGATCTCGATGTATTGCATGGGGCCTTGGCCTCAATGGAGAGTGGCGCCGGACGGGCTGCCGTGGTGGGGCTGATCGGCGAGATCGGGAGCTCGCGGTCCGTTGAAACGTTGAAGCGCGTGCTGCTGGAGGATCAGGCGGCGGAGGTGCGTGCGGAAGCGACGCGGGCCATTGGTTCGATCGAGATGGAGGAGGCCCTTGACGCGTTGGCGCACGCGCTGGAGCAGGACGCGGATCCGATGGTGCGGCGCCGTGCGGCCTGGGCATTATGCCGAGCTTTGGGTAGTCGCGCGATGCCGCCGATTCAGGCGGCGGTTGAGCGCGAAGACGATCCGCAGGCCAAGGTGGTTCTGCAGTGGATGCTCGACGGACTCCAGAGCGCGACGCATGTGCCGAATGTGGCTTTCGGCGATCTGCTCTACGGGGCCGTGGAGGGCACCCTCTTCGTATGTTATGTGCCGAAGACGTATACGCCGTCGTGGACCAATACGATGCTGGTCGCGGTTCACGGAATGACGGAGGATGCCGAGCACTACGCGATGATGTGCCGGGATGACGCGGAGAAGTACGGCGTCATCGTGGTGGCGCCCTACTTCAATCCGGCGACATACCCCGAGCTGGAGGCGCTTGACGGTGGCCTTGGCGGGGTGAGGGCAGATCAGCGGCTGTTGCAGATTCTGAAAGCCATCAGCGATCGTACCAATGCGGATCCGGAGCGGTTCTGGCTCTTTGGTCACGATCGGGGCGGCGAGTTTACCTCGAGTTTCACGCTGGCCCACTCGGACCGGGTCTTGCGTGCGGCCGTCTGTGGCGCGGATCACCACGTGATGCCGGACGAAGACGTGGCGTTTCCGCGTGGATTGGCGGTGAGCGAGCGTCATGCGTCGTTGGGCTCACTGGATTACGGCGCGCTGGTGAAGACGCCGTTGGCGGTGGTTGTCGGGACGAAGGACTTGGCCAGGCGTAGCGCGGCGGCACAGCGCTTTACAGAAGCGGCTTCCTCGTATGCGCGAGAGCGGGGAATCGAGTGCAACGTGAAGTTCATGCCGGTGCCCGGGGGAGGCCATTCCGGCGAGTCGAACTACGGGACAGCCGTCCGGTTTCTTTTGGCGGGACAGCGTCCGGCGCGACGGGGCGTCGAGCCGAAGCCGAAGGAGACGCCCGCCGAGGCGGCGGCCCCTGAAGAGGCTGCACCGCCGCAGGCGGCACCCGATGAAACAGAGGGCCAGCAAGTTCCGGAAGAGGCGGTGGGGGAGGAGTCGACGATCGATGGTGAGGAAGCGCCTGAGGAATCGACAGGGGTCGAGGAGGAATTCCTTGACGAGGAGCCGGTTCTCGATGAGGAGTCGGCGGCGGTTGAAGAGGAACTCGTAGACGAGGAGCCGGTTCTCGATGAGGAGTCGGAGGCGGTTGAAGAGGAACTAGTGGACGAGGAGCCGGTTTCCGACGAGGGACCGGCAGCGTTGGGGGAGGAGTTCGTGGACGACGCACCGCTCTCCGATGAGGAGTTGATCGAGGCTGACGAGGAGTGGGTTGCCGAGGGCGGGGCTCCGGACGAAGAGGCCGAGTCGGATGATTCGCGGCGGTCTCGCACCGACAGGTACCGCCGGCGGCGTCGATGACAGGCCGGTTTGCGGGGATCTGACACTGGATGCGGAGAGAGGAGTCTCTGGTGGTTGATGATGGGCAGAAGCCGAGTGTTCACAAGGATTTTCACGGCGCGCTGAGTTTTGGGCTCGCCTTCGTCGAGTCGCAGTACGGCGAAGAGGGCATGGCCGAGTTTCTTGAGAGTCTTGCCGATTCCGTGTACGCGCCGTTGGTTCGCGACATACGTGCGGGTGGCCTGGCCGCGCTCGAGGAGTACTGGCGCAAGGTGTTCGAGTGGGAGGAGGGCGACGTCGACATCGCGTTGGAGGACGGCGTGTTGACGCTGGCGGTGAATCGGTGTCCGGCGATTGCGCACATGAAGGAGTACGGCTACGCCATCGCGCCGCACTTCTGCGAGCACACGCGTATCGTGAACGAGGCCATCTGCCGTGCCGCAGGCTACGCGGCGAGCGTCGAGTACGATCAGGACGCGGGCCGGTGCACGCAGACCTTCCGGAGGGCCGAGGCATGATCTCGTGCACGGATTTCATCTGGGTGTATAGCGAGTTGTTCAAGTTTCTCGAGGCGCGTGGCGGCGAAGCGAAGGTCATCGAGTTTTGGAGGGGCATCTCGGACGAGTTCCTGACGAATCTCCGCGAGTACGTCGCCGAGGATGGCCTGAAAGGCATGTTTCGGTACTGGTCGCACACGCTGGGTGAGGAAGGCGGGCGGCATCACATGACGCTGTACGACGACATGTTCGTCATCGACATGCACGACTGCCCGTCGGCGAAGAAGATCTTCCGCGATGGCCGCGTCGAGCCGTATCCCAAGTACTGCGAACACTGCCGGTGGCTGTATCCGCCGCTGCTTGAGGAGTTCGGGTACGAGGTGGACTACCACGTACTCGACTGCGAGAAAGGCGCCTGCCGCTTGACGGTTCGAAAACCGCCCGGCGTCATGACGCCGGACGACAAGGCTCAATAGGCACGGCTTGCACGGACACTAGGGCGAACGCAATGGATGGTTGGATACGTTGGCGGGACGAGGATGTGTCGCGGCTGGTGCTGGGCACGGTGCAGTTGGGCATGCCGTACGGCATTGCGAACATGCAGGGCCAGCCGAGCGCCGTCGAGGCTGTGCGCATCGTCGAGGCGGCGTGGGCGTGCGGCATCCGGCATTTCGATACGGCGCAGGCCTATGGCACGAGCGAATCGGTGCTGGGTCAGGCGTTGCGCGATTTGGGCGTCCAGAGCGAGGCGCAAATCGAGTCGAAGTTCGCGGCGACGCTGGATCCCAAAGACACGAAAGGCCTATCAGAGTCCATCGAGCGTTCGGTCGAGCGGCTCGGCATCGATCGTTTGTGGTGCATGATGCTTCACCGGGCACCGTGGCTCGACCACTGGGACGAAGGCCTGGGCGCCGCGATTCAGCAGGCGCGGGCGGCGGGGCTCATTCGGCATTTCGGGGCGTCGATTACCATGGTCGACGAGGCGCCGCTGTGTCTCGCGCACAAGGATGTCGAGGTTATCCAACTCGCCTGTAACGCATGGGATCGCCGGCCGGTGACGGCCGGTACACTCGCCAAGGCGCGCTCCAATGGCCAGCTCTGCTGTATCCGCAGCGTGTACCTGAAAGGCCTCTTGACGCTGCCGGTCGAGGCGGTGGCCGAACGGCTGGCTATCGCACGCGATGCGGCTGAGCGGTGGCACGCCTTATGCCGCCGGTACGGCATCAGTCCGGTCGAGATGGCGATGCGGTTCGCGTTGACGCTCGACGCGCCGCTGGTTGTGGGCGCGGAGACAGCGGAGCAGGTGCGTGACACGGCGCGGTTGGCATCGCTCGAGCCGCTGGCTGAGGACGTGCTGGCGGATCTCGCGGCGACGATGGATCCCGCGCTCGACGATACGATCCTAACGCCGAACCTGTGGGAGAAACTCGACGGCGCGGTAGTCACGCCCAGCGAATCACACAAGCGATGAAGAGGAGTACCATCATGGAACCCATCGTGTTGGCGCTTGCCGTTGCGGCAGGCTTCGCGGCGACCGATGATGCGGAATCGCCATTCTACGCGGACAAGTCCGAGATCATGAGCTACCTCGACGGGGCGGGCGCGCTGCGTCCTGTGCAGTCGACGGCAGATTGGGAGACGCGGCGTGACCACGTCCTGGCCAACATGCAGCGCGTGATGGGGCCGATGCCCGATGCCGCGCGCAAGGTGCCGCTGGATGTGCAGATCGTCGAGGAAACGCCGTTCCCGACGTACACGCGCAAGAAGATCACGTTCGCGGTCGAAGACTGGGATCGCCTGCCGGCGTACCTGCTCGTGCCCAAGGGGCTCGAGGCGCGCGTGCCGGCCGTGCTTTGCCTTCATCCCACGTACGACGACGGCAAGGATATCTGCGTGGGCATCAGCGGCAAACCGCACCGCAACTATGCCGAGGAGTTGGCCGAGCGCGGCTACGTGACGCTTGCGCCGGACTATCCGGGTTTCGGCGAGTACAAGGCAGCGCGGGCGGAACTCTACGCGCGCGGCTACATCAGTGCCACGATGAAAGGTATCTGGAATCACATGCGGTGCGTGGATTTGTTGCAGAGCTTACCGGAGGTCGATCCGGAGCAGATCGGCTGCATCGGCCATTCGCTGGGCGGCCACAACACGCTGTTCGTGGGCGCGTTCGATCCGCGGATCAAGGTGATGGTGTCGAGCTGCGGTTTCACGGCGTTTCCGAAGTACTACGGCGGCGATCTCACCGGCTGGACGCACGACGGGTATATGCCGACGATCGCTTCGGCGTACGGCAAGGATCCGGCGCGGCTGCCCTTCGATTTCACCGAGATTCTCGGTGTGCTGGCACCTCGATACGTGTTCGTCAACGCGCCGACGCATGACGCCAACTTCGAGGTATCGGGTGTCGACGACTGCATCAAAACCGCCACGCCCGTGTTTGGACTCTACGGTGCGGAGGATCGTCTTATCGTTGAGCATCCCGAGGCGGAACATGATTTCCCGGATGCCGAGCGCGAAAAGGCGTACTCGTTCATCGAGCGAGCCCTCGCGGCCCGGTGAGGAGGGCGATTCATGAATCGGTGGTTCGTTTCAGCCATTCTGGGCGTTTTCGTCGGCGCAGTGGCGGGCGTTGCCGTGGCGCAGGACGCGTCGCTCCTTCCGCCGAGCCTCATCTCGACCAAAGCCGAGCCGGGCCTAAGCTACGGTGGCGTGGATGAACTGGCGCTGCCCAAGACGGTGCTGTTTTCCGCCGGGCCCGAAGAGATCGCGGCGGATGCGGAGGAATGGTCGCGGCGAGGCATCAACGCGTTCTTCCTCGACTACTGCGCCCGCGAGTGGTCGATCGATATCTGGGCGACGGACGGCAAGCCGTGGACCATCGGCGAGAGTGATGGGACCTTTCGGCAAGCGCAGCAGGCCAACGAGGTCTGCCGCCGGATCGGTTCGGAGGTCTTTCTGAAGGTGTCGTTCGATCACACCTTCGAATGGTTCAACGATATCGCGTGGCAGCAGGCCTACCACAACTTTCGGCAGTTTGCGATCTTCGCGCGCGAATCGGGCTGCACTGGCATGGCGCTCGATATCGAGTACATAGACGAGCAGTACGCCTTCACCTGGGAGGGCTACACGTACGATGGCTACACGCGGCAGGATCTCGTCAAGAAAGTGGGAGAGCGCATGACGCGCGTGATGGCGATACTCTACGACGAGTTTCCGGACATGGTGTTCCTGACGTTTCCGGAGTGCGGTTTCAGTCTCGGCCAAATCATTCACCTCGCGTGGATCGAAGAAGCGGCGCGCCGCCATGCGCCTGGCGGCATTCACTACTGCACCGAGCATACGTACCGTAATCCAAACGCGCGCGATATGTTCGCGTACACCGCGGCCTGCCACGGCCTATTTCATCGTTTCTTGAGCAGGCGCGCGTGGAAGTACTGGATGGAGAAGTGCTCGATTTCGGCGGGCATTTGGCCTTTCGGCTTCAACTATCAAGAGGTATGCGACCCGGGCATGTCGCTCGAGGAACTCCGGCAGGGATTCGCCGCGTCGCTCATGGTATCGTCACGCTACAACTGGGTTTACAGCCACAACTGCCGCGAGCAGCTCATCGGCCGAGGTCTCGACAAATACGAAGGCGAGGAGGACTTACAGGCCTACCTGGATGTCATCCGCGACAAGGCCATGATCACGACGCCGAAATACGTTGCGTTGGCAACGGAGTTGCGCACGGCGCATCTGCGCGATTACTCGGCCGATCTTGGGTTCACGCCCTTCGTGAGTTTCGCGGGACCGACGGATGTGCCTTCGCTGCGGCTTGCGCCCACGCCGCGCATGGATGCCGAGGAGCTCGAACTGGGCTGGCGGTTCGCCCACGAGTACTTGCGTGGCGAACCGACGACGCTGCAGACGCATTTTCAGACGCAGGTCCACTGGATGGTTATTGGGCCCTTTCCGAACGAGACGGATTTCTCCGGCCATTTCGCCGAGTATCCTCCGGAAGAGGGCATTGACCTGAGCGCCGAGTACGACGGCCTTGGGGGCAAAGTGCGTTGGATCGAGCACAACCAGGACACCGATCTGGCCTCGGTCGATTTCACCAAGATCTTCACGCCGACGGAGCATGTGTGCGCCTACGCGCTGTGCTTTGTCACGTCGCCGGATCAACGTGACGTCCAGATCCGGCTAGGGACGAACGACTCCGGCAAGTTGTGGCTCAACGGCGAGTTGATCTTCGACTATCCGTACGAAGGCACGGCGTGGCTGGATCGCGAGATGATCGAGGTCAGATTGCCGGCCGGTACGAGCACGATTCTCCTCAAGATCTGCAATGGCCAGTTGAACTGGGGCTTCGTGTTCCGGATCGCCGATATGCAGGGGCGGCCGATGCCGGACTTGCGCTATACCGTCTGCGAACCGAAGTGACGCCGAGGGGTCAGCGCGCGTAACCGAAGCTCTGAGCGGGAGCAGTGAAGCGCCCCTCCGTGAGCGTGTGCGATGTTCCGCACTCGCGATCTCCTTCGAGCGTGGCTTCGGTGAAGATGCGGACTTCGCCTGGGTGTGCGTTCTCTAACAGGATTCCGGCCGGCTCGTCGGCGCGGTTTGTCCAGAAGACAGTGTCGCCGACCTTGGCGGCGATGACGTGACGCGGACTCGATGATGTGCACTTCCGTACTTGGTCGCCGCGTTCCGTGAGGCGCGTGAAGTTGGCGATGGCGTGATACACGGGCCGCACGCGCCAGTTGTCATCCTTGAAGTTCCAGAGGCCGTAGTTCATGAATGAGCCTGCCGGGTAGTACACTTCGGAGAGACACCATATCGAGAAGCCGGCTACGCCGCGATTGAGTCCCTCGATGATGAACGCAGTAGTCCACACGGCGTAGGGATAGTCCTCCATAATCGGATTTTCGAGGGTTCCGCTACGCGCATCCTGAAACCCGAACTCGGCCACGACGAACGGCTTCCGCGGTTGCCGTCGATCGAGCAATTCGAGGCGGCTGTTGAAGAAGTACGGCGCGAGGACGCGGTCCGGGAAGGCGAGGTACCGGTGCGACGCGAAAAGGTCCGCCGTTTCGTAGTAGGCGTCATCCTCGACGCATTGCGTGAACCAAGGCAAGCCGCCGGTGTCATCGCTGCCGACGATACGCACATCGAGGCCGCGCCGCGTGAACTCGGCTTTCATCCGACGGTGAAGGTCGGCGAACCGCGCGAAGTCGTACGCCATGTGCGTGGCGAAGGCACCGTTGGGTTCGTTCGTAAGCGTCCATTCCTGGAGGCAGGTATAGCCCTTTTCCCGAATCAGGTGCTCGAACAGGGCGCCGATGGCCGTGACGACCTTCTGCGGCTCGTCGTAGGGGTTGGCAACACTCCATTCGACGCCAACGAGGTTCACCACAGCGCCGATGCGCTGGTAGAGGTCCAAGGTGCGGTAGTGGCTCTGCATGTTGGGACTGTCGAAGGTGAAGGTGGTCCAGTCGCCGCTCGGATTCCAGTCTTTATACCAGCAGAACATGCGGATCCAGTCGGGATCCATCCACGTGACACGGCCGTCGCGGATGGCCCAATCGGCTTCGGTCACGCCGTGCTCCGCGTTCTCGGGATTGTAGAACCAGCCATCATCCTCGGCGCCGAAACCGATGAGCGAATCGCAGACCACCTCATCGGTGACGGTCAACGTGATGGGGCCTTCGATAGGGCCGGTGGCTACGTTTTCGAGTAGCGTGAGCGTCGCGTTGTCAAAGTAGGCTTCGCCGTGGCCGTTCAGGATGAGACACACGCGTACGCGGCAGGCCCCGTCCGGCACGATTGACTGGAGTCGCAGAGGTGTCCAGCGATCCTCTCCAAGGACGGCGGCCGTTTGCGTGAAGCTCAGGCGTTTTCCGTCGGCGTTGTGGAATTCGATGGCCGCGTACACGCCGTAACCGTCGTGCACATTCCGGCCCATGGCATCGACGCGTAGGTCGAAGAGATCGCCCGGTTGGGCGTCGATTTCCTGAAACAGGTATGGCCACGATACCGCCACTTCGTCCGGAACGATAATCCGAGCCGCCTGGCGATTTCCTTCCGGCACGCCTTCCATGGTGAGATGCGGCGCGTTCGTTTGCCACGCGTCAATGCCGTTGTCGAAGGACCCGTTGGCGAGCAGGTTTCCTGTAGCGGCTCCGAAGACTGCCATCGGAATCATCCAAAGCATGGTTGGCCTCCCTCGAGTACGGTTACTTCTTGGCCAGGTATCCGCGCAAGGTCTTGAGATTCTGCGGGCCCACGCGTTCGGGCGGTCCGCAGTGGTTCTCGATGGTCACATGTTCGACGAGGCCGTCTCGGGCAAGCGCCTTGATCTGGCCGCGCCAATCGCAGACGCCTTCGCCGACAGGCTTCCATTCCGTCATGCCGTCGTCGTTCAGGGCCACGTCTTTGACGTGAACGTTGAGGATGTACCGTTTCACCTTCTCGTAGCCGTCGGGGAAGCCGCGGAGCGCATATTCCTTCAGGTTGGCATAGTCCCAGTTCGCGCCGAGATTGGGCCGATTGATGCGGCGCAGGAGGTCGGCAATGCGCGCGGGCGTGTTGAATTTGCAGTGTGTCTCATTCTCGACGGCGCCGTGGAGCGCGCGCTCGTCGAGGCGGTCGGCCAAGCGCTGGAGAAGCTTGATGGCCTCGTTGTCGGTTCCGGTGTCCATTTCGAATCCAAAACAGATTAGGAGCGGAATGTCGCAGCCTTCCATGAAATCCATGGCGATGTCGAGGCCCTCGCCGAGGGCGTAGCCGACTTCCGCCTCGTCTTCGAGGTGACATTTGAAGAAGCCGGGCGACACGGCCGTGTACCGGATGTCGTACTCCTCGCGGAGGGCCGCCAGTTCGTCGAGCACGGCAACGTCGAAGCGAGGAAACCGGGCGCCACGGATGCCGCGCAATTCGAAGTCTCGAATTCCCCACGCCAAGGCCATCTCGATGGCCTCGCGCGGTTCCTGGCTCAACTCGTCGGTCACAATCCCGAACCGCATGGCCTGCCCCTCCCGTTTGCTGCCAACGCGCGACCTCACCCATTGCCCCGAACGTCAGAACTTCCCGTCACGCGTTTCGTAGTGCGTCGGTTTGCCCAATGTGACGCCGCCCGACATGATCCAGTGGGCTACCCACTCGACCACGGTGTCGATGCCGACATCCGGCATTCCGAAGAGCTTGTGGCACTTGGCGCCGTTGCTTAGGAGCGCGTTGGCCGCCTCTTCGCCCTCGATGATCGGCTCCTTGCCCATCAACTCGCCGAAGCGTTGGGCCATCCAGCGAATGGACACGGTTTCCGGTCCGGCCACGTTGATGATGCCGGGCGGCGAATCGGCGTAGGCGAACGACTGAAGCGCCACGGCGTTCGCGTAGCCTTGCCAGATGACGTTGACGAACCCCATCGTGACGTCGATGGGCGCTCCGCTCCAGACCTTCGACGCGATGTCATACACGATGCCGTAGCGGAGCTCGACGGCGTAGTTGAGGCGATAGTGGAGCACCTTGGTGCCGGCATTGTTCGAGTAGTAGTCGAACATACGCTCGCGGCCGAGGCATGACATGGCGTATTCGCCGATAGGGCTCGGCGTGGTCTGCTCGGTAGCCCCGATGCCGATGGGCAGGAAGGGGTAGATATTGCCTGACGAGAAGGCGACGATCCGCGAGTGACGATACCGGCTGGCGGCCATGCCGGCAAGGTGTACGTTCACGCCCCACGTGTTCCACTCGGCGCCCGTCGAGCCGAACTTCATGCCGAGCATGTACATGACGTTCGCGGCGTCCGGCAGTGTATCGAGGGCGCCCGGCTCGAGCAGTTCCGTCTTGACGATCTTCACGCCGAGCCGTTTGAGCCGCTGCAGGGCTTCGGCCGAGTAGACGTTCGAGACGCCGATGATCGAGCGCTTGACGCCGGCTGCTTCGAAGGCGCGCGCGGCCATTTGCGCGAGTGTAGGGCCAATCTTGCCGCCGGCACCGAGAATGAGCAAGTCGCCGTCGAGCTTGGCCATCGCCTCGACGACGCCGGGCGTTGGACAGGACAATCGATCTTCGAGTTCGGCGACGGTTCGAATCGGCTCGATGGACAACTTGGGCAACTTCGCGCGTTTCTTCGCCATAGCAGGAATCCCCTCTCTATCGCCGCGCACGCGGCAGCGCCATTACTACGTCTGGCCATTGTGCCAGACGGCGAGGCCGGTTGCAATGGCGATGCGTCTCAGTTCGGGCGCTCGAAATCCGTGAGCCAGCTCTCGCTGAAGGCCACGTGCTTGATGGCGTAGCGGCGGAAGGTGTAGGTCACGTGGATGAGGCTGTCCGAGGCCTGGATCACGCTCGGATACGAGTACTCGCCGGGATTTGTCTCGAGATCGAGGGGCTTCTCCCAGCGCTGTCCGCTGTCGACCGATCGCGCCACGCTGAGCGGCGTGCGGGCCACGGAACTGTCGTTGAACACGATGACGGCATGTCCGTTATCCAGCTTGGTCATGGCAATGCCGGCGTCGGGATTGCGCAGGGCGGATTTCTGCGCTGGTTTCCACGTGACGCCGAGATCGTCGGACGTGCTTTCGAGGATCATGGGTCGGCTCCGCATCATGAAGAGCAGCGAGCCGTCATCGCGCTCGATCATGGTGGGTTGGCTTCCTCCAGGTACGACGCCGGAGCGTTTCCACGTCTGTCCGTTATCCTTGGTTTCGAGGAAGAACGAGCCGTAGGTGCCGTCAACGACGCCGCTCAGCGGCAGGCAGAGCGCGTCGTCACTGCGCGTGATGGTCACGTTGCGCGGGAGCCAGCCGAAACTCGCTTCGAATTCGCGGTCGTCGCCCCACGTCGCGCCGTGATCCTCGCTGATGCGGTACAGGAGCCGGCACTGGCCCCATCCCGAGCCGCGTCGAATCGGCCGCTCGGCTTCCATCCGTCCCCAGACGATCCAGATGCGGCCGAGGCCGTCGCGGAAGATCACGGCGTTACCGGGCGGCTGCCCCGGATTTTTGACGACGGCCTCGGGCGTGCTCCAGTGCCGGTCGCTTTTGGGCAAGCGCGCGAGGAACAGCACCTGATCCTCGGCTGATTCGTAGGTTCCGCCGTACCAGAGGCACAGGAGGTCGCCGTTCGCGGCCTCGCACAAAGTCGAGCAGTGATGGGCGACGGCGCCGGGCGCTTTCTCGAAAATGACTTCCGAGGAGAAGGCAATTGTGCCGTATTGATCGTCGATATCGCGCGGCGCGAGGTCAGCGCCAATCGGTGTGCCTTCGGCCGCGACTTCCGGTGCCTCGACAGGCCTGTTCTTGGTTATGAGTGTGATTGCGTTTTCAAGTCCTGCGACGGCCCCTCGGTATTGCAGCACGCCTTTCGCGTCGATCAGGAACGCCTCGGGCGTTGCCGTAGGCGCGAGCAGCTTGGTGGCATCGCCTTGCGGATCGCGGTAAATGGGAAAGGTGCAGCCGCGCCGCTGGGCGAAGGTTCGGAGTTCCTCGGGGGTCTCGGCCGCGTTTGGGCAGATGCCTACGAACAGCACGTCACGAAGGCGAAACCGCGAGTGTACCGAATTGATCTCGTCGATCTGGTTATCGGTGGCTTCGCAACGCGCCGATAAGAACAGGATCGCCGTGCCGCGCTGCGCGGCGAAGTTCTTCATGGTGAACGCGTGGTCTTCGAGCGTGGTCAAGGGCACTTCATCCACGGCTGCACCGATATCGAGTCCCATTGCGTTCCATCCTCCTATTGCGAGAATCGCTGTGCACATCCATACCGTTCGCATCGGATGTTTCCTTTCCTGGGTGTCGCGATCACAAGCCTGCACGATAGTGCGCCACCGCCTCGGACGTCCTCAAGTAGCGGTTGTAGATTCTCAGCGGTTTCACGATTTCCGCGATACGGATGGCCGGCGCGCCGTTCATGTCGCCGAGCTCGGCAGGGAATCGGCCCCAGCCGAATTGCCGCTGCTCGCCGCCGTCGCAGAGCACGCCATCGACGACGAAAGTGATGATGCGCGGGCCGCCGTCGATAATGGCCACGACGTGATGCCGTCCGGGAGGATCGAGCGACCCGGCATCCGATGTCCAGTCCGCCGCGGTGACGCCGTCCGACAAGGCCACGTGGGCGGCCGCGCCGTCGACGACTTCGAGGAGAACTCCCTTTCCGTTCGCGTCGCGTGTATCGACGAGGGCGAGGCCGGGCGTTGCTGTGCCGGTGTCGATCCAGCAATCCAGAGTGAATCCGCCGAGGTAGCGCAAGTCCGGCAGCGCAGGCATGGCCAACGTGTCACGCGAATCGCCTGGTTTCACGGTGAGGACGAGGCCGTCCTGTGCGATATCCTTCGCTTTGCCTTGATTCCACAGGCCTTCGAGCAAGGTGGCGTCGATTTTGTGGACGCGGGCGATGTCTTTCTGCGTTTCGGTGATCCAGTAGCGGCCGTCTTGCTCGATGAGATCCGGATAGCTCATGCGCACGCCGCCACGTCCGATGGCGTCTCCGGCCTCGGGATCGTAGAGCAGGATCTCGGGCTGCGACCAGTGGATGAATCCGTCGATCTCGATGCCGCCGCTGATCCACGCCGGATTGCGGCCGAGGAAGTCCTTGCCGCTGTGGTTGTGGAACCAGAACAGGTAGTTGCCGTTGTGGGCTTTCCAGATGCGCGGACAGGCGCGCGGATTCTTGATTCGCCGTCCGTGGGGCGTGTAGGTGGCCTGCTCGGGTAACGTCCAGGTCCGGCCGCCGTCGCGGCTGTAGGCGTGGCACGGATAGCCGGTGGTCGTGCGGTACATGCAGTAGAGGCTGCCATCGTTCAGGGGAACGAGGTTCTGTTCGGACTGGATCGAGCCGAAGTCAGGATTGCGTAGGCCGTGGTCGCCTTCAGGCAGCAACTCCCACCGGAGCGCATGGGCATTGCGCTCGCTCAGGATATTGTCCGAGCGGAAGAACCAGCCTTCGGATTCGTCGAGCATGTATCGGCCGATCTTGGTGAAGGCGAAGATGGCGGTGCCGTCCAGTGCCACGGGCTTGCCGATGCCCCAGAAGATCTGCACCTCGCCGTGCCAGTCGTTGCCCAGATCGACGGCGGTGTGGCGCATGGGCAGGCGGTACCGCGTGTCGCTCCAGGTGCGGCCGCCGTCGTCGGTGTACCGGTAGCAGTACCAACCGATGGTGTCCGCGCGGATGTCATTCTTGTCGCCGAGCGTGTGGACGTTGTCGCCGTTGTAGGAGTAGAAGACGTAGACGCGTCCGGCCGGGGTGACGAGCGGCATGGCCCAGGAGGCCTCGGGGCCGTCGGAGGGCTCGATGGACACGAGGGGCGTCCAGGTCTTGCCGCGATCCGCGCTGGTCGTCGAGACGACGTGTTGGCCGCGTTGGCCTTCGACGCCGGGCCCGGTGGTCATCACGCAGAGCCACGCGCCGTCACTGGTAACGACGACGTACGGCTGGTCGCAGTAGCCTTCGGAGGGAATCTCGATACCGGTTCGTATGTTGCGCTGATCGCTTCCGGTGGCGCGATCCTGGCCGTGACAAGGCGCGGCCAGGAGCACGGCAAGCGATAACAGCACGAGTGTGAATACGCCCTGCATTACACGGGATCTCCAGGTGTTCACGGAGTGAGAATCACTTTGCCGCACTGGCCGGTGACCTGTAACTCGAGTGCTTCTTGCACGCGGTCCAGCGGAAACTCGTGCGTGATCATCCGATCCAACTTGTCGCCCGACTCCTGAATGAGCCGCATCATCCGAGGCGTGTGGGCGAGATTGTAGTGCCACACGCCATGCACTGTCAGGCCTTTCCGGATGAAGTCGTCGCTCACAGCTACCGTCAGCTCGCCGGATTCGCCTACGAACGAGACATGCCCTCGGCGGCGGGCGGCGTCGATACACAACCGTTGCGCGGCCGCCATGCCCGAGCAGTCGACGGCTTTGTCGACGCCGATGCCGCCGGTAAGCGCCATGATCTGCTCGCGCGCATCCGTAGCACTCGGATCGACGACGCGCTCGGCGCCGAGTCGTTGCGCCAGTTCGGCGCGGTACGCGTTGGCATCGACGCCGATGACGCGTGCGCCTCGATACGTTGCATTGATCACGCCGCCGAGGCCCACCGGGCCGAGACCCGTCACGAGCACGGTGTCGAACGCGTTGACGTTCATCGTCTCGCACGCGTTGAACGTCGGGCCCAGGCCGCAACAGGCCATCCCGGCGTGCCGATACGAGACGCCTTCGGGAATGGGGACGCAGAGCCAGTCAGGCTTGAGAACATATTCTGCGTACGTTTCGTAGCCTTCGGGTGATCCGGTAAAGGCCGCGACGTCGATGTGGCGCTCGCAGTGGATGTAGTCGCCCGCGAGGCACAGCGGACACGTTCCGCACGGGAACAGCGGCATGACGACTACGCGATCGCCCACCTTCACACGGCCCGGCTGGGCGACCTCGACGACCTCGCCGGCGGCCTCGTGACCCAGGAACTCATGTCGGCCGCCGCCACGGAAGGCCTTGTACTCGGTGCACATAGGAATGACCTCGACTTTGACCAACACCCAGTCTTCCTTGGGCCTGGGTGTTGGAACTTGGATGATCTCGGCGCGTTTCTCGCCGGAGATGATGACTTTGCGCATGGCGACTACTCCTTGCATTTAACCCTTCGTGGCTCATGACTTATACTTGGGATGCAGGCTGGCTTTCAAAACGCACCTCATGCTATGAAGATCGTCATCGCTCCCGATTCATTCAAGGAATGCGCCAGCGCGCATGAAGTGGCTGCGGCCATTGCCGAAGGCGTCCACCGCGCTGTACCGGACGCCGAGTTGGCGCTTGTGCCGATGGCCGACGGGGGCGAAGGTACCGTGGAGGCCGTGGTGGCCGCTACGGGCGGAAGACGAGTCGAGTGCGAGGTCACCGGGCCGCTGGGCGATCGCGTGGCGGCGAAGTACGGGATCGCCGGCGATGGCGGGACGGCCGTTATCGAGATGGCGGCGGCTTCCGGTCTCGCGCTGGTGCCGCGCGACCGCCGCGATCCGAGGGTCACTACGACGTGCGGTACCGGCGAACTGATGTGCGACGCCCTCGATCATGGCGTGAGCCGGATCGTGATCGGTATCGGCGGCAGCGCGACGAATGATGCCGGGGCCGGCATGGCGCAGGCGCTCGGATTCTCGTTGCGCGATGACAACGGCGAAGAACTTGGGCCGGGCGGCGCGGCGCTGGCACGTTTGGCCGTCGTTGATGGACGGCGTCGCCATCCTGGACTGGCCGCCTGCGAGGCGCTGGTGGCCTGCGACGTGGACAACCCGCTCTGCGGCCCTCGTGGCGCATCGCACATCTACGGGCCTCAGAAGGGTGCCGACACCGATGCCGTGCATGAGCTCGACGCGGCATTGCGGCACTTCGCAGAAGTCGTGGAACGGCACCTGGGCACGTCTGTGCTCGAGTTGCCCGGTGCGGGCGCTGCGGGCGGTCTCGGGGCGGGTCTTGTGGCGTTTGCCGGCGCGCGTCTCGTCAGCGGCGTCGAGATGATCGCTGAGATCTGTGGATTGGATGCCGCCGTTGACGGCGCGGACTTGGTGATCACGGGCGAGGGCACGCTCGACGGGCAAACGGTTTTTGGCAAGACGCCGGTTGGCGTGGCCCGCGTGGCGCGCCGGCGTAGTGTGCCGGTGATCGCGTTGGCCGGAAGTCTTGGCGAAGGCTATCGTGACGTGTACGGCGAAGGGATCGACGCGGCATTCTCGATCTGTCCGAGGCCGCTCGGATTGACGGAGGCGATGGCCCACGTGCGGGTGCTTCTCTGCGATACGGCCGAGGCGGCCGTGCGCGCATGGGCTATCGGCAGAACCTGAAGGCGGAACAGCACGACGATCATGCACCCCAGTTTTGAAAGGATTCCGTTTCGCGAGCCGGCGAAGGCGGCGAAGGACCTTGACACAATTCTCGAGGGCGACACCGGATCGCTTGAGGAAGGGCTTGCCGAGGCTATTCGTGATGTGGCCGATCCGGACAGCGTGTTGGTGCGCATGGAACGGTTTCTGTGCGCGGCGGCCACGCCGCAGATCCAGCGCGATCTCATGTGCTCGACGCCTCGGTACCTGCACCTGCTCTGCACGATTTTCGATCAGAGCCATTACCTGACGGACATCGTTCTCCGGAATCCGGGTTACACGCTGTGGTTGTGGGAGGAAGCACCGTTGGGTCGGGCGATGACGCGCGAGGAGGTCGTGGCGGAACTCGGCGTCCAGGTGGCGGCGTTCGACACGTTCGGCGCACGGTGCGCGTCGTTGCGCCGGTTCAAGCGGCGCGAGTTCTTGCGGATAGCCACGCGAGATATCTTCGAGTACGAGCCGCTGGCCTCGATCACGGAGGATCTCTCGAATCTGGCCGATGCGATGCTCGATGTGGCGATTCGCTGTGGCGAGGATGACTTGCGCGGGCGTTTCGGAGAGCCCATTTCCCGCGACTCCGAGGGCGTCGTAGCGAAGACGCGTTTCGCGGTTTTGGCGATGGGGAAGCTGGGGGGACGCGAGCTGAATTTCAGTTCGGACATCGACCTGGTCTTCCTGTATAGCGATGATGGCGAGACGACGGGCGGCACGTCGGGCAGACTGACGAACGCCGAGTATTTCCAGCGCTTGTGCGAACGTGTCATCAGTGCCATTTCGGAACAGACGGCCGAGGGGCACGTGTTTCGCGTCGATGTTCGTCTTCGGCCGCACGGTCGGGTCGGGCCGTTGGCCGTAACGATCGACAGCGCGCTGCGGTACTACGAGCAAGCCGGTCGTGCATGGGAGCGCCAAGCGCTCCTCAAGATCCGGCCGTCGGCGGGGGATCGGGCGTTTGGCGAGGAGTTTATTGAACGCACGCGCCCCTTCGTTTTTCCCCGCTACTTCGATGACGAGACACTCGAGGATATTCTGGACGTGAAGCGCCAGACCGAAGCGCGAATCGCGGAGCGCGGCGTTGTCGAGACCGATGTGAAGCAGGGCCGGGGCGGTATCCGGGACATCGAATTCACGGTTCAGATGCTTCAACTGCTGAATGGTGGGCGTGTGGCGGATCTGCGCGCACCAAGCACGTTGGGAGCGATCCGGGCGCTGGGCGATCACGGTATCCTTTCGACCTTCGAAGCGACGACGTTGGAGAGCAATTACCTGTTCCTGCGGCAGATCGAGCACCGAATCCAAATCGAGGGCAGCCAGCAGCGCCATGAGCTTCCGCAAGATCCGGACCGTCTTGATGCCTTGGCCCGCCGGCTTGGCTATGCTTCAGGAGCTTCGCTCGTGGTCACGTTCCGCGAACGTGCCGAGGAGACGCGCGCCATTCTGGATCGGTTTCTTTCGGTCAAGGGCGCGGGCAACCTGTGGATCGCGGATTTGTTGGACGCTCAGTCTTCGGGCGCGGCGGCTATCGAGCACCTGCAGGCGATGGGCTTCCGCGATCCGGCGAAGGCGCGAGCCGAGCTGCTCGCGCTGGGCGCCGGGACCCGGGATCGCCCGTTTTCGCAGCATATCCGCCACCGGTTCGCGGAGATCGCGCCCGCGCTGATCCGCGCGTTGAGCGAGAGCGCGGATCCGGACGGTATTCTGATACGGTTGGGGCGCATTCTCCACAATATCAAGGCGCCAACGGCCATCTACGACATCCTGAAGTCCAATCCGGAGCTACCGGACAATCTCGTTACACTGGTGGCGAATAGCGAGTACCTTACCGAGATTCTGATCCGAGATCCGGGCTTGTTCGAGCTTTTCGGCTCGAGTCGTGCGGCGGGCGAACGCGTTACGCGGGAAGAGCTTGAGGCACAACTGGCGGATCTGGAGCGGGCCTATGACAAGGAGGCGGCGCCCTACCGACTCCGCGATGGCGAGTTGCTCCGTATCGGGATGCGGGAACTCTTCGAGAATTGTACGGTGATCCAGGTGGGACATGAGCTATCGCGTCTGGCGGAGGTGTGTTTGGCGTACGTGTTGGCGAAAGCCCGCGCGCGGGCGGCGGAGCGATTCGGCCCTCCGACGGCGCCGTTTGCCGTTCTGGCGCTCGGCAAGCTTGGCGGATGCGAGATGGGCTATGGGAGTGACCTCGATCTCGTGTTTGTGTATGGCCGCGAGGCGACCGGTCAAGGCGGGGTGTCGCCCACGGAGTACTATGCGGCGATTGCGTCGCAGACGCTCCGGGCGCTCAAGGAACCGACGCGGTACGGATCGCTGTACGACGTGGATGCGCGGCTGCGTCCGGACGGCAATAAGGGCATGCTTACCATCACCGATGAGCGGCTGGAAGACTACTACGCGAACGAGGCGCAAGCGTGGGAACGCTTGGCGCTGGTGAAAGTGCGCGCGGTGGCCGGTGATATGGGTTTTGCAACGTCGGTTGAGGCGCGCGCTCGGGATCTGGCGTTCGCGCTGCCATTGACGCGCGAGACGATTGAGGCGGTGGAGGGTATTCGGAAGAGGATTGTGGCCGGCGCGGCCGCTCTGGATCTCAAGAAGGGCGAAGGGGGCATCGCCGAGATTGAATTCGCGGTGCGTCTTCTTCAGTTGTATTATGGGGCACGGTTCGGCGATTTGCGGCGGGGCGACGTGGTTGGCGCGTTTGACGCGTTGGCGCGTAACGGCATTGTGTCTTCGGAGGATTTCGACGACCTGACCAGTGCGTATTTCCTGTTGCGGAAGGTCGAGAACCGTGTTCGGATGATGCACGGGCGTTCGGGAAGCGCGTTGCCTGCGACACCCGAGGCATGGGAGGATCTGGCCCGGCGGTTGCGCTTCTCGAGCAACTTGGCCGAGGTCGTTGTGGCCCGGCAGGCGCGCGCGCACGCGGCGTATGGGCGCGTGCTCAAGACGGTGCTCGGCTCCGGCTGATGGATGGTGGCCGGTGGTTTTTGTGGAGGAGTGAAGGTACATGAAGGCGGTTGTTGGTGGCGTACTCGTGTTGGCGATGGGTATGTGCGCATCGAGGGAGGTCGTGGCGGCGGAGACCGATCAGTTTCTCGTCTGGGGTAGGGAGCTTCGAGATTCGTCCGAGGCGCTGAACCGATATTTCAACAGCGAGATCGAGTCGTTTTTGGAAGAGATCAACGCACATCGAGGCCATGCGGTGGCGGCGGACGAGCTGACGCTCGGTGTCTTCCTGCATTTTTTCCGGATCTTCTGCGATTCCCGGTTGAAAGACTGGATTCAGCATTCGGGCGAGGTCGATCGGTATCCGGCGGAATCGGTGGGGTATTGGGAGTACCGCCAGATGAGTATTTACCGTGAATTGGCGCTTCCGTTTGTCATTGCGGCGATGTCGCCGACCATTCGTGTGGGCGAGGTGTATCTCGGCGTGGACAAGATCTCGCATTTCTTCGGATTCGGCCGGCGCTACTACAGTTCCTACCTGCGGTTGCGCGGCCGGGGACTGGCCGAACAGGAGGCCGTCGAGAGGGTGCTTCTTCGAGGTGTTTTGCAGGAGCAGACGTTCTTTGGCGGTGCGACGTCCGGCATATTCTCGGGGGCGGACCTCGAGGCGAACTACCAAGGTCTTCTGCTGGCGAGGAACCTTTGTGGCGGCGCGACTCCCTATATCGAGAAGGTAGCGGGCGCATGGAGGCTGGTGCGTCCGGTGGATTTCCGAGACTACGTTACGCCGGATTTTGACGAGTCGTACAACTGCCCGCGGTATTGGGATTGGCGTGAGGGTAAGGTACTACCGCTCATTGAGGAGCAGTATGCTACGAAACTTGGCGATCCCGGCGTGCAGGCGCGTCTTGCCACCTACCGCGAGCATGAACCGAGCCTGTGCATGAAGGTCATCGCGGAGCATTTTGATGGCAAGAAGGATCCCATGCGTCAGATCACGCCGGATGCCTGGATGAAGGGTACCGAGCGAGCCGCGGTGCGTCCCTTGCGGCGTGCCGGCCATCCCATGCACGGGGGCTGAATATGCCGTGCAGTGTCGGTTGGCGGAGATCACGTTGGGAAGGGCACGGTGTAACAGGCGGATGGCATGAGGTAGTAGGTGGGGTCGGTCTGTCCTGCGGCCGTCAGTGCGTCCAGGGCGCGTGCGATGGCCTGCGCCAGCGAATGGGCCTTTCGGGCGCCGAGGAGCTCGACGTCGGCGTCGCAGAGATCGGTGACCATGTCGGTGATGGGCGTCTTCTGGAGGGTGGAGAGGGCGGTCTGACCGTTGATCTCCGAGTGTTTGCGCAGTTCGGCGAAGATGTGCTCCGGGCTACCGAGGCGCAGCCACTGGGTGAACTGCTCGCCGCCGAGTCCTTCTTGGCATTGGGCCAGGAACACGATGCGCCCGTCGGGTTTGACGGCCTGGTAGGCGTTGAACAGGGCCTTGTGGCTCTGGACGAAGTTCTTGGCGGGGCCGGCTGAGGCGATGACGAGATCGGCTTTCCCCCGGATGGCCACGGCGAAGCGTTCGCGGGCGCATTGGGCGGCGGCGCGGTGGGCGGCGTCGAGCTCTCCTGCGAATGCCGCAGCGATCCGGCCATGGCGATCCAGGACGGTGTTGACGATGAAATCGACTCTGATGAGTCGCGCGGCCTCGAGCATGTCTTCGGCGACGGGATTGCCGTTGAGGGCGCCGATCTGCACGGCCGGGTTGAGGCGATCCTGGTATGGGTCGAGGTTCATCGCGTGATTGTGCGCGATGGTCTCGATGGAGGCAATGCCGGGAACGATGGACTTTCGGCCGCCGCCGAATCCTGCGAAGTAATGGAGCACGACGGCGCCGGTGGCCACGAGTCGGTCGCAGTCGAGTGCACGGCGGTTCAGTTCGACGGGCGTGCCGCGGGAGGTGGAGCCGACGTAGGCCAGGTTGGCGCGGTCGCGCGGATCGTGCACATGCAGTTGAGACCGAAGGCGATTCCACATGACCTCGCCGAGGATGCGCGTTTGCTCGGACTCCGTGGGTGGACGATGGGCTCCGGTAGCGAACACGATGCGGATGGCAGCATCCGGGATTCCGGCTTCGTTGAGTCCGTTGACGAGCACCGGCACGACGTGCTCGGCGCCGGTGAGACGGAATTCGTCCGACACGAGGATGGTGATTCGTTCGCCGGGATTCACGAGGTCGAAGAGGCCGCGGTCAGAACCGATGGGGTTGTTGATGGCCTTCCGAATGGCCTCAACCACCCGCGGCAGCGGCGGAGCTTCCTGGATTTCGATTGTTCCCAGGGGTTGACCATGAGGCATGGGAGCCTGCACGAGCCCTTCACCGTATGGCATGACAAGATTCATGGACTGCCTTGTTCCGTCCGACAGAGGATGCGGATCAGAGGTCGAAGCCGCTGGTTCGATTCCGCTCTTCCTGTTGTCGTCGGTCGGTTATGCACAGCATCCACGTGGCGGCGAATACGAGGCAGTCCACCAAGGCGAAGGGGATGTCCGTGATGGTGAGCAGCCAGAAGTCCGAGCGCGCCTGCGGATGGAAGTAGAAGAACTGGAGGAGCAGCAGATGGAAGATGAAGAGAAGGAAGTTGATGGAGATGATGATGAGCGTTCTGGCGAATTGGCGAAGGAGCGGGGCCAGATCGGCGGCGACCTCGCGCCAGTCGAGTCGTCCTGGGAACATGATGCAGGCGCCCACGGGGATGGAAAGGACGAAGGTGAGGAAATAGAAGGTTTGCATTAACGCGAGTGTGCCTTCCCCGGGATCGGTCTCGACCAAGCGTTCAAAGACGCGGAGGATGGTGATGCCGCAGAGACCGATCAGGAACCAGAGGAGGAGGAATCGTCGGATCGCTTCGCGGTCGTTGGGCACTTTCCAGAGCGGCCGATCGATCTGGCGCCCCATCCGCGTGAAGGCTAGGACGCAGGCGAAGGCGTAGCCGAGGCCCAGGCCAAGATCCATGATGAACTGATAGCCGCGCAGGGCATAGTCGTCGAGGACGAAGAGCGCCTGGCTGGCGACAACATAGTCGCAGGCCCGTCGGGCGGCGTTGACGCCGCCGGAGAGAACGACGTAGATGAGAACGGCGGCAGCGTTACGCCTAAGGGCGCTCAGGGCTTCGGATAGGACACCCATCGGGATCAACCTAACGTTTCTTCGGTGCGGTCTTCAGCCGCGAGCAGCATTTGTTGGCGGTGCGAGACGTAATGGACGATCTGGTCCCGCCGGTCTTCGGACACGCCGATGAAGGCGCCGCGGATGCGGAATCGTCCCGTGCCGAGCGGTTCGACGTCGACGACGCGGACTTCCACGTCGAACGGTGCTTCGCCGGGGATCTTGATGGCGACGCGGAGCAAGCGGTCTCCACCCGGATCGCGGTTGAGGAGTAGGGCAAGTCCTCCTCCGCTCAGGCTGGTGATGCGCCCCTCGAGTTGGTGGAGTACCGTGAGGGCGTCTGTGTGATCGGTTGCGCCGTTCAGAGGGGTCTTGAGGAGACGGACGGTAGTGGGCTGATCGATCCGAGCCCTGTAGTACTCGCGGGACTGGATGCGGTTGAGCTCCGAGGTGTGATGGAGTACCCACGTGGGCGGGTCGTGGTCATATCGGGACACGACGGCGCGGAATCCGTATCGGGCGTCGTCGTCGCGCCACATATGACAACGGGCCTCGTCGTTGGGCTTCAGGTTGGGTGGAGATGTCTCAGCGCCGGGCCATGCGGTGATGACGAAATGGGCCTCGTCGACACCGATGATGCGCGTGCGATACCAATCGGGGGGAGTGGTGGACACGGTGGCGATCCAGAGCGTGTGGTTCGTGGGCAACTCCCGTGTGGATCGGATGGGGTGGCCGTAGGGCACGAAGTCGAGTCCGAGTCTGGAACGAATGCCGCGCAGAAGGCCGCCGATGGCTTCGTACTGCTCCATGTCGCCCCGGGCCTCGATGGCGGCCAGTTCTGCCTCGACACAGGCATCGAACACGCGGAACTCAGAGACCGCCGTCATGGGATTGCCCGGCCGATGGTTGGTGATGATTGTCTTGAGGAGTTGCCATTCCTCGGGCGTGAGGCCCCGTTCCGTGACGGCGTCTTCGACGCGAGTCCATTCGAGGGCCTGCAACCTGCGCCGCTCTCTGAGATACCGAAAGAACTCGATCACGAGTGCCAGAACGAGCAGTGTGATGAGGAACAGTATCCCTCCCAGGAACAGGGCGCGATTGGAGTGTGGCACCCACAGGCATGGAATCCATCCGCTCAACCCAAAGCCCCTCCGTACCAATCCGACTACGGAAATTATAGAATCCATGGTCTGTATATGCAACGGCCGTGTGTGGGGAAACGGGGGCCCCGGGGTTGTTTGGGCTTGACTTGCTCATGATACGGATCTTACCCTGGCACGCGTGATGGCGCTTCTGTGTGGTTAACAACGGCGTGTGAGGGGATAGCCATGGGTGAGAAGTTGGCGCTTTTGGGCGGGCCGAAGGCGGTAACCCGGGATGCCGGCGAGGCGACACGCTGGCCGATCATCACGGAGGAAGACGAGGCGGCAGTGCTGGAGGTGCTTCGCAGTGGCGACATGTCGGGCACGGGCGTGACGAAGGTGTTCGAACAGGAGTTCGGCGCGTATTTCGGTATGCCTCACTGCCTGGCCCACTGCAACGGTACGGCGGCGTTGCTGAGCGCCATGTTCGCGTGTGGAATCGGAGTGGGCGACGAGATCATCTGCCCGAGCGTGACGTACTGGGCATCGGCGTTGCCGGTGTATCAACTGGGCGGCACGGTCGTGTTTGCGGACTGCGATCTGGACACGCTGAACATCGATCCCGCGGATATCGAGCGCCACATCTCGAATCGCACGAAGGCGATTGTCGTGGTGCATTACTGTGGTTATCCGTGCGAGATGGACGAGATCATGGTGATCGCGCGACGGCACGGCCTGAAGGTCATTGAGGATGTTTCCCATGCCCAGGGTTCGCTGTATCAGGGGCGGCTGACGGGGACGATCGGTGACGTGGCGGCGATGTCTCTGATGTCGGGGAAGTCGTTGGTGGCCGGCGAGGCCGGGATGCTGGTGACGCGCGACCGCGGGATCTGGGAGCGGGCCGTGGCGTTCGGTCACTATGAGCGCCACGGCGACCTGACGGACCCGGACCTGGTGCGGTACAAGGGGTTTGCGTTTGGAGGCGTTAAGCACCGATTGATGCAGTTGGCGAGCGCGCTCGGCCGTGTCCAACTTCGGCATTACACCGCACGCATCGAAGCGATTCAGTCGGCGATGAACTACTTCTGGGATCTGCTGGAAGGCTGTCCGGGAGTGAAAGCGCACCGCCCTCCGAAGGGCTCCGGTTCGACGATGGGTGGTTGGTATGCGGCGAAGGGTTTGTATCGGGCCGAGGAACTGGGTGGGCTCGACATTGATCGCTTCTGTGAAGCGGTTTCGGCGGAAGGGTGTTCGATTGGCGCGGGGGCCAACACGGCGATGCACCTCCATCCGCTGCTGAACGATGCGGATCTCTACGGCCATGGCAAACCGACGCGCATTGCCAACAGCGCGCGGGATCTGCGCCAACCGCCGGGATCGTTGCCGCGGAGCGAGAAGCTCGGACGCGCGGTTTTCCGGATACCTCATTTCAAGCATTTGTACAAGGACGTGATCGAGGAGCATGCGGCGGCGATTCGAAAGGTGGCCGAGCGTGCCGACGAGCTTTAGAGAAGCGCACGGCGGAGACGGGTATTCGCGGCGATGAACATGTTCACGCGGATTGCACTGTTGGCGCATATCGCCAAGTGGCGGCTCACGTGGAAGCGCGGTGACACCCTCAAGGCGTATGCGGTTCCGGGCAATCCCAAGTTCATGAGCGCTCGCGACGCGGCGGTCTTGATTCGCGATGGGGATGTGGTTGCGTTTTCGGGCCTCGGGGGCAACCAGCGCGCGTCGATCATGTTCTGGGCGATTCGCCAGCGTTTCGAAGAGACGGGTAGTCCGCGCGATCTGACGTTGATGGCCATTGGCGGCATCGGTTCGCGCGGCCGGGCGCCAGGCACGCTTGAGGAACTGGGGCAGAGCGGTCTGGCGAGGCGGTTCTTTACGGGACACTTTGAGACGTTCAAGGCGATGTTGCGCCTAGCCGATGCGGGGCAGATGGAGTTGCAGTGTCTGCCTCAAGGCACAATGGCCTTGCTGATCGATGCCCAAGGGCGGGGTGAGGACTCGATTGTGTCGCGTACCGGGGTAGGCACCTTTATCGATCCGCGTGTGGGGCGGGGGACGCCCGTTGACGACGAAGTGGGTGAGCAGTGGGTTTCGGCTGAGGGTGATTCGCTTCGGTACCGAATGCCCAAGATCCACGTGGCTGTGTTCAATCTGCCCGCGGCCGATCGCAAGGGCAATCTCTATGCGAAGAACTGTGCCATCATCGGCGAGAGTCTCCACATTGCGAAGGCGGCGAAGCGAAACGGGGGCGTCGTTATCGCGAATGTGGGGCTTGTGGTGGATGAGGGATATGATGAGATTGTGTTGCCGGGGGATATGGTTGATGCGGTGGTTGTGTTCTCGGGGACAGAGCAGGTGGGGTCGGTTCCGCACCGGAAGTACTGGCCTCTATTCACGACGCACAGCGATATCTCGGCCTCGGAAGGCATCAAGCGGCTGAAGTACGTCAACTGGATTTTGGGGTATACGCCTCGTCGTCGATCCGTAGATGAGGCCTTGGCGCGGCTTGCGACGTCGCTTTTTGCGGAGCACGAGTTCGAGGGCGCTCTGGTGAATATCGGGATTGGCCTTCCCGAAGAGGTCTGCCGTTTGCTTGCGAAGGCGGGGCTCGTCGACCACCTGACCTTGTTCACGGAGAGCGGTGTCGTTGGGGGGATCCCGGCGCCGGGCGTGTTTTTCGGCGCCGCGGTGGCTCCCAGAGAGATCACGACCTCCGTGGAGGTATTCCAGCGCTGTTACCGTCGGCTTGACGTGAGTATTCTGGGCGTTCTCCAGGCGGACAGCGACGGCAATGTGAATGTGTCGAAGCGTGGCGAGGGGGCGATCAACTATGTTGGGCCGGGCGGTTTCATGGACTTCACGACGGCGGCGTCGACGATCTATTTTGTGTCCAGTTGGATGGCCGGTGGTCGAATCGAGATGGCGGGGGATCGGGTGCGTGTCGTCGAGCGCGGAAGACCCAAGTTTGTCCAGGCGGTAGACGAGATTACGTTCAATGGCCGTCAGGCGCTGGCCCTTGGCAAGCGGGTGTTCTTCATCACGCACGTGGGGGTGTTCCGGTTGACCGAGGGCGGCATGGAACTGATGAAGGTCATGCCGGGGATCGATATCCAGAAGGACATCTTGGATGTGGCTTCGATGCGTGTTGTGTTGCCGGAATCGGGGGAAGTGCCCGTGGTCGACGCGAGCGTCGTGACCGGCGAGGGGTTCCGCTTGGCCTTGCGTCCGCGCGCGGACTGATTCGCCGCTATTCGACGACGAATCCGTCCTTCTCGAGTGCTTTGGTGAGTTCCGCTCTGGAGATCTTGACGTAGCGGACTTCTTTGTACGGGTCGACTCGGAGCAGGTGCTTCTTGAACCGCCGGCGGTGCATGAGGTCAGCGAGCACCAGAGGATCGTCTGTCTCAAGCACCTGAACGGTTTTCAGTCGGACGCGTTTTATCCCGCCGCGCCAGTCGTCGAGCGTCTGCATCACGTTGGCCGGGAGAGAGTGGTTGCGGTTGTGGGCGATGAGGAAGTCGACGAAGGCTTCTCCGTCCAGGCCTTCCTGGATGGCGTGGGTGAATGACTCCTTCGATACGCAGTACACCGTGGCCTGGCCGGTGCTCGAACGCGTGGCGAATTGGTCGAGCGGGACGGTGAGGAGGGGGTCCATATCCTGTGTGGGTACGACGATATCGAAATTGGGTTGGACAATGATCTGGGCGTCGCGTTTGGGATAGCGCGTTGTCAGATCGCCGGCTTCGCGGAGGCGGAGCAGGAACTCACCGATGTCGGTGAGGGTGAAGACGCTTGTGCCGCCCGTGTCGCCGCGGGCGACGATACCTAGCCATAGGAAGGTTTCCTCGAGCGCACGAACCATCGCGCGTTCGAACTGGCCGCTAATGGAGGCGCTGGCATACTGATAGTGGCCGCCGCCGAGCTTCAGCACGGGCTGCTCGCTGTCGACGCCAAGCCGACAGGCGACTTCGGCGAATTCGAGGGCGGAATACCACGCGCCGGGCTTGCAGGCGGCGAGCATTTCGGCTGCGTTGCCGAGCATGCCCTCCTTGCCCTGGGCGCCGAGCATCCAATCGTACAGGACGCGATGACGCTCCAACCGATCCATCTCGAGCAGCGTATCGAGTGCGCCAGCGCGGAGTTCGTTGTCCACGCGGGCGATCCAGCCGGCGCCCTCCGCGGCCCATAGGAAGGTACCGAGCGAGGGTTCGCGGTCGTCGGGGCAGATTTCGGCAAGCCGGGTCAAGTCTTCTCGGAACAACTCGCCATCGCCGCGGAGCCGAGCGGGTTTTGCGGCCAAGGCGGCCACGAGACGGCCGATGCGGTCCGAGAAGTCCAGTTCGAAGTTGGTGCACTCCTCGATCTTGCCGCGTTCGGGCTTGAGCTTGGTGCGGCCGGCCTTACGCCGGGCCGTGGCTTCACGGTATTGCCGGGTCTCGGCCAAGAGGCCGGTCACGCGAACCAGCCGCTCCTCGGCATCGAATCGAAACATCTCGAACAGGGCGAAACCGCGGAACAATTCCCAGAGGGCCAACTCAAGGTCGTAGTCGCTGCGCGTTTGCTGGGCGCGCAGTTTCGGGAGGGGCATGAGCCCGTCCCGGGATTGCCAGACGATGTCGAATAGCTCGCGGGCGGTCTCCGAGAATCCGCGTGTGGCCACGTAGCTCACGACGGAATCGGGGTGATGGTAGTGGCGGGCGAGGAGTTCCTCGACGGCATGCTTCTTGGCGCCGGGCCGCTCGATGCCGATCTGTTCTTCGAGGCGGCGGAAGTCATGGGCATCCAGTGTCTTGACCAGGCGGTACAGCGAGTCGATGTCGCCCCGGTTTTCGAGTCCTTCCGAAATCCGCTTGACGGCGCTGAATCCCTCGGGGACGAGCTTGATCTTGGTGAGGTCCGTGAAGAGGAATCGATGGTTAATGTCGACGAGGTACTCGACTTCCTCTTCCGGGAGTTCGAGTTTTTTGGCGAGGAACCGAACCGTCAGGCCCGACCGGCTGTTGTTTGCGAGTTCCTTCGCAATGCGAAACGCGGGCCGGCTGATTCCCTCCATTGCCGCTACCAGACTTGCCGCATGTCGCATGTACGCCATTCCCCTCTACGTATCGGAAGAGACACACGACCGCATTATAGCCTTTGTTTATGCGGTTGACAAGCACATTTCTCATCCGGCATTTCTGAGCCGCGTTCCGGATCGAGGTTTGGACGGACGAGCTGCCCGAGAGAGGGCGAGGTCCTCATCGCCGGATTAGAGATAACCCAGGGCGCGCAGCTTCTCGCGACGATCGAGGAGTTCCTCGGGCCGCGACGGTGCGTCGGTCATGGTTTGAGGAGTGAAGAGCAGTTTTCCGATGGCGACTCGACGTCTTTTGGCCGCCGAGTGTAGTGCGAAACGAAAGACACCGTCACGGACCTCATGCATCCCAAGGTCGGCCGTTTCCTTTCCCCAGGGATTGATGGCGATGGTTCTGAACGTTTCGTCTTCTTGAACCTTGAGCCGAAATGCCTTGAAGGGGATGGGCGGTAGGGGCCATGCGGTTACGATCTTCACGAAGGCTTGGACGTGGTAGCGGCCGTTGGGAACGGTCAGTCGAATGTCGAGAGGACGCGGCTCGACGTCACCTGAGGTGATCAGGATCTCGTAGCCAGCCAACAGCCATTGGCCCGGCTCCATTTCGGCGGTGGCCAAGGAGTCCCACTGAAGGGAGACCACGGCATTGGACGGTTCTACGTCGCTTGGCTCTATGGCCACGAGGAAGGGCTCTTGGGGAGGGATGCTCGGTGTCTTCTGGGCGGCTTCCCACTTGGGCAAGAGCCGTTGCGTTACGCGCGCGTTCATCAAGGCTACGGCTTCGGGATGCTCTGAACTCCGATCCTGCATCTTCGCGATAGTGAACGGCGCGTCATAAAGCAATCCTTCGCCGGACGTCATTTCGTAGACGTAAGCATATCGCAGATCTCGCAACACGAGCTGAGGAGGGCCGTCGCGTTGCCCCTTGGCTACAACGAAATCCCGAGGGGGGATCGCGCGGTCGTCGGCCTCACGCAGCACCTCGACCAGGCTCCGGCCGTCGAACGCCGCCTGAGTCTCTAGCCCCAGCAGGTCTGTCAAGGTGGGTACAAGGTCGACGTTTTCCGTCATTTCCGCAACGCGTACTCCCTGGGGAAGGCCGGGGCCGCAGGCAACCAGGGGCACGCGCATGACCTCTTCGCACACGACGGCATGGCCGACGGTTCTTCCGTCCTCTCCGAGCGTTTCGCCGTGATCGGAACCAATGATGATGATGGTGTTCTCGATCAGGTCTCGGTTGCGTAACAGTTCCAGGATCTGGCCGATGGTGTGGTCTGCAGAGAGGATGGCGCCGTCGTAGAGATCGCGGAGAAGGCGCCGGTCTTCTTCGGGAAGAGGTTCTTCAGAGGGAATGGGCATCGAGCCGTTGATGATTCTCTTGCTGGCGTAATGCGTGTCCACCCATTTGTTGAAGGGCGCCTCCAGCTCATGAGGGAAATGGGTCTGGAGGAGGTGGAGGTACACCAAGAACGGCCTTGTGTCCCGCTGCCTCAGGAATCGCCGGAGATCGCGATACACATCGGGCCAGTCGTTCAAGTAGGCGGCCCTCTCGAAGGACCGGCAGAGCCGGCATGTCGGGGAGAACCAGGAGTGCGTTGTGCCGAGGTAGGTACGGTAACCGTTTCCGTGCATGATGATGGGCAGCAACGTCTCGTCGGGAGAGGGCGCGCGAGTGTGGTCACGCCAGTTTCCGGCGTCCAGGCAGTTGACGGGGAAGTACCGGCCGCTCATGTAGGAGGGCACGGAGAGGAATGTAGCGAAAGCCTGGGCGTAGTGATTCTCGCAGAGGATGCCCCGCTGTGCCAGGGCGTCGATGTTCGGCGAAGTGGTGCGTTCGTAGCCGTAGCACGAGAGGTTCTCGGGGCGAAGGGCGTCGCACACGATCCATATGACGTTGGGTTTTGCTGAAGGGCGTGAGGCCTCCGACGATCGTGGGTTTCCACTTGCCATTCCCATCGCCGCAACCGCCATGAGAACACTGCACGTCCGTAGTGCACGCATCATTCGGCACTCCAATGCTCGCGGGTAGGGTGAGTAACCCGGCCCGCTCGCGGGTTCGAGGCTCGTCTCGGGAGAGACTGGGCGCGCTGCAAGGGCGCCTTTCCTACTTCTTGGCGTCGAGTCTCGGTGTTTGCCGCGAGTATACTCTGCGCAACCCTCGGGCACCAAGGCCGGGACAGACGATGCGGGAATGGGGTGATTCCGTGGCCTGCTTCACGGGGCGTTCCGGCAGCTAGCGGCTATTCGACGACTACGTGCAATGTGCGGCGAGCCGTTTCCCCAAGGCGGTCGGTGATGGAGACCGCTAGAGGATAGCGGCCGGGACGTGCATAGGCGTGCTCGACCCTCAGACCTTTCGCGCGTTTGCCGTCTCCGAAATCCCAGGCGACGCTCTTGACAGCGCATGTTGGGTCATAGGAGACGGAGAGCCCGGCGAGGTATGGAGCGGCGAGGGAGACGGGTAGGCGTCCGGCGGGGCACCGGGCCACGTTCTGTACGTCGAAAGCCATGGTCTGGCCGGTCTCGATGCGGGCCTCGTGCTCGAAAGGGACGATCGCGACGGGGCCTCGGCCCAGGAGAACCTCGATGATGCCATCCAAGGTCCGCGCGTAGGCCGATTCGTGGCAATAGGCGAGCAGGATGGCGTCGGCCTCGGCCAGGTCGGGCAGCAGCTTCGGATAGCCGAGCAGTACGACGACGACGCGCACCCCCTGGGCCTTGAGCTCGTGAATCATCCGCATGGGGCCGGCGGGGCGGAGACCCTCTGTCAAGATGCAGATGGCGGTTCGGACTCCGTTGAACCGCGTCGTGACGCGACGAATCTCGAAGTCGCCGATGTCGTTGCTGTGACGTGCCGACCCGATGGGTTGTTCGGCGACGGACTTGAGTTCCTTGTGCAGTGCCTCGACGAGATTCTCGACATTAAGGACCCCGGTTACGCCGAGAGGGGCGCTCGCGTGGGTTAGGGGCAGCACGCGGTCGCGGTTCTGCACGAGGGTGATCGAGCGCCTTTCCCAGTGCGCGGCTTCCTTTCGATAATCTCGTTTCTCGTTGAGTTGGGTGGCTTCTTTTGGTTTCGGGAACTGGCGTGTGCGGATGTGGTGGCTCTGTTTGACGGCCAACACACGGCGCAACGCGCCGTCGATGGCGGCCTCGGTGAGGCGGCCCTCGTCAACGGCCGCGCAGATGGCGTCCACGGCGCGCATAACGCGTTTGCCTTTGCCCAGCCAGTACAGCATGTCCGCCCCGGACTCGATGGCGCGAATCGCGGCCTCGGAGAAGTCCATGGCGTTGCCGATGTGCGCGGCATCGATGGGTCCGGCCACGATCACGCCATTGAAGTGAAGCGTGTCTCGCAGCAGGTCACGCATGACCGGCGTGCTCAGGCAAGCCGGAGCGTCGGGAGCATCCAGCGTTGGCACGAGCGCGTTCCCCACATGGAGAATCTCGGCCCCTTTTTCGATGCTGGCCAGGAAGGGCCGTGCGTCTTCGTCCAGCCACCGGGACCTAGGTGTCAGCAACACGGGCGGCGAGTTGGCCACGCGGTTGGCCCCGCCGCCGGGGAATCCGGCGAGGACAGACACTTGGCCGTACTCGCGGAGCGCGTCGACGAAAGTGGTCGCGGTGTCGGCGAGGAAATCGAGGTCGGCGCCCAGGCATTGGACGCTTCCGGGGGCGTCGGGGATCGACGGGGGCAAGTCAAGACAGGGGCCGAGGTGGAGGTTGAATCCCATGGTCGCCAGGTATTCGCCGATCAGGTTAGCGACGAACCGGTTGGCCTCGGGGTCGTGGATGGCCGCCAGCGCGAGGGGGGTGGGAAGCTGCGAGAACTCGCTGATCATGCCGCGCTCCCACTGGCCGAGAGTGAACATGTTGGCGCCAATCCAGAGGGGGATCTTCTGGGTGGCTTCGTACGCGCGGAGATTCGCCACGTAGGAGGCCGCGTCGTCCGGACCCTTGAGCATGGGGATGATTACGCCGCCGGGTGTGTATTGCTCGAGCAACGCCCGATCCTCGGAGTCCGGGCCGACACGGCCCGAGAGTGTGACGAGCATGAGTTGGGCTACGCGTCGGCGGATCTCGATGGACTCTGTTGGGGCGACGACGGGATCCATCTCGGTTTGGGGGGGCGGCTCCGCAGGCACGATGTTCTTCGGTTCGTCCCAGCGGACCTCGGGCACCTGGGCCGTGGCGGCGAGACTCAACCCGAGGATTCCGGTGAGCGTCATCGCGGTGCGTATCGTGGCGTGTTTGGGCATGCGAACTTCCTTACCGTTGACGCGGATTGTAGCAGAGGTGCGTTGTTTCGCCACAGAGAGCGCGGTATCGCTACAGGGCGCTGATGGTTTTGGGATCTCGGACGCAGTTCAGCGCTTCGTCGTACGTGATGAGTCCGTCGAGATAGAGGTTCTTGACCGCTTGGTCGAGGGTGATCATGCCTTCCTTCGAAGCGGTTTCCATAACGCCGTAGAGTAGGTGCGTCTTGCCTTCGCGAATGAGGCTGGCGACCGCGGTGTTGTTCTTCAGGAACTCGCAGGCGAGGATGCGGCCTTCGCTGTCGGCGCGGGGCAAGAGCCGCTGTGAGATGGCGGCCAGCAGGCACATGGACATCTGGAATCGGATCTGTTGCTGCTGGGCGGCTGGGAACACGTCGACGACACGGTCCACGGCCTGGACGGCGTCGTTGGTGTGGAGCGTGGCGAAGACCAGATGGCCGGTCTCGGCGGCTCTGAGGGCCGACTGAATGGTCTCGAGATCGCGCATTTCCCCGATGAGGATGACGTCGGGGTTCTGGCGGAGGATGTACTTGAGCGCGTCTGCGAAGCCAAGGGTGTCGCTCTCGACCTCGCGTTGGTCGACGATGCTTTTCTGATGGTGATGAACGAACTCGATGGGATCCTCGATCGTAATGACGTGGCATGCGCGCGTCTGGTTGATTCGATCGATAAGGGCTGCCTGGGTGGTGGTCTTGCCGTGACCGGTCGGTCCGGTTACCAGGACGAGGCCCTGACGCGCCGATGCGAGTGCGACGGCGGACGGTGGAAGCCCCAGCGTTTCGATGGCGGGGATCCGGTCGGAGATGGGGCGAAACGCGGCCGTAACGGCCTGCTTCTGGTAGTAGACGTTGACGCGAAAGCGTTCCTTCTCTCCGACTGCGAGTGAGAAGTCCAGTTCCTTGCGCTCTTCGAACCGGGCCCGCTGCTTGTCCGTGAGCAGGCTGAAGATGACTCTCATAGTCTGTTCCGGATTGAGAACTGTTTTGCTGCATGGCGTGAGTTGGCCATCGAGCCGCATCATGGGAGGGGCGCCCGCGCTCAGGAGCAGATCGGAAGCGCCCTCTCGAACGGTCAAGTCGAGGAGATCCTGGATGTGCATGCGTCCTCCGTGTTGCGGCCATCGCCGCAGTTGCAGTGCCAAGTTCTTCGCCACGCGCGGCACGTCGCTCGCGATTCGCTAAATCTCAGTTGACAGCGCATCCATCGACACGGAGCCATATTACCGAATGATCCGTACTTCTTCCACCAGCTCGATGCCGAACCGTTCGTGGACGGCCTTCTTGCACAGGCCGATGAGCCAGAGGATGTCTTCGCACGTGGCACCGCCTTCGTTCATGATGAAATTGGCGTGGATCGGGCTGATGACGGCGCCGCCGCGCTGAGCGCCTTTCAATCCGCAGGCTTCGATGAGCCGTCCGGCGTGCTCGCCCGGAGGATTCTTGAATACACTGCCACAGCAGCGCCCTTGGGGCTGTCGTTCGCGGCGGCGATTCATGTAGTGCTCGTAGACGGCCTGTTGGTCTTCCTGGGCATGGGAGAAACGAAACACGCCTTCGAGGATCAGGTCGTCCGTGGCGCAGAAACGTTGCTCGCGGTAGCCGTACAACTCGGGCTTCATCGCTATGGTAACGAGCCCCTTGGGTGTAATCAGTGTAACGGACTCGACAAACTCGCAGGTCGAGCCGTTGACGGTGCCGGCGTTCATGTAGAGGGCACCCCCGACCGAACCGGGGATCCCTGCCAGGGCACCGGTTCCTTCGTAGTTGTTGGCGAGGATGATTGCGCGGACGATGTGGTCGAGGTCGATACCGCCCTGAATACGGTAGCGATGGTTCCCCAGGGCCTCGATCTGGTTGAGGCCCTCGGTGAAGAGCACGATTCCAGGGAATCCTTGGTCGGCGATGAGGACGTTTGATCCGTTTCCCAGGACGAGTCGGGGCCGCGGTTGGGTTAGCATCCAGGCGTGGGCGGCGCAGGCCTCGTCGGTGGTTTGCGGGAAGAGTGCGACCCGGGCGGGGCCGCCCACGTGGTAGAGGGTGGCCTTGGCCAGCGGGTGGTTCTCGACGGCGAATTCGAAGGGACAAGGGCTCATGGGGGTAACGATACTCGATCCGAGGACTGGGTTCCCACTCGAGCGGCGCCGGCTATCGGCGGAACGTCCAGTCGTGGGCATAGTATTTCTCGTGGGCCAGTTCGTGGGCGCGTTCGAGCTGGTGGGCGGATGGTTCCGAGGTGGGAACGTCGACCTCGAAGGCGTCGAGAATGACGTGCCGGAGGTCACGGGCGTCGAGCGGCAGGTTTCGAACGAAGCCTCGGTGGGTGCGGTCGCCCCGGTAGCGGGGTCGATCCAGTGGTTCGCGTTGGTATCGTTCCATCAAGGCGGGATCGAGACGATAGAGCAGGGTTCCGTGGTGCAGAATGAAATGCTTGCGTCGTTTCTGGGCGTTGCCGGAGATCTTGCGACCGCCGAGTGTAAGGTCGGAGATGCCGTTGTGGCGCAGGGTGATGTCGCGTTTGAGAAAGGCTTCGCGGATGCGTCCGAGGACGTAACAATAGGATTCCCGAATGGTGCGGAGTTCGGGCCGGCTCTCATGGCCCAGGACGAGAGCGAAGTTGAGGCATCCCGGTCCTTGGAGGACGCATCCGCCCCCCGAGCATCGCCGCATGATGGGGACGTCGTCTTGCTCACAGGCCTTGAGATGGATTTCGGCGCGGACGGCTTGGGCGATGCCGAGGACGACGAAGTGCGTCGGGCTTTCCCAGAATCGGAGGCATTCGCCGTCGCGGCCATGCTCGGCGCCTTCGAGGAGGACTTCGTCGAGGGCCAGGTTCTTGCCCGGCGAGATGAAGGATATGTCAAGTAAACGCATACATTGCAGACCACACGGGGAAACCCGCTGGAGGGGACACAAGAGCTATCCGGTATGCCGGTTCACGGGCTCCGGAGCCACCTACAAGGCCATCAGCAGCCGCAGTTCAGCTCGCGGGCGGCCCGGACTTCATCTAGTCGGCCGACGGGAGTTGTGCGCGGCGCCTCGTCGAACGCGTGCTCATTCTCCTTGACGGCCGCCGCGATTTCAAGCATGACGTCGCAGAATGCGTCCAGCGTCTCCTTCGATTCGGTTTCCGTCGGCTCGATCATCAGGCTCTCGTGGACGGTCAAGGGGAAGTAGATGGTGGGTGCGTGGAAACCGTGATCGAGGAGGGCTTTGGCGATATCGAGGGCGTGTGCGCCACGGGCTGCCTGCCGTTCGGCCGAGAACACGCATTCGTGCATGAAACCGCAGGGGAAAGCCGGCTCGTAGGCTTCCTTGAGGCGCGCGAAGAGGTAGTTCGCGTTGAGTACGGCGTGACGGGAGACCTCCTTGAGTCCGTCGCCACCCAGATGGCGAATGTAGGCCAAGGCGCGGAGCGCCACGAGGAAATTGCCGAAGAACGGCGCCACGCGACCGATGGACTTGGCGGGCGTCTCGAGAACGAATCGGCCGTCCGACGAAACCACGCGCGGACCGGGAAGGTAGGGGGCGAGTCGCTCGCCGACGCCTACGGGCCCGGCACCCGGACCTCCCATGCCGTGGGGCGTCGCGAATGTCTTGTGTAGGTTGAAATGCATCACGTCGAATCCGAGGTCGCCGGGGCGGCATTGACCGAGGATGGCGTTCAGGTTGGCGCCGTCGTAGTAGGCCAACGCGCCGACCTGATGTGCCAGATCGGTGATGGCGCGGACCGCAGGCTCGAACAGGCCGTGGGTGTTGGGACAGGTGAGCATGACCGCGGCGACGGAGTCGTCCAGCACGGCTCTGAAACTGTCGACGTGGATGGTGCCGTCGCCGGAAGAGGGCACCTGCACGATTCGGAATCCGGCCATGGCGGCGCTGGCCGGATTGGTTCCGTGGGCCGAGTCGGGAACAATGACCGTGTCCTTGCGATGGTCCCTGTCGCGGTGGTAGGCGGCGATGAGCAAGGCGCCGGTCAGTTCGCCGTGAGCGCCGGCCATGGGCTGCAGGCTAACGTCGCGCATTCCTGCGATTTCGGCCAAGAGGCGTTCGGTTTCGGCGATGACTTCGAAGGCGCCCTGGCACTGGTTCCAGAAGATCGCGGTTGAGGAGAGGTGAGGGTGGAGGCCGGTGAATCCGGGCAGGGCCGCCACGGCGTCGGCCATCTTGGGATTGTACTTCATGGTGCACGAACCGAGGGGATAGAAGGTGGAGTCGACGCCGACGTTGCGCCTGGAGAGCGATGTGAAATGGCGTACCACGTCCAGCTCGCTGACCTCGGGCAACGCGGCCGGCTGATCGCGGCACAACTCGGGCGACAGTGCGGCCTCGGGGACATCGATTGGATCGTAGGCGATGGCGCGACGTCCTGGCGCTGATTTCTCGAAGATTAGCTGCATGCCACGGACTCCAGTGCCTCGACGAAGGCGTCGATTTCGAGGCGTGTGCGTTTTTCGGTAACGGCGACGAGCAAGTCGTTGGGCTGTGGGCATTCCATTGCGGTGAGCGGGATGCCGGCCACGAAGCCTCGGGCCAGCAACTCCGACGCGATCTCGGCGGCATTCCGGGGCAATCGAACGACAAACTCGTTGAAGGTGGGGCCGTCGTTCACGATGGTGAACCGGGTTAGGCGGCCTTTGAGGTACTCGGCTTTCGCGTGGCATTGCGCGGCCACTTCACACAGCCCCTCTTTGCCCAGGAGAGCGAGGTAGAGTAGCGCGCGGAGAGCGCAGTGCGCTTCGTTCGAGCAGATGTTCGACATGGCTTTTTCGCGCCGGATGTGCTGTTCGCGCGCCTGCAAGGTGAGCACGAAGCCGCGTTGTCCCTGTGCGTCCTGGGTTTCCGCGACGAGGCGGCCGGGCATCTTGCGGATGTACTTGCGGCGCGTGGCCATCATGCCGAGGTAGGGGCCGCCGAAGCCCAGCGGCAGGCCGAGGCTTTGTCCTTCGGCCACGGCGATATCGGCGCCCATTTCGCCCGGGGTCTTGAGCATTCCCAGGGACAGGGGATAGACACTCATGACCAGCAATGCGCCGGCGTCGTGGCAGCGGCTCGCGAGTTGCGAGAAGTCGCGCACGGTTCCCCGGAAACCGGGGTTTTGAACGATGACGCAGGCGGCGTCCTGCGGGGTGTGTCCGTCGGCGATGGTCACGTCGAGGTTGGCCGTGTGGGTATCGAGTATGGCCCTGTACGTTGGGTTGAGCGACGGTCCGCAGACGATGCGCCGTCGTCCGGTCAACCGGATGGCCATGGTGGCGGCCTCGAACACGGCCGTGCCGCCATCGTATAGGGATGCGTTGGCGACGTCCATGCCGGTGAGGCGCGTGACGGCCGATTGGTATTCGTAAATGGCCTGGAGTGTTCCCTGGGAGCACTCGGGCTGGTAGGGGGTGTAGGCGGTGAGGAATTCGCTACGCCCGGCCAAGGCGTCCACGGCCGCCGGGATGTCGTGATCGTAGAAACCGCCGCCCATGAAGCACACGTGGTTGCCGGTGTTTCGGCCCGCCAGGGACTGGAGGTAGCGTTGTGCGCTCATCTGCGACAGACCTGGAGGGATGGTCCACGATTGGAGGCGGAGTTCGGGCGGGATGCTGGCGAACAGGGCCTCGATGTCAGTGGCGCCGATGGTGTCGAGCATGGCGGCTACATCGTTGGGCGTGGAAGGGATGAACGACATCTATACGTTCTCCGCCACGTACCGTTGGTAGGCGACGGCGTCCATGAGGTCATCCGCTTCGGCTGCGCTTGCGCCCTCGATCTTGAAGAACCACCCGGCGCCGTAGGGGTCCTTATTGATGAGTTCCGGTGCGTCCACGAGGTCTTCGTTGACGGCGACGACGGTTCCGCCCACGGGGGCGTAGACTTCACTGGCGGCCTTGACCGATTCCACGGTGGCTACTTCGTCGCCCTTGCGGAACACGGTTCCGACGGCGCCCAGCAGTTCGACGTAGGTCACGTCGCCCAACAACTCGGCAGCGTGGTCCGTGATGCCGATCACGAACAAGTCGCCGTCGTCCCGCAACCACTCGTGTTCATTGGTGTACCTCAAGTGTTCCGGATACATATGCCTTTCCCACTTTCTGTTGCCTTTTCAGGCATTCCTCCGCCACTCAACGCGCCCGTCCTTGTCCGCCGAACCGGCCTCTGCGGTTCCGGCGCGGGACAGGCGGCGCTTGCCTCAATCGCGAAACGTGCCATGTTTATAAAACGGAAACGCGGCCGTTTCAACTGCCAGTCTTTTCGGTCCTACGGTAAGCGGTGTACCGGGCGTTGTCAACTCAGCGGGTACATAGGCCATTCCGATGCCGTAGCCGACACTGGGGCCGAAACTGCCGCTGGTCACGACACCGACAACTTGGTGTTCGTGGAAGACGTCCTGGCCTTGCCGGGGCGTCTGTCGCGTGAACGATCGAATGCCCGTTCGGACGCAGTAGTCGTGTTTCTCACGGTGGACGCATAGGGCGTCGCGGCCGATGAATCCGCGTTCCCAGAAGATGAACCGGCCCATTCCGGCTTCGAGGGTTGTCTTGGATTCGTCCACATCCTGTCCATACAGGGTGTAGCCCATCTCGAGGCGGAGGGTATCGCGGGCGCCCAGTCCTGCCGGCTGCACCTCGTCGAACTCGAGGAGGGTTTCCCAAAGCGGGCCGGCGAGATGATTTGGGATGTACATCTCGTAGCCCAGTTCGCCGGTGTAGCCGGCTCGGGCGATGAGGATGGGTTCGCCGCGCCACTCGGTGCGGCAGCAGGTGTAGTAGCGCAACGGCTCGACGGCGGCGAACCCGGCGCGCACGAGGACGTCGCGGGATAGGGGGCCTTGGACGTCTATCTTGGCCGTATCATCGGAGAGGTTCTGGGCACGGGGTACGAAGGCGCGTATGGTGCGAGCCACCCCTTCGAGGGGGGTGGCGTTGGTTACCACGTATAGATCGGACTCGGTGAGCCTCAGCACGATGATGTCGTCGACGATACCCGCCTGGGGATTGAGGATTGCGCTGTAGCGGCACCGGCCGGGCCGCAGACCGATGATGTCGGAGAACACCAGGCGGTCGAAGGCCGCGATGCTGCGCTCGCCGCGGATGAGGAACTCGCCCATGTGCGAGCAGTCGAACAAAGACACCTTGTTGCGCGTGTGTACGTGTTCTTCGATGATGCCGGTATACTGGATGGGAAGTGCCCAGCCGTGGAAATCGATGACCTTGCCCCCGCAGGCCTGGTGTTGCTCGAATAACGGTGTTTGCCGCATGGTGGCCTCCTGGGAAAGGCCCGCCCGAGCTCTTTCCCTTTTGAAAAGGTTTTCCGGTGTCGCATTCGATACCGGTGCCCAGGCGAACGGCAAACGCTTCTTCCCCCCGTCGCTTCCTCGTGGTCAGTTCCACATTCGAATTTCGCCAGTTGTGACGGGGATCCACACTGTTCAGTCCATACTGTGCCACGAACCGCGGCGAATGTCAAATTCCATAAAACCGAATCCGGGCGGCCGGCTCTTGGGAATAACCGATGTGATAGTATGAGATCGACGATTTCGTGATCTGCCTTACCGCGACACGGCCGGGTCGAAGCGACAGGACTTTCGAAGGGATTGGGAGGGATGATCGTGGGCGATACATCGATGGGGGACGTGTGGGCGAGGATGTCTGCGATTCCTGGGGAGAGGTCTCCGGGGGAAGGGCAGCGCCATGTGGTCTTGCTGGGGAGACTGATCTTGTGCCTCATTGCGGGTGTGTTGGCGTCGGTATTGGAGCGCGCGGTGTGGCGGTCGTCCGGGCTTGTGTTCACCGGCTCCTATGCCGCCGTGATGTTGGGGGTCACGATCGTGCTGGTCGGCGCGGCGGCGGTGAATCGCGTCGGTTACTACGTCTTGGCTGCGGCGGTGGTAGTGCTCGGGTGCTGGTTTGGGGTTCTCGGCTTGTTCTCTGTCTTGCCGGAAGCGGAGGGAGCATGGGCGCTGATATTTCTGGTGATTCCTATGGGTCTGGCGGCGATCTTCTTCCCCAGGCGGTTTGTCATTGGTCTGATGGTGGCGACTGTGGCGGTGCTGGTGGGACTGGTGGTGTTCTGGCCGGGAACGTCTTTGGGCGACGTTCCCATCGTTTTCGTGACGGTGACCTCGGCGTTGCTCGTGGTAGGGGTGCGGCATCGCGATCGGATTGAGGACATGCGGCACCGGCGGTTGGCATCGAGCGAGGCGCGGTATCGCACGATCGTAGAGACGGCCCGGGAAGGCATTTGGATTCTGGGTCCGGACGATTGTACGGAGTTTGTGAACGCGCGCATGGCGGAGATGTTGGGTTTTCCGATCCAGGAGATCTTGGGGTCGCCTTTCTCACGCTATGTGGAGGGGGAGTGGATTGAGGCCGCTCTCATTCGGGCGCGGGGATGGCGTTTGGGCGGGGCTAGCCGATATGAGTTCTGTCTCTGTGGCGGTGAAGGCAAGCCCCTCTGGGCGCTGTTTTCGGTTACGCCTCGCTTCGATGAACAGGGCGCGTATCGCGGCGTCTTGATCATGGCAACGGATATCTCGGCAACGAAGGCGATGGTTCGCGCGCTTGAGGAGAGTCGGGATTTCGCCGAGCGCGTCATTGCCTCCGTGAGGGATGGTTTCGTGATCCTGGACGATCAGGGCTTTCACCTTGATGTTAACGGGGCGTTCTGTGAGATGACCGGATTCCCGCGTGCGCAGTTGGTCGGGACGCGATTCCCAGCGGGATACTGGCCGGGGGCGGAGCGCTGGCAGATTGAGGATCTGTTCGACCGGGCCTCGCGTGAACCGCGGGTGGAGGAGGAAGTTGCGTTCGTGACGCGTGCCGGCGCGCCTCTACCCGTACTGATCAGTCCGTCGTTTGTGTCGGATGCTGAGGGGAAGGTGGTTTCGCGGTTCGCCATTATCCGTGACTTGCGCGAGCAGAAGCGGGCGGCGCGAGAAGTGGTTCGTCGGGACGCGGTGCTCGAGGCGGTGCGGGTGGCTGCGGCGCGGTTCCTTGCCGGGGGCGATTTCGCTGCGGGCATCGAGTCGGCAATCGAAGGGCTGGGCCGCGCGGCGGCTGTGGATCGGGTGTGTGTCTTCGAGCGTCACGGAGGGCCGGACGGTACCCTTCGGGTGAGTCAACGCTGCGAATGGTGTGCGCCGGGGGTGAGTTCAAGTCCCCGTCGCGATAGGTTGTACGACTTGGACTATCAGCGTTACGGCTTCGGCCCTTGGGAAGAGGCCTTCCGGCACGGGTCTCCCGTAATGGGTGACGTCCGCGATTTTCCTCCTGAGATTCAGAGCTACTATCGCGGGGGGGACGTGAAGTCCGTGTTGCTCGTTCCGGTGATCGTGAGGGAAACCCTCTGGGGTGTCATCAGCTACGACGAGTGCCGGGGGCCGCGTTCGTGGTCGGCGATGACGGTGGATGCGCTCGATGCAGCGGCGCGGATGCTCGCCGCGGCCATCCTGCGCGATCGGAGTGAACGGGCCATTCGGGAGAGCGAGCAGATGGTGCGGGCGTTGCTCAATGGTCCGTGTGACTATGCGCTGGTCACAGATCGGGCAGGCACGGTTCTCGACGTGAACGAGACCTTGGCGGCGTCCTATTCGGTGCGTCGTGAGTCGATCGTCGGCCGGACGGTGTGGACGCTGTTCAGGGGTTCCGTAAGGCGTCGAGGTCGTGGAATTCTGGATGAAGTGCTCCGCGACAGGAGGCCGTTGCGCGTCGAGGAGTGGGTGGCCGGGGGCTGGCGTGACACGCTGGTATTGCCGATCCTGGATGGTGAGGGCGAGGTACAGCGGGTGGCGGTGTTGGCGCGGGATGTCACGGAGCAGAAGCGGTTGGCGGAGGAGTTCCGCCAACGCGGTCAGTTGTTAGCGCGCGTCATGGAGGCGAGTCCGGTGGCTATCGTTGTGGTGGATCGCGTCGGCACGATCACGATGGCAAACGCGCGGGTGGCTGAGATCGTGGGCAGAAGCAAGGAGGAGATCGTAGGGGTGTCGGCCTTTTCGGCACAGTGGAATCTGGTTGATGACGAGGGGCGTCGGGCGGCGGGTGGGGGGCACCTTTTCGAGGCGGTGAAACACGTTCAGGGCATGGTGCGCGACGTGCGGCAGACGTTCTGCCGTGCAGACGGCCGGCGCGTTGTTCTCTCGATGAATATCGCGCCCTTGTTCGATGCCGATGGCCAGTTCGAGGGAGCGGTGGGTGTTGTTGAGGATGTGACGGAGCGTGTCCGCGTACAGTCGGAGCTGGAGGAGAATCGGCGGCAGTTGGAGGAGCTCTTCGAGGATGCGCCGGTGGGCTACCATGAGTTGGATCTGGCGGGCTGCATTCGGCGGATCAACCGGACGGAGTTGGAGTTGCTGGGCCGCGTGTCCGACGAAATGCTGGGCCATCCGGTGTGGGAGTTTGTGGTGGAATTCGAGACGTCGCGTCAGGCGGTCAAGGCGAGGCTGGCGGGGTTGGCTCAAGACGCTTCGGCGCCCTTCGAGCGAACGTATGTGCACCGTGATGGCCACCGAATCCCCGTCCTGGTGAAAGACGCTATCCTGCACGATGGCAAGGGCAACGTGACGGGTATACGCTCTACGATTCAGGACATCTCGGAGCGACGGCGGGCCGAGGAGCAGCTCGAGGCCTATCAACGGGGGCTGCGTACGTTGGCCTCGGAGCTATCCTTGGCGGAAGAGCACGAACGGAGACGGATCGCGAGCTTTTTGCACGACCAGATTGGGCAATCGCTTGCAGCGGTTCGGATGAAGTTCGGTGCGCTACGGGTGGCGGTGTTGCCTGCGAGCGCCTCGAGCCTGGTCGAGCAGGTTCACAGCCTGCTCGAGACGGCCATCGGGGACACGCGGGCGCTGACGTTTGAGCTGAGTCCGCCTATTCTCTATGAGCTCGGGTTGGAGCCGACACTCGATTGGCTGGCAGAGCGTTTCTCCGAGGAGCACGGTTTGCGTGTTGTGTTTGAGGATGATGGGAACGAGAAACCCTTGGATGAAGACGTAAGCGCTCTTCTGTACCGGGCGGTGCGGGAACTGCTGTTCAATGTGGTGAAGCACGCCAATGCGACGGGTGCCCGGGTTTCCGTCGCTCGCGATGAACGCTGGATCCGGGTTGTGGTGGATGACAATGGCATCGGGTTTGCCCGGGAGGGGGCCGGCAGTACGCAACCCGGCGGGTTCGGCTTGTTCAACGTGCGCGAGCGGATCGAGTACATTGGAGGGCGTATGACCGTGGAGACCGGAACCGGGCGGGGAACGCGGATTGGTCTGTGGGCGCCACTGAGTGCCTTGGCGATGACGAAGAAGGAGCCGTGTGGGCATGATTCGAATACTGTTGGCGGATGACCATCAAATCATGCGCGAGGGGCTGAAGTCTCTGCTGGCGGGCGAGAAGGGGCTCGATGTCGTGGGCGAAGCCTCGGATGGGAGGGACGCTGTCGAACTAACGGAAGCGTTGAGGCCGGATGTCGTGGTGATGGATATCGGCATGCCGGGCCTGGGGGGCATTGAGGCAACGCGCCGTATCCGCGCGGAAACGCCGGGAGCCAGAGTGTTGGCTCTCTCGATGCACCGTGATCGACGGTTCATTGCCGGCATGTTCGGGGCGGGTGCCTCGGGCTATCTGTTGAAGGATGCCGCGTATGAAGAGCTGGTGTGTGCGGTTCGGGCGGTCGATGCGGGCAAGACCTACCTGAGCTCGGGAATCCAGGATTTAGTGGTGGCGGACTATGCCGAGCGGTTGCGAGAGGTGGATTCGACGCCCGGGGGTGCGTTGACTGATCGCGAACGCGAGGTTGTCCAGCTCCTGGCGGAGGGCGTTAGTGCCAAGGAGACTGCGGCCCGCCTTGGGATCAGTGTTAAGACGGTGGAGACGCATCGGCAGCACGCGATGGAGAAGGTCGGGGTCCGAAGCGTGGCCGAGCTGACGAAATACGCGATTCGCGAAGGCCTCACATCGTTGGAGCGATGAACCCGCGTGGGCGTGTTTGTGCGGCATCGCTGCGGGGGTGAGGGGTGCGCTCAGGTTTTTCGAGGGGGCATCTCAGTGATCGCCCTATTTACACTTTGCGGAACCCGTGCGATACTGCGCGGGTGGTGATGTGGGATCGATTTGCGCCGGAGTGACACGTGGCAGGGGAAGAGGCGATGACTGGTCGAAGAACACGGATGCGCGTCCTGCTCGTGGACGGGAACGAAACGGCGCGCGAAGCGTTGCGCGGGGTTCTTGCGACCCATGAGGATGTGGAGTTGGTGGGTGAGGCGCGAGATGGGATGGCCGCTGTAGCCCTGACGCATCAGTTGAAACCGGATGTGGTGGTGGTTGAGCCGTCCTTGCCGGATGTGGCGGGGGCGAGTGCGCTTCGTGCCATTTCGATGGCCTCGCCGGCGACGAGGGTTCTGGCGGTTTCGTCGCACCGGGACAAGCGGTATGTTGCGCGTATGCTTCAGTCTGGTGCAACGGGTTATCTCGTTAAGGATTTTGGGTTTGAGGAGCTGCGCGACGCGCTGTGCGCCGTGGATCAGGGCGATGCATACGTGAGCCCGACCATCTCGGGAGTCGAGTGCGCTCTGTAGTCTAGAGGAGTTTGGCAACGGGAAGGAGGCCATCATGAGAGGAAGACGCGAGGAGGAAGGACGACATCTCCGGTGAGGCGGTTTCGGAAGACGGGAAGCGTGCGGGCCTGGACAGCGGGACGATCTGACGAGCGGATTCGCTGAAGGGAGTGGGATGGTAGCGGGGAATGATCGAGCGGCTTCGGAGACATTCGGGTGGAAGGCCGGGTTGACCGGCGAGAACCCGAATCCGGTGTTTCGGGTAGCGGGTTCGGGTTCTCTCGTGTGTGCCAACGAGGCGGGCGTGGAGTTGCTTCGCGCCATGGGCAGTGTGCCGGATGGGGTACTTCCGGTGCTGTGGCGCGAGTGGGCCACGGCGTGCCTGGAGAGCGGGGAGCGCCATGTCGTTGACGTGGCCGTGGGGGATGGGGTCTGTTCGCTGACTTTCGCGCCGGTATGCGCCTCGGACTATGTGAATGTCTACGGTGTGGATGCTACCGAACGCGAGCGGGCGGCCCGAGAAGCCCGGCGGCTGTCAATGGCGGTTGAACATGCGGGGGAAGCGATTATCATTACCGATGCCCATGGGGTGATCGAGTACGTGAATCCGGCGTTCGAACGGACGACGGGTTATCCCAGCGGCGAGGTGGTCGGCCGCACCCCTCGGATTCTGAAGAGCGGGAAACACGATCCGGCATTCTATAGGCAGCTCTGGCGGACCATCTCGCAAGGACTGACGTGGACCGGGCGCTTCACGAACAGAAGGAAGGACGGGTCGTTGTATGAGGAGGATGCGACGATCACGGCCGTGATGGATGATCAGGGACAGGTGGCCCATTACGTGGCCGTGAAACGCGATGTTACGCAGCAGGTGGTTCTCGAGAAGCGGTTGCGTCACGCCCAGAAGATGGAGGCCATCGGCACGTTGGCCGGGGGGATCGCGCATGACTTCAACAATGTCTTGGCGGCGATCATCGGCTATAGCCAGATGGCTTCGGATGAGCTTCCGGAAGACAGCCCGTTGCAGGCGGATCTCGGGCGGGTGTTGGCGGCGGCGGATCGCGCGCGGAGTCTTGTCCGCCAGATACTGACATTCAGTCGGCGCGGAGAAGAGGAGCGCCAGCCCTTGCGGTTACACACGGTTGTTCGAGAAGTGCTGAAGCTTCTCCGATCGGTCTTGCCGGCGACGATCGAGGTGCGTGAGGATATCGATAGAGATTGTCCTCCGGTGTTGGCCGATCCGACGCAGATGCACCAGGTGGTGATGAACCTGTGCACAAATGCCTATCAGGCGATGCGCGATCAGGGCGGTGTGCTGACGGTGGCGCTGGACTGCAGCGACGTTGACTCGGCGATGGCTGCCCAACGTCCGGGCCTTCGCGAAGGGACCTACGCGCGTCTGTGGGTGACGGACACGGGATGCGGGATGGATGAGGCCACCCTCGCGCGCATCTTCGAGCCCTTCTTCAGTACGAAGGGCAGCGAGGGAGGAACGGGGCTCGGGCTGGCCACGACGCATGGCATCGTGTCGGCGCACGGCGGCGTGGTTTCCGTGTACAGCGAAGTGGGGAAAGGCTCCACGTTCCACGTCTACTTGCCGTGTATCGAGGCCGGGAAACCGGCCGAGGAAACGGCGGCGCAGCCGATTCGCGGCGGCAACGAGCGCATCCTCATCGTAGATGACGAGGAGTCGCTGGCGCGACTCCTCCCTGGAGTTTCTCCATTATTAGGCGGCAGCGGCGTCGGCCATTCGAGTTCTGGACGTGATTATGCCGAGGGGTTCGATGATTTCGGGGTGTTCGTCCATCTCTTTTCGCAATAGGGCGATGAGATCGA
>Ga0209097_10000339_pt1 | contig 48739 bp, 42 predicted proteins | sample AD_UKC052_MetaG_FD_184419 | JGI IMG/M metagenome (GOLD analysis project Ga0209097, IMG submission 184419) | Active sludge microbial communities of municipal wastewater-treating anaerobic digesters from USA - AD_UKC052_MetaG (SPAdes) (version 2) | ecosystem: Engineered > Bioreactor > Anaerobic >... | reverse complement strand
GAAGATGGTGCTAAGAAATTCTTGTAAAATCCAGTAATATTTACCGTTTCGCCAGCTTCCAAAGTTTGATCTCCACCAGCATCTTCCCAAACAGGTTGAATAAAATGTACCGATGGAACAGCTGGATCGGTCAATGCTCTAAGCATATTTAATCTTCCCGAACCCAATAAACCATTCCAAGCTGAATTACCAGGAATTGAATAAATACTATTATCTGCCGTTACTCGTAAACGTTCGGCAACTTGTTGTGCTGTATAGGAAGGAAAATGACTTTTTACTAAAGCTGCAGCACCTGCTACTAATGGAGAAGAGAATGAAGTTCCGCTGCTAATGTCGTATCCATTAAAAGGCCAACATGAACGAACTAATTCACCTGGAGCAACAATATCGACTGATGTATTAAAGGTAGAACCGCTCCATTTTTCGTCGGTTGAACCTGTTGCACCAACACTCATAACATTTTCATAAGAAGCTGGATAATATTTCTCATTTAAACCTGAGTTACCACACGCTGCAACAATAAGGACACCTTGATTGACAGTTGCATATCGGATGGCTTCTTCGGTTGCAGGGCTTGGAAAAGTATTTCCCCAACTTGCATTAATTATTTGACAACCACGAGCTGCTGCATAAACGATTCCTTCATAACCGTAGTTAAATCCAGTAGCATCATCGATTCGGATTGGCACGTAGCGACATAATCCTGCATTTCCTGCTAATCCTAAACCGTTATCAGCTGTGGCATTGCTCATTCCGCTGGTAAACATGCCATGTGGAGAGAGAGTCGCGGTAGGGTCGTTGGTATTGTTAGCTGAGTTCCAGCCTGCAATATCATCGATGTAACCATTGCCATCATCGTCAATACCATTGATATTTTCAGCATAGTTATACTGCCAATTCCCTAAATCTTCATGGTCGAATTGAATTCCGCCATCTGTAATGCCAATCAATACAGTAGAATCGCCAGGTTCAATATCCCAAGCTTCGAATGTTTTTATTAATGCATGATGATATTGCTGAGCAACAAGCGGATCGTTAGGAACAGCCATCGGTTGAGCTTTAAAACGAGGTTGAACGTATTCTGTCAAACCAGTTTTTTGCAATAAAGCAGCAGCTTGATAAATCGAGGTATTACCTGAATAACGCAATTCATAAATGAGTGATAGATCGGCTAATCGTTCACCATTTTCGTTGAATTTCTTACTCGGTTGTTTAGCACCAATGTAATTTTTGTGGATAGTTCCTCCACCTAATTGAGCTAAAATCTGGTTTAGTTTATCCGAATTGATTGCTTGTTCGGATGCAATAGAACGATAGTTTTCGCGAAGCTTAAAAATGAGCTGTCCCGAAACATATTGATCAGGCTTTAATCCTTGTGGAATAACGTACTGCTGCGCCTGAGCAAGTTGAGCAGTTCCAAGTAGTAAAGCAAAACATAGGAGGTTAAGCTGTTTCATCATAGGGTTTTGAAGGTACAAAATTGTTGTCAACCATTCCAGTTGACTAACACTACTTATTAACTGTAACCATCGATTTGAGTTGCTAGGAATTTACATAGAAACTTACCTTATAGGAGTTTGTTTACAATCCATGTGTGAAAAACGATAGTATTAGTATGATCTAGTATTTATATAACCAGTAATTTGGGCAATCATGCTCAACTTAAAATTAGGTTAAGCAAGCAGGATTAATTATGAGAGCATTTTTTCAAAAAATCATACGGAGTTTTATTCACTCCCAAGAAGAAATTGTACTGGAAGGAAAACCTGGTTCTGCATTTCAGTTAGCCCGTCATTACCGTACGTTTAAGTTTCGATTTCGCCTTTTTGTGAAGGATTTTTTATTAATAGCAGCGGGCATCTTTTCGGCAACTTTTGGCTTTAAAGGATTTCTATTGACGAATCATTTTATTGATGGCGGCGCAACGGGTATTTCACTATTGATTTCGGCTTTAACTGATTGGCCTTTATTTGCTCTTCTAATAATAATTAATGCCCCATTTGTTTGGTTAGGAAAGAATTTCATGGGGAAAACTTTCGCAATTAAAACCTCATTAGCTATTACCGGACTGGCACTTTGTGTTGCTTTATTACCTTTTCCGAATGTGACAGATGATAAACTTTTGGTTGCTGTTTTCGGTGGTTTTTTCCTCGGAGCTGGAATTGGATTAGCCATGCGAGGTGGCGCTGTGATTGATGGTACAGAGGTTCTAGCAATATATTTAAGTCGGAAATTAGGAACTACAGTAGGTGATATTATTATCCTCATAAATGTGGTTATTTTTTCACTCGCTGCTTATTTCTTATCAATTGAAATTGCCTTGTATTCGATGATTACGTATTTATCAGCTTCTAAAACTCTTGATTTTAGTATTGAGGGAATTGAAGAATATATTGGTGTAACTATTATTGCCAACCGGTGCGAAGAAATTCGATTAATGATTGTGGATGATTTAGGTCGTGGTGTTACCGTTTATCGCGGAAAAGGCGGATATGGAAAATCGGGAGAATCGGCCGAACGCGATATTCTTTTTACCGTCATCACCCGATTGGAATTAAATAAATTAAATGCAGAAATTCAGCGAATCGAACCGAATGCGTTTGTGGTGATGAATAGTGTAAAAGACACCAAAGGCGGCATGATTAAAAAGCGCCCACTTCATTAATAAAATCCTCTACTTAGTTCAAAATTGGACAATAGTATTCCACTTCAGTAGAACTGAATGCACACTACTAAAACAAGAAATTAAATTAGGCTTTAGCCAAAAACTCAGTACGAAGAACGATCCCCATTTTCTCAACTCGGCAATCCACTTCATTTGGATTGTCTGTTAATTTGATGTTTTTTACTACGGTTCCGCGTTTTAATGTTATTGAAGAACCTTTCACTTTAAGGTCTTTGATTAACTTAACAGAATCACCATCTTTCAAGATGTTTCCGTTACTGTCTTTGGTGATAATCTCGTCCATGCGTTGCTGATTTGGTGCTGCAAAGTTCGTTTTTCTTCGTGTTAAAGCAAATTGTGTAATGCGCACACTATCAGCTTGTTTTAATCTGTGTTCTTTGAATTAATAGATGCGAGGAGAATGCGTGTAGAATCATTAGATTTGCAGCCTTGTCAGAAAATTTATGAATTTAGTTGAAGAATTACGTTGGAGAGGTTTGCTCCACGACATTATGCCTGGAACCGAGGAATTACTTGCCAAAGAGCAAGTGACTGCCTATATCGGTTTTGATCCAACAGCAGAATCCTTGCACATTGGGTCATTGGTACAAATTATTTTGTTGATGCATTTGCAGCGTCATGGGCATTTGCCTATTGCTTTGGTTGGTGGTGCAACCGGAATGATTGGTGATCCATCATTTAAAGCCGAAGAGCGTAAAATGTTGGATGAAACAACCTTGGCTAAAAATGTAGCTGGAATTGAAGCCCAATTACGTCGCTTTCTTGATTTCGATAAAGGAGCATCATTGGTGAATAATTACGACTGGTTCAAGGATTTCAGTCTGTTAGGATTCATGCGAGAAGTGGGAAAGCATATTTCTGTCAATTATATGATGGCAAAGGATTCCGTGAAGAAACGTTTGGAAACGGGCATTTCATTTACTGAATTTAGTTACCAACTTATTCAAGGCTATGATTTTTATTGGCTTTGGAAAAACCGAAATGCCAAACTACAATTAGGTGGTTCAGATCAGTGGGGGAATATTGTTACCGGAACAGAGCTTATTCGTCGGATTGGTGGAGGCGAAGCATTTGCCTTAACTGTGCCTTTGGTGACTAAAGCTGATGGAACTAAATTCGGAAAAACGGAGAAAGGTAATGTGTGGCTAGATGCTCAACTGACCAGCCCGTATGCCTTTTACCAATTTTGGTTGAATGCTTCCGATGAAGATGCGGAGAAGTACATTCGAATTTTTGCTTTTTTGAGCAAAGAAGAAACTGAGGGTCTAATTGAAGAGCATCGCACACAGCCTCATTTACGTTTGTTGCAAAAACGACTTGGAAAAGAAGTGACAGTTTTAGTCCACGGCGAAGCAGAATATGAAGCTGCGATTGGAGCCACAGAGGTTTTATTTGGAAATGGAACTTCTGAACAGTTGGCATCGATGAGCGAAAGTTTATTTATGCAAGTATTTGAAGGAGTGCCTCAATACCAGATTGCAAAATCAGAATTTGAAGCAGGAATTCCTTTAATTGAATTGTTGGCAACACACAGTGATATCATGCCTTCTAAAGGAGAGGCTCGTAAGATGATTCAGCAAAATGCAATTTCCATCAACAAAGAAAAAATGGCTGATGGAACAAATGTGGGCATGTCACATCTGATTAATTCGCGCTATATGTTAGTGCAAAAAGGCAAGAAAAATTATTACTTAGTAATTGTTTCCTAATGCGCATAATCGATAGCATACCACATCCTCAATTACGTATCAGCATTTTCAGCATGAACGATAAGTATCAGGTGAAATTTGAAGCTGGACCATACGAGCAGACTTACAAATTTGAAAAAGATGATGTGGAAGGTTTGGATGATTTAAAATCGCGTGTGGATGATGCTTTCCTCGAAAAAGTAGCTGCTATTTTTAGAGAAATGCATGCGGGAAATGTGTGGAGAAATTAATTACGAATTACGAATTACGAATTACGAATTACGAATTACGAATTACGAATTTGATGAACTAAAAACTAAATTATCGTAAATCGTATATCGAAAATGGAAATGAAAAAAATCGTCGTTTTTGGTCCAGGTCCACAGTTTAAAGGTGGAATAGCGAACTTCACGGTATCCTTGGCGAAATCGTTGGAGTCGGAAGGAGCAGAGGTGACGATTGTTTCTTGGATTCAACAATACCCAGCAATTATTCCGCGTGATTTTATTGATCGTTCGAGTAAGTCGGATTTATTGGAAGGAAGCAAGATTAAAGTGCATTATTTATGTAATTATAATAATCCATTTTCGTGGAATTCTACGGCAAAATTTATTGCTGAATTAAAACCCGACAAGGTGATATTTCAGTGGGCTATAGCGATTCAGGGATTACCCATGGGTTGGATTTCGAAGAAAATTAAAGCTTTTTCACCAGCAACTGAAATTCTTTTTGATGTGCACAATGTGGTTCAAAAAGAAACGGGTTCATTGGATAAAAAACTCACCCGATATGCTTTGAATAGTGCTGATTCATTCATCATGCACGGACAAATCACTATTGATGAATTCAAAGCATTTTTGCCTGAATTAGCTGTCGATGTGAGTTTAGATGGAACGCGAAGTAAAGCGAATAAGACCATCTTAAAACTCTATCATCCCATTTATGATATTTTCAAACCGAATCCCAGATTACCAATTGCACAATTAAAAAAGGAATTAGGATTAGGTGAAAAAGTCTTTTTGTTTTTTGGTTTTATTCGCAAATACAAGGGTTTGCATTATGCCATTGAAAGTTTTGCCAAAATTGCGAAATCACATCCTGAAGCCAGTTTGCTCATAGTTGGTGAATCGTTTTGGGATACAGTCGATAAGAAGAATTGGTTAGTGAGAATTAAATCAGCTTTGTTTCGATTACTGAAATCAATTTTTATACGTAGTAAAGACCAAGAAAAAGATTATCGTCCGCTTGAGTTAATACAACAATTAGGATTGGAGAATAGGGTAGTAGTAGTCAATCGTTTTGTACCCAATGAAGAAGTAAATCGCTACTTCCAATTAAGTAATGCGGTGGTGAATTTTTACGAGTATGCCACACCTTCGGGAGTAGAATCAATAGCATATAATTTCCATAAACCTATTTTAGCAACACGCGTAGGTCATTTTGCACATGCTATAGTAGATGGTGAAAATGGCTATTTGGCAGAGGCAGCAGATGTAGAAAGCATGGCTTCAACATTGGAACGCTTTCTTAAGCATCCCATTCCGGAATCGAATGTTAAAATAGTTGCAGATCAGTTGAGCTGGGAGAAATATGCTCGTGTTATTCTAAAAAAATAGACTGTCAATTATGCTTTATAATTGACGTTTCTTCTTCGAGTCCATTTAACCACTTCAAACCAAATAACGGATAAGATCCCTATACTAATACAGGGAATTAATTCAGTTAAAGTCAAAGGAGAGAAACCAAAAAACTGTTCTACGGGATTGATTGTAACGAGTGCAATTGTCAGTAAAATGGTTATTCCGATTATGATTGGAACTAGATTGTTTTTTAATCGCATAGTTTGAAGAATTGAATAATAAAATGAGCGATTAATTAAGGTCAATAAAATATTAGACGTAACTAAAGTTAGGAATACCATTGTACGAGTTACTGATTCAGAATTTCCTTGAAGAATTGCATATTGATAAATTCCTAGAACTCCCACAGTGATCATTAATCCTTGTAAAATGCTAATGTTTAATTCTTTCCAGCTAAAAAATGTACTAGTAAAAGGACGAGGTTTTTGAGTCATTGCGTTTTTTTCAATGGGCTCATTTTCGAATACAATAGAACAGGTTGGACCCATAATTAATTCTAGGAAGATTATATGAATTGGAGAGAATAATGTTGGATATAACCAGCCTAGAGCCAATGGAATAAATACAGTTAGTATGATTGGAATATGAATAGAAATAATGTATCGATTTGCCTTTTTCAGGTTGGCATAAATTCTCCTTCCCATAGAAACAGCATCTACCATTTTTGATAAGTCGTCCTCCACTAATATTAAGGAGGCTGATTGTTTAGCAATTTCACTACCTTTTTTACCCATGGCAATACCAATGTGAGCAGCTTTGAGAGCTGGTCCGTCGTTTACTCCATCACCGGTCATGGCAACAATTTCATTATTCGATTTTAGTGCATTGATAATTCTCAGTTTTGCATCTGGAAACATGCGGGCAAAAATCTGTTTTTCTTTCACTACTCGTTTTAATTCCTCATCTGTGAGTTTCATTAATTCTGCCCCAGTAATACTATCCTCAAAACCTTTAAAACCGATTTCTTTGGAGATTGCTTGGGTGGTTTCTGCATTATCGCCGGTTACAATTTTCACTTGAATTCCAGCTTGATAAAAAGCTTCTAAGGTTTCTTTTATATTTTCTTTTGGAGGGTCTTCAAAAGCAACAACACCAACAAATTCAAACTTTATAATAGTTTGTTCTTTTGGGAAATTGTTTCCTTCATAATTAGCTTTCGAAACAGCCAAAATTCGATAGCCTTTAGATGCTAATTCTCGTATAGATTTTTGAATATTATTTTTTTCTACGTTAGTTATGTTTGGACATACACTTAATATAGCTTCAGCTGCACCTTTTGCTGCTACAATTCGAACTTTTGAGTTGTTCTCAAAAATATGTGTCATCATGGGTGGATTACCCTCTAATAGATATTCATGAATGAGTTTATAATTAGGGCGTTCGTCAGGTTTTATGGATTTTAAATAGGCTTCATGCAAAGCAATTTCCATCGGGTCAAAAGGTACGGGTTCACTTGCCCACATGGCGATTCGAATCAATTCTAATTCCTCATTTGAAAGAGCGGAATTAGCGTCTGAAATCTTGTTTTGTGAAGGCACGAATACCTTCGAGAGACTCATTTTATTTTCCGTTAGCGTGCCAGTTTTATCTGTACAAATTACAGTTGCGCTACCTAAGGTTTCAACAGTTTTCATTTGTTTGACAATAATTCCCATCAACATCAATCTTCGCGCTCCAAGTGCCATAAAGGTTGTCATGGCCATAGGTATTTCTTCCGGTATCACACTCATTGCTAAGGTGAGTGCTTTTAATAAACTGGTTAATATGGATTGGTATAAATAATAATTAATTCCCCAAACCAAAATAAATACGATTAAACCAGCTATGATCATTTTTTTGACAAAGTGACCAATTTGAATTTCAAGAGGTGTTTTTTCTTCTGGAATAGATTCTATGCTTTTTCCAATTTTACCTAAACGAGTTTCATTACCAATAGCAATTATTTTAGCAAGAGCTCTTCCTGTTGCTATTGATGTTCCTTGAAATACCATTCGGTTTTCACCTGTTAGTTCTTTACTAACGGCAAAAGATTCTCCCGTTAATATTGATTCATTTACAGTGAAATCATTTAACTGAATTAATTCCGCATCAGCAGCAACCGAGTCTCCTTCCTCAAGAATTAAAATATCACCAATTACTAAGTCATCACTATGAATTTCTTGCGTTTGTGAATCTCGAATGACTTTGCAAAGTGGCTTTGTTAGTTCTTTTAAATTTTCTAATGCTTCTCTACTTCTAGATTCTTGGTATAATGAAATAAATGAAACAAGTAAAATGGCTGATGCTAAGAATATTCCATTTGCTTGATCACCAGTAATAAAATATATAGTTGAAGCAAGAAGCAACAACAATATCATGGGCTCCTTTAATAAACTCTTTAATGAATGAACGATAGAATTTTCTTTCTTAAAGTTAAGTTTGTTAGTCCCGGAATTTTTGGCAGATAATAATACTTGCTCTTTTGATAATCCAGTATACTGATTTATTGATACTTCATCTTCCATTCTAAGCTATTCAATTTCAAGTACTAAAATAGAGCACTTAAGTTAGTTTTTCAGTATAATTATTTACATAATTCTTTATTTAAATTGAGCAGGTAGTGCATTTAATTATAACTAACCTTAAAACGAACTGGTGATTTATTATTAACATACATTTTTAATAATTTATTTTACTCATAACATGGCATCCTAGTTATACATTCTATATTGCACAGTCTTAACCAAAAAACATGAAGAAAATATACACTTTCTGGGTAGTTATTTTTGCCCTAACAGTGATGTCTTGTCAAAAAGAAATCATCACACAAAATGAAGCCAGTCAAACGGTTCAATCTACCCCTCATTCAAAATCCTTGTTGTTTGAAACAATGGAAACCGGAACTAAAACTGCTTACACAACTGGGTCAGTAAGCCTTACTTCTGGTTCTTGGACTTTCAATGATGCCTTGATTGGAAATTCTACTTCTGATCGTAAAAATGGTGCGAAGTCGGCTCGTGTTCGCAATTCAGGGAAGCTTACTATGAATTTCGATCGTACAACAGGCGCTGGTGATGTAATTATCAACCACGCTCTTTATGGAACAGATGCAGCTTGTACTTGGCAGTTGTATTATTCTCAAAATTCAGGTTCTACGTGGACTGCATTCGGTTCACCTGTAACCACATCAAGTACTTCACTTACCGCAACAACATTTAAAGTGAATTTGGGTGGTTCTATCCGTTTCGATATACGTAAAACAGATGCATCAACCAATCGCATTAACTTTGATGATATAAGTATTAGTGATTTTAGTACAACGAATCCATCACCTAGTTTAAGTTCCATTTCACCAAATACAAAAGTTGCTGGATCTGCTGCTTTTACGCTGACTGTAACTGGAAGTAATTTCGTGAATGGTTCAACTGTGACATGGAATGGAACATCATTAACGACGATATTTAATAATAGTACTCAACTTAGTGCTACTGTATCGGCAGCACTTGTTGCGACAGCTGGTTCTGCATCTGTTGCAGTTGTAACACCTGCACCTGGCGGAGGGACAAGTACTTCAGCATCATTTACAATTACTACTGCTCCAGCTGGTCCTAAGAAATTCTTATTCGATAATCGTCATGCTGAACAAGCTGGAAATGCCGATTGGGTATTAGATCAAGATGCTTCCGCAGCGCGTTATCCAACACCTTTACAAAGTAATGTAACATCCAGTACTTCAGAAACCTATTGGAGAGGAGCTATTTCAGCTTGGGGAATTGCATTAGTGAAATTGGGGCATGCTGTTGAAACATTACCATCTACGGTTTCAATTACATACGGAAATTCCAGCAATACGCAAGATTTGAGTAACTATAATGTATTTGTTGTGGATGAGCCTAATACGTTATTTACTTCTGCTGAGAAAACTGCAATTCTAAACTTTGTGCAGAATGGTGGTAGTTTAATGATGATTTCTGATCATACTATTTCTGATCGTAATAATGATGGTTGGGATTCTCCTGAAATTTGGAACGATTTAATGACAAACAATACCGTTCAAAACAATCCTTTCGGATTTAGTATCGATTATACAGATATATCAACTACATCAACGAACGTAAGTACAACTACACATCCGGTATTGAATGGAACACAAGGAACAGTTACATCGGTGCAATTCAACAATGGGGCTACAATAACTATCAATCCAACTGCAAATCCAAATGTGCAAGGATTGGTATGGAATTCAAGCGTAACGAAAAACAACAACAACCTTTTGTGTGCGGTGAGTACTTTCGGAACAGGACGGGTGTTTGTGTTAGGTGATAGTTCTCCGGTAGATGATGGAACAGGAAACTCGGGAAATGTGCTTTACAATGGTTGGGGTGTGTATAGTCACTCTAAATTATTGTTGAATGCATCTTTATGGTGTGCTAAATTGCAATAATCTAAAGTATCAAATGAGTAGCCTGTTTTCTGAAAAGGAGACGGGCTTTTTTGTGTTTATATGAGCTCCCGATAATTATTATTTTTGCGCCGTGGAAGCAACTAAATTCAATCAGGAGCCGCTTACAAAACGTTTGCGAAAAGGTGTTTGGGATGTGCAAGCGAAATTCACCTTGCTCGAACCGGACGATAAGATAATGGTCTGTCTTTCGGGTGGAAAAGACTCCTACACGATGCTCGATATGTTACTTCACGCACAAATGGTGATGCAACATTCCTTCGAGATTGTAGCTGTAAACCTCGATCAAAAGCAACCGGGATTCCCACCCGATATTTTGCCGAATTATTTTGAGAAGTTGGGTGTTCCATATCGCATTCTTGAAAGAGATACCTATTCGGTCGTCACCGAAAAAGTACCTGAAGGAAAGACCATGTGCAGCTTGTGTTCTCGTTTAAGACGCGGCATTTTGTACGATGCTGCCGAAGAAATGGGATGTAATAAACTCGCTTTAGGGCATCACCGCGAAGATATTCTCGAGACCTTCTTTTTAAACCTCTTTTTCTCCGGAAAACTCGAGGCCATGCCTGCCAAATTCCGAACCGATGACCAGCGACATGTAGTTATTCGCCCACTAGCATTTTGCAAAGAAGCCGATATAGCCAGCTACGCCGAAATGCGCGAATTTCCTATTATTCCGTGTAATCTCTGCGGCTCACAAGAAAATATGCAACGCAAAGTCATTAAGAAAATGATGCTCGATTGGGAAGCTCAATATCCTAACCGAAAAGAAATCATGATGACAGCCTTATCGAATATCCATACCTCACATTTATTCGATGTGAATCGGTATGATTTCATGGAAATGATTGGGTGAAATAATTATTAATTACGAATTACGAATTACGAATTACGAATTACGAATTACGAATTACGAATTTTGAAATATAAACACTAGCACACTTCGACAGGCTCAGTGCGCGGATTTAGGCACTCCCTGAGCTTGTCGAAGGGAGCACACCAGCAAACTAACACATCAGCATATCAGCACATTAGCACATCAGCACATCAACACACCAGCACATCACCCTAACCTCTAATCCAATACACATCCTGTTCATTGCGGACAATATTGGCATAATGAAAACCGCCCGGTTCGGGGATTTCTTCGGTTAAATCAAATAATAATACATCGGCGGGAAAGCCTTCAAAAATGAGCGTGAACGTGTGTGTGTGATGTGGTAGAACTTCGGTCCAGTAGGGGGCGATGGTGATATTTTCGACATGCATTAAGCGACTTCGATGCTCCGAACTTCGCGAATACAAAAAGGTGCTTTTCCAAATTCGAAGGTAATAGCCATCCGATTGAGCTGGAAAAACGATGTGTACAGTAACTTGTCCATGAGGTTTCACCGACCGCGCTAACTCTTCTCGCAACTCGGTTTGAACAATCTTTTTCCTAATTTTTTCTCTGACAAGTGTGTTGGGCATATGCGCAAATATATCTCGAAAATGACAAGCTTGATTGAATGTTTAAGTATATGAAATTGTCAATTTTGCACGATTTAGTTTAGGGCGCATGAACCGGGCTATCGCCTATGCACGGCATTTGGCTCTATCCCTTGCGCGATTAGTACTAGGCTGCAACAATTCAAAAAATCGAATCATTTGTCAAAATCTACTAAGTTTGCGGCAATGGAAAAAACCGATCGGAAATCCGAAATCCTTCATGTAGCAGCCAAGCTGTTTAGGGAAAGAGGATACAATGCCGTTTCTATGCGCGACATTGCAAAGGAACTGGACATTAAAGCGGCCAGCTTGTACAATCATATTTCATCCAAGCAAGAAATCTTGGAATTAACCATTATTCGAATAGCTGAAGCATTCACAAATGGTATCAATTTGATAAATAGCCAAGATATTTCCGTTAAAGAACAACTTACTTTATTAGTCGAGCTACACATTAAGCTCACCTTAGCCGATCCCGACGCCATGGCGTGTGTCAACAACGATTGGATGCATCTTGCCAAGCAGGAACTCGATTACTTCATTCAAATGCGAAATCGATACGAAGACAAGTTTCGCAGCATCTTAAAAAAAGGTATCAGTTCTGGCGAAATTGCTGATTTGAACGTCGAACTCATGCTTTTCTCAATGCTTTCCACCTTGCGAACACTTCATTTATGGTATGGTCGCAAAAAATCGCTTCAGCCAGCTCAACTTAAAGCCGACATGACGCGTGTATTACTACAAGGAATTTTATAGAACTCCCATAAAGCTTGTAAAAACAGCATCTTAATCAATCTTCATATTTTTTTTCAACCCATTGCTGAATTGAAATAAACTTCTAAATTTGCTCAACAAACTAACATTTGTTAGTCTGCACACCCAACCCAAACAATGGCTAAATTTTTTCCTCTCTTAATTTCTGATATTTATAAGGACACCGACGAATGCTCGGTGATAACGCTGGAAGTTCCCGAACAATTAAAACGAGAATTTCAATACAAACAAGGACAGCATTTAACGCTTCGTGCCATGATAGGTAATCAGGATGTGCGCCGTTCATATTCGCTTTGCTCCAGCCCGCTCGAACGAAAGTGGCAGGTTGCAGTAAAGAAAATAGATGGTGGATTATTCTCAACCTATGCGAATGAAACCTTGAAAAAAGGCGATACGATTGAGGTAATGCCACCTCATGGTACTTTTTATAAAGACTGTACTCCAAGCCAAAAGAAAAATTACATCGCGTTTGCTGCTGGAAGTGGAATTACTCCCATTTTATCCATCATTAAAACACACTTAGCATCCGAACCAGAAAGTACGTTTAAGCTTTTCTATTTGAATCGAAATGTAAAGTCGATTTTATTCAAAGAAGATATTGAGGCTTTGAAAAATGAGTATTTCAATCGGTTCGAAATATTCTATTTTCTCACCAAAGAACACCGCGATGTTCCTTTGATGAATGGTCGATTTACATCCGACAAAATCAATACGCTCACCAATAAAATATTCGATCCAAAGTCCATTGACGAATGTTTTATTTGCGGACCAGAATCCATGATTTTCCTCATTCGTGATGAATTGGAAACGGCCGGTATTGCTAAGGAAAAAATACACTACGAATTATTTACAGCTGGTAATTCTACCGAACAACAAACACATGTAAAAAGTGTGTTAGATAAAAAAGTAGAAGGAACAGAAGTGACTATTATCGATGGTGGTAAAGAGTTTCATTTTACCATGTCGAAACAGTTCGATAATATCCTCGACGGAGCTCTAGCAGCGGGTGCCGACTTACCATTTGCTTGCAAAGGTGGTGTTTGTAGCACGTGTCGCTGTAAAGTCCTAGAAGGTGAAGCTGAAATGAAAGTTAATTACGCTCTGGATGAATCAGAATTGAAACGCAATTTCATTTTGAGTTGTCAGGCAGTTCCCACGACTTCCCGTTTGGTAGTCGATTTTGATGTTTAATTCTCTTTTTTACGGATCATAAATAGAACACGTAACATGACAGAACAGGAAAATCAAGCGCTCGAAGATGCATTCAACCTGCGCATAATTAACGACGAGAAAATTGAGCCTAAAGACTGGATGCCAGAGAAATATCGTTTGACGCATATCCGTCAGATTTCTCAGCATGCACATTCCGAAATTGTGGGTATGTTGCCTGAAGGGAATTGGATTACACGTTGTCCATCACTTCGTCGGAAAGTAGCTTTATTAGCTAAAATTCAAGATGAAGGTGGACATGGTTTGTATCTTTACAGTGCAGCCGAAACGCTTGGTATTTCACGTGAAGAATTGATTGATCAATTGCATAGCGGTAAAGCAAAATACTCCAGTATCTTTAATTATCCAGCTTTGAATTGGGCCGATATCGGAGCCATCGGTTGGTTAGTAGATGGTGCTGCAATTATGAATCAAGTAGCATTGATTAATACATCATACGGTCCATATTCTCGTGCGATGATTCGTATTTGCAAGGAAGAAAGTTTCCACCAACGTCAAGGCTACGAAATCCTAATGACATTGATGAACGGAACGCCTCAGCAAAAAGAAATGGCTCAAGATGCTATGAATCGCTGGTGGTGGCCTGCTTTGATGATGTTTGGTCCGGCAGATGATAAATCTCCTAACACAGAACAATCGATGCGTTGGAAATTGAAACGCAAAACCAATGATGAACTTCGTCAAGCTTTTGTCGACCAAACTGTTCCACAAGCCAACCTCATTGGATTAACTGTACCAGATAAAGATTTGAAATGGAACGATACACGTAATCACTATGATTTCGGTCCACTTAATTGGGATGAATTCTGGCAAGTTGTAAACGGACATGGTCCTTGTAACAAAACCCGATTGGAAGCTCGTCGCAAAGCACACGCCGATGGCACTTGGGTTCGTGACGCAGCCATGGCTTATGCAGAGAAGAAAGCAGTTGTTGAAATGGTTTGATTAATTACGAATTACGAATTGCGAATTACGAATTACGAATTTCGAATTACGAATTACGAATTACGAATTTGCAATCCAATCACCAGCACATCAGCACACCAGCACATTAATAAATTTCATTTTCAAATCATCACATTTTCAAATCTTCAAATTTTATAATATGAAAGACTGGCCACTATGGGAAGTTTTTATCAGAAGTAAAAACGGACTTGAACACCGCCACTGCGGTAGCCTTCATGCGGCGGATGCTGCAATGGCAATGGAAAATGCTCGCGATGTATATACCCGTCGCAACGAGGGCGTTAGTATTTGGGTAGTTCCTTCTGCACAAATAACTGCTTCTCGTCCGGAGGAAAATGCCGAATTGTTTGAACCAGCTGCCGATAAAGCATATCGTCACCCTACATTCTACGTGCTTCCTGAAGAAGTTAAACACATGTAATCAGGTATTACCTGAATCATTTTAAATCGAATGAATATGACGAATAACCTGATCGAATACATTTACGGCATTGCCGATAATGACCTTATTCTCGGACAACGTCTCGGTGAATTGTGCGGACATGGTCCCAACATCGAAACCGATATAGCACTCACCAATATTAGCCTCGATCTTTTCGGGCAAGTACGTAGCTTTTATCAGTATGTTGCTTCTCTTCAAGGGGCAAATGCGAATGAAGACACGGTTGCATTTTTACGAAAAGAATTTGAATATAAAAACGTTCTTCTCGTTGAACAACCCAATACCGATTTCGGGTATGTAATTGCTCGTCAGTTTTTATTTGATGTATTTAATCATCTCCTAATTGGTCGTTTGCAAGACAGTAAGGATGAAACGTTATCCGCCATAGCGAAAAAAGGTTTCAAGGAAGTATCCTACCATGTTCGTTTTTCTTCCGATTGGATTCGTCGCTTAGGTGATGGAACTGCCGAAAGTCATCAACGCATCCAAACTGCCATCAATGATCTTTGGGTTTATACCGAAGAATTGTTTCAGCAAACCGATGCCGATAAAGCCATGATCGCTCTCGGTATTGGAGTTGACGTAACACACTTTAAAGCAGATTACTTCAAACGTGTTAGTGAAATCTTAACTGAAGCAACTCTCCAAACTCCAGATTCCCAATACTTCCAAAAAGGAGGAAAACAAGGGAATCACACCGAGCATATGGGTTTCATTCTAACCGAAATGCAGTACATGCAACGTACTTATCCTAACATGACTTGGTAATATACCATGGAACAAGAGATTGATTCAACTCTTTATCATATTCTAGATGAAGTTGCCGACCCTGAGATACCCGTCCTGTCGGTTGTTCAGATGGGTGTAGTTCGGAAAGCACAATTTGTGGGAACGGGCGTGGTAGTAGATATCACGCCCACTTACAGCGGTTGTCCGGCTATGGACATGATGGGCGACGATATTAAAAAAGCCCTTCAAGTAGCTGGTTACGAAGCAAAAGTTAATTTAATTCTATCTCCTGCCTGGAGCACCGATTGGATCACCGAAAAAGGTCGAAAAGCCCTCGAAGGTTATGGTATTGCCGCTCCTTTATCTCCCGAAGCCGATAAAGCCGTCCTCCTCGGCAATAAACGCATGGTGAAATGTCCGCAATGCGGCTCTACCAATACGGTAATGATTAGTCAGTTCGGCTCAACTGCCTGCAAAGCATTATTCAAATGTGAGGATTGCCTAGAGCCCTTTGATTACTTCAAGTGTTTGAAGTAATTCACAACTCAACAACAAGTTTATAAACAGGTCGGTGGATAGCTTTTGAACACAGTCTGTTTAGCATATTATTCTCATTTGTATTTTTCCACTGGGAAGGGGATAGTGGTGGGAATTCCCTACTACAATTTCTTTGTATTGTCAAGCTAGAATTACAAACAATGCAGTTGATAAACCTTATCAACAGGCAAGTTTATCGTTTTTTTTATTTCCATGTTTAGGATATTGAACGGCGAATTAATTTTCCACTGGGAAGGGGATAGTTGCGGGAATTCCCTACATAATTTCTGATTTATTGTCAAGCGGGAATTACAAACAATGCAGTTGATAAACCTTATCAACAGGCAGGTTCATCGTTTTTTTGATTTGTACGTTGAGGGTATAACTCAGCAGTGTAATTTTCCACTGGGAAGGGGATAGTTGCGGGAATTCCCTACATCAATTTACTACATCATCCAAGCAAGATTTACGAACAAGTCCGTTGATAAAGAACCTATTATGGCTTTCAAATTTTCCTCCCAAATCAGCAAAGCTTGCGTATTTTGCAGCCCTCAATAAAAGCTCATGGAATCAATTCTTTCTCGCATAGAAAATGGTATTGGATATATTCAATTCAATCGCCCAGATGTATTTAATTCGTTTAATCGCGAAATGGCACTTTCATTTCAAAAAGTGTTGGATGCCTTCGCGCACGATCATACTGTTAGAGCCATTCTAATAACAGGAAACGGGAAAGCATTTTGTGCAGGACAAGATTTGAAAGAAGTAACTACACCTGAATTAAATCCAGGATTTAGAGCCATTTTGGATGAACATTATAATCCAATCATTACACGTATTAGGAACATAGAAAAACCAGTAATTGCCGCCGTTAATGGAGTTGCGGCGGGTGCAGGAGCTAATATCGCCCTTGCATGTGATGTCGTACTTGCAAGTGAAAATGCCAGTTTTATCCAAGCATTTAGTAAAATCGGATTAATTCCCGATAGCGCTGGTACATTCTTTTTACCTCGATTAGTGGGCTTTCAAAAAGCACTTGCACTATGTCTACTTGGCGATAAAGTTTCAGCTGTTGATGCAGAGAAAATGGGGATGATTTACAAAGCTATTCCTGCAGATCAATTCGAAGCAGAGGTAGAAAAGACCGCACTTACACTTGCTCAAATGCCTACTAAAGCATTGGGATTAACTAAGCATTTATTTAATCAAAGTCTGACAAATGATCTTCATGCTCAACTCAAAGCAGAAGGAGATTTTCAAATTCAAGCCAGCGAAAGCCACGATTACCAAGAAGGTGTGAACGCCTTTGTTGAAAAACGAAAGCCTATTTTCCGAGGAGAATAATTTTATAAATCTTGATAATTACTTCTCAATTAATTTTCAAAGACAAAGTAGACATAGAATTTCAATCTTGCGTGAGGGATAGCAGCGTAAAGCCCACAGCAATTGCCGAAGATTAAGCGAAGGCAAGCAGCGAGGACTTGTAGCGTATAGCCCGCCCCGAACTTGATAATGAAGTTTTAGAAGAAATTATACAGGGGCACGCCCTAATTCAATCAATACTTGTTATGCTAAAAATGCATTTCAATAATTAAGTTTGACGTTTAATAAATAAAAATGGATTTACACCATATTGCCGTAATAGGAGCAGGAACAATGGGTAGCGGAATTGCCCAAGTGGCCGCAACTGCCGGATGTTCTGTTCAATTAGTGGATGCCTTTCCCGAGGCTTTGCAAAAAGCTGAAAAGAACTTGCAAACAACGCTTGCTAAATTGGTTGAAAAAGGAAAAATTAGCCAAGATGAAAGTGTTAGAATTGCTGGGAATATTCGCTATGAAAGTTCGGTGTCGACCTTGTCAAATGCTCAATTGGTGATAGAAGCCATCGTGGAGAATTTGGAAGTAAAGCGCAAATTATTTGGTGAATTAGAAAGCATCGTTTCCGCAGATTGTATTCTCGCATCTAATACCAGTTCACTTTCCATCGCATCTATTGCAGCATCGTGCAAAAAATCGAATCGCGTAATTGGGATTCACTTCTTCAATCCTGCGCCACTCATGCAATTGGTTGAAGTAATTCCTGCTGTGCAAACTTCAACCGAAGTGCGTGATCAAATAACTTCCAACATCACAGCTTGGAAAAAAACTGTAGCTCTGTGTAAAGACACACCCGGATTCATTGTCAACCGTGTGGCGCGACCATTTTACAGCGAATCCATTCGTTTATATGAAGAAGGTGCTGCCGATTTTGCTACCATCGATCAGGCCATGAAAACGCTCGGATTTCGCATGGGACCTTTCGAACTTATGGATTTCATTGGAAACGATGTGAATTATGCAGTGACCGAATCAGTCTTCACTTCCTTCTATTTCGATCCACGCTACAAGCCTTCTTTTACTCAAAAACGTTTATCTGAAGCTGGATTTTTTGGTCGTAAATCAGGACGCGGTTACTATGATTATTCCGAAGGTGCTGAAATGTCTAAATCCCTTGAAGATAAAGCGCTACAGGAACTTATTGCCAATCGTGTTTTAGTCATGCTCATCAACGAAGCTGCAGATGCACTTTTCTTGAACGTTGCTTCTGCCAACGACATTGATATGGCCATGACCAAAGGCGTTAATTATCCAAAAGGGTTACTCGCTTGGGCCGACGAAAAAGGCATCGATTGGTGTGTTAATCAGCTCGATTCACTTTATCAGGAATACCACGAAGATCGTTACCGATGCAGCGCATTACTCAGAAGAATGCAACGCGAGGGAAAAACATTTTTCAATTGATATGACGCCAGCAGAAATTATTGCCAAAATGATGGATAAGGATGCTTTCAGCCAATGGCTAGGCATTCAGATAGATCATATTTCAATTGGGAAATGCCAATTATCCATGGAAATTCGTCCCGAAATGCTCAACGGATTTGGCATCGCTCACGGCGGCATTAGCTATTCTATCGCCGATAGCTGTTTGGCCTTTGCCTCCAATTCCCACGGCCGACAATCCCTCAGCATCGATACTTCCATCAATCACATCGAACCGCTTGTTGTGGGTGACAAAATCATCGCCATCGCTAAAGAAGAATCCCTCAAGAATCGTTTTTCCTTTTACCGTGTCGAAATTCTGCGCGGAGATACTTTAGTCGCCCTTTTCAAAGGAACCGTGTATCGTACGGAAAAGATTTGGGAATAATTATAGTGTGCTAGTGTGTTAATGTGCTGATGTGCTGTTTTAAAGTGCTAGTGTGTTAATGTGCTAGTGCGCTGTTTTAATGTGCTGGTGTGTTAGCGTGCTTATGTGCTGTTTTTTGATTAAAAAATTAATGGCGTGCCCCTTCTTACCTGCGCAATATGCTTCGGTAAGCGAGACGGGTCGGGCTTTCTGCTGCAATTTTTGTTCGTGCCTCACAAAAGATTTCCGCTGCAATCCCTCACGCATTTTCACAGTATCATGAACATTCTTCGTCAAATTAATTCTCGGAGAATCCAATAATCTGTTTAAAAGACATTTCCCAATAAATCAAAAATACATCTGTATTCATTTGAATTTTTAAGAATTGTAAAACATTCATCCCTGTCTTGGGTTTGCTTTATAATTCGACAATACACGATTTTCCTAAGGAGTCGAATCCCCAAATTTTGACTACCCTAACTTTATTTCGATATCCACCTAAAAATCAATTCTGGGCATTTTCTCAAATGCAATTAGCGCATACGAAACTAATGAATATCCCAGGCTTGAAATTCTACAAACTCATGGGAAGCGGTGGTAATGGAGGTTTCGGACTTTGGCCTAATTGGAGTGTGTATGCATTCTTGGGAATTTGGGAATCAACCGAAGCTTGGGCGCAGTTTCAAGCCGAAAATACCTTTGCGCTTGAAGCAAATGAGCGTTGCAGCGAGCAAATGACCAGCTTTCTCCATCCCATTCGCACACATGGATTATGGAACGGCACAAATCCTTTTGAACCCATTTCGCCCATAACAACAAATGCCGATTCACCCATCGCAGTTATTACACGAGCTAAAATCCGACTTAAACGATTACCCGAATTCCTACTAAATACATCGGTCGCCAAAAGTGTATTGAAAAATCAACCTGATTTACTACTTAGCATCGGCCTAGGTGAAACACCTTTAATCTATCAAGCAACATTCAGCATTTGGCGTAACCTAGCGGCCATGCAACAGTATGCCTATAAATCGCCCGAACACGCCAAAGTCATCAGCAAAACTCGCCAACGAAATTGGTACAGCGAAGAATTATTTACCCGATTTCAAGTGTTGAGGTGTGAAGGGATTTGGAAAGGTAAGAAGATGGATTTTTAATTTGAAAATTAGGGAATTTGAAAATTTGAAGATTGAATTTACTCGAAGCCTGAGCATTTGTCGATAACTGAGCAAAGGAAATGCATTAAGTACGCATATTGAATTCTAACGAAAATCAAAACATTTTCAAATCTTCAAATCTTCAAATTTTCAAATCAAAACATCCTCAAATCAACACACCAACCATAAGGGAATCTTGCTAATTTTGCCCCAGTATAAAAGGTATTTCAACCTTTTCATTTTCCTATGGAAGCATATATTATTGACGGGGTGCGCACTCCGATTGGAAGTTATCAAGGAACCTTATCGGCTGTTCGTACTGACGATCTTGCGGCACTGGTGATTAAAACCGTGGTAGAACGCAATCCTGCGATTCCTGCTGCCGATTATGACGATGTGATTTTAGGATGTGCTAATCAGGCGGGTGAAGACAACCGAAACGTGGCGCGTATGGCGGCATTGTTAGCAGGTTTGCCTGTAACAGTTCCGGGCGAAACCGTAAATCGTTTGTGTAGTTCTGGATTAGCTGCCATCATTGGGGCGAATCGTGCAATTAAAGCAGGCGATGGTCACGTGTTTATTGCCGGTGGTGTAGAAAACATGACACGCGGACCACTCGTTGTTTCCAAGCCTTCAAGCGCTTTTGGAACCGATTCTAAAATGTACGATTCAAGCTTTGGATGGCGTTTCATCAACCCGAAAATGCACAGTATGTATGGTACCGATGCCATGGGTGAAACAGCCGAAAACTTGGTCGATCAATATCATATTTCGAGAGTAGATCAAGATACTTTTGCATTGAATAGTCAGCTAAAAGCCTCTGCTGCTCAGTCTTCTGGACGCTTGGCAAAAGAGATTGTTCCTGTGCTTATTCCGCAACGAAAAGGTGATTCTTTATCCTTTGAAAAAGACGAATTTGTAAAACCTACTACAAGCCTCGAAGGTTTGGCGAAATTACGTCCTGCCTTTCGTAAAGAAGGTGGAACAGTGACTGCAGGTAATGCTTCCGGCTTGAACGACGGCGCTGCAGCAACCATAATCGCCTCCGAAGAAGCGGTGAAACGTTACGGATTAAAACCCTTAGCACGCATTGTTAGCTCTGCGGTGGTAGGTGTTGAGCCGCGCATCATGGGCATTGGTCCGGTAGAAGCCAGCAACCGTGCGCTCGCTAAAGCGGGTTTGACTATGGCCGATATGGACATCATCGAACTCAACGAAGCCTTTGCTGCTCAAGCATTAGCCTGCACACGTGCTTGGGGATTGGCCGATAATGATCCTCGCTTAAATCCAAACGGTGGAAGCATCGCCATTGGACATCCGCTCGGAGTGACCGGTGCGCGCATTGCCTATTCTGCTGCCCTCGAATTACAATTGACTGGAAAACGCTACGCCCTCATCACCATGTGTATTGGTGTTGGACAAGGCTACGCTGCAATTATAGAACGCGTTTGATTTTTTTGTAAATAATTATTGCATTAAGTTGTCTTAATAGGTAACTTTGCTTCGCTTAATGAGTTTGAATGCAGTCGAAATTTCTTCGGAAAATATTCTACTTCGGTAGTTATTACACCGATTTCTTTAACACTTTAAAGCCAGAGGTGAAGAAGAAATTTAACTGGACATTGCAGTTAATCGCAACAACTCAGAAAGTACCAGAGAAATACTTCAAACACTTATCAGGAACCAATGGGATTTATGAGGTTAGGGTTGAAGTAGGTTCTGATATTTATCGTGTATTCTGTTTTTTTGATGAAGGCCAACTAATAATTCTAGTGAATGGATTTCAGAAAAAGACGCAGAAAACCCCTAATAATGAAATTACTCTAGCTGAGAAGCTTCAAAATCAATACTATCATGAAAAAAACCAAAAATAATTTGACCTCTTTTGAAGATCATTTAGAGGATCAATATGGTAAGCGCGGAACCGCTCTTCGTGAAGAATATGAAGAAGGGTTTGAAGCATTTAAGTTTGGCGCTTTACTTCAAGAATTACGAAAAGAAAAAGGCCTAACTCAAGAAGAATTAGCGCTGAAATGTGGCACTACAAAAAATTACATTTCGAGAATTGAAAACAACGCAAGCGATATTCGATTGTCAACACTTATGCGCATCATTCGTGAAGGCTTTGGTGGTCAATTGAAATTCAACGTTGATTTTTAATCCTATAGTTCAACCATCAACAATAAAATAAACCCATTTCTTTGAATAGGTTTTATAAGCATAAAAACATCATGAATAAGCTTCAAAATTATGTAAACGGCCATTGGACCGACGGACAAGGCGAAGGTGTTCCGCTCATCGATTCGGTGACGGGTGAAGTGATTTGCCACGCTACTGCCGAAGGATTGAATTTTGGCGAAATCCTGCATTATGGTCGCACGAAGGGCGGAGAGAAACTGCGCCGAATGACCTTTCAGGAACGCGGGAACATGATTAAGAAACTCGCGCTGTACCTGAGCAAACGCAAGGAACAGTTTTACGAAATTTCCTATCGCACCGGAGCTACGCGTGTCGATAGCTGGATTGATATTGAAGGTGGTTTTGGGAACCTGTTTGCCAATGCATCCTTGCGTAAATTATTTCCCAATCAGCCCTACCATGTAGAAGGTGAAGCGATTGACCTATCACGCAGTGGACGCTTTATGGCGCATCATATTTTGGTTCCTAAACGCGGGGTTGCAGTGCATATCAATGCCTTCAATTTCCCTATCTGGGGAATGCTCGAAAAATGTGCAGTGAACTGGATGGCGGGCGTGCCTGCGGTAGTGAAACCAGCTACATCCACTTCCTATTTGACCGAAGCGGTAGTGCGCGAAATCATCGCATCCAACATCCTTCCCGAAGGTGCATTACAGCTTATTTGTGGTTCGGCGGGCGATATGCTCGATCATGTGAACGATCAAGATGTGGTGACCTTTACCGGCTCTGCATCCACCGGAAGAAAACTCAAAGCGCATCCACGCATGATTGCTGAATCGGTGCCGTTTAACATGGAAGCCGACTCGCTCAATTGCTCTGTTTTAGGGCTCGATGCTGCTCCTGGAACGCCTGAATTCGATTTGTTTATCAGTCAAGCACGTTCTGAAATTACCGTGAAAGCAGGGCAGAAGTGTACTGCCATTCGCCGCTTGATTGTTCCTGCTAATTACATCGACGATGTGCAAGTAGCACTCGGGAAAGCACTCGATAAAGTGAGCTTGGGTGATCCACGCTTGAAAGAAGTGCGCATGGGTTCTTTGGTGAGCAAAGATCAGGTGCGTGAAGTGAAAGAACGGGTAGCCGAAATTGCACAAACAGCTTCCATCGTGTATGGAAATGTGGATGCCTTGGAATTGATTGGTGCAGACGCAGAAAAAGGAGCTTTCATTGCGCCGATTCTTTTGCGTGAGGAAAAGCCGTTCGAGAACATGCGGGTACACGAAACCGAAGCTTTTGGTCCTGTTTCTACCTTGATGCCTTACAACACCATCGACGAAGCCGTTGATTTGGCACGTTTAGGAAAAGGATCCTTGGTTTCTTCTATTGTGACCAATGACGATCACTTAGCGAAAGACTACGTGATTCAATCAGCTACGCATCACGGACGTATCCTAGTGCTCAATCGCGAAAATGCGAAACAAAGTACAGGACACGGATCGCCGCTTCCTTTGTTGGTGCATGGTGGTCCAGGACGTGCCGGTGGAGGCGAGGAGATGGGCGGAGTGCGCGGTATTAAGCATTATATGCAACGCTGCGCTATTCAAGGTAGTCCAACTACATTGACCGAAATTACGGGCATTTATCAGCCGAATGCGGCCTATAAAGAAGCGCCAGAACATCCGTTTAAATACCATTGGGAAGACATTCAACCGGGAATGTCCTTGAAAACCCACAAGCGCACGGTGACCGATTCCGATATCATCAGCTTTGCGAACGTAAGCTGGGATCATTTCTACGCGCATACCGATATCACTTCCCTCAAAGGCAGCATTTTCGAAAAACGTACGGCTCACGGCTATTTCATTCTTTCGGCTGCTGCGGGATTATTCGTGTATCCGAACAAAGGTCCAGTGGCTGCGAATTATGGCTTGGAAGAATGCCGTTTTGTGCGCCCTATTTACCATAACGACACCATTTACGTACGTTTAACCTGTAAGCAGAAAATTGAACGCGACAGTGTGGGTAAAGAAATCCCTTGCGGTATTGTGAAATGGTTTGTGGAAGTGTTCGATCAAAACGACGAGCTCGTAGCCATCGCCACCATTTTGACCATGGTGCAAAAGAAATCACCATTTGTGCAAATTACCCGCGCCAATGTGGAAGGTTACCTAGCTAAATTGAAGGAAAACACACCTGCTGCTTGGGGCCAATTAACGCCGCAACACATGGTAGAGCACATGGAATTTACCTTGCGTATTGCTGCGGGCGAAATCCAAGATTTTGAATTCTCTACTCCAGCTGAACACCTCGAGAAATTCCACGATTCGGTGTATAATTTCAGAGCCATGCCGCGCGATTTCAAGCATCCGCTCATGTCTCCAGATAGCCTCGAACCACTCCGCCACGCCGACCTCAAAATTGCTAAAGCCAAACTCCTCGAAGCCTGGGATGCCTTTAACGCCTACTTCAAAGCCAACCCCGACGCCCAAACCAAGAACATGGTCTTTGGTATGCTCGACAAATTCGAATGGGACCTGCTCAACATCAAGCATTTCAACCATCATTTTGAGCAGTTTGGGATTTTGTAGTATAGTGTACTGAGTATAGAGTATTAAGAGGACTTAGTACTTTTTACTTAATACTTTGTACATAATACAGTCTTTTGAATTTTTCTATCTTTATCAGTATGAAGCATTATTCAGAAATAATAACCATTGATCCTCAGATTCGCTTTGGGAAGCCTTGCATTAGAGGCATGAGGATTTCTGTATATGATATCTTAAGTTGGTTGGCATCAGGAATGTCTACAGGAGAAATACTACAAGACTACCCTGATCTTACAGACGAGGATATTAAAGCATCACTTGAATATGCTGCAGACAGAGAGCATAAAATTAGAATTGCATCGTGAAATTGCTTTTTGATCAAAACATTTCTTTTCGTGTTTTAAACTTGATTGCTGAAAAGTTTCCAGAATCAAAGCATGTGAAAGACTTTGGATTACATCATTCAAGTGACCGTCAAATATGGAATTTTGCAAAAGAAAATGGCTTTCATATTGTAACATATGATGCTGATTTCTATGATTTAGTCACATTATACGGACATCCTCCTAAAGTTATCTGGCTTCGCTTAGGGAACACTTCTTCACAGAATATCGCTAAGAAACTAAATGAATATGCAGAAGGGGTAAGGAAATTTATTGAAAACATTGAATGTAAAGACCTTGCTTGTTTAGAGATTAGTTGATTTACTTATAGTATGTTTCAATGAGTTTAAATATGAATATATACTTCTGAGAATTTTCTATATTGATTAAACAGCTTTTAATGAACTTTGAGATGGTTGATATTAATTATGTGAACAAAGGATATAATTAATTTATGAAAAAAGGTCAGGTACTTTGGTCAAAAGAAGAACTTTTTTTAGTAATTAATCTTTATTGCAAACTCTCTTTTGGGAAGATGCATAAAAGAAATCCTTCAATAATTGAGTTTTCAAATTTAATTGGTAGGACTCCTTCCTCAGTCGCTTTAAAATTTGGCAACTTCGCTAGCTTTGATCCTACTTTGAAAGAAAGAGGTATTAGAGGCGCTTCAAATGCAAGTAAACTTGATAGGGAAATTTGGGATGAGTTTTATTTCAATTGGGATGAAGCACTTATAGAGAGTGAGAAATTGTTAGCTGTTAAAAATCACTCAACTATCGAGGAATTAAATGAAATTGATTTTAGTTTTTTTCCAGAGGAAGGGATTGATAAAGAAAGGCTAATAAAAACTAGAGTTAATCAAGCAATTTTTCGAAATATTATTCTTGCTAGTTATAATAACTGTTGTTGCATAACAGGTATTAAAAACTCTGAGTTATTAATTGCAAGTCACATTGTTCCTTGGAGTGTTGATGAAAAGAATAGATTAAATCCAATGAATGGAGTTTGTTTGAATGCTTTACATGACAAAGCATTTGATGTTGGAATGATTACTATATCTGCTGATGACTATTCAGTTATTATTTCTCCAAAATTCAAATTTAGTGAATCGCCATTAGCTATAGTTAACTATTTTAATGCTTATGAAAGCAAGCAAATTACTTTACCCGACAAGTTTTTACCCTCCAAAGAATTTCTTAAAAAACATAATTCATTTTTTGAAAAACGATTGAATTAGTATAGATATTTTCATAGAATAGAATTGTTTCAAATTTAGTCTGGAAAATAAATCAATTATGGTAGTTCTTTTAAATTAAGTAATGCAGTTTACTTAGTTTAGTAAATTATTTTGAGTTGGAAAAGTATGAAAGAAGTAGAAGTTGTAGCTGCTGTTATCTATTTTGGAAATCGTATTTTATGTGTTCAAAGACCTGAGAATAAGTACCCTTATATTTCAAAGAAGTATGAGTTTCCAGGTGGGAAGATAGAAGCCAACGAAACCATGCAAGAAGCCTTGAAACGGGAATTGCAGGAAGAGCTCAACATTAGCGCTGATATTAATGAGCTGTTTTTAACGGTGGTGCATACTTATCCTGATTTTGAATTGACCATGCATAGTTTCATTTGTGAAGTGCATTCTCAAGAGCTAACACTTAACGAACACATCGATTACAAATGGTTATCCCTTTCGGAAATGCCACAACTCGATTGGGCGGCTGCCGATGTTCCTATCGTGGATAAATTAGTTGCGAATGGATAAGATGCTTCAGATTTTCACGGATAGTCTTCAAACGGGTTTTATAGATAAGGCTATTCTTTCGAATGCTGAATTTCACCCAGAGCTCTTGGTGAATCAACGAAATCCTCCAAAGAAAGTCCTAACGAATATTCTACATGAGTTTGATAAATGCGAGGAATTTTACATCTCTGTTGCCTTTGTTACTACTGGTGGTGTTGCTGCAATTATCAATAAATTAAATGTATTAAAGAGTCGAGGAGTAAAAGGGAAGCTGTTGGTTTCACAGTACCTCAATTTCACGCAACCGGAAGCGTTAAAGCGTTTAATGCAATTTTCGAATATTGAATTACGCATTGCAACCACTGGAAATGCCCATGCAAAAGGGTATATATTCAAGCATAAGCAACATCATACAATCATTGTTGGTAGCAGTAACTTAACAGACAGTGCTTTATCAACCAATAAGGAATGGAATATCAAAGTTGCTGCATTAGATGAGAGTGGCTTGGTTGAGAAAGTGCTCAATGAATTTACTACCGATTTTGAGAATGCAACACCTGTATCAACCAACTTCATAACTGCTTATGAAGAGGTATATAAGAAACAATTACTCTTTACAAAGCAACAGCAATTAGAAGCTACCGCTGAGCTTTCAGCGGAGATAAAGCCCAATGCCATGCAATTAGAGGCATTGAGAAATCTAACGCAATTACGCGCAGAGAAAAAGAAGAAAGCGCTCCTCATTTCAGCCACTGGAACGGGGAAGACCTATTTGTCTGCCTTCGATGCAAAAGCATTCAATCCGAAGAAGTTATTGTTTGTTGTGCATCGCTTGAACATTGCAAGAGCGGCAATGGAAACCTTTAAGAGCGTTTTCGGAGATAGTCGTTCAATTGGAGTATACTCAGGAAATACACTTGAATTGGAAAGTGATTTTATTTTCTCGACCATTCAAACCATTTCAAAATCCAATCATCTAGAAAAATTCGCAAAGGATCATTTTGACTACATCATTATTGATGAAACCCATCGTTCTGGTGCGGATTCCTATAAACGTTTGTTGGACTACTTTGAGCCTAAGTTCCTCCTTGGAATGACGGCCACACCAGAGCGTACCGATGGCAATGACATCTTTCAATTGTTCGACCATAACATTGCTTACGAGATTCGCTTACAAAAGGCAATGGAAGAGGACATGTTGGCTCCATTCCATTATTATGGGGTGACCGATTTAGTGATTGATGAAAAAGAAATAGAAGACGTTAGGCAATTTCGGCACTTGTATTCAAAAGAACGTGTAGACCGCATTATTGAGCAATCTAAATTCTATGGATGTGATAATGGTATCATCAGAGGATTGGTATTTTGTTCACGAAAAGAAGAAGCTAAAGAGCTCGCTGCATTATTTAATGAGCGCGGTTTAAAGAGTATAGCTCTTACCGGCGATAGTTCTGAAAGTGCTCGTGAAACGGCTATTGGAAAGTTAGAATCGGATAGTATATCCGAGAAGTTGGATTATATATTCACCGTTGATATTTTCAATGAAGGAATTGATATTCCTAAAATCAATCAAATATTAATGGTTCGACCTACCGAATCAGCCATTATTTTCATTCAGCAATTGGGCCGTGGACTTAGGAAAATAGATGGGAAAGGCTATTTGACAGTAATTGATTTTATTGGGAATTACGCCAATAACTATTTGATTCCAATTGCACTATATGGTGATACTTCCTATAATAAGGATTCATTGCGAAAGCTTTTGACAGAAGGCAGTCGAATGATACCTGGCTCATCCACTATTAATTTTGATGAAATCACCAAGGAGCGCATTTTTAAATCGATTGATGCTGCCAATATGCAGATGTTCACTGATTTGAAAAAGGATTATAATCTGTTGAAGTATAAGCTGGGACGTATTCCTATGATGATGGATTTTATTGAACATGGTTCACGAGATCCATTTTTATATGTGGATTATGCAAATTCCTATTTCAATTTCGTTTCAAGAGTAGAATCTAATTTAAATAGCCAATTAACAAAGCATCAAATTAAATTATTAGAGCTCTTTTCAAAGGAGATTAATAATGCAAAAAGGGTAGAAGAATGTTGTATTGTATTATTATTAATTGAGCGAAAAAGACTTACAGTCAAGGAGCTGCGTAATTACATAAAAGACAAATACAACTATGAAATATCGGATACAACAATTCATTCATGTGTCGCCAATTTGAATTTTGAATTTGTTCGTGAGAGTAAGGATAAGAAGCTTGTCCCAGTAAGGGTTATACATTCAATTGATGTTATAAGACTAGAAAAGGATGAATTCGTATTTGAACAACAATTTGTTTCATACCTAAATGATGTTGTATTTAAAACCTATTTGCTTGATTCTATTAAGTATTCAATTTATCAGTTCGATAAATTATTTCAGAAGGAATATTGGAGAGATGGATTTGTATTGTACAGAAAATACGCTCGTAAAGATGTATTTAGAATATTGAATGTTTCAGAAAATCCGGTTGCTCAAAATGTTGGAGGATATTTAGTTAGTCCTGATAGTAAGCACTGTCCCATTTTTGTGAATTATCATAAGGAAGAGCATATTTCCGAATCAACTAAATACGAAGATGTATTCGTAAATAATGCTGAATTTGATTGGATGTCAAAATCCAATCGCAAGCTTGATAGCAAAGATGTTCAAGCAATTATGGGCAGAAATGGAAAAATTCGATTGCCATTGTTTATTAAGAAGAACAATGATGAAGGCATTGAATTTTACTATATGGGTGATGTTCATCCTGAATTAGATCAAGTTGAACAAACAACAATAAACAATGATAGTGGAAATCAAATTCCCGTTGTTAAATTTAGATTCAATCTTGAAACGCCTGTTATTACTTCAATGTACACCTACTTGCATGAAAATGTAAATGAATCAGAAGGCGATACAAATACGCAGAAAGTAATTCCATTAAATAATTTAACTCACACGGAATTACAGCATCCAATTCCTCTCTATAATTTCTTCGCAGCTGCAGGTTCTTTCAGCGAAATGCAAGAGAATAAAGAGTATACCCTTATTGAAGTTCCTGCAAATTTAAATGCGGACATTCATTATTTCGCCTGTAGAATTGTTGGTGAATCCATGAACAGAACTATTCCAAACGGCTCTATTTGCCTATTTAAAGAATACACCGGCGGCTCACGTAATAACAAAATTGTATTGGTTGAAAATAGAGATGTTCAAGACCAAGATTTCAATTCTGCTTTTACAATTAAAACCTACATCAGTGAGAAGCAAATAGGCGAAGAAGGCTATCAACACACCTCCATTCTCCTTCGCCCTAATTCATTCGATCCAACTTACCAAGACATCCGCATCACCGAAGAATCTGCCGAGGGGATGAGTGTTGTAGGAGAATTTGTAAGGGTGTTATAGTGTGTATCAGTTTGATTTCATTCATCATTCAATCTTTGTCATGTGATGGTTATTTGATTACTTTCCCTTTTCAATAGTTCTCCATGCTCAAAACTACCCAACCCAATTTATTCATTTGTTTCATTTGTTTCCTTTGGATTCTTCTCTCCCTCCAAGCCTGCATCGGACAAACTCCATCTCCAGCTCCAACTGATAATAAATCGAAAGCATTTGCCCAATTAAGCAGGGATTCGCTGGTAAAGCGTACGCAAAGCATTGGCATATATACCAACATAGTCTGTGGTATTCAAGACAAATCGGGTATTCTTTGGTTCGGCTCCAATGGTGATGGTTTATATCGCTATGATGGAAAGGAATTTATCCAATTTACCACCAAGGAAGGACTCAGTAGCAATTGCGTTTGGTCTCTGTTAGAAGATCGTTCAGGTCGTATTTGGATTGGAACTTCGGAGGGTATTTGTCGCCTCGATGGTGAAACCATAAAACGCATTCCGATAAGTGATTTAATTCGTCCCATAACAGATAATGCTTATTATTCCGAATGGGGCACCAAAAAAACAATCTGGAGCATATTGCAGGATAAAAATGGAATAATGTGGTTTGGGGCAGGCGATGGGGTTTACTGTTTCGATGGATTTAATTTCACGCTATTTTTATCCAATAAACAAGTTGAAAATAAAGAGAATCTGCACCTAAAAGTAATTTCCGATATGGTAGAAGATGCAGCCGGAAATATTTGGTTTACTTCCGGCATGCCACCTGGCTATGAGGGGCTAATCAAATACGATGGAAAAGCACTTACTCGTTTTCGTCCGCAAGATGAGGGCTGGTTTCGCAACATCGTAAAAAGTAAAAACGGTAATTTATTATTAGCTACACGCCATTATGGAGTTTGGAGCTACGATGGAAACACGTTTAGTGATTATTACCAACCCGATAAATTAATCGACGGTTCCATAAATGCTATAATGGAAGATAAAGCAGGTGAATTATGGGTGGCTTGTGATTATGGCAAGGATAAGGGCGATACACTAGGAGGATTGTGGCATTCTAATTTTAAAGGCAATCCATCCTCAAGCGCTCCTTTTACCAAAGTCTTTAATAAAGAAGTCTATTTTGTGATGGAAGATAAAGATTCAAACATCTGGTTTAGTTCGATGGGAATGAGTTTGTTTCGCTATGATGGGAAATCGGTGAAGCTGTATTCTGAAAATTGAGCGGTTAATTTTCGAGAACGAAAATGCACAACATGAAAATAGGAAATGGCGAAAGAATGCTTAAGTTTAGTCGATAAATGAAAGAATAAAGGAATGATTAAACAGGCTAAAATGCTTAAATTATTAGACGCTAATTATGCTTTGTGTTAATCGTTGTATGGATCCATGAAACCTTCAACTGTATGTCCTTGTTTATTCTCAGTATTAAATTGTTCTGGATTTATATATGTAACTAGTTCGTCAGAATAAAGTTTAAGCGAATCATTAATTGTAAGAGCATAGCGCATAGTAGTTTTAAATGATCCCTTATATATTGGAATGATAAATTCCCAATATTCATTTTTATCGAGCTTTAAAGTATGATATGAATTTCCACACCAACTCGAAGGATTATATCCTATTGGCTTCCATTCCCCTTTGTTATTTTTTGCTTCAGGTAGTATGTCAAGACGACTGTCTTGTGCAGGAAGTTTTACAATTGAATCCGTTGTATTAACCAAGTATATTTTACAACCCAAATAGTTTGTATCTACAGATACATATTCTTTTTGATTAATTAGAAAATACAATCCATCACGTGGGAAGTCTTTTCCGACATAATTAGGAATATTTCTTGATTGTCCCTCGCCTCTTGATTTCTCTTTGTTTTTATTGCTACTACAGGCATAAAAACAGCCTCTAAGTTGAAATTTAATATTAACAGAATCTAATTTATTAATCTGCTCATTGCTTAATTTGGTGCATTTATGCTTAAGGCTATCTCCAAAAAGGATATTATCAATTTTAGTTGGATTAAGAGACATAATATCAGTATGTTGGCATGCAATTATCAAAGCCACACATGCAATTGAGATTAGGAGTTTCATCTTTGCATATTTATACTTCTATATCGTTTTAAAAGCAGATTAATTGTCTTATTTATTTTTTTTTCTAAAAATTGTTTTGCACAACTATGTACATCTAAAATTACTGGTATTTTAAATTTCAACGAGTTCATTTTGACTTCATCGAAACAATTAGAGTGTAAACCGTGTTCTTTTTAAACTCGACTCATGAAATATTCTACATAAAAATACTTGGATAATTACAACTTAACTGTATATGGATTTCATTTCTCAACTGAAAGCAAAAAACGAAACACTCTTTTATTACGGACTGATATGTCTTGTTTTTTCGCTGCTATTCCTTGCATTGACTAAGATTTCCGCGACACAAGTGTATAATGTGAGCGCTTGGTACAAGCCCTTTAAATTTGCCTTTTCTACGTTTTTGTTTGCTTGGGCAATGTCTTGGTATTGCTCGTATTTGCCTTCCTTCAATATTACTTTATTTAATTGGACTGTTATTATTTTATTGGGTTTCGAAATCATTTACATAGCATTCCAAGCATACCGGGGACAATTATCACATTTCAATTTAAGTACACCGGTTTATGCGGCTTTATATTCCATGATGGCCTTAGCAGCTACTATAGTTACCCTGTATACCGCTTATGTTGGAATTCTGTTTTTCACCACAGAATTCCCTCAATTACCGTCTTATTACTTATGGTCCATTCGTTTAGGGATTTTAATTTTTGTGATCTTTTCATTTGAAGGATTTGTCATGGGCTCCAAACTCACACATACCATTGGTGGTCCTGATGGGGAATCGGGTATTCCGCTGTTGAATTGGAGTACAAAATATGGTGATCCTCGTATTGCTCATTTTATTGGAATGCATGCTTTACAGGTTTTGCCGCTGCTTTCATATTATGTATTTAAGAACACAAAAGCCACCCTGGCACTTACCATTTTTTACCTGCTTTTGGCGGTATTTACGCTTATTCAAGCATTACAAGGAAAGCCTTTGTTCAAATCAAAGTCTGCTAAAACGGAAGTGAAAGCTTAGTTTATGATCAGAAAGATGTTATAAAACGATTCTTTTAAATAGGTACAGCCCGGGATCTAGAACTTTTAGTAAATCCCCCAAAACATTTAAATTATATAACAGTATTGTAAAAAAATTGCCTTAAGCCAAAATGCAGAGTGTGACGTTAAATATTAAATAGAATTAAGGTTAGAAACGGATATTGCGATGGCTTCGTCTGGGCGGCGAGGGTGTGTTTCGACATAGACTAGGAAAATGTTTGTCCAAGAAGAATGGTCGAAAAAAGGCCTTGCGCGTAAGCAGCATCGTCCAGACTTGAACTTCTTTGGTTACTTTCTTGTTTCAAGACAAGAAAGTAACACGTCGTAGACAAACATGAATGATTAATTTTAAAATTGCTACTACTGCCTTGCTACAATGTTAAAGATTGCAAACTTTCTATTTTCAAAAGCACATTGGTTAGTTGTGTTTTAAATAGATAGTTATAATGTTGAATATTTTCTTAAATATAATAAGTATAAGTTAGTAATGATAAACATAAATTCCTCGATTATAGTAAATAAATATAAAATCTAGCTTTAATCAGTGAATTTTATTTAGATTGGACATCAGAATAAATTTGCCATTCCGCCTTGTTGAGAATTTAAATGTGAATGCATTCTGAAATAAAATTTAATTCCATTCTACTTGAAACAATCACTTCTGCTTTTCCTGCTAATTACTTCTGTATTCGAAGCTAATGCGTGCAGTATGTATAAAATCACCAAGGGTGGTAAAACATTCGTGGGAGATAATGTCGATTACTGGGATGCGAATTCACGCATGTGGTTTGAAAATGCACAAGGCGATGAAATGGGCGCTGTTTATTTTGGTTTCGACAATCTTTACCCTCAAGGGGCAATGAACGAAGCAGGGCTCGTATATGGCAGCCTTAATGTTACTCCGCGTGAAGTTCCTGCCAATAAGCATTTACTTTCTTTTGATGGAAGAATGGTGATGCGCGATATAATGAAAACCTGCAAGACGGTTGGAGAGGTATATTCCAAACTTATTCTATACAACAGAACTCCCATTGGCGATGGAATGCTCTATTTTGTGGATCAATCAGGCGATTATCTGATTGTGGAAGTGGATACGATGATACGTGGAAATGATTCGCATTATGTGATTTCCAATTTTTGTCCCTCTCAAACGCCCGACTTCAGTACAGTTGAGATTCCCTTTTTTCAAAGCGCCCGAAAAATGATGAAGGACCAGGTTGATACTAGTTTAAATTATTTGACGGCATTAAGCGATACCCTTCACCAAAGCTGGTCAAATAACGTAGGAGGCACTCAATACACATTGATATTTAATTTATCGGAAGGAAGCTTTCAATTGTTTTATTACCACGATTTTAAAAACCCAATTAAATTCAATTTAAAAGCTGAATTAAGTCGTGGTAATCGGACCGTTTCCATTCCAGATGTATTCCCTAACAATGCGCTAGGACATGCGCAATTGGCGCAATACACAAAGGCGCATGATTTTATTAAACAAGTAAAAGATACAGATTTGGCAAAAGATTCCATTCAACTTGCTACGTATATTCAATCCGAAGGAATCGGCCCCATGATTAATTTCTTTCAAAAGGAATTGTATTTTCAAGGCTATGATTTTCTAAAAGCAGACAAGAAAGAATCGGCCATCAATCTTTTTAAATTAAATGTTAAGTATTGTCCCAAATCTTGGAATAGCTATAATAGTTTGGGTGATATTTACTTTGACGAAAAGGATTATTTAAAGGCATTGAGCTATTTCACTCGATCTGTAGAATTAAATCCTGAGTTTAATGAGAATGGAAAGAGTAAAATAAAGAAAATTGAAAAACGGATTAAGTAGCACTTCTATAGTACATTATCTTGATAATCAACTACTCAAAATCATTCAATTTAAAAACTAATTAATAACTAATAATACAGTATGGAATTAAGTTCAAACAAATTAGCATTATCCGAAAATCCAGTATTACGCTATTTTACATTTATCCTCTTGTATTTCTCCCAAGGAATTCCAGAAGGGATAACCATATTTGCCATACCTGCTTGGTTAGCCATGAATGGTAAAAGTGCAACCGAAATTGCTGGTTATAGTGCAATTGTTCTAATCCCTTTTAGTCTTAAAATATTACTGGCTCCTATTATGGAGCGTTATACCTATTTACCCATGGGGCGCCGTCGTCCTTGGCTTATTATGGGACAATTTGGAATACTCTGTAGTTTAATTGCCTTGTCGTTCGTTCCTAACCCTTTGGAAAACCTCGTTCTCATTACCACACTGGCATTATGTGTTCATGTATTTATCCTATTTCAAGATATTGCCACCGATAGCTTAGTAATCGACATTGTGCCTCTGGAAGAGCAAGGAAAAGCCAATAGCCTCATGTGGGGCTCAAAAACGATTGGTACATCTATTTCATTATTCTTAGGAAGCTGGTTAATCAACGAAAAAGGATTTTCGACTGCAGTTTTGTGCATGTCTATTTCTATTGTAATAATTCTATTTGTTCCCCTATTTCTGCGTGAAAGAAGAGGGGAGAAGCTACTACCCTGGACTAAAGGTGAAACGTCTCCTGATGCTGCTCTTTTACTAGTTGATTCCTGGGGGAAACTATTTAAATCGTTTAAACAAGTTTTAGTACTCCGAAATACACTTTTACTTGTTGTAACCGTTTTTATTACCATGGGAGCTTTGCATTATATGCGGACTTTGCTTCCTATTTTTACCATTAAAGAACTCGGTTGGACGAATATTTATTATTCCAAAATATTTTCATCTTCTAGTTTAGTTGGTGGTATTCTGGGCATGTTAATCGGTGTTGTTGTTATTCAACGATTTGGTATTATTCGCTTAATTCAAGGCGGATTATTTCTCATTGCACTGCTCAGTGTGTCTATGGTACTAGTTGAGTCATTTTGGCGAAACAATCAAATTATTATTGCTTTTATTGCCATCTTTTGTTCCCTCCTCACCTTGATAAATATTGGTGTTTTAGCTTTGGCTATGCATTTATGTTGGAAACGTATTTCGGCTATTCAATTTACTTTTTGCATGACTGTTTTCAATACAGGTTTGTCGGCAGGTGCAGCTTTATTTGGATTGATTCGTCCATTTAGTAGTTGGAAAATACTCTTTTTAGTTTTTGCCTGTTTAGTCATTGCCGCTTCTGTTTTTTTGAAGTTTATCAAAACCAATAAACACCGCGAACAAGTTGAAGTATTAGAGAAGAATTACCTAGAATTGGCTTTGGCAGAAGGTTCTCTTATGGTTAAATCAGAAACAACATGATTTTAAGCCAACTTAACAGATTAACTTCTGAATAATCGAAATATTTTTAATCGCTAAATTCACATTTTTAACTATTCTTTTTCTTTATTTGAACCTTCCATTAATTGGTTCTATGCAAGAAGAATACATCAAACGCATTAATAAGGTATTGACCTATATCGATGAGCATTTGGAAGCTGATCTATCGTTAGAGAAGGTTTCTGCTATAGCTTTTTATTCTCCTTTTCACTTGCATCGTCTATTTAAAGCTATTACCAATGAAACGTTAAACACTTATATTACCCGCAAACGCATCGAACGAACGGCACTAATGCTCATTCATCATAAGGAATACAGTATTGCTCAAATAGCCGAGAAATATGGATTTAAAAACGATTCTACGTATTCACGCACTTTCAAGAAACTCTATAATCAAAGTCCATCCGCTTTTCGAAAATCCAACCTGAATAATTTTAGCAAGATTGGTAAAGAGAATAGCAATAAGCATCAACAGGACTTCATCACCCAGGAATACCTTTGTACAATCGAACAACTTAAAACCTGGCTGAAAATGAATGCAACAGTGGAAATTAAAGAATTGCCTAATATGTATTTGGCATATACAACTCATATCGGCGTTAACAATCTCGAATCAACATTTAAACGGGTAGTTCAATGGGCAAATCCCAAAGGAATTTTAAATCATGCTGATACACATGTTTGTCGGGTTTTTCATGATAGCTTTAAAATAACCGATGCCGATAAAGTTCGCATGAGCATTGGTGTTATTTCACCAACTGAACTAGAAGCCGATGCTGAAATGAATCTAAGTAATATGGAAAAAGGAAGATGCATTGTCGCGCGTTTTCATATTGCACCACAGGACTTCGAACAATCGTGGAACAGTGTATTTATTTGGATGAGTGAACAAGGCTATAAAAAGGCAGATCGTTCTCCTTTTGAAATTTATCATGGTGCCATGGGAATTGCTTCCGATGGTAAATTAGAAGTAGATTTGTGTATTCCAATTGAATAATTCGGTATAATCTAAATTAATATATAGGATGAATTGAAAGGCAAATCTAGATAAGGATTTGCCTTTTAAATTTTATACTATTGAAAATGATGTAATTAGTGCACTTTATAAGCTTACCTTTCCAAGAATAATAAGGAGTGGAAATTGAAAAGATTTTCTTTTTTATTAGAAATCTAAATTAATTGAATGAAAATCTTTGTCAAGAATATGGCTTGTGAAAGCTGTAAAGCCTTTGTTCGTGAAGCCTTGAATGAACTTCATATTTCTCCCATTAAAGTTGAATTGGGTGAAATTGAAACCAAAAAAGATGTAACAGATGAAGATAAAATTCTGTTAAACAAAAAAATTAAGGAAGTTGGATTGGAGCTTTTGGAGAAAAAACAAGGTGTCTTAATCGAACGGATTCGAAAAGTCATGGTCGATTATGTCTATAAATCGGATGATAAACCCAATGTTAACTTTTCTGTTTTATTGAGTGAAGAGTTAGATATGAGCTATACCTATTTAGCTAATTTCTTTTCAGAAGTTGAAGCTACTACTATTGAACAATTTATTATTTCCTTAAAGATTGAAAGGATTAAAGAATTAATAATTTTTGGCGAAGATACGTTGACTGAGATTTCTTATAAATTACACTACAGTAGTGTTGCGCATCTTTCAGCTCAGTTTAAGAAAGTAACAGGTTTAACGCCTTCTCATTTTAAAGCACTGAAAGTTAAAAGGCGAATTTCAATACAGAATATTTGATTGTATAATTTTTACTTTCCCATTTAACGGGATTGGTTTCATTGAAGCTAAATGGTATAATTTAAACCTCTCGAATACGGAGAGATTTAGTATATCTAATTTATTAGAGAACGAGATTTTATTTAAGATTATTTCGTTTATTTAGTCATTCATTCCATTATATATGAATCAAACATCCGAAAAAAGCATCATTAGTTCACGCATTTTTCATGTATCCATTACACGTGTTTACATTGCATTTGAGGATCCAATTCAATTAGCTATTTGGTGGGGACCTGAAGGTTTTACGAATACTATTCATGAATTCGATTTGCAACCTGGTGGGAAATGGATACTTACCATGCACGGTCCTGAAAAAGGAAACTATGAAAACTCATCTGTTTTTACTCATGTAGAACCGATGAAGAGAGTTAGTTGGACAAGAAAAAGTCAGCCTATATTCGATATGGATATTTTGTTTGAAGTTATTTCTGAGCAAGAAACTCGAATGACCTTTTGTATGCATTTTCCGAGTGCTTCAGATTGTGAAAAAATGAAGCCATATGTTGTTCCTAAGAATGAAGAGAATTTTGATCGCTTAGAACGTTTATTGGCTTCATAAATTAGTTTATATATTCTTATCTTTTATTTGATTGATAATTCTTGTTGAACTATTTACATCCATTTATCATTCTCATTCTTCCCATAATACAATTCTTACTTGATAAAATTGGAATACTTAATTTTATCAATTTGATTTAATAATTTGTCAATTTTAATTCATAAAGAATTAAATTCTTCTGAAGTATAACAGAGTGAATTCTTCATACTTATATCATATTAAACACTTTTTCAATTCTGAGCATAAGTTGATATTGTAAGATATCACTCTTATTGGTTATTGATATTATACACGATATATACTAAAAATAGAATTGCATTAATGAAATTTAATTTGTCAATAAAGATTCTTTATATACATTTATATACATGTGTAGTTAATGAAGGGAGGATTTGATTGTTCATATATAGGTGAGGCTTAGTAGAGAAGGGATTTGTTTTGTGAGGATTTAATTTACTAAAGCTAGAGAGATGGATAATGTTGATGATTATAAATATGCGCTTGATGAATCGTCTATTGTAGCCATAACAGATCAAAAGGGTACAATCATTTATGTCAATGATAATTTCTGTAAAATTTCCAAATATTCTGCTGAAGAATTAATCGGTCAGGACCATCGGATAATTAATTCTGGATATCATTCTAAGGATTTTATTCGTGAATTATGGAGGACGATTGCGAATGGTAAAGTATGGAAAGGTGAATTGAAAAATAAAGCTAAGGATGGTTCAATTTATTGGGTAGATACGACTATTGTTCCTTTTTTGAATGCGGATAATAAACCGTATAAATATGTAGCTATTCGTTCAGATATTACAAACAGAAAGATAAGTGAAGAAGAGTTGATTAAAATTTTACAAGAAATTACTGATTATAAATATGCCCTTGATGAATCTGCAATTGTTGCTATAACAAATCAAAAGGGAATTATTACTCATGTGAATGAAAACTTTTGTAAAATATCTAAATACGATTCAGAAGAATTGATCGGACAAGATCATCGTATTATAAATTCAGGTTATCACTCGAAAGATTTTATTAAAAGCATTTGGACCACTATTGCGAATGGGAAAGTATGGAAAGGGGAGTTGAAAAATAAAGCTAAAGACGGAACATACTATTGGGTCGATACGACCATAGTACCCTTCTTAAATCAATATAATAAACCTTATCAATATGTTGCAATTAGGTCTGATATAACTGAACGGAAAGAAGGAGAAGAATTAATTCGATTGAATAATGCTAAAGTCATCGAACAAGCTCAGAAATTGACCTTTAAAAACACCCAGCTTGTTGACTTTTGTAATATAGTATCACATAATTTAAGAGCTCCACTAATCAATATAGCTATGTTAGTAGATTATGTGGAACAGAGTGAGGATGAGGAAGAGCGCTTAATGGTACTTTTGAAAATTAAACCAGTTGTCAATCATTTAATGGAAGTGTTTAATGAATTAGTTGAATCTATTCAAATTAAACAGGACACAGAAATTAAATCTGATAAAATAGTATTAAAGGATTGTATTGAGAAGATATTAATTGGTTTTAAAACTCAAATTGTCGAATATGAAGCTAATATTAAAATCAAAGTAAGTAAAGCACCCATAGTTTACTTCCCTCACAAGTACATGGAAAGTATCTTAACAAATTTGATTAGCAATTCATTCAAGTATAAATCTCCTTTAAGAAAACCTGAAATTCTTATTGAAACAAAAAATACCCAAGATGGTAAAGTTCAAATGACTATTTCCGATAATGGTTTGGGTATTGATTTAGTGCGACATAAGGATAATATTTTTAAGATTCGCAAGACATTTCATAAACATCCCGATGCAAAAGGGTTTGGATTGTTTATGACAAAAACGCAGGTTGAAGCCATGAATGGTAAAATTTGGGCTGAAAGCCAACCGGATAAAGGATGCACATTTTTCATTGAATTTAAATCAACTGAATATGAACCGAGTTAAAAATTTTACGCTCGTTGATGATGACGATGTTTTTGTTTTTTTGACAACAAAAGCCATTGAGAAAACTAATTTAGTTGACTTAATAAAAGTCTTCGGAAACGGGCTAGAGGCCATCGAATTCCTATGGGAGAATAAAGACAATATGAGCGCATTACCTGAAATAATATTGCTTGATTTAAGCATGCCTATCATGGATGGTTGGCAATTCTTAGAGGAATTCACCAAACTAAATCCTAAGATTGGAAAGAAAATCACGATCGTTATATGCTCTTCATCCATATCTCCGGATGATGTGATGCGCGCTAAATCGATTAGTGAAGTATCTGATTATGTCATAAAACCTGTAACTAAGGATAAACTAATAGATTTAATCAATGGACTATGATTTCAACCTCATAATATCCATTTCAACATTAAAACAACTGTTAGTTGTCAAAAAACAACGATAAGTAATGCTCATACAACTATAAGTAGCTGCTATTTTTGTGCTAGGCTGATTTGTCAAAATACCTTTGCCTCATCACCAAAACATAAAATAATATGCTCAACTCGAAATCAATTGGATATAAAATTACGCAAGCGCGTAAACGTTTAAATCTATCTCAGGCTGATATAGCTCAGCAAATAGCTATCAGTTCTCAAGCTGTTGGAAAATGGGAACGGGGCGAATCTTTACCCGATATAACTACCTTGAATCGCTTAGCTGAAATACTAGGCGTAGATTTAAATTATTTTTCAGATTCCTTTCCTTCATTAAACACAGAAACTAATCCAGATCAAGTACTCGAGAATACAGTAAACAAGGCACCAGCTACTTCAATAATTAAGAAGCAAACGTGGAACATGTCGCAAGGGAATTGGGTCGATGCTGATTTCTCTGGACTTATGAATTTGCAAGAAAAATTCAGCCATTCTAATATGAAGAGCTGCAAGTTTATTGGTTCCGATTTGTCTGACCTCCAACTTAAAGGCAATAACATAGAAAGTTGCGATTTCACTAACTCTAACATCAATGATAGCCAAATAGAGAGTTCGAATTTGAACGATAACAACTTTAGAAACTGTTCATTTCAGGCATCAAACTTCACCAAGAACAACATGGGGAATTGCGATTTTACTCAAGCTGATTTTACGGAAGCAGAATTCAAACTGCTTAATTTCTCTAAAAATGAACTATCTCAAGCCACTTGGAATCGAACTACTTTTAGTGGTGTTCACCTAGATGAACTAAAGTTTACAGGTAAATTAGAAGATTGTATTTTTGAAAACTGTGCATTTTATCGCGTAACTTTTCAGAATACGATTTTAATCAACACTTTTTTCAAGAACAATAAAAATCTTAAACGTATCCAATTTGTCGATTGCCAAGCTGATCGAATGACATACGAGTTTTTGAAAATTGGAAAAGCTAATCTAACGGGTATTTCGATAATTCCTGATTAATACCAAAGCAAGATGAATTGATTACAATGGTAATGGTCATTCTCAATTAAATTCCAATAAATTAGTAGCATTAATTTATCTAAAACGATGTCCACACACCGCATTTTCACCACTTCCTTCGCCAGTGTTTATCCACTTTATATTGCCAAAGTCGAACGAAAAGGTCGAACAAAAGCTGAAGTTGATGAAATCATTTTTTGGTTAACAGGTTACGATGCATCCAGCTTTCAAAAGCTACTAGACAACAAAACAGATTTCGCCACATTCTTTGATCAAGCTCCTCAATTACATCCTAATGTGAGCCTCATTAAAGGAATGATATGTGGCTATCGGGTAGAGGAAATAGAAGATCCGCTCATGCGCAAGATTCGTTATCTGGATAAATTAGTTGATGAATTAGCAAAGGGAAGAGCAATGGATAAAATTTTACGAAAATAAAGTTCTTCTCTTTTGCTTAGGTAATACTACATAACCTAATCTATTCTTGATCTTTTTCAATCGCCACTTCTTTAATCCCTTTTAATTTTAAGGATCAAAACTTCAATTTATTCACAATTAAATTTTGTTTTATGATTGGGAATTTATATAATTAATATCTTAATTAGCCACAATGCAAATCATCCTGTAAACTATAAACCGATGAAAATAAATTTATTTATAGTTTTATTTACACTTGTTTGTCATGTAAATGGACAAGCTCAGGTTACATTTCAGCGAACTTACGGTACTGTCAATGAGGATAATGGGAATTCAGTTGCCGCAACATCTGATGGAGGATATATTATTGGTACAGTATACAACAACGGACTTTGTGGAGTAATTAAAACAGATGCGAATGGCGACACTGTTTGGACAAAAACATACCCTTATGTAAATACAGCTATAGACAATAAAGGAGTAACTTCTATCATTCAAACTAATGATAATAATTATGTTTTAGTTGGAGTTCTTGATGATGAAGGTTCATATATTTTGAAGATTAACAATGTTGGAGACACGCTTTGGATGAAAAGGAGTGGCCACACTGTATATCCAGTTAGATATTCAAAAATTATTGAAGATAATTCTGGAAATTTAGTAATTGCTGGTTCTGAGGAACCTAATCTTGCTAACTTATGCTGCTTTCCTTTATTAATTAAAACAGATAGTAATGGAAATCCTATTCCATCATGGACATTAAACATACCGTGTGAATTTTTTACTGGGTGCAGACTACAAGAGATATTTCTCGACAACGAAGGGAATTATATAGTAAGTGGTGATGCTCCTTCGCCAAACGCTCCTCGACCAAGATTAACAAAAGTTAATACAGATGGGAGTATCATGTGGAATAAGTACTATACAACAATTAACGCATCCGCAAGAGGAATAACACATAGTGATGACAACGGTTATCTCTTTGTTGGACCTGATTGGTCTTTTGGCGATAGTACCATTCTTTTTAAAACAGACAATAATGGCAATTTACTATGGCTAAAGAAGTATAAAGGCAATAATACTAGTTGGCAAGGCACATCAATAGTGCAAACTAATGGCGGGTATTTTATTGCTGGCTCCAATACCAATGTATTTTTAATGAAAATAGATTTGAATTACAACCTTGTTTGGTCAAATGAATTTGGAGGTTCTTTAGATGAAGTTTGTCTCGAGATGAAATCTACTTCAGATAACGGTTGTATTATAATCGGCAGTTCAAAAAGTTATGGAGCTGGTGCTGATGATGTTTACTTTATCAAGACCAATCAAAACGGCATCGCAGTGGGACAAAATGAAATATTTCAACCAACACACGAACTTAGTATTCTTCCTAATCCGTTTTCTTCGCTTGCAACTTTGCATAGCGACAAGCCTTTGGTTGATGGCACATTGAAACTATTCAACGCCTTAGGTCAACAAGTAAGGCAAGTAAATAATATTAACGGACAAACCCTTACTATACAGCGCGACAACTTAACAAGCGGATTGTATTATTTACAACTGACTAAAGACCATCAAACTATTGCAACTAAAAAATTAGTAATAACAGACTTCTAACAAAGAAGAACCACATTAATCTTATTTCACAAAATTCAAAACCAACTAGATTTTATTTTAAATCAATCTTTTCTTATAGTGTATTCGTATTGCCTGAAACATTAAGATATACAGTATAGGTTTCTTCTTGATTAAGGATTAAATTGAGAAATTAATTTCACAGTCATAATTTTTCTTGGATTAAATCTATACCTTTTGTTTTGAAGCAGGTGAAGTATTCAGAATTAATAAACACTGTTCTTTGCTATAGTTAGTTATTCTCAATAATTATTGAGTTAAATAAATTCAACCTCAATTAGATAACAGAGAATTACATTTTTTGATTTTAATAAATTCCATCCAACTGTTTTAATTCCTCTAAATGGTAATTAAAAGGATTTTTTCTTGTTGCATATGGAGCAACTTCAGAGTATGTTTGATAAGGATTAGTGACCTGCATTTTTCCTAGTTTGGGCCCCTTATTAACATCTCATGAACTTTACTTCTTCATTCGTTACAATTCTACTACTGTTTTCGAATACCCTCATTTTTGGACAAAATTTCAGCTTCAACTACGCTACCAATGGTCGTCGAGTATGCCTTGTTACATCAGAAGTAGTAGAAGGCACGGATGCAATTCGCTTACTATTCCATGATTCACTTTCTAATACTAATGATCCTATTTATGTCAATCGTAGGGCATTAGGCACTCAAACATGGACCGAAGTAGCAACAGCACTTGCTCCAGGAACGGGCCATTGGATTGATAATAATGTTGCTGCTGGTGATATTTGGGAATATCAAGTTAGAAGACATGCTACTTGGACATATCAATCGGTAATTTATGATGCAATTGGTTATACCATAGGTTGTTTACAAAGTGATAATGTAAACTATCACGGTCAAATGATCTTGCTAGTTTCGAATGATATTCCTACAACTTTAAACGAGAAGTATAATCGTTTAAAAAAAGAAATTACAGCTGATGGATGGTTGATTAATGAGGTACTTGTTCCGCGAGCAACAAGCTGGGATAGTGGGAATGAAGTGATCTCAATTCGCAATCAAGTGGGGAATGTATATTCTAATGCGCCTTCTAACGATAAACCTAAAGTGCTTTTTATCTTAGGACATGTTCCATTGCCTCGAAGTGGTTCTACAATCGTTACAGCGCCCGATGGACATGATCAAAGTAAAGGTGCAAGAGGCTGTGATGCTTATTATGCGGATGTAGATGGTGTTTTTACGGATACAGCAACCTTTAATCCGGGTAATTTATCTTCTCCTTTAGCTATTAATTTACCAGGTGATTATAGATGGGATCAAGACTTTTTTCCAAGTGATATTGAAATGGCATTTGGAAGAATTGATTTTGCTGATATAACTGAAATTTCTACAAGTGAATTTGTCTTTTTAGAGAATTACCTCGATCGTTTATCGAATTATAAAAACGTTGCTACTGGATTTGATATGGGCAATAAAACCGCCTATTACTTTGGATATGATAATTCTAATGATGGCTCATTTAGAAGTCTACCCAATATTGCAGCCCCCGGCGAATGCTATCAGAATGTGGCAGGTACAACGCATAATCAGTGGGTACAGGAAAATGGCCCGTTTAAAATTTATATGCAGAATAAATTTCAGCCATCTATAAACGATTGGCAAACCTATGGAATGAATGCTACTGTTTATTCCAGCGATCAAAGTTATTGGGGCTTTGGTGATGTGCCGCAGCCTGCAGGAAATTATGGTCGAATTAGAACTTTATTGGGAATTAATTCCAAGTGCTTAATTGCTTTATGGACAACTACTGGAACCAATATTTTTCATCAAGCTTGCACCGGTATGGCTTTCGGACTTGCTATGAAAGAAATTATGAATCATACTTTAAGCAATAATTATTTAGAAAAACCTTCACAATCATATGATACTCCAGATTGGTGGAATCGAACTCACTTTGCCTTCTATGGTGATCCTACCATAAGTCTTTATCAAGTAGCTCCAGTTACAAATGTTACACTTACGGAAAATGGTAGTAATAGTGCTTTAATGCAATGGACAGCTTCATCGGATGTTGAAGTGATTGGATATCATATTTTTGAAAGCGATACCGAATTTGGAAAATTTGAACGTATTACTATAGAAACAAGCTATATTATATCATCATACCAAACAGGACATTGGTATATGGTGAAGCCTGTAAAAGCTGTTACTAGCGGTTGTGGTACATTTTTACACGCTGGACTTGGTTCGGAAATTCAAGGTGACATTATTTTAACAACAACTTCGTTGGAAAAGCATGCTTCACTTCAGGTATTTCCAATACCAGCTCACAAAGAAATACAGCTCCAATCTACATTTAACATTAAGGAAGTCAGTATTTATTCTATTTTAGGAGAAGTTGTTATTAATGAACGTTTTTCTGCAACTCCTTCAAGCATTTCTGTTTCTTCCTTGGCTTCTGGTGTGTATTTTTTGAAATGTAAAGGCGATGATGAACGAGTTTATTCCTCTAAAATCATAGTTAATCACTGATTAATTCCTAAGACTGTGAATAGCCGAAAATTAACTGTTTACATCCTACTCAGTTTTGGGATTTCATGGATAGTATGGCTACCTAATGTGTTAGCTGCTCAATCTGAATTTGGCTGGGAACATTCTAATTTGTTGCATTTATTAGGTGGATTGGGCCCTTTATGCGCTGCAATATTTACCACATTATTATTTGATGGATTGAATGGACTGAAAGATTTTGTAAATCTACGATACACGAATCTTCCAAATATAAAATGGCTAGTATTAGGATTATTTATGCCTATTATATTTTTCTTAATTCCCTATTTATTTCTGGGTTTTGTTGAAGGTCAATGGTTGGATTTTTCATTGCTAGGATTGAATTCTAAACTACCATTCCAACATCCTCTACTTATATGGTTGTTGTGGTGCCTTTGCTATGGTTTGGGGGAAGAATCAGGCTGGCGAGGATATTTATTCCCAGCTTTCACTCAGAAATATTCTGCCCGAATTTCAGCCGGATTTGTCGCGTTGATTTGGGCTTCTTGGCATATACCCATTTTCTTTTATGATAAAGATTTTATGCGCATGGGTTTTGGAGGAACGATTGGCTGGATCTTAGGTTTATTCGCTGGTTCAATAGTCTTAAGTTGGTTGTTAAAACAATCAAAATGGAATTTAGTACCGGTTATTCTTTGGCATGGAACATTTAATTTTTTCACTTCAAGTGATCAAATCGATTTTATGTATCCTGTATTTATCAGTACACTGGTGATGGTGTTAGCTGCTTTTCTTTGGATTAAAAACGGCAAACAATTGACATTAAATAAG